>Ga0307478_10000905_pt1 | contig 27880 bp, 29 predicted proteins | sample atmos_gasesECM4C_2_FD_203713 | JGI IMG/M metagenome (GOLD analysis project Ga0307478, IMG submission 203713) | Hardwood forest soil microbial communities from Morgan-Monroe State Forest, Indiana, United States - atmos_gasesECM4C_05 | ecosystem: Environmental > Terrestrial > Soil > Temperate...
TGTGATGCCGTCCATGCCAGGCGTAAAGGAACAGCAGCCAGTCGACCGTACGCACGCCGTGATCCGGATGCCGGAAGGTGCGCGCGTATTCCTGTTGTCTGAGCGATCGCAACAGTCGCACCCAACGCTCATGCAAAGAATCCAGGAGGTTCAGTGATACGTCGATGGGTGCAAATTTGGCGTCCTCCAGTTCGGCCCACCGCGCCTCTTCATAAGGCTTGATTGTCGGCTCTTGCTCGGTAAGCGCCAGACGGAGTCGTACGTAGGCGTTAAGGTGACTGTCTGGAACGTGATGCGCCACCTGACGGACCGTCCAACCGCCTTCGCGGTACGGGGTATTCAGTTGCTCGTCATTCAACCCTTTCACCGCGGCTCGCAGCTTAGCCGGAGCTTCCACAATTGCAGATATTGCCTGCTCCCGTAAAGCCGGCGTAACTTCCTGCGGCTGAGTGTATGTGCCTATGGGATAACGCGGATCCATTTGTGTCGTTTTCCTCCGGCAATCCGACCACTTCGCGCGTGCTGTCCTCGAATATAGCCGCCGGATTTTCAGGGGTCAAAGCGGGCCAATAAGATTGGACCTCCAATTTGGCTGCCCGCCGCCGGAACGTTACAATAGCCGTTCATTGTATCGGCCGGGCGCGGCTGGGAATCCAATAGGCAGGAGTATTGCGAATGCACAATGTAGTCATTATCGGCAGCGGTTGCGCCGGGCTTACCGCAGCGATCTATGCAGCTCGGGCGAATCTCAAACCGCTAGTGATCGACGGCCACGAACCGGGCGGCCAGCTCACTCTGACCACCATGGTCGAGAACTATCCCGGTTTCCCCGAGGGCATTCTTGGCCCCGAGCTTATCGAAAATATGCGCAAGCAGGCGGCAAAGTTTGGCGCTGAGTTCAAATCTGGAGCGGTGAGCGAGGTCGATTTGAGGCGCCGCCCATTCAAGATTAGCGCCGGCAAAGAGACGTACGAGACCAAGACGCTGATCGTGGCCGCCGGTGCTTCGGCCCGGCTTCTCGGACTTCCTTCGGAGCGCCACCTAATGGGTCGCGGCGTTTCGACGTGCGCCACCTGCGACGGTTATTTCTTCCGCGGCAAACCCATCGCCGTCGTTGGCGGAGGCGACACCGCGATGGAAGAGGCTGTATTCCTGACCCGTTTCGCGAGCAAGGTGTACCTTGTGCATCGCCGGCCGGAGTTTCGCGCTTCCAAAATAATGCTGGATCGCGCTCGTGCCAACGAGAAGATTGAATTCATCACGCCCGCGGTGGTTGAAGAGATCCTCCCACATGCTAACGGACACGTGGGAAGCGCACGCTTGCGCAACCCACAAACCAATGCGACCACCGACCTCGAGCTGGACGGCGTTTTCGTCGCCATCGGTCATGATCCCAACACTACCGTGTTTCGCGGCCAGCTCGATATGGATCCCAACGGTTACCTCGTCTCGCTAAATGGCAGCAAAACGACTGTTCCGGGAGTCTTTGTCGCCGGCGATGTACAAGACCATCGGTATCGGCAGGCGGTCACCGCCGCGGGATCCGGGTGCATGGCGGCACTGGATGCTGAAAAGTTCCTGGAAGAGCACAACGAAGAAGTGCTGTCCTAGTCGGCCATCTTTCCCACAGGCATAATGAAGCTTCATGCTTCGCTCAATCCTGCTGAAACTGTCAGAAAGCGCCGGTTTTGCTGACTGGGTTACATCGAACCCAACGACGCGCCGCATGGCTCGCCGCTTCGTGGCCGGAGAAACTCTCGATGAAGCCATCATTGCCGCACGGGCCTGCAACAGCCAGGGGATGTACACCAGCCTCGATTATCTTGGCGAAAACGTAGCCACAGTGGCCGACGCGCAGCGCGCCCGCGACGCGTACCTGGAGATCTTCGATCGCATCGCGGAGGAACGCTTGCATGCCAACGTCTCGTGCAAGCTTACCCAGCTCGGCCTGGACCTGAGCACTGATTTCTGCGAAGGGCTGCTCTTGTCGATCGTGGAGCGAGCGGCTGGCTACGAAAATTTCCTGCGTGTCGATATGGAGGGTTCGGCGTACACCGAACGCACCGTTGACCTGGTCAAGCGTGTTCGCGCCCGCAATCCTGCAGTGGGTACGGTCATCCAGTCTTATCTTTATCGGAGCGAAAAAGACGTGCAGGGGTTGCTGGCCTACGGATGCCGCATTCGTCTTTGCAAAGGCGCTTACAAGGAATCCGACGAAGTTGCCTTCGCAAGAAAAAAAGACGTCGATGGCAATTACGTGCGGCTAATGCAGATGCTGCTTCCCAGCGGCTTCTATCACGCCATTGCCACCCACGATCCACGCATGATTGCGCAGACCATTCGCTTCGCAGCAGCCAAGCAAATCTCCAAGGACGATTTCGAGTTTCAGATGCTGTACGGCGTGCGGACCGACTTGCAGCGACAACTGATTAAAGATGGCTACCGGCTCCGGATTTACATCCCTTACGGCCGCGACTGGTTCCCATATTTCATGCGCCGCCTGGCGGAGCGGCCCGCCAACCTCGTCTTCTTCCTGCGCAACATTCTTCGCGCGTAACAGCCGCGTGGATTCTACTGCTTTCGACAAACCGTGACGCCATCTCGTAACGGAATCAAGACCGGAAATAATTCTTTCGACGCATACACCATGCGGTTGAACTCTTGCACGCCACGCGTGTGCTTGTCCTCAGGTTCTAGCTGCCGCGCGGCTTTCCCCGACCACAGCGTATTGTCGGTCACAAATAATCCCCCACGCTTCAGTTTCGGGAGCGCCGCACGTAGCGCGTCTGGGTACTGATGCTTGTCTATGTCGTTGAAGATCAAATCAAATTTACCGGGCGTCTTCTTCACCAGGTCCAGTGCATTTCCCACTTGAACCTTGATGCGCTTAGCCACGCCCGCCTTGCGGAAATACTCTTGCGCTCGCCGCGCGTTTTCCGGGTTGCCATCCGTATAGAAGATTTTGGCCTTGGGACCGGCGGCACGCGCCAGCCAAATCGTTGAGTACCCGATTGCCGATCCCATTTCGAAGATTCGCGCAGCTGCTGAGACCTGAACCAGCAGCGTCAACAGCCTCGCCACTGCTGGACCGATGATCGGGATGCGATTTTCCGCTGCATACCCTTCTATCTCGCTTACAACGGGATCGCGCTCCGGAAGCAAATCGTAGATATATTTGTCTACATCCTCCTGCGTAAACGCACTTCGCAGATTGTCCGTTCGGATCATAGACTTTCTCCCGGCTTCAACGCGTGAATCTCCAATCCGGCAATGTCCTGAGTTTCCCCCTTCAACTGTTCCGGCCTGCCGACCAAAAAAGGAAAAGTGGCATAGTGCATTGGAACCACATGATTGACACCCAGAAAACGAATCGCATGCGCCGCCTCGCGAGGCCCCATGGTAAAGTGATCGCCAATCGGCAATAGCGCGATATCCGGTTTATACAACTCGCCGATCAACTTCATATCACTGAATAGCGCGGTGTCCCCCGCATGGTACACAGTAAAGCCGCCGGGCATGCGGATGACCAGTCCCGCTGGCTCGCCGCCATATATTCGCTCCCCGTTGTCATCGATAGAGTTGGAGTGGAATGCATGAGTCATGGTTACTTCGAATTCGCCAACCTTCTGCGTGCCACCCTTGCCCATTGGCTTGGTTTCTTGCTCGAATCCCTTGCTCGCGATCCACAAACACGTCTCAAAAATGGCCACAATCCGCGGCCTATGTTGTTTCGCCAAAGCCAAGAAATCTCCTAAATGGTCGGTGTGTGCGTGCGACAGGAAAATTACATCTAGCTTGGGGACGTTCTTCAGCTTGTCCGGGCACATCGGATTGGTCATGACCCAAGGGTCTATCAATGCGACCTGTCCGGACGCAGTGGTCAGTGAGAAGGTGCTATGACCGAAGTATGTCACGCGATTGCCCTTCATGTTGAGCATGTGGTACCTCGGGAGAGAATTTTCTGGGATTGGTTCGAAACTTGGTTGGAAGTCGGCGAAATCAACGGGAGGCGCTTGCGCTGCTGCCGGAGAGCAGTTGCTGAATCGCGGCCTCGTAGGTTTCGCGGTTGCGTGCGCCAAAAAAGTGGCCGGTTAGTTGGCCGTCTTTGTCATAAAGAAATGTCGCCGGGAGCTCACCTCGCCAATCGGATAGTACCGCCCGGTTGAATTCAGCGTCTTCTTCTGGCTTCACTGGCTTCTTCCGGTAATTCGGGAACACAGGCTTGTAGCGCGCGATGAAGCGCCGCATCAAAATCAAATCGCCATCCTGATCGGAATTCATGCCTACTACGCGAAGTCCCTTCGGCGCATACTCTCTTGCCAGCTCATTCAGCATCGGATATTCGTCGCGGCACGGTTCGCACCAGGTGGCCCAGAAATTGATCAGCAGCGGCTTTCCACGGTGTTGCTGCACCAGCTTCGCGTAACCCTGTGCGTCGATAATTTGTGGGTCGCGCGGGCCCTTGGCTTGCGGCGCTCCTGCGGGCGGAAAACCAATCGCGCAGACGGCAGCGACCAGCAATACCGCAATACCGATCCGATTTTGCATTTCGTTTCCTTCCTCCCTATTCTCCTATAGACGCCGCAAGTTGAGAAACTTATTCCCACCGCGTACAATCCCTGTATGCCGCTTGTTGCCCCCGACGGGGCCGTGGTATAAGAAAATTTCGCTCGTCGCCATTCCGTAAGTGGTGCCACCGGGCAGCTGTCGAGCAAAAGGAGATGTTGAATGGCTTACGTGATTGCCGAACCTTGCATCGGCACCAAAGATTCCGCCTGTGTGGACGTCTGCCCGGTAGACTGCATTCACCCCCGCAAGGACGAGCCGCAATATGAAGCGGAAAAGCAGCTGTACATTAATCCGACGGAATGCATCGATTGTGGAGCATGCGTCCCGGTATGTCCGGTAACCGCGATCTTCGCCCTGGAAGACCTTCCGGAAAAATGGCAGAGCTACACGCCAGTCAATGCCGACTGGTACGCCAAGAAGTAGCCGGCTCGAGCCGATAGACGCTCGATAAGCATCCAACCGGCGTGCGCATTACGCGCATCCCGCTCTGCCTGACCATTGCAACTTCAACGAGCAGAGTTATTCTATTTGTTCTCTTGGAGAGTACTTCGTCCCCTTGCCGCCCAAGTTCCATCTAGTCCTGCTCATCCACGCCCATCAGCCTTGCGGCAATTTTGGCCATGTCTTTGAGCAATCCTACGCTCGCTGTTACCTGCCCTTCGTAGAGACTCTTGAGAAGCATCCGGGTGTCCACGTGGGCCTCCACTATTCCGGTCCACTGCTCACCTGGATCGAAGAGAATCGCCCCGAATACTTTCAGCGCCTGAAAACGCTGGTGAAAAACGGCCAGGTGGAAATGGTGGGCGGCGGTTTCTACGAGCCTATCCTTATTTCCATTCCCGACGCCGACCAACGCGTGCAGTTGATTCGCCTCGCTGACTATGTCGAGCACCATTTCGGCGAGCGGCCAAGCGGGGCCTGGCTGGCAGAGCGAGTTTGGGAACCGCAACTCGCTTCCGTGCTGGCCGAGGCCAATGTTAGCTATACAGTCCTCGACGATATCCATTTCCTCTCCGCCGGTTTCGAGGCCGACGAGCTTTTTGCCGACTACATCGCCGAGGATCAAGGTCAAACCATTCGTCTCATACCCGGTCAAAAAATCCTTCGCTACCTCATTCCATTCGGTACCATCGAGCAAGTTATCACCTACTTAAAGGAAACTGCCGGCGCACACCCCGACCAGATGGCCGCGATGGGCGACGACATGGAGAAATTCGGCGTCTGGCCGGGTACCTTCGAGCATTGCTATAACGATGCCTGGCTCGAGAAATTTTTCGCCGCTATAGAGGAAAACTCTTCCTGGCTGCACGCTTCTACTCCTAGCGAGTACCTTGTCTTGCACACTCCGGCCGGCCGAGCCGATCTGCCCACTGCCTCCTACACGGAGATGATGGAATGGGCGTTGCCCACGCGGGTCCGGCAGCGCTACAACCAGGTACTTAAGGAATTCAGCTCTCGCAATGAAGTGCTGGCATTTCTTCGTGGCGGGTCGTGGCGGGGATTCTTTCGCAAATACCCCGAATCCAACCTGCTGCACAAGAAAATGCTGCATGTTGCCCGTCGCATCGACACCTCGCCCGCGCGACGTAGCGTTTCGAAGGCCGGCGAAGAGTTGAAGAAGGCGCGGGACCTGCTACTCCGCGCGCAGTGCAATGACGCCTACTGGCACGGAATTTTCGGCGGCCTCTACGCACCGCACCTGCGCACCGAGCTTTGGCGCAGCCTCATCCGCGCCGAGTTGATCGCTGACCAGCAAACGCCCGGCGGCCTCGCCCCGCGCGTGGAAACACTTGATTATGATGGCGATGGCGCCAATGAATTGCTCTTTACCTCTACCGAATATCAGGCGTTGTTGAAGCCTTCGGACGGTGGCACGCTTGCCGCCCTGGACTTTCGTCTAACGGGTTCGACACTCATCAACTCCATCTTGCGCCGTCCCGAGGCGTACCACGCGCGTCTCCGCGAAATCGCCAAGAATCCTTCCGGGGCGGTTACTTCCATTCACGAACAAACGCGTGTCAAGGAGCCCGGCCTGGAACGCTATCTCCGTTACGATCGCTGGCCGCGCCACACTTTTCGGCTGTTCCTTTTCGAACCTTCGCGCGGTCACGCCGATTACGAGAATATTCAGCTCCAAGAGGACCCAGGGTTCGCAGGCGGCACCTTTACTATCGGACGCACCACGGAACGCGAAGCCGAACTTCTTCGCGACGCCCCGCTCGCCTGGCACGGTAAGGACGACGCTGGCCCACGCCTTTCGGTCTCGAAATTGTTTTCCTTTGGCCCCGCACCTCGCGGCTGCGAGGTCGCTTGCGAAGTAAAGGTTTCTGTACCCGCGGCACTGGATCGGACCTTGGCTGTTGGCATCGAGTCCGTGCTGAATTTCCTTGCGCCGACCGAACCAGATCGTTTTTTCCAAACGCCGAGCGGCCCGCAAAACCTGCGCTTTAGCGGTTGTATCCCCGGTCCCACGCTGCGCGTGGAAGACGGTTGGCAGCGCATTCGCGTAGCGCTGCACGCACCAGGCGCGGAGCAATTCTGGATTTCTCCGATTGAAACGGTCTCCGAATCCGAAGAGGGCTTCGAACGCGTCTACCAGGGCTCGCAAATCCTGGCCGTCTGGCATCCGTCGCTCTCCACCGCCAAACCCTGGGCCGCCCACCTGTTTTGGCGCATCGAATCGTTCTAGTTCTTGATTATCTGTGCCGGCCCTTAGCGCTTATCAAGGCTGCAGATCAGCGCGGTCAGTTTACGCGCTCAGATTGTGCAGTGCGGTGGTCTTGCCGTCGCTTTGCTGCGTGAGCGAGGTACTTGCGGGGGGGCTGGCAAGGCCGCCAGCATGAACTCAATCGATCTCTGCCAGGAAGTAATCTTGAATTTCCTGTCATTCCACAAAAAACAGGTTCTGCGCAAAGGCCCACTCACTATCGATCCACTGGCCTTCGCATCGAAATCCGGTGCGCTCCGCCATCCCCGCAACTTCCTCCGCGCGGTATTTGTGCGAGCTTTCGGTCCAAATCGTCTCGCCCTCATGGAAGGTCAGACGCAAATTCGCGGCGCGGATTTCCACAGACTGCTTCTCGGTCGAGCGCAAATGCATCTCGATTCTCTTGTTTTCGTCGTTCCAGCGCGCTTCATGCCGGAAGCGGGCCAGATCGAAGTTCGCGCCCAGCTCGCGGTTCATCCGCGCCAGCAGGTTCAAATTGAACGCAGCCGTAACGCCCGCTGGATCGTCATACGCCAGCAACTGCGTCGCGACATCCTTCTCCAGGTCAGTCCCGAGCAGCAAAGCGTCGCCTGCTTCTAAAATCTCTCCAACCTCGCGCAAAAAATCATCGCCGGCTGAGCGGTCAAAATTTCCAATCGTGCTGCCCAAAAAAAGCACCAGCAGGTGATCGCCTTCATCGCGTCCCTGCGCTACCGCCCGCAACCCCTCTAAGTAGGGCTGCTCGTAACCGACCATGCTCACCATGTCAATTTGCCCCAACTCCTTTTCGCAAGCAGCCAGCGCTGCGGGCGAGATCTCAATCGGGAAATAATACGTTCGCTGCCGGCGCGAAAGGGCCTCCAAGATCCAGCGCGTCTTTTTTCCGCTACCGCTGCCGAGTTCCGCGACATGAATTGGCGATGGCAGCCGGTCCACAATTTCCTGCGCGTGGGTTTGCAGCAGGCGTGCATCAGCCCGCGTCAGCCCATACTCCGGCAGCAGGCAAATCGCCTCGAACAACGCGGAGCCCACTTCATCATACAAATACTTCGAAGGCAGCTCGCGTTGCCCAGGTTTCAGCAACCCTTCGCGCACCGCCGCGGCAAATTCGGACACATGTCTGGCTGGAAGTGTTTGGAAGGTCAGCATGAAGTGGCTCCTGGGGCAGGGGCTCTTGGTGGTTTAATCCTCGACGCAACGGAAGGTTGCGTATACATACGGGTAATGCGGCTGGAACCAATTGCGGAACGACCGGCGCAGCATGCAAGCTGCGGTGCGGGGTGAACCTCCCTTCATAACGTAGTGCTTACCATCGAAGAAATTAGCCGAGTATCCGGGGTAAAAGGGCATCGGTGCGAACCCCGGAAATGGTTTGAATTCCGTGCGCGTCCACTCCCAACCGTTGCCGAGGAGATCGTGAACGCCGTGAGCGCTCGCTCCGCGTGGGTACGATCCCACCGGGCTCGGATCCCAATGCGCGAAATCGAAATTTCCGTAACGTGCGTCGGGCGCTTCGTCACCCCAGGGATAAATTCGCTCCACCTCGGAGTCCGACGTGCCGTATGCCGCCCGGTGAAATTGCTCCTCTGTGGGCAATTTGCGCCCCAGCCATTTCGCATATGCGGTCGCTTCCGCGTGGCTTACATATACTGGCCAGTCCATCGGAAGCTGAATATCTCCAAACATCGTTCGGTACAACCACAGATTTCCGGCCTTCCGCCAGAACGCCGGATGCTGCACGCTTTCTTTTTTCTTCCAGGCCCACCCGTCATCGTCCCACAGCGATGGTTCCGAATATCCGCCGGCCTGCACAAATAGCATGAAATCCCGGTTCTTAACGTTGTAGTTGTCGATCGCGAAGTCCGCTACTCGCGCCTCATGTACTTCGAACTCATTGTCCCAACCAAACTCGTTCTCTCGGATCCTCCGCTGTCCCAGCGTGGCGCGGCCGGCCGGGATATCCACCAAGTGTGACTTGGCTCTAGGCGTTCTCCACATCGCTTCCTGCGCCGCGGGAATCTTCTTCTCCGCCGGAAGCTGGTGCAGCATGTAGGCCAGGGTCTCTGCGTGCATCAAGCGGTGCTCCACCGCCACTTCCAGCATGTCAGCCAGTTGGGGATGACCGTCGGAAGGACGCCGCAAAGCGTGGGCAATCGCCTGGTCCAACTCGCTCTTCAATCTCTCATTGTACCGGTCGACCTCTTCCCGCTTCGGCCAGTCCGACGGCTTGTCAGTAGGCAAACCACCACCCACGGGATCGATTCCAAACGCAAAAAGTTGATCGAAACTGGGATGAAACGATTGTAGCCCGAATGCACGTTGCGCCAGCAAATTCCAATCAAAGGCTTCTACGTGTCCAATGTAAAAAATTATCCGGTGCCGCTCGGGGATGGGCCGGTCGTACAAGGCACCCTCTCGCACGATGCGGAACACCTCATCCGTGCGCTTGCGCGCATTTATGAGTCGGGTATGAAGGTCATGCCGGATGCGGACAGCACTTGCCGTGGCTCCCATGCGTGATTCCCCCTCCCTTTGATGCGGCTTCCGCTGCTTCGATTCAAGAAAACTTCCACGGTCGGGACGCAGGGTGAACTATCATGTTCGCTCCCGGTCGCGCCGGGTGTCAATCCTAATGAGCCCGAAAACCGTACCAGAGAAACCCGACCCTACCATCCAGTTTCAAAACGTGACATACAGCATTAACGGTAGCGCTCATCACACGATTGTTAGTGAAATTCAATTTTCTGTCCGCTCCGGGCAGACCCTGGTCCTGCTCGGTCGCAGTGGCAGCGGCAAAACCACCCTGCTGAAGCTCATCAATCGGTTGCTCGTTCCCACTGCCGGCAAAGTCGTCGTTCGCGAACGATCGACCGCCGAGTGGGATGCCATCCAGCTCCGCCGGACCATAGGCTATGTTATTCAAGAGGCGGGACTTTTCCCTCATTTTACGGTCGCCGAGAATATCGCCCTGGTTCCCTCCCTCGAGCATTGGGACGCAGAGCGAACCAGCGCCCGCGTTGACGAACTCCTCACCTTAGTGGGTCTTGACCCCGCTCAATTTGGTTCCCGCAGGCCCCACGAACTCTCGGGCGGTCAGCGCCAACGCGTGGGTGTAGCGCGTGCCCTTGGTGCCGACCCGCCAATCCTCCTTATGGACGAGCCCTTCGGCGCCCTTGATCCCGTGACCCGCGCCGAGCTTCAGCGCGAGTTCAATGCACTTGCAAAGCGCCTTAGTAAGACCATCGTATTCGTCACTCATGACCTTCGCGAGGCGCTACTGCTCGCCTCGCGCATCATCCTCTTGGAAAAGGGCCGGGTCGTAGCGGATGCCACCCCTCAAGAATTTCCCTCCATCGATCACCCCGAAGTGCGGGCCTTCACTGCGTCTCTCGTTCCGCTTCCCGGTATTCAAGCATGAGCGCTTGGAGATTTTTCCTCGAACATCGCGCTGAAATCCTGGGAGCCACCGCCGATCACTTGACTCTGGTCATGATCGCCATGGCCGGTGCTATCGCCATCGCTGTGCCGATGGGCATGTTGATCGTTCACCGTCCCACACTGCGCAACGTCGCTCTTGCTCTCGCGAGTATTTTCCAAACCATTCCAAGCCTCGCACTCTTCGGTTTCCTGATCCCTATCCCGTTCATCGGCGGCATCGGTCGCCGCACAGCTATCGTCGCACTTGTTCTCTACGCATTGCTCCCCATTCTCCGCAACACCTACGTGGGTCTCACCGGCATTGACCCGGCCGTCCTTGAAGCCGCCGAAGCCATGGGCATGACACAATCGCAAATCCTTTGGCGCGTCCGGCTTCCCCTGGCGCGTGCTGTAATCCTGGCCGGCATTCGCACTGCTACCATCATCACTATCGGTGTTGCCACCATCGCCGCGGCCATCGGCGCAGGCGGCCTTGGCACCTTTATTTTCCGTGGCGTGGCCATGGTCAGCGACGCCGTGATCCTTGCCGGCGCGATTCCCGCCGCGCTCCTGGCCATCGCGGCTGATCTCGTCCTGGGTTGGATCGAGCGTCGCCTAAAGATCTGTTAGCGCCAGATTCACTCGTCCTTTGTGTCGTCTCCCCGACCTCTGTGCTCCGCTCTCCGCGAACTCTGTGTTAAATTCCTTTCTCCCTCTATCATGTACTTCTTCTCTGCGCTCTCTTCGCGTACTCTGCGCCTCAGCGTTATCTTTCTCGTTCTTCCTTGCCTCTTGTGCGGTTGCCGCAAGAATCAAAAGCCCCACCTGGCCATCGGCTCCAAATTCTTCACCGAGCAGGTGATCCTCGCCGAACTTCTGGCCCAACATATCGAAGTTCGTACCGGCCTCCACGTTGACCGCAAATCCAATCTAGGCGGCACCCTCCTCTGCCAAAAAGCGCTACTCTCTGGCGATCTCGACCTCTATGTCGAATACACCGGCACCGCGCTGACCGCCGTGCTCAACGAATCTCCCAGCAGCGACCCGCACGAGGTCTACGATCGCGTGAAACAAGGCTATGCCCAGCGATTCAGTCTCGAAGTTACCGAGCCGCTCGGTTTCGAGAACACTTTCGCCATGGTCGTACGGGGCGGAGATGCCCAGCGTCTCCATCTCAGCAACATCACCGACATCGTGCCCTACGCTCCCAAGATGCGCGCCGGCTTCGGCTACGAATTTCTAGAGCGCCCCGACGGTTTCCGCGGCTGGAGCCAGCTCTACGGCCTGCGGTTCGCCGCCCCGCCCAGCGTCATGGATCTCGGGTTGATTTACCGCGCGTTGGTCGACAAAAAAGTCGACATCGTCGCCGGTAATTCCACCGACGGCCTCATCGAGGCGCTTCACCTCGTACCGCTGATCGACGATAAGCATTATTTCCCGCCCTACGACGCGGTCCCGATCGTCCGCCGCGACACCCTGGCCAAATTTCCACAACTCCGGCCTGCGCTCGCTGACCTGGCCAACAAAATCTCCGCCGAAGAAATGCGCCACCTCAATTCCGAAGTAGACGCCAACCAGCGCGACCCCGCTGCCGTAGTACGGGCTTTCCGCGCTTCCAAATCGCTCTGACTTTTTCAGTAGCACAGCCCTTAGGCTGTGGTCTGACATGTGTACACGCAACGTGCCGCCGGGATGAAAAAGAGGACCAATCGAATCCGAGCCCCAGGAAATTCCTTGTACCCGAACAGCCGCTCCCCCCGTCTGATACGTAGGGAATTCCTGCCCGTTGGCGCACCACACTTTTCTGGAGGACACCATGAAGAATGTCATCGGTTTGCTCGCCCTGCTCCTCGCTCTTGGCCTTCCGGCATTCCTATCAGCCAGCGGTGCGGGCGGTCAGCGCGAAGGTCAGCAGCGCGGCGGCGCTCGTGACGTTGGTCACGGTCACATTCCTTCGCACGGTCCGCCGCCTGCACGCAGCGATGCGCGTGGCTCAGAAAATCGCGCACCCGAAGCCCGCGCACGGGAAGAACATCGTTCCTTTCGCGATCAGCCTAGTCACCCGGAAGCTCCCCATGTCCATCACAATGACCAGTGGGTCGGCCATGATTCTGGCCGTGGCGACGCGCATTACCACCTCGACCATCCTTGGGAGCATGGCCGCTTCACCGGCGGTTTTGGCCGTGGCCATGTGTTCCACTTGGGAGGTGGCAATCGCGAGCGCTTCTGGTTCGGCGGTTTCTACTTCAGTGTTGCTCCCTACGATTATGACTACACCGCGGCTTGGCTCTGGGACGGCGATCCCATCGTCATTTACGAAGATCCCGACCACGACGGCTGGTACCTAGCCTACAACGCGCGACTTGGCACCTATGTTCACGTCGAATATCTTGGTCCGCGCTAGCCTCGGCGCAGCCCGGCCGAAATGTGCTTGTCGTCTGGCTGCACAAATCCACCATTTGTTACGCTGCGAAAAGTTTTCGCGGCCCTGACTCGTTGGTCTACCCACTAATCTTCGACGAAGTGGCAGGAATGCGTCTTGATCACCAGCCACACCTTTTTCTCGGCGGCGAACTCCAATGCCCTTGCGGCGCCGGGCGTTATATGAACAGTGAAGATAGCGCCGCAGTGGACACGAACCGACACTAACGCACCGTGGCGCTCTATGGACCCTATTCTCCCCTCCAAGACATTGCGCGCGCTCAACCCTTTGGGCGCTTCCGAAGCCAGCAAGATATCGCCGGCGCGAATGGCCACCATGACCCGGTCACCGGGAGCGGCATGGCCCAGCGGTACTTCGATTTCGCATCCCGCATCTGCGAGGCGCACACGCATCACGCCGTCCGGTTCTCGCAGATCCATGACTGTGCCGTTCAGAAGGTTTTCAAATCCCGCGGCTTGCGCCAGCCGTCTGCGCCGCGGCGCCTCCAGAACCTCTCGCGGCGCGCCCTCGCTCACAATCTTCCCATGTTCAAGGGCAATCATGCGGTCGCCCAGCGCGTCCACTTCTTCGCGGCTGTGCGTCACATACAGGATTGGAATCTTGTGCGCCGCATTCCAGGCTCGCAAGTCATTGATGATCGACCCCTTCAGCTCGGCGTCCAGCCCGGTTAGTGGTTCGTCGAGCAGCAACACGCGCGGCAGAGTCACCAACGACCGTGCCAGCGCCACCCGCTGGTTCTCGCCGCCCGAGATTTCCCGCGGCTTCCGGTTCCGGAGCTGTTCCACGCGGAACATCTGCAGGATTTCCGCAACTCGCGCACCTTTGTTGCGATCCGCGACGCCTGGTAGGCCGTACGCAACATTGCGCTCTACCGTCATGTGCGGAAACAGCGCCAAGGTCTGAAAGACATACGCAACCCGCCGCTTCTGCGGCGCCAAGTTTACATTTTCGTTGGAATCGAACAGCGCTTCGCCATCTATCGCAATCCGGCCCGTTTCCGGTGACGTGAGCCCCGCGATGCAATCCAACAGCGTCGATTTACCCGCGCCAGACGGACCGAACACGATGGTGATACCGGTGGGTATTTCAACATCTAGATCCAACTGAAATTGCGGTGGGACATCGCCACGAAAAGATTTTTGAAAGCGAGCTGCCAGCACCCCTGCGTTCACTTGGCGGCCCATGGCATCCACGCTCGCCATCCCCTTCGTCGATTGATTCCGTACACAGCCGAAAGCACCGCGAACGAGATCACCAACAACAGAAATGCCGTGCGGCCCGCACCAACAAAATCGAGGGATTGCACCCGATCGTAAATGTCGATCGAAACAGTGCGGGTGATTCCGTCAAGACCTCCGCCAACCATCAGCACGACACCGAATTCGCCCAGCGTGTGCGCGAAGCTCAGCACCAGCGCGGTGACAACTCCTGGAACCGACAGCGGAAGAATGATGCGAAAAAATGTTCGCAGCCGTCCTGCTCCCAATACCGCTGAGGCATCAAGCAGTTTGTGCTCGACGGTTTCAAATGAAGCGATCAGTGGCTGCACTGTAAACGGCAAGCTATAAAGCACCGAGGCGATCACCAATCCCGCGAACGTGAACACGAGTCCGTGGCCAAACACCGCATGCCAGAATTGTCCAAGTGGTCCGCGCGGGCCCATAGCCAACAACATGTAGAATCCCAAAACCGTTGGCGGCAGCACCAGGGGCAACGCTACAACCGCCTCCAGCAAGAACTTCCATCGCCATTGCGAATAGGCCAGCCAATACGCCAATGGCACGCCTATCACAAAGAGGATGGCGGAGACGCACAGCGCCAAGCGAATCGAAAGCAGCAACGCCTCGAGGTTCATCTGCTTGGGGCGCTCGCCTTGTCGGAAGCTGGCAACATGAATCCGTACGATTCCAGAATCTTCCGGCCGGCGTCACTCTTTAGAAAAGTCAAAAACGCTCGCGCGCCATCCTTGTCCCTCCCGCCCTTCAGGATGAGCGCGCCTTGCTCGATCGGTGGATGTATGTTTGTGGGAATTTCCCAGCGTTTGCCTTCCTTCAACGCAGGAGAAACCGCTAACGACAACGCGAGGATCCCTGCCTGCGCACTTCCCGACGCCACAAATTGCGCGGCCTGCGCGATATTTTCGCCATAGACCAGCCGCCTGCGGACCTGCTCGTAGACTCCCGCATTGCGTAGCGCCGCGACAGCAGCTCGCCCATATGGCGCATGCTCCGGGTTCGCGATCGCAATTCTCTCCACGCCGGGCTCCAGGAGCGCTTTCCATCCCAAGCTGGCCAAGTCGGCCCGCGCATCGGCAGGCATCCAGATTACGATCCGCCCCACGGCGTACTCATAAAGTGTCCCTGGCTCGGCCAAACCAGCCGCCTCCAGCTTTCGCGGATACTCGATATCCGCCGACAAGAACAAATCAAAAGGAGCGCCATTCTGGATTTGTGAAAAGAAATTACCGCTGGATCCATAACTGACGTTGATCTTTCTTCCCACCTGCTTCTCGTACTGCGCGCCTAATGCCTCCAGAGCGAATTTCAAGTCCGCCGCGGCCGCGACGCGAACCTCCTGAGCGCGCACAGTTTGCGAGGTCAGCAGAACGAAAGGCAACAGCAGGCAGCGCGAGATAACTCTCGCAACGTTGCTCAGTTTTACGAATGGTTGCGTCCGAGTGGTCTTCATACCCGCAGAATCATTACTTCCGTCGACTTGATTAGCGCTGCCGCTCGCTCTCCGGCCTTCAACCGCATTTCCTTGGCCGCATCCGCGGTAATGATTGCGGTAATCTGCTGCTCGCCGATCTTCAGCGTTACTTGCGCGAGCAGACCGCTGTACTTTATGCCCAGGACCCGGCCGAACAATTGGTTGCGCCCGCTGATTTTTCGGAAATTTCCACGGCGAGTCTCAATGTCGCCGCGCTCCAGTTTTTTGGGAAATAGCCTGTCGATCTCGCTCTCTGGAACCCTGTGGTGGCCGCCCGGAGTCTTGGCCGTCTTGATCTTCCCCCGATATATCCATTGCTTCAGCGTTGGGTAGCTGATGCCCAGAATGTTGGCCGCTTCGCGCGGCGCCAGTAGCTTGTGCACGGCACACCTTCCGCGCGGTAGAATAGCTTATTGAGAACCGTCACCTCAATACGTTTTTATACGCTTTGCCCACGCAGGCCCTAATTGCGGAGTGGCTTGCCGGTCTTCAAGGTGTGTGCGATGCGCTCTTGTGTCTTCCTCTCCCCACATAGCGAAACAAAGGCTTCCCGCTCCAAATCCAGCAAATATTGTTCGCTGACCATTTGCGCCGCGCTCAGTTCGCCGCCAGCCAGGATGTTCGCCAACTTCCGCGCGACCGTGGCGTCATATTCTGAAGCGTAGCCCCCGCGCACCAGCAAATGAATGCCCATCTTCGCGGTCGCCAGAAATTGTTCGCCAAGCACCTTAATCTGGGTGCTCTGCGCGCCTTCCTGCCAACTCGCTGCCGTCGGTTCATACCCGCTTCGAAATAGGGCCAAAGCCACTTCCTTGGCATCCGCGACCAATCTGTCGCGGTTCATGGACACGCCATCTTCACGTCGCAAGAATCCCAATTCGCGGGATTCCTCTACGCTGGTCCCCACCTTCGCCATCGCAATCGTTTCAAAGATCGGCCGTAGCGTATGGAACAAATCCAGGTCCGCTCCGCTCGCCGCGCGCTCGTTCGCGCGAATCAGCATCTCCTTCGATCCGCCGCCGCCGGGAATCAATCCCACTCCGGTTTCCACTAAACCGATATACGCTTCGGCTGCCGCTTGAATTCGCGCGGTATGCAAGTTGACCTCGCAACCTCCGCCGAGAGCCATGCCCTGCGGCGCGCCCACCACGGGCTTCGGCGCATACTTCAATGCCAGATTCACATTCTGGAACTGCTTCACGGCCATGTGTATCTCGTCCCACTCCTGCTCCTGCGCGGCCACCAGCACGATCATCAAATTCGCGCCGACGGAGAAATTCACCGAATCATTGGCGATCACCATCGCGTCAAAATCACTCGTCAGGCGCTTGAGGCCCTTGTGCAGCATCGCAATCAGGTCCGCCCCGATCGCGTTCATCTTGGCGTGAAATTCGCAGCACACCACGCCATCGCCCAGATCAATCAGGCTGGCCCCCGAATTACGCTCCACCTCGCGCCCAGCTTCCTTCAGCGATTTGAGGAGCAACACGCCGCTCGGCGCTTCGACCGGCTTTGAAGCCCCGCTCGAAATATCGAAAACGGTTGTAGCCCCTTTCGCCGACTCATAAAATCCGCTTCTGCCGCTCGCCAGCACCTTCTCAATTACCGGCGGCAGAGCACGGCCCTCCCTGCCCACCTGCTCCGCAAATGCCTTCACGCCTATTGCGTCCATCACCTCGAACGGGCCAAGCTCCCAGCCAAATCCCCAGCGCATGGCGCGATCGACATCGGCCACGCTGTCCGAAATCTCAGGCACGCGTCGCGCCGCATAAAGGCACGTCTCCGAAATCGAGCCCCACAAGAATTGCTGCGCCTTATCGCCCTTTTGTCCCTCTCGGATTGGCCCGAGCAGCATGCGCAACCGCTGCCGCGTATCGTCAATCGTTTTTCCGTTCTCGATCGACGCGAATCGAGCCTTCTGCCGCGGCCGGTACTCCATGGTGTGTTCATCCAACGTGAGAATTTCCCGCTCGCCGCTCCCTTTCACACGTTTGTAGAATCCCTGCCCTGTCTTGTCGCCCAGCCAACCGCGCCGCACCATCTCTTCCACCAGCACCGGAACGCGATACATCTCGCGCGATTCATCGTTCGGCACTGATTCGTAGATATTCTTCACTACGTGCACCAAAACATCGATGCCTACGATGTCCGCGGTCCGAAACGTCGCCGATTTCGGCTGACCGATCGCCGGGCCCGTGCACGCGTCCACTTCCTCAACAGTCATCCCCAGCGTGCTCATCAATCGCAGAACGTTCAACATCGAGAACGTCCCGATGCGATTCGCGATAAAGTTCGGCGTGTCCTTGGCAATCACCACACCCTTGCCCAGCCTGCGGTCGCAAAACTCGCCCAGCGTCTCGATAACCTCCGGCGACGTCTTCGGCCCCGGAATTAACTCCACCAGTTTCAAATACCGCGGCGGATTGAAAAAGTGCGTGCCCGCCCAATGCTGTTGAAACTCTTCGCTCATCCCTTCCGCGATTAAATGCACTGGCAACCCGGAAGTATTGGTTGTGACAATCGCGCCCAGCTTGCGCACCTGCGCCACCCGCGAAAGCAGTTTTCGCTTGATCTCCAGATTCTCGGCGACAACCTCGATGATCCAGTCCGCTTCCGCGCAACGCGCCAGGTCGTCCTCAAAATTCCCAATCGCCACACGCTCCGCCAGCGCCGGGGTAAAAAATGCAGCAGGCTTGGTTTTCTTCGCCGCTTCCAGTCCCGCCCGCACGATCTTGTTGCGCTCCACGCCAGGCGCATCCGCCGGCAAATTCGGCGGCACGATATCCAGCAAAATGCACGGCAGGCCCGCATTTGCGAAATGCGCCGCGATGCGCGACCCCATTGTGCCCGCGCCCAGCACCACTGCCTTCTCAATCCGACGTTTCATGGATGCTCTCTTCAGGAAATCTGACGGCAGGACAGGTTACAAAACCAGCATTCCGGGGTCAAACCAGATGCCCACGCGCGCCCCGACTAGCACTAGAATGAACACAGCCATGCTGGAAGACAAAGTAACCAACGCGCTCGACTGGCTGCGCAACGCGAAAGACAAATTTCGTACCTTCGCCACCGGCGAGGAGCGCCCCGGCGCCGAGCGCCCCCGAGTCGGTCTCGCCCTGGCAGGCGGTTTCGCGCGCGGCATCGCCCACATCGGAGTGATTCGCGCGTTGATCAACGCGGATATCCCCATCGATTGTGTGGCGGGGACCAGCGTCGGAGCCCTGATCGGCGCATGCTACTGCGCAGGCGTTCCCCTTGAGGACATGCAGCGCATCGCCAGCGCCACCAGCTTCGCCGATTTCGGCCGCTGGACGCCTTCCTGGCTCGGCTTGGCCACTAACCAGCGTATGGAAACATATCTGTCGCGCTTCACCGATCTCAAGACCTTTGAACAGCTGAAGACGCCGCTCGCCATCGCGGCCACCGACATCAATGCCGGCATTTCGGTTTATTACACCCGGGGACCAATTGCGCCGGCCCTGCGCGGTTCTTGCGCGTACCCGGGACTGTTCGTGCCTATTCAATTTGAAGGGCGCACCCTGGTCGACGGTTTTCTGACCTCTCCCGTTCCCGTCGAAGGCGCTCTCCTGCTGGGCGCCGACGTCGTGATCGCTGTTTATCTGGAGGCCGGAAACCTGGAGGATCCGCGCACCGTCGCCGACGTCATCAGCCGTTCTTTCAACATCATCGCGCGCCATGGCGATATCGCCTGGCGCCAACAAGCCGACGTTATTGTCGAACCGGATGTGAAGCCTTTCGTATGGGACGATTTCACCCGCACCAACGACCTCATCGCCGTTGGCGAAGCCGCAACGCTAGCCGCCCTGCCGGAAATCCGAGCGCTTCTCACCGGCGAGAAACGCGACTCGGCCGCCGTCAAGGAAGCTTGATTACTTCCACTCGCACCCGCTCCCCTTCGCCTTTTCCCCGCTGGGTCAGCCAAGCTCCGAAGCTGTCGGCAAAGCGCTCCGGCGTTACTTGAAAGCTTACTTCCACCATCCCGTTGTCTACCGGGAGCGTATCGTCAAATTCCGCTGCGTTCGTGAAGTTCCGCATACAAAATTGATCCAGCCATTCCAAAGGACATATTTTTCGCTCACCGCGAATCACCAACTCCACTTTGAATTTCTGCGTGTACACGTCGTCATCATACCATCGCGATTCTGGTCGGCAGGTACGGCCGGACAACTCACTCCGGTTGCCCCCCCAATTTATTCGGGGGAAATCCAATCCCCAGCACTGGCGTACAGCTGTAATCCAACGGCGTACATTCCCCCCGCCGCGGGCACGCAGTACACCACCCGTGCTCGAGATCGATAACTCCCCAGCATAGAGCGCACGTTTAGCCTGTCGTTGGACTTCAACGCCTTGCTGGTCAGCACCCGAGCACCATGAGCGCTGACATTGTCTGTCACCCCTGACTGCGCCGGTGTCCGCAGATCAACGCTACTCAGGTCCACCCCCACTTTGAAATACGTTCGTTCTTCCGCGCGCTTCCCTTTAACATCCACCTGCATAAGACACCGCCAAGTTGCGGCGGGACTGGGTCACCTATAGATATAGTGCGGGAAATCGAGGGTGGGCGGGTATGACATCCACATGGTAATCCGGGCGAAGCCCAAAAACCTCTAGTACGAAAGGGCCATATTGTGTCCGCGAACGCAACAACGCATCCCACGAACGGACGTTTCTGGCGGTCGCAAACGGCGCTCTGCCCGAACTAAACCCCTTATCTGTAGTGGATTACGGCAGGAGAAAGTCGGCAAAGAAATTGCCAATGCTAATCCCAGGTAGGTGTGCCTCGATCGTCGCCTAAGCGAGCAGGTCGTAAAGGAGACTTTCCATGAAGAAGATTGAATGGATTCGCGAAGCCCTCTCGGTGTGGCCCAGCCCGGAATACCTCAAGCAACGCGAAACTGCGGGCTGGCGCATCGCTGCCATCGAATGGGAGCGCGAGGTTCAAGCGGAACCCGCCGCTACGTCCAAGGAACTTGTCCCCGGCGAGGAAATTCCTTACGGCACCCGCGTGGCGGGCGACTGCCTACACCTGGAAGAGAACCCCACAGAAATGCAGGTTCTGAATCACCTCGCGGAAATGATTGTTCAGGACCATTCCTATAACCACATGGCACAATCGCTGAACGAGCATTCCTTCCGCACTCGCGATGGCAAGCCCTGGACCGCCCTCGCCGTTTTCAAGTTAACGCCGCGCCTGATAGAAGTTGCTCCGCGCATTCTTTCCGGCGCCGAATGGGAAAATCGCAAGCGCCAGCTTTCCCGTGTCGCTTGGAATTCGTAGCGCGTCAACCATGGTTCGAGCTGAGCTCCCTGCGCCGGCAAGCAACTTGCCCCTACTCCTCGAGAACGCGCGCCAGCGAGCCGTACACTTTCAACCCGCCGTTATAATGGATAAATCCCAATTTGCGAAATTTGTTCATGAAAAAATTTATCCGCGAACGTGTCGTTCCCACCATCTCCGCCAGTGTGTCCTGGTTAATCTTGTCGAAAATCGCCGGCAGTTTGCCTCCATCGCCGGCCCTGGCCAGCAGCAATAGTGTGCGCGCCAGCCGCTTCTCGCTCGAATTAAATAGATGATCGATCAGGTTCTGTTCCATCCGCAAATTCCGCTGCAATAAATAATTCATGAACTGCATTGCCACCAAGGGTTCTTCTTCCAGCACCCGCAACATCGCCTTTCGCTTGATAACACTTACCTTGCTGCCCACCAGCGCAATCGCCGAAGTCAAATACACGCTCTGCCCGCTAATGCAACTCTCCCCAAAGAAATCTCCCGAACTCAAGATGCCCAGGACTGCTCCCCGCCCGCGATTCGATACCGATGTCAACTTCACGATCCCTTCGTCGATGTAATGGACATCCGTGCACTCCTCGCCTTGCGTGATGATCGTTTCTCCCGCTCTATATTCAATAATTTTTCTTGTTGGTAGTGCCGACGAAAATATCTGCGTCGCACTTGGCAAACTTCGCCCGGTTGATTTCATGAATCCTCTCGTATCGGCACATGTTTCAGCGCCGTTCTGTCGGGAAGGCGGCGGATAACCAAACCCGTTTTCCAACTCTCGGTTTACGATTGCTCCCCCTTCTACCCGCCGCTCCATCGTTCGTCTGTTCAAAATTGAACAGACACCTTGGTTCTTGCCCATAACTTTGACCCCTAAACAAGTGTCAGCTTCCGGCGAGATCGCCATAAGAGCGATAGGCATGCAGCTGATTTATGAAGCTCGGCTTCGAATCTTTCGGCAGCTCGATGATGGCAGTCCTATCTGGGTCGCCAACGAGTACACTCGACCTCAGGCCGAGCGAGAAGTGGCCTCGCTGCAACGTTCCGCTCCAGCGCGCTATTTTGTACCTGACGCGGAAACGGCGGCGGTAATCGCAGACTCTGGACTGGGTGCCTCGGGGAAGATTGACTCGGCTGGGTGAACAATCAATCGTAGTGCATGCCGTGCGCGGGTTCTATGCGTGAAATTCAGTATCCCTGCATCGATTCGCTTGTAGGGTAATCAGCGGCCGCGCCGCTCCGGTGTTTCCCGATTGGCGTAGCGCCTTTTGGTTGGCTACCGAACCAAGCTCCAGGGATAAACGCCCACATTGATCTTCATGATCATGTAGCTGAAGCCCCCCGCATCAGGCTTCGGCTGGTGCGGCGTGTCCGGCGGAATTAGCAGCCAGTCACCTGCTTTCACCTTGAACGTCTTCCCGCCTTCGATCGGTTGACCCCGATATTCTCCGGGGATGATTCCATCCTTGTCCTGCAGGTTCTGGCGATTCGCGATCTTACCGCCCACAATCATCTCGCCCGTTCCCCCGGTAATCACGTAGAAATCGTACGCCCCGGCGTGCATCTCCGCGTCGTCCCACACGCTGTTCACCTTCGTCAAACTCATCACCGGCTGTTCGCGGTGCGCACGATACAACATAAAGATGCTGAAGTTCCGCGTCTGCACATGCACGGGCCCGCCCCCGAAAGACTGCGAACTCCCACTCCCCGCCTGCGTGAGCGCCTTCGCCGCTCTCTCCGCCAAATCCGTATGCGCTTTGCGAATATCGTCGATATTCCAATACGTGATGGGCGGCGCGTCCGGCGCCAGTGCCGGCTCCCTCGGCGAGTTGTAACCGAACGGCATCACGTCCCCTTTTTCCTGCGCAATCGCGCTCGGCATCATCGAAAGCTCGTCGAGATGTCCGCTCAGCACTCCTTCAGCTCTTGGCCGCATCGCCTGCCCGGCCAAAAATCCCGCCAGCGCCGCGCCGATCACCAACCCACTAGTCATCTTCTTCATGTCCCCTCCGTTTTGGAGTGCAACGGCTAGGTGTCGCTTTTAACGGTCGATAGAGTCAGGCAGACGCAGCAACGTCCCACGCTGACCGCCGCAGTGACATTCACAACTCATCAAATGTATGAACCCATTACTTCGGCTCGGGCTTCGTCGCCTCAAATCGAATCTCCTTCAAGAACTCCACTTGTTTCTGCAACTCCGTTTTCCCCGCCGGAAATTTGTTAAAGCTCAGCAAATAGGCCAGCACATCTGCATCCTGCTGCTTGGTCAACTTTCCCAGCGCCCCCTGCGGCATGGTCTTGCGAATGCGATCGAACAAATCGCCCACCGTAAGCCCATTCCAGTTCGACAGAAACGTCCCGCCGGTCAGCGGCGCCGCTCCTCCGCCACCCACCAGCGTGTCCCCATGACAGGAAGCACATTCCTTCCGATACATCTCCTCTCCGCGCTTGGCCTGCTCCTCCGTATACACCCCATCCCAGACCGATCGTGAAGGCGCAGCCGCTTCCTGCCCCCGCCCGACCATCACTACCACAAAGCACATCATGTAGGGGCGCAGCCTGCCTGCGGCGGCAGGCACTGGTGCGCCCCATCGCGGCAACCAACGATCCGATATCCTCAAATTTCTTCACTCCGCAGCCGGCAAAGTAAACGCAATATATTCCCCCGAATAAGCCCCGCCGCTAACCGCCACCACAACATACTGCTTCCCATTAGCCATGTACGTCATCGGTGAACCGCTCTGTGGCGCTGGCATGTACACCGCCCCCACTTCCTTCCCCGTCTTTTTATCGTAGGCCCGCAGCATCGCCCCCCGCGGATGCTCCGCAGTAGTCGTAATCTGCCCATCGCCCGCAATTACCAGGGTTTTGGTAACCAGTGTCCCGATGTTGTAAGTCTCCTGCCCGGTCCGTTCAATATTCATCCCCTTCAACGCCGGATGATTTCGCACTACGTCCGGCGTCTCCCCGTGCGCAATTTGCCACACGATCTCTCCCTTATCCAGATTGATCGCGCTGATCGTTCCATACGGTGGCTTAAGCAACGGTAATCCGTCCACGTTCAATGCCACGTACCCGCTCCCCGCTCTCTTCTTCGGCGGCATCGGAGAATCCGCCCCCGCATTCTCGCCCGGCCCGCGCAGGATCATCACCTCTTCTCCCGCCGTTCCCGCGATATAATTCATATCCGAAACCGTTTTCGGCGCGCGCACTAACCCAATCGGCTCCGCGCAAGCCGTACACGCAAACGCATACACTATGTGCGTCTTCGGGTCATAGGACCCACCCGGCCAATTCGTCCCGCCCGACGCCGTCCCCACCGTCAGCGTCCCTAGCGGCCCATCCAGTTTGCTTTCGGTTGGCGGCGTAAATACCGGCCCCAGATGATACTTCGACGCAATCGCCTTCCCGCGCTCCCGCAGCTCCGGCGTGAAATCGATCAGGTCGCTCTCCGACACGCCGTTGCGGCTATAAGCCGGCGGCTTCGACGGAAACGGCTGTGTCGGCGAATACCACTCCCCGGGAACCGTCCCCACTTCCACCGGCTTCTCTTCAATCGGCCACACCGGCTTCCCCGTCACGCGATCGAACACATACAGAAATCCCTGCTTACTGGGCAGCGCCACCGCCTTAATCGCTTTCCCATCCACGGTGATGTCCGCCAAAATCGGCGCCGACGAAATGTCCATGTCCCACATCGGGTGATGCACCAACTGGAAGTGCCACTTCCGCGCCCCGGTCCTCAGATCAACGCAAACCAGCGTCTCGCCAAACAGGTTATTCCCCGGCCGGTGCCCGCCATAAAAGTCGTTCGTCGGTGATTCGACCGGCAAATACACCAACCCCAGTTCCTCGTCCACCGTGATCTGCGACCAGACTCCGGTATTCCCCGTGTATTCCGCCGATCCACTCAGCCAGGTGTCGTAACCAAACTCACCCTTTTTCGGAATCGTGTGAAAAATCCACAATCGCTTCCCCGTACGCACATCAAATCCCCGCACGTATCCTTTATTGTTGCGCATGCTCTTCGGCGTCATGCCTTCGCGAAACGCCGCGCCAATAATGATCGTATTTTTCGCCACCACCGGCGCCGACTGAATCCCGATCTCCCCAGTCGTCAAGTCCGGCAAAATCTCTTGGTCATCGTCCAGCTTCAGATCAATCGCGCCCTTATTTCCGAATCCTGCCACCCGCACGCCCGTCTTCGCATCCAGGCAAATCAGCTGATAGCCGGGCGTGACGTACAAAATTCGTTCCTCTTTTCCATCCGACCAATACGCCAGCCCTCGACCGGAAAGCTGCCGCGGCGCGGCCCCTCCCCGCGCCCCTTCATGTTCGCCGTGAATCCACAGCAGCTCACCAGTAGCCGCGTCCAGCGCAATCGCCGCGCGCCGCGATCCCGCCGTGGTGTACAACACGCCATTCACCATCAATGGTGTCCCTTCCAGCTTGTACTCCGGCCGGTTCCCAAAATTGTCCGTCTTAATCCGCCAGGCAATCTCTAATTCGCTAAAATTTCCAGCATTGATCTGATCCAGAGGACGATACCGCGTCGCCGCCAAGTCCGCTGCATAGCTGGGCCACTCAGTATCCTTAGCCTTCCACTGCCCTCCGGCCCCAACAGGCACCGCCGCCAACACTGCTGCAACCACAAACACACAGCCAAGTTCCTTCACCATTGACCGAAACATTCCGACCTCCCCATACCCGTCGTCGTGGCGCGGCATGCTGCGCCGGTAACGGTCACCACTCGCCGCAATGCTTCTCCGCAAATTCCTCCTCACCCCATCCTCTTAATCTCCTCCAACGCCTCCTTAATCTTTCCCTTCTGCTCTTCCGTAACATCCGAATTCGGCGGCCGCTGATAAAATTGCCGCGTTCCCATCTGCAAGCTCAGCGCATACTTCATCGGCCCATATTCATCCACACCACCCGCCCGCAACAGCTTCAACGCTGTATTCAGCTTCGCGATCGGCTCATCGATATCCTTGCCCGCTCGCTTGGCCGCAAACACCGCCGCAATCTGCTTCGTAAAGTTGTTGCCCTCTGCCAAAATCGCGCCCATGCCGTGGTCCAACGCGTACTTCAGGTTCACGTCCGTCCCCGTCCGCATATTCAGCTTCGGAAACTCGCTCACAAAACTGTGGTACACCTCTGCATCGTCCACCGAATCCTTGATCCCTGCCAGATTCGGATACCTCTCCAAATTGTGCAGCAGCTCATGCGAAATCGGCACGCCGCTCGCAAATGGAATGTGATACAGGTTGATCGGGATTTTCACCTGCTCGAAGAGCATCGAATAATATTTCTCAAGCGCCTCCTCTCGCGGGTGCTTGTAATAAAACGGCGGCACTATCAGCAGCCCGTCCGCCCCGTTGTCTTCGGCGTGTTTGGAAAGCTCCAGAGTCTCCGGAAAATTCGACGTGCCCGGCCCCACAATAATGTTCAAGCCATTGCGGTTTTTGAGCGCCGTCTCCGCTACCCTCTTCCGTTCCGCAAACGAAAATGACGGAAACTCCCCGGTCGTCCCCAACACCACCACGCCATCGGCGCCGTGCGACTTCAAATACGCCAACAAATCCTTGTACAACTCCGGATCAAAATTCAGGTTCTTATCGCAAGGTGTGGACACCGCCACCCAAAACAACACCTTTTCACCCCCAGCCGCCGCTACGTCGGCGCTGCTCCGTTCCGCGCCGCTCAGGTCTCTAACGGGATTTTTCGCGGCTAATCCTTCGTCGAGCGTCGCTCCTCCCGTCATCCCCAGCGCCGCTGCTCCCATCGACTCCAAGAATTCTCGCCGTGTCTGCATCGTTCCTCTCCCAATTTCGCCCGAAGTCTATGCCACACGCCTCCAATAAACAATCCTCGCAAGGCAGTCTCACCGGTGGGCGCGCGGCACTGATGAGGCTAACCATGCGGTCGTCCGTTTTTTGAGTCTTGGCTCCCAATTCTTTCAGGTTGACATCTTACCCAGACGCCTCCATACTTCGGGTTATATGTCTACCCAAGATGCAAAGGAACGCCTGGAATTGCTGCAGGGCACGCTGGACCTGCTCATCCTCCGCACGCTGATCTTCGGTTCGCAACACGGCCAAGGCATCGCCCGCGCCATCCAGCAAACCTCCCAAGAAGAGTTGCTCGTCGAGCATGGCGCTCTCTATCCCGCACTTCAGCGCCTGGAAGACCGAGGCTGGATTTCCGCGAAGTGGGGAGTTTCTTCCAACAACCGTAAGGCCCGCTTTTACGCACTGACCGCCGCCGGTCGCCGACAACTCGTCAAGGAAACCACCAAGTGGAAGCGTTTGACCGGCGCCATCGCGCGGATTTTAGGACCGGAGGGCGCGAGCTAATGTCATGTTCGGACGCAAACACAAACCCGCCGACTTCACGTCAGAAATCGAAGCACACCTGGAACTCGAGATAGAACGCTTGCAAGAGCAAGGGCTAAGCGAAGCGGACGCCCGAGCCGCTGCGCGCCGCTCCTTCGGCAACCTTATGCAAGCCGAAGAGCGCTTTTACGAATCCGGTCGCTGGCTCGCGTGGGACCACCTCTGGCAGGATGCCCGCTACGCCCTCCGCATGCTGCGCAAGTCTCCAGGCTTCACGGCAGTAGTTGTTTTGACGATCGCGTTAGGGATTGGCGCCACCACGGCAATCTTCAGCGTTGTGGATGCCACACTGCTCCATCCATTGCCATACGCACATCCGGAGCAGCTTGTAAGCGTCGTCG
>Ga0307478_10000906_pt1 | contig 27870 bp, 21 predicted proteins | sample atmos_gasesECM4C_2_FD_203713 | JGI IMG/M metagenome (GOLD analysis project Ga0307478, IMG submission 203713) | Hardwood forest soil microbial communities from Morgan-Monroe State Forest, Indiana, United States - atmos_gasesECM4C_05 | ecosystem: Environmental > Terrestrial > Soil > Temperate...
GGCAGCGACCTGCTGCTGGACGTCCCCATCAGTCTTCTTCTTGGAGGTCGCAATGAATCCCGTCGGAACCCTCGAAAGCGCCAAGGCCGTCAATCCCCTGAAAGAACTGCTGAAGTACGGTCAGTCTGTGTGGCTGGACTACATTCGGCGCAACCTGATCACCAGTGGCGAATTGAAGCGCTTGATCGACGAAGACGGCTTGCGCGGAATGACCTCGAACCCTTCCATCTTTGAGAAAGCCATTGCGGGCAGCACCGACTACACCGACTTCCTGAATTCTCTGAAGGGCAGAACCGATCTGGACGCGAAAGCGCGCTATGAGCTATTGGCGATTCGCGACATCCAGGACGCGAGCGACCTTCTACGCCCGGTCTATGAGAGCGCAAAACGGAACGATGGATTCGTCAGCCTCGAAGTCTCACCTTACCTGGCCAACGACACCGACGGCACGATTGCCGAAGCGCGGCGGCTATGGAGCGCAGTGAAGCGTGAGAACGTGATGATCAAAGTGCCGGGCACTCCCGCAGGCCTGCCAGCGATCAAGCAACTGATCGGCGAAGGCATCAACATCAACGTAACCTTGCTCTTCGCTCAGGAAGTGTACGAGCAGGTAGCGGAAGCCTACATCGCCGGCCTTGAACAATGCGCGGCCAAAGGAGGCGATCTTAGCAAGATTGCCAGCGTGGCCAGCTTCTTCATCAGTCGCATCGATACACTGGTGGATTCAATCGCCAACGAGAAAATTAAAGCCAGTAAAGATCCCGCGCAACAGGCGCAGCTCAAGAGCATTCTCGGAAAAGTAGCAATCGCCAACGGCAAGCTCACCTATCAACGATACCTCGCGATCTTCAGCGGCCCGCGCTGGGAGGCGCTCGCCAAGAAAGGGGCGCACACGCAGCGGGTATTGTGGGCCAGCACCAGCACAAAGAATCCGAATTATCGCGACGTGCTCTATGTCGAAGAACTGATCGGCAACGACACCGTCGACACGATTCCACCTGCGACGCTCGACGCCTTCCGCGATCACGGCAAAGTGCGCAACAGCCTCACCGAAAACATCGAGGCAGCCCAGGAAACCATGGCTGCCCTGCCCAAGGTCGGGATTTCCATGAAGGAAGTCACCGACAAGCTGACCATCGATGGCGTCAAGTTGTTCGCCGATGCCTTCGATCAGTTGCTGGCCGCCGTCGAAAAATCCGGCAGCTCCCCAGTCACTCCACGAGTGAGCCGCCAAACCTACAACCTGCCGAAAGAATTGGCGGCGGCCGTCAAGACGGCCGCGGATGATTGGCGCGCCAACGGGAAAGTGCGGCGGCTCTGGCAGCGTGACGCGACATTATGGACCGGGACCGATGAGGCCAATTGGTTAGGCTGGCTGGGCATTACCGAAGATCAGATTGCGCAGCATGAAAATCTGCGCAAAGTTGCGGAAGACGCCAAAACCGGAGGCTTCTCCGACATTCTGCTGCTGGGCATGGGCGGTTCGAGTCTGTGTCCGGAAGTCCTTCGCATGACCTACGGCAAAACCGCGGGTTATCCCGAACTGCACGTCCTTGATTCGACCGATCCGGCGCAGATCAAATCCTTCCAGGACAAGATCGACCTGGCGAAAACCCTTTTCATCGTTTCCAGCAAGTCTGGCAGCACTCTGGAACCAAACATTTTCAAGCAGTATTTCTTCGAGCAAGTGAAGAAGGCAATCGGCGCTGATAAAGCCGGCAGCCGCTTTATCGCAATCACCGATCCGGGCTCAAAGATGCAGAAGGTCGCGGAGGGAGACAAGTTTCGACATATCTTCTTCGGCCTTCCCAGCATCGGTGGTCGTTATTCGGCGCTTTCCAATTTCGGCATGGTGCCGGGAGCCGTCATGGGCCTCGACACCAAGAAATTCCTCGAGCGCACCGAAGAGATGGTTCAAGCCTGCGCCTCCTGTGTTCCGGTCGAAGAGAATCCCGGGGTCGTGCTCGGACTGATCCTGGGCAGCGCGGCGAAGGCGGGACGAGACAAGGTGACGATCATCACGTCGCCAGGGATCTTCGATCTCGGCGCCTGGCTCGAGCAACTGCTCGCGGAATCGACGGGAAAACAGGGCAAAGGGATCATTCCCGTCGATCGCGAATCTATCGGCGCCCCCGAAGTTTATGGAAATGACCGTGTGTTCGCCTACCTGCGCCTCGAATCTGCTCCCGACGCGCAGCAGGACGCCAAAGTCGCAGCCTTGGAAAAAGCGAACCAACCGGTAGTGCGCATTTCCCTGACCGATCCCTACGACCTCGGCCAGGAGTTCTTCCGCTGGGAGATCGCGACCGCAGTCGCTGGCTCGATCATCGGGATCAACGCCTTCAACCAACCCGATGTCGAAGCCAGCAAGATTGCTACGCGAAACTTGACGACTGAATACGAGAAGACCGGTTCTCTCCCCGCCGAGAAACCTATCCTGGAAGACAAAGGGGTGAAACTTTTCACCGACGAAAAGAACGCCGCCGAGCTAGCCAAGGCCGCCGGCTCCGACAAATCGCTGGTCGGATACCTGAAGGCGCATTTCGGTCGCATGAAAGCTGGCGACTACTTCGCGCTTCTCGGCTACATCCAGAGGAACGAAGCGCACGAGGCGGCATTGCAGGCAATGCGGCACGCTGTACGTGACAAGAAGCACGTCGCAACTTGTCTTGGCTTTGGTCCCCGTTTTCTCCATTCCACGGGACAAGCCTACAAAGGCGGGCCGAACTCAGGCGTATTTCTGCAGCTTACTTGTGACGACGCTAAAGATTTGCCCGTGCCCGAACAGAAGTACACCTTCGGCGTCGTGAAAGCGGCGCAGGCTCGCGGAGATTTCCAGGTTCTCGCCGAACGCGGACGCCGCGCCCTGCGGGTACACCTCGGGTCCGATCTCGGAGCCGGGTTGCGCACGCTTCAAGACGCAGTGAAACAGGCCCTCGCATAAAACCGGGGCACGAAACGCAGGCGATCTGCGCCTAAGCTTGGGTTCCAATCTTGCGGTACACACGAGCAGAAGGAGAGCTTCATGCAATTGGGAATGGTGGGTTTGGGGAAAATGGGCGCGAACATGACGCGCCGCCTCATGCGCGGAGGTCACCAGGTTGTCGTTTCCGACTTGAGCGCCGATGCGGTCAAAGGCCTGGTCGGCGAAGGCGCTGTCGGCTCCACTTCCCTGCAAGACATGGTCAGCAAGCTGAAGGCGCCACGAGCTGTCTGGATCATGGTTCCCGCAGGCAACCCGACCGAGCAGACCGTTCTATCCCTCGCCCAGTATCTTCAACCCGGGGACACCATCATCGACGGCGGCAACTCGTATTTCAAGGATGACATACGCCGTTCCAAGGCCCTTAAAGACAAGAATCTGCATTATGTGGATGTCGGCACCAGCGGCGGTGTCTGGGGACTGGAGCGCGGCTACTGCATGATGCTCGGCGGCCCGAAAGAAGCCGTGCAGCGATTGGACCCGATCTTCAAAACACTTGCTCCCGGAATCGGAGACATTCCCCGCACCCCCGGACGGGAAAAACTCGGTGGATCGGCAGAACAGGGGTACATCCACTGCGGTCCTTCCGGAGCAGGCCACTTCGTCAAGATGGTTCACAACGGGATCGAGTACGGAATCATGCAGGCCTACGCCGAGGGGTTCGACATTTTCAAGAATGCTACCAGCAAAGAGTTGCCGGAAGATCAACGCTACGATCTGAACCTGCCCGACATTGCGGAAGTCTGGCGACGGGGCAGCGTGGTCAGTTCGTGGCTCCTCGATTTGACCGCCATGGCCCTTACAGAAAATCCGACTCTTTCCGAATACAGCGGCTTTGTGCAGGATTCGGGCGAGGGCCGCTGGACAATCCAGGCCGCCGTCGACGAAGCGGTACCGGTCGACGTGCTGTCGGCTGCATTGTTTGTCCGTTTTCGTTCCCGACAGGACCATACCTTCGCCGAAAAAATGCTGTCGGCGATGCGCCAGAAGTTTGGCGGCCACGTCGAACCGAAGGCGGCTAAGAAACCGGCCTGACCCGCTACGCTGTACAGTTGAACGATAGGACCTGCAAATGGCTCAAACGCTGACCGCGCCCGCCTCTACTGGACAGCCCATCGGAAAAACCGCGGATCCCTGCGTGATGGTGATATTCGGCGCGTCCGGCGATTTGACGCGACGTAAGCTGATTCCCGCGCTCTACAACCTCGCCCACGCTCATCTCCTCTCGCCCCAATTTGCTGTCGTCGGCATCGCCCGCCGCCCCATGTCGACCGAGGACTATCGCAAGGCGATTTCCGAAGATATCAAGAAGTTCGCCACCGGGGACGTCGATCCAGAACTGTGGGATTCGTTTGTCCGCCGCCTGCATTACATATCGGGCAACTTTGACGACAAGCAAACCTACGTCAACCTCACCCAACTGCTCGGAAAGATCGACAAAGAGCAATCCACCCCAGGCAACTATTTCTACTACCTCGCCACCACGCCCGACGCTTTCGGCCCGATCGTCGAGAGCCTCGCCGAAGCAGGGCTGATGCAACAGGACAGCAATCATTGGCGCCGGGTCATTATCGAAAAGCCATTCGGCCACGATGTTGAAAGTGCTCGCGCCCTGAACCAGCAACTGCTCAAGTTTATCGACGAGAAGCAGATCTATCGCATTGATCACTACCTCGGAAAAGAAACGGTTCAGAACATCCTGGCCTTCCGCTTCGCCAACGGAATCTTTGAGCCGATTTGGAATCGTCGTTACATCGATCACATCGAGATTTCGGTAGCGGAAACCGTCGGAGTCGAGAAGCGCGGCGGCTACTACGACACCGCCGGCGCCCTGCGCGACATGGTTCCCAATCACATCATGCAGCTGATTACGCTGACTGCGATGGAGCCACCAGTTTCTTTTCGCGCGGATGCGGTACGCGATGAGCAATCCAAGATCCTGCATGCCATTCAGCCCCTCAGTGCCGAGGAGGTCCTGGTTCGCACCGTTCGCGGCCAGTATGGAGAAGGCGTCATCGCCGGGCAGCGCGTCCCCGCTTACCGGGCGGAACCCGGGGTGCCCCCCGATTCCAGGACCGAAACGTTTGTCGCGATGAAGCTGGCCATCGATAACTGGCGTTGGGCCGATGTTCCATTTTATCTGCGCACGGGTAAACGCATGCTGGTGCGCAATACCCAGATCGTGATTCAGTTCCGGCGCGCGCCTTTCGTACTTTTCCGCGACACCCCCGTCGAGAACCTGATGCCCAACCAACTGGTACTGCACATCCAGCCGGAAGAAGGCATTTCCTTGCGCTTCGCGGCGAAGGCGCCGGGCGCCCTGATGCGGCTGGGCACGGTCGACATGAATTTTGAATACGCCGACTATTTCGGCGCGCAATCGAGCACCGGTTACGAACGCCTGCTCCACGACTGCATGATCGGCGACCAGACCCTGTTCCAGCGTGCCGACATGGTCGAGGCCGGCTGGTGCGTGGTAAGCCCGGTGCTTGACGTATGGAAGGCATTACCGCCGCGCCACTTCCCGAACTACGCGGCAGGTAGCTGGGGTCCCAAAGAAGCCGACGAACTGCTCGAGCGGGATGGCCGGCGCTGGAGGAATTTCGATAAATGATCCTCGCCGGCGATATCGGCGGTACCCATGCCCGACTTGCCTACTTCCAATCTCAAAATGGTCGCTTAACGCTTGCGGCGGAGGGCGTGTTTCCCAGCAAGCAGCACAGCGGTCTGGATGAGATTGTCACTACGTTTGTAAAGCAGCAAGGTTCTCATCCCGACATCGCGTGCTTCGGCGTGGCCGGCCCCGTCCGTAACGGCAAGGTAGAGACATCGAACCTTCCCTGGACAGTCGAGGCCTCGCGCCTGGCCAGCGAACTCCAGCTTCCCTCGGCAATGCTAATCAATGACCTGGAGGCCAATGCATGGGGCATTCCGAGCCTTGGCGAACAGGACCTGGTTTCCTTGAATCGCGTGAAGGGCACACCCGTCGGGAACCAGGCAGTGATCTCCGCCGGAACCGGTTTGGGTGAAGCCGGCTTGTATTGGGATGGAAAGGCCTACGATGTTTTCGCCTGTGAAGGCGGACACTGCGATTTCGCTCCGCGCACCGAACTGGAAATCGACCTTCTCCGTTATTTGAGCGCTCGCTTCGGACACGTCAGCTTCGAACGCATCGTCTCCGGGCCCGGCCTGGTGAATGTTTACCGCTTTCTCCGCGACACGCACCGCGCCGACGAACCCCAGTGGCTGGCGGAGCAGATCACACAGATGGATCCGGCAGCTGCGATATCCCAAGCGGCCCTCGCGGGCAAGAGCCCTTTGGCCGAGCAGGCCCTCGACCTCTGGATCTCCGTTTACGGAGCTGAAGCCGGCAACCTCGCCCTGAAACTCATGGCAACCGGCGGCGTGTACCTCGGCGGAGGCATCGCGCCCAAAATCGTCTCCAGACTTTCCGGCCCACTCTTCATGCAAGCATTCGCTGCGAAGGGTCGCTTGCAGCCTCTGCTGGAATCTATTCCGGTAAGGGTCATCACCAACGACAAGATTGCCCTTTACGGAGCGGCACGCTACGCGGCCGTGAAGGGAAAACTTTCTCTGCAGGGAGCATGAGCGTGCAAGCTGCGCTGCAAGTCTTCGCAGACCCGGCTGGGCTGTTTCGAGCGGCCGCCGACGAGTTCGCGCGCTGCGTGAACGATGCAGTCACGACTCATGGCCGCTTCGCCGTCGCCCTGTCTGGAGGTTCCACTCCGAAGAGCCTCTACGCTCTTCTCGCGAGCTATTCCGCCTTGCCTTGGGACAAAGTCTACTTCTTCTTCGGTGACGAGCGGCATGTCCCACCGGATAGTCCTGAAAGCAACTACCGCATGGCCCGCGAAGCGCTGCTGTCCAAGATTCCGGCGCCGGCGAGCAACGTTTTTCGAGTTCCTGGAGAAACACCGGACGCCGATCAGGTCGCCATCACCTACGACCAGACCATTCGACAGTTCTTCCAAACGTCGCCGGGATCTTTCCCGCGCTTTGACCTCATCCTGCTTGGCCTGGGGCCTGACGGTCACACAGCTTCCCTTTTTCCAAAGACGAAGGCCCTTCAGGAGAAATCGCGCCTGTTCGTAGCAAACTGGGTGGAGAAGTTCAAAACCAGCCGTTTAACCCTTACGTTGCCGGTTTTGAACAATGCTGTTGAAGTGATGTTTCTGGTGAGTGGAGCGGACAAGGCGCCTGCGCTGCGTGAGGTCTTGCAAGGGGACCAACCCGGCGAACTCTTTCCTGCCAAATTAGTCCAGCCGGTGAGTGGAAAGCTGATCTGGCTCGTCGATCAAGCTGCTGGTACCGACCTTAGAGCGCAAAAATCCTAAGCGGCGCTTCCACGCCAGTCCGCGATCTCTTTCAGCCCATCGCCGAAAGTGTGCTCGAACAGCCGCACCATGTGCCGCGAGTGTTCGAACTCATGGATGTCGGCCCAGACCTCCGCCTGCCAGGGCTGCTCGTGGGTAGCGGACTCCCCACAGGTGGCACAGCGAGTGTGTAGCTTGGTCGCGGTAATCGGAGTGCTCGGAAGTGCCATCGGCCCCGCTGGCAATTCGATGAAGATGCAGCGGACTTCCTCAATCTCTTCGTTGGCACCGATCAGATGCTCGTAGCGCAGCAGGTAGCCGAATCCGAGCTTTCGTGCCTCCACCTCAGCCTCAATGCGCGTGTGGAACGGCCCATACTCAGCCCGCAACTGATCGGTGGAGTCGCAAGCCATCCAAAACGTCTCTTTGTAAGCCATTCCCTACCTCGCCCCGGTCGTCGGAATCAGCCCTGGGAGAGCGACTCCCCGTCACGCCAAACCGGGTGATTGCAATTCAAGTGCCGCGTCTGGAACACTTTAAGAGGCGATTTCCCAAAGAATTTAGCCCCTGCGCGGCTGCCGGCAAATTCGACTGAATGAAACAATTTGCAGCATTATCCCGGTGAACCGCCCATCTTTACTTTGTGCAACCCGCATTCGTGCCAAGCCTGCATCGTAATCGGGCTGGCATCGAAATCGAGTCCCTGGTGCTCAGTTGGTTTTCTTGGACCCTGGGAATTCTGCCAGGAAGGTTTCCAGCGCCTCGCAGGCATCCGGTTTGGTCTCGATGGCAGCATACACGTCCCGGAATTTCAGGCGAACCCCGGCCAGCATTTCCTTGTCGGTCATCAGGCGATTCAGCAACTTCTGCCAATGGGAAACTTCGCGGTGCTCGAGTACCAGCTTCAACGCAATGTTCTCGAGAAAGAGATATTCGGTGACACGAAGAACAGCGGAGAGACGCTTCTTCTCCAGCACAGTCATGCGAGATGGATGCTCTCAAATGGCGCGCCGATGCGTTTTGCGAAACGAACCGAAGCTGAGCGAGCATGTATTCCATGGCTCTGTTTTTTTTGGGCTTCGATCGGAAACGTGGAGCGCAGGCATTCGCGCACCGTCGCGTGTCCATTCCATCCAGCAGAAAAACCGATGTGACCGAACGAAAAAAGAAAGCATCCAAGTTATTGTGCGTCGTGCTAGGTTGCAATCAGGAGCGGTCCTCGTAAAAGGGAGCAGACACGCCGGTAGTACGGAGCCGGGTTCCCAGACGGCAGCCGTCTACAGCTCATGATCATGAAATACTGTCCCAACTATCATTGCGTGGCCTACGGACGCGTGGTCTATACGCAAACCACCCGGTGCGTATTCTGCCGCTGGGACTTGAAACCGCCCCGAATGAAGAGTGAGACCGCGGACGACCCTGCTCCTTCCATAAAAACGGTAGAACCATGGCCCGCACCCGCCGATTCGCCCAGCGAAGAATCGCGCGAGCGTCCCCGCCGCCCAGCGCTTCGTCCGGGCGCGTAACCTTTCTGTTCGTACTCCGGTAACTTGTGACACCTCCGGGGCTGTCCTACGCTTTCCGGGATGGCTTTTGAACCATGGCATCCACTGTGGCCCGGGGGCCGGTCCCCACACGCTGACGACGAGCTTAAGCCGGCAGATGAGGACGTAATCCGCACGCTGGCTGAGATTGAGAAGGCGTCGACGCCGCTTCTCGGCTACCTCAAACACACCCATTGGCCCCGGTCTGCCGAAGGCGCAAGCTCCGCGTGGCGCCTCCGCCGGACAGCCCAGCGTGAGCGTGCGCTTGCTGGTAACGGCGATTGGAATGGCGGTTGGAATTGGTCTTGTGGGCATGAACCTTGCGCTGCGGCACAGCCTGCCTGGCTCCCGCCAGTCTTACCGCGGACGCAACCGCGTCGTCACTCGCTCGGCGCTCGATGCCTCCTTGCAAGCCGAAGCCGAACAGCTTCTTCAGAGGGTTGCCGCTGGCGATTCCAGCGCGGCCGATCAGGTTCTAGCAGAATCCGCGGGATGGACGGGCAAGACCCAGCGTACCCAGAAATCCGAACAGTGGATCGGCATAGCACTCAACCTTCCCGATCTGCATGTGCGCGCCGCCGCGATTCAGGCGGAGTTGGCGCTTGACGGAGTCGCCCTCGACGAATCCGGGTTGCGCACCCTGGAACAATCCGTCAGTAATCCTAGCCAGCGCGTCTGGGCACTGTGGATGCTCGGCGCTATTGGCAATCGAGGCGTCGACCCGGTGCACACGGCCAAAATCGTCGAGACCTATCTCTCGGATCCGCAGGTTGATGTGCGAGCCGCCGCAGTAAACGGCCTGGCCATGATCGCAACCGACGAAACCATCCCGATGATGCTCGACCGCTTCCGCAATGACCCCTCGCCAGTGGTGCAGGAACGCGCGGCGTGTTCCCTGGCTGAGTCGGGGATGTATACCCACGAGCAACGCATGACCGCTGCGGGAACTCTGGTGACGTGGCTGGATGATCAGCTCATTACCGGCCAGCAACGCGGTTGGACCTCGCAGGCGCTGCACGATATTTCCGGGCAGAGTCTGGGATCCGACTCCGCCGCCTGGCGGAACTGGTACGAGGGCGCGAAGTAAGGCAGCTCTAGCTTTCAACGCCCAACTTCGCTCGGTGCCCCGAGTTTCGCCGCTCTGTGGACGCTAACCACGCAGGAGCCCACAACTGCTCTCAGTCTTTAGTGTGGGCTATCGCGTAGTAGCCACTGCGCGTCTGAATCTTGTATCCCTGCTTGGAGTGAACCTCGATTTTGCGGAAGGACCCGTCCTGGACGTTGTTGGTCGGGGTATAGCCAATGTTGTACTGGCTCCGCAGTTCACGCGCGATCTGCTCGAAAGCGTCTTTCAGCTTGTCCATCTTGTTACCCACTTCGATGACGCGGCCACCGGTCTCGCCCGCCAGCTTTTTCATTTCCGAGTCGCCGGAGTATCCGCCAAAACCGTAGAAACCGCGGTCCGCGATCAGCAGCACGTAACAGATGGAATCTGATTTTTGCGCCGCCTCGATGGCGTCCTTGATGCGCAACTGGCTGCCCTGATCTTCGCCGTCGGTCAGCAGGATCATCGCCTTGCGGCCGATTTCGTGCGACAGCTCGTCATGGGCCGCCAGATAGACTGCGTCGTACAGGAGCGTGCCGCGCGGGTTGCTGGTAGGAACCGGTCCTCCGCCCATGCCCGGGATGCCGCCTCCGCCACCAGTATTGATCTTCGCTTTGTTGAGGGCTGCTTTCAGCCGGCGCACGTCGTTGGTGAAATCTTGCAAGAGATCCACATTGACGTCGAAATCAATGACGAAGGCTTCGTCCTTCTCCCGCAGAATGTCGTTGAGAAAGGCGCCGCCTACTTCTTTTTCCATCTCCAGCACGCGCATCTGGCTGCCGCTCGAGTCGATCAGAATCCCGAGCGTCAGCGGGAGATTGCTTTCCGCCGTGAAATACTTGATGGTTTGCGGTTTGCCGTCCTCGAGCAACTCGAAGTCGTCTTTGGTCTGATTGGGGATCAGCGCCCCCTTTTTATCTTTCACATTAAAGAACAGTTGCACAACGTTGACCCGCACCTTCAAGGTTTCCATGGATTGATCCTGATCCTGGTCCTTGGTGTGATCCTGAAGTGTCGGCGTCGACTGGGCGGTCGCCAGGCAGGCGACTGCCAGGAAAAGGGTAAAGACGAGAGCGGAAGGGAGCTTGTATGCTGTAAGCATCCGGGAATTCTCGTGGGACTTTTGTTAGTCTATTCCTATAGGGGTAGATGCACCAATCTAAAGGGTTTGAGCATCCCAAAGGATAGACGGTTGCCTGAACCGGAGAGAATGACCTTGAGCCAGTGGATTTGCAAAGGGATTCGGGCGGGACTCGGTGTTGCCGCCCTGGTTTTGGCGATAGCGTTCGCCAGCGCCCAAGACCAGGAGCAAAAACAACCAAGTCAACAGGATATCCCTGACGCTCCCTCAGCCGTGCGGCCCGTGCAGCCTTTCCCTTCGAATCTGCCACCTTCGCGGCCACAACCCGAACCACAGAAGGCTCAGCCCGCTGCTCCCACTGTGCCGGCGCCCATGGACGACGCGCCCCCTCCAATGCCTCCAGTGAAAACCGTGCCACCCGGTAGCCTGCCTTCCAGGGACATGAATTCACGCGATGACCTCTACAAGATCAAAACCCAGGTCAACTTCGTGCTCGTCCCCGTGATGGTTAAGGATGGCGCCGGCCACATGGTAGATGGCCTGCTCCCCGGCGATTTCACGGTGCTGGAAGACGGCAAGAAGCAGGAGTTGAAGTTCTTCACCAGCGATCCGTTTCCGCTGTCGGCGGCGGTGATTCTCGATGTGGGGATGCCCGACAGCGCGGTGCAGAAGATCAACCAGACTTACACGGCACTGTCGGAGGCGTTCAGCCCCTACGACGAAGTCTCGCTCTACACCTACAGCTCGACCGTGAGCCAGGTTTCTGACTTCTCTTCGGTCGGGCGCCGTCTGACCTCAGTGCTCAACCAGATGAAGCTCGAGCGTGGCTCCAACAACGGCGTTCCCATCATGAATGGGCCCCTCGGGCCGCAAGGACCGACGGTGAATGGAGTTCCGGTCGAGCGGCCGGGAGCGCAGCCCAATATCGCCCCGCCAAAAGACGTTCGCGTGCTCAACGACGCGATCCTGCGCGCCGCACTCGATCTCGGCAAACGCGACCGCGCGCGCCGCAAGATCATCTTCATCATCAGCGACGGGCGTGAGTATGGCAGCAAGGTTTCCTACAGCGATGTGCAAAAGGTCCTGCTGTCCCGCGAGATCACCGTATACGGCATCAGCGTCGAAAGCTCCGCCATCCCCATCTACAACAAGCTCGAGAAATTCCGCCTGCCTCACTACGGCTACTCCGACATTCTGCCCAAGTACGCCGCTGCGACGGGCGGCGAAGTCTTCACCGAGCTCAATCGCGACAACATCGAAGTCGCCTATGCCCGAGCCACCGGCGACGCGCGCAACCAGTACACTCTGGGATATACCACCCGGGCCACGCCCAGCAGTGCTTATCGCGATATCGAGGTGAAGGTCGCCCGGTCCGGGCTCAAGGTCAAAGCCAAAACGGGATACTACCCGTTGCCGGCAGTCCAGTAGACTGGCGTCCCCAAGCAGTGACGGGGGTAACCTGCCGGTAATCCTGGGCCGTATGGTATAAAAGCCGCAGTACCCTAGGAATTCTTTTTTGCGTTGGCTCTCCAGCGGGTTGGAGTGCCTTGCCGCAGCTTTACTAGAGGATATTCTTGAGTTTCATCAATTTTGCAGCCCGCGAGATCAACTGCAAGATCGTGTATTACGGCGCCGGATTGGGCGGCAAAACCACGAATCTGCAGCATATCTACCAGAAAACCGCGGAACAGCAGAAGGGCAAGATGATCTCGCTCGCCACCGAAACCGAGCGAACCCTGTTCTTCGACTTTCTGCCCCTCGATCTGGGATCCGTTCGCGGATTCAAAACCCGCATTCACCTCTATACGGTACCTGGTCAGGTGTTCTACGACGCCAGCCGGAAGCTGATCCTGCGCGGCGTGGATGGCATCGTCTTCGTCGCCGACTCCCAGGAAGAGCGCATGGACGCCAATGTCGAGGCGCTCGACAACCTGATGGACAACCTCAAAGAACACGGCTACGACTTCTTCAAGATTCCCTACGTGCTGCAATTGAATAAGCGCGACCTGCCCAACGTGCTCCCGGTACCAACACTCGCCAAGGAACTGCGCCGCAAGAACGAGCCGGTGATCGAAGCCATCGCCTTCCAGGGCAACGGCGTATTCGAAACCCTGAAGGAAATCGCCCGCCAGGTGCTCACAGAGTTAAAGCAAGGCGGGTAGAGAAACGCAGGCCTTAGGGCTTGGGGCTTAGGTCGTAGGTCTTAGGCCTTGGGGTCCCCGGCATCCAGCCAAATCGGCGTACGCCACCTTCGGCTCTTTGAGCATCAGGGCACGTCTTTCACTGTAGCGCCGGCGTCCCGCCGGCAGTCGTGAGGGCATCTTGCCCTCACCTCTTCCGAACCCGGAATGACATTCCGGTTCGAGAAGGGCCTATTCCCGAATTGAAAATCAATTCGCCGGTGGAGCGACGGGCGTCCTCGCCCGTCGGGGCTTGCGCGTGCTAATGGTAATCATGCACTACAAGTACGAATACCGCCGACGTTTGCCACATTACCAACCCGACGCCAAGATTTTTTTCATCACGTTCTGTACGTACCAGCGATGGACGCTGCCGGAACGCGCCCGCCAGATCGTACTCGACGCCTCCCTTCGCGGCGATAGCATCCTGTTCGACCTCCTCGCAGTCGTGGTGATGCCAGATCACACACACCTCGCGCTGGTGCCCCGCTGCCAGAGTGATCGTACCGTGAGCATCGCCGAGATCATGCAAGCCATCAAGGGCACCTCGGCGCATAAAATCAATCGGGAACTTGGACGCCGCGGACCCGTCTGGCAACAGGAATCGTTCGATCGCGCTTTGCGACGGGAGCAACAGGTCGATCAAAAGATCGACTACATGCTGGGGAATCCTGTCCGCGCAGGGCTGGTGCGAAATCCAATGGATTACCCGTGGCTTTGGCGCAAGACGGAAGGGTGGCAAGAGATCAGACTCCAGGCAAGGCAGAGCTGAGCGGGGCAACGCGGATGCGGGGAGCATGCCACGCGCTTCACGCCTCGACGGGCGAGGACGCCCGTCGCTCCACGGACAAAGGGAACAAAAGGCGCCATCGCGGCGCCCTTCGCTTTACCACTCTGATTGACTGACTCCTACTTCGTCTCGGCCAGCCCCGGATTCGCCCCGAACTCGCGCCGAGCATTCACCGTTTTCGCAGCTCGTGCGGCAGCCGGAGGCTGCGCCGCAGCCGCTCCGTAACGCTCCAGCAGCACCGGCACCATCGCGCCTTCCGCTTCCTTCACAAACGTCAGTCGGCTTTCTCCGGCCATGTCGATCCGGACGAAGTCCCCCAACTTTACCTGTCCCGTCGCGACCAGGTTCGCCAGCGGGAAGACAATGTTCCTCTCGATCGCCCGCTTCAGATGGCGCGCCCCATAGCGCGGATCCGTGCCTTCCTGCAGCAGGAATTCCTTCACCTTCGGGGTACAGGTGAACACGAACTGGTTCGCCCCCGCGGCTTGCAGGATCCTCTGCTGCACCATCCCCAGCTCGATCTCGAGAATCTGGCTGAGATGCTCCGGCCTTAGGGTCTTGAACACGACCACCTTGTCGATGCGGTTCATGAACTCGGGAGTGAACTTCCGCCGCGCCGCTTCGGTTGCGGTCCGCGAAATCTTCTCGTCGAGCTTGGAATCCACCTCGGTGACTTGCGTAGCAAATCCCATCCCGCCATCGACCAGGCCAGTCATTTCTCCCGCACCCAGGTTCGAGGTCATGATGATGATGCACTGCGACAAATCGACGCGGCGGTTGTCGCCCAGGGTCAGCGTCGCTTTATCGAGGATGCCCAGCAGCAGTTGCCACAGCGAGTCGCTGGCCTTCTCGATCTCGTCGAACAACAGGATCGAGAGTTTCAGCTTGTCGGTGTGCCACTGGTTCAACGCTTCCTGGGTCAGCAGCGGATGCGTCTCGCGGTGCCCCAGGTAGCCCGGAGGCGACCCGATCAGCTTGGCGATTTCGTGCGAGTGCTGAAACTCGGCGCAGTCAATCTTGATACAAGCCCGCGCATCGCCAAACAGAGACTCGGCCAGAGCCTCCACCACCCGGGTTTTCCCCGAACCAGTCGGCCCCAGGAACAGAAGATTGCCTACCGGGCGTCCTGGAGGATTCAACCCGGCCAGAAACATCTGATAGATTTCGACCACTTTATCGAGGGCCTGCTCCTGGCCAACGATCTTGCGGCGCAACGCGGTGTCAAATTCCTTCGCGTCGTTGCTTCGACGACTCGGATCGAGCACAGTGGCGAGATTCGTTCTCATAATGATCTAACAGGTCCCTTCAAAATTTCTTCCCGGGACCATTCGCTCTCTTTCTGGGACGACGGTTTTTACTTCCCATACCGGGGGAGCGACAAAATCTGTCACGTCTTGCCTGCTGCCAGATACAGCAAACTGCTGGCCATCCCTAAAGTAACCAAGGTCACCTTGCTTCTTGATGTGTTAGATGCACCTAGCCTTATGCCGGTGTCTTCTCCTCAGGAAGCCGAAAGTCCTGAAAGCGAAATTGTTTGCGCATCGAGGATGTTTTTGTATCGTCGCTTTTTACATTTCCCATCTATCTGGCGTAGGTCCGACGTAACTTTCAGCCCCCAAAAACGCGGGCTAGTATCCGTCCCAGAACCACTTCTGGGAGAAAACTTTGCGTCGTCTCGGTGCTCGTTTGCTTGCTTTCGGGGTCCTTTCCGTTCTGATCCTCGTCGCCTTACACCGTTCGCCTTCGGTCGTTCCCGCCGCCCGGGCCCAACAGTCCGCGGGCTCGCCCAAGATCGTGCGTAGCAGTACCGGCACGGTGCCGACGGTCAAAACCGCAGACCTGCCGGCTCCGGTCTTTGCTCCTCCGGGGACTGAGCTTTATGCCGCCAAACGGGGGGACAGCGTGGGGTCGCTGGCGCGGCAATACTTGAGGCGGACATCCTACCTCACTTCCAGCGAATTAGCCGAGGCAATTCGCAAAGCCAACGGCAACCGCACCGGAAACAATCTGAAGCCGGGCGAGCAAATCATCGTGCCGGGTATTTTGCCCGCGCCGATCGTCGAGAGGTCCATCCCGGTGGCCAAAGACTTTGAAGTCCGCGCCATCTATCTCACCGGCGTCATGGCCGGCAGCGATCATGGCATCCGCATAATCAAGCACTGGCGCGAAGTCGGCGGCAACGCGGTGGTTTTCGACATCAAAGACAGCGACGGCAGCGTGAACATCGCGTTCGGCCATCCGCTCGCCGGCCGCCAGCATGTCTACATCCGCGATGTGCCGAAGTTTGCGCATTTTCTGCATTCTGAGGGCATGCACGCCATCGCCCGCATCGCTATCTTCCGCGATCAGCGCCTGGTCGAAGCGCATCCCGAACTCGCCGTGAAGTCGCATCGCACCGGCCAGCCCTGGCGCGAAAACGGCAAGCTGGTCTGGACCGACACCTCGAACCCGAAAGTGCAGGAGTACAACATCGCTCTCGCGAAGTATGTCGCCGACCTGGGCGTCGACGAGATCCAGTTCGACTACGTCCGCTTCCCCGCCGAGGGCGACCAGAAAGACGCGAGCTTCTATTTCCAGACCGAACATCCAACCTGGCACCGCTCGGATGTGATTACCGACTTCCTGAAGCATGCCTATGCCGAGCTTCATCCCAAGGGCGTGCTGCTCTCGCTCGATGTCTTCGGCGTGATGGCGTGGCAGCGTCCAGTCGACCTCTCGCACACCGGGCAGGACATCGTGGGCATGGCGAAGTACTGTGACGTGCTCTCGCCCATGATCTACCCCTCACACTTCTTCGGCATGGACGGCTACGCCCACCCCGGCGACGCCCCCGAGCACTTCATCGGCGAGTCCATGGACCGCTTCAAGCTAATCACCAAAGACAGCACGACGACGATCCGTCCCTGGCTGCAAGCCTTCCGCTGGAAAACCAAGACCTACTCGCCCGAATACATCGAGACGCAAGTCCGCGTAGCAAAAGAAAAGGGCGGAGTGGGTTTCCTGTTCTGGAATGCAGGCAACGACTACTCGAAGCCGTACACGGCCATGCCAGTCATGAAGGCATCAAAAGAGAAGAAGTACTTCCGTGGGGATGAAATGCCGGGAGTGGCTGGTGTGCCGGCGACAACCGCGAGTGTTCCGGCCGGACAGTAGGCGAACGTGTCGGGGAGGTCCCAGGTTAGCGCCAAAAAGCCGCGCGAACCTGGGGGCACCAAGCGGCGCGAATCTAGAGCACCAGGATTATGTCAAACAAGCTCGACCTTGACGCCCTACCGCGCTGGCGGAAGATCGTTTTCCTTGGCGGATTTCTGCTGAGTCTGGCGCTTGGCGGAATGTTGGCGAATAAGGAATTTGATTTATATGTATCAGGCGCACAGACCCCTCGCGCAGCTACTGGCGAGATCTGCCCAGTTAGCGTCTACCACGGCGCTGCAAGATATCTGACCGCTCAAGAGTATGAGAGGTATGAGACTTGGAAGGCGCGGTTTTGTCTTCCAATGCTGCCAGCGATTTTCGTTTTGGTAACTTCACGCGAATTCTGGCGGGCTATTCGAGAACCGGATTCCTGACTTCCAGTATCTGTAATCCACGAGCGGTGCCCCAGGTTCGCGTCCGCTCTTTGGACGCTAACCTGGGCTCACCACGTCCCAACCGACCGCCCGGCACGCGGGTGCCCCATCCTTACCTCGCGCTCTTTGCGAGGTAGGATGGGGATTTCTCACTGCACAAGTCCCCGCTGTCACCGCTCGTAAAATCTCTGTCACCATCCCCGGAACCCGCAAATCGCTCGGTTATAATCATCTGTAATTTTGCTCGCGCCTGGGCCACGCCCTCGAAAAAGCCGCGCCGCCTGCAAAGCTACAGCATCGAAACTGATTAGCGAGGAGCCTCCATGGCGATTCAAAAGACCGACAAGATCTGGCATAACGGCAAGCTCATCCCCTGGGACGACGCCAACATCCACGTGATGTCGCACGTCGTCCACTACGGATCGTCGGTATTTGAAGGCGTGCGCTGCTACGCGCCTCCGAGCGGCCCCGCGATTTTCCGCGCCCCGGAGCACGCCCAGCGCCTGATCGACTCCGCCAAGGTCTATCGCATCGACGTGGATTTCACCCGCGACGAAATCATCAAAGCGATGTGCGACGTGGTCGCCCACAATGGCGTGTGGCCCTGCTACATCCGGCCGGTCGTGCTGCGTGGCTATGGCGAGGCGGGCGTCAACCCGTTCAACTCCCCCACCGAGGTCTACGTCGTCAACTATCCGTGGGGCAAATACCTCACCTCCGATGACGCAGGCTGCGACGTGTGCGTCTCGTCCTGGACCCGCCTTGCCCCCAACACCCTGCCCGCCATGGCCAAGTCGGGCGCCAACTACATGAACTCGCAGCTCATCAAGATGGAAGCCATCGTAAACGGTTATAGCGAGGGCATCGCTCTCGACACCAACGGCTTCGTCAGCGAAGGCTCCGGCGAGAACGTCTTCATCGTGCGCAATGGCGTGCTCCAGACGGCGCCGCTAGGCAACTCGGTGCTGCCGGGCATCACTCGCGACTCCGCGCTGCAGATCGCGCGCGACCTGAACATTCCGATTGTCGAGCAGATGATCCCACGCGAGATGCTCTATATCTCCGACGAAGCGTTCTTCACCGGCACCGCCGCCGAAGTCACCCCCATCCGTTCCGTCGACAAGATCAAGGTCGGCAAGGGCACGATGGGCCCGATCACCAAGGCAATCCAGAAAGAGTTCTACGCGATCGTGCGCGGCGAGAAAGCCGACCGCCACCACTGGCTGACGCCCGTACCCGTGCGCAGCAAACAGCCAGTCAGCGTGTGAAGAGTGCCCCCGGTGGGCGACTAAAACCTGTATGACGATGAAGAGGGGCCAGACCAGGCCCCCGTCTTCGTCTGAGACGGTCCCGCTGCTGGGGACTACTCCCCGCGGGATTCCTTTGTGGGGACAGTCTCGCCTTCAAAATAGGACCGCTGGCGGAGCCTTCCACGACCCAGAGAGGCTCAGAACAGAGAAAGCATCTCGCCAGAAATAAAAGAAGCCGCTCCAAGGAGCGGCTTCCTTTTTTGCGACCACAAAGTGGAGAACGCGACAACAGATATCAGACCCTGAATTTCTCTGCGTTCTCTGCGGGTTTTCTCTGCGCTCTCTGCGCTTTAAGATTTTGTCCCCCTGTGACGATCAACCGGCCACCACCACGAGCAATAATTCCCTGTGACTCTTGTGTCTCCGTGGTGAATAAGGTTTTTCCCGCTTGCGCCTTCACTATACCGTCTAGCTAGCGCCCCGGCTTGAATAGCACGCTGCTCGATCCGAATCGGTGAGCCACGGCAGCCGCCAGCGTAGACTTCTGCGGCTCCGCTTTCGGAGGCTCAGACTTTTCGGAAGTCGTATCCGGACCGGCAACCGCGACTGCCGGCCCCCGCGAGGGCTCCGGCTTTGCCGCGACAGGCTTCGCCTCTTCGCGCTCTTTTGCAACTTTCTCTGTCCTTTGAATCTCGACGCTTCCTTTGAGGATGGCGCCATCGTCGATGCGCATCCGGCGTGTCACAATTTCTCCCTGAATGGTGCTCTCCGCGCGCACATCCAGCAGATCGCCGCATTGAATGTTGCCCTTGACCGTGCCCATGACTACCACGTCGCGGGCCTGGATGTTGGCTTTTACCGTGCTCCGCCGGCCAACCGTGACACGGTGTTCGGGAAAGTGGATCGAGCCTTCCACCGTGCCATCGATGAATACAGCTTCGGTCCCGCTGACTTCCCCTTTGATCACAATCGACGCCCCGATCGTCGCTTGCTCCGTGACTGGACCCACTGCAGGCGCATCCCAGGCGTTGGAGCGCCGCATTGCATTCGACAAGTTCTCTGCCATGACTGTCCTTCCTTGGCGTAACGTGCGCGGACGCTGTCTTGAACGCCCGCTTTCCTCAGGATTATCGGCGGGATGGAGAGAAAAGATTAGGCCCGGCGGACACACTGTGACCTTTCGTGTGCCCTGGAAAGAAATGCGCCAGAAGGAAGCGGCTTGTTTCGCGTCGAACCCTCAGATCACTACAGCTTCCTGGTACTCGCCGAACACGCGCCGCATGGCATCGGAGATTTCGCCGACCGTGGCCGAGGCTTCCACCGCCGCCAGGATTCGCGGCATGAGATTCGCCCCGGACCGTGCCCCCTCCTCCACCTCTCGCAACGCGGTTTGCCACCGGCTCTTATCCCGCCGCGCCCGCACCGCGCGCACCCGCTCCACCTGCCTGGGCTCGAGCGCTTCGTCGATGCGCTGAATGGGAATCGGCTTCTCCTGCTCCAACTCGAACCGGTTCACGCCAACCACGATCGCTTCCCCGCGATCCACTGCCTGCTGATACTCATACGCCGCGTTTTGAATCTCCTGCTGCACGTAGCCGCGCTCGATCGCCTTCAACATCCCTCCCATCACCTCGATCTTGCCCAGATACTCGGCGGCGCGCTTTTCAATCTCGTTCGTCAGATGCTCAACGAAATACGATCCCGCGAACGGGTCGATGGTTTGCGGAACTCCCGACTCATATCCAATGATCTGCTGGGTGCGTAGCGCGATCCTTGCCGATTGCTCGGTCGGCAGCGCGAGCGCCTCGTCGAACGAGTTCGTATGCAGCGACTGCGTTCCACCCAATACCGCCGACAGGGCCTGCAACGCGGTCCGCACAATATTATTTTCCGGCTGCTGTGCCGTCAGCGTGGAGCCGGCGGTTTGTGTATGGAAGCGCAGCATCCACGACTTCGGATTCTTGGCCCCAAAATGTTCGCGCATGATACGCGCCCACATGCGCCGCGCCGCTCGAAACTTGGCCACCTCTTCCAGGAAATTGCTATGGGCGTTGAAGAAGAAGGAGAGCCGCGGCGCGAACTTGTCCACGTCGAGGCCGGCGTTGATCGCCGCCTGCACGTACGCCATCCCATCCCCCAGCGTGAAGGCAACCTCCTGCACCGCCGTCGATCCTGCTTCGCGCATGTGGTAGCCGGAAATCGAAATTGTGTTCCACTCCGGCACGTTCTCGTTCGCCCACGCGAACACGTCGGTAATGATTCGCATCGCCTGTTTCGGAGGGTAGATGTACGTTCCCCTGGCGATGTATTCCTTCAGAACGTCGTTCTGCACCGTGCCCGACAGCCTCCGCAGGTCGGCGCCTTGCCGTTTTGCCACCCCGACGTACAGGGCCAGAAGGATCGACGCGGTCGCGTTAATCGTCATGGACGTCGAAATCTTCGTCAGATCGATCCCTGAAAACAGCCGCTCCATGTCGTCGATCGAATCGATGGCAACGCCAACTTTGCCCACCTCGCCCGCGGCCAGGACGTTGTCGGAGTCCAGCCCGATCTGTGTCGGCAGATCAAACGCCACGGAAAGGCCCGTGGTTCCGTTCGCAAGCAGATATTTGTAGCGTTTATTCGATTCCTCGGCGTCCCCCATGCCGGCATACTGGCGCATGGTCCAGAGCCGTCCGCGGTACATGGTGGCCTGCACCCCGCGCGTGAACGGATATTCGCCAGGATACCCCACTTCCCTTTCCTGGTCCCATCCCTTCAGGTCAGCCGGAGAGTAGAGCGTGCGCACCGGAATGTGCGACGAAGTCTCCGGGTCTGCTACGTGGTCGGCGTTTTCCGGCCTAAGTGGAGACTTTAGTTTCTCGGTCATGGAACTCCTGTCTCTCTGCCAGCCGAGATCGGGGCGAGTCCTCAGGATCTTTCCTTAAGGTCTTCCGTGCCCGAAGATTCCCGAACTCCGGGCTTTACGAGCCGGGAATCCGCCAGCCTTACAGCCTTCCTTCGTGAGCCTTAGTGTCCTTGGTGGTGGAACGTTTTCTTTCCTGTCCTAGCTCTGTCGCTTTCTCCGCACCCGCCAGAACGAACTCAACCCGAAATACCCGAAGGTCAGGCAGAACGCCAGGGCCAGCGCCACTCTACCCGGACCTTCTCGGCCTGCCTGATACTTCATGTACTCGCGGCTCAAAGCGATCCCGCCGAGTCCAGCCAAAGCAAGGAAAACAAAGCCAGTAACTTCCAACCATAGCTGGTGTAAAACACGTCCAAAGGAATGTAGGGTCACCCGACCAGCGTGCATTACCGCGCTCAACGTCCGGCTTCCACCCGCCTGCCGCCCCGCCACTTGGGCGAGAATTCGGAGCTTGCGCGTTAAAGACATGCCGCTCACCGGTCGATTTTATCAATGTTCGGCGTTACAATACGGCGGTGCGAGGAGCAAGATCACAGACCTCTGTGACGTAACTCCTTCGGAGGGGGTTCCGTGGACCAGCAGCTGAAACAGTTGATGAAAGAACTGGGCGAAGCAATCAACGAATCCCTCGCCGATTCCGACTCCATCGCCGAGGTGGTGTCGCGCATTAAGGAGGGCGGCTACGACATCTTCCTCGTCCTCGAAGCCACCATCGGAGTCAGCAAACAGGGCGAAAAGTCCAACGATAAGACCTCGCTCGTCACCACCCTGACCACCAACCCCACCTTCAAGGTGAACGATCAGGATCTGAAGTTCCTGAAGTCGCTGCGCATCAAAATCGACGAGGATGTGGCTTAGCGGGTAGCTAGTGGCCGGTGGATCATAGCTGGAGTTGGCAGCTTGTGTTGTAAGCCTGGTAGCCTACCGCCCCTTCATTAGAGCTTTTCTCTGCGCCCTCTGCGCCTGTTCTCTGCGCCCTCTGCGTTTAAAAGCTTTTCCCAACTCCCCAGCCGCCCAACAAACCAGCCCTTCCCACCAGCCACAAGCCACCAGCACCAGCCATCCCCCAGCCGCTGTGCTACCATCTACCGTTCCGCAGCGTAAGCGCCGCCGAGCGCGCAGGCGTTCCACGGCTATCGCCAGGCCCGTAAGCCACCGCCACTACCGGAAATTCGGATGAAAGACACGCTGGGAGTCCTGCTTGCTGGGGGTGCGGGAGAACGCCTCTATCCTCTCACCCGCGATCGCGCCAAGCCCGCTGTCACCTTTGGCGGCATCTATCGCATCATCGATATCACGCTTTCCAACTGTATCAACTCCGATCTGCGCCGCGTCTACATCCTCACCCAGTACAAGGCCCTCTCCCTGAACCGCCACATCCGCGAAGGCTGGAACATCGTGGCTCGCGAGATGGGGGAGTTTGTCGAGATCCTGCCGCCCATGAAGCGCGTCAGCGACAACTGGTACATGGGCACGGCCGACGCCGTTTACCAGAACATCTACTCCATCGGCTCCGAGCAGCCTAAGCACGTGATGATTCTTTCCGGCGATCACATCTACAAGATGGATTACGGCAAGATGCTCGAACAGCACAACCACTCGGCTGCCGACGTGACGCTGGCGACCATCCAGATCGAGCCCGATGAGGTTTATCGCTTCGGCGTGGTCGAAGTCGATCGCGACCACCGCGTCAACGGATTCCAGGAAAAACCCAAGCAGACCGACCTGCGCTCCCCCTGGAATCCGGAAAGAGTCGCCGCCTCGATGGGCATTTATCTTTTCAACACCGACGTGCTCATCCCCGTCCTGCTGAAAGACGCCGAGGACCCCAAGTCCAGCCACGACTTCGGCAAAGACATCCTGCCAAAAATGGTGGACGAATACCGCGTCTATGCCTATGACTTCGTCGACGAAAACAAGAAAGAAGCCCTCTACTGGCGCGACGTCGGCACCCTCGAGGCCTACTACGAAGCCAACATGGACATCGTTTCCGTTTCGCCCGTCTTCAACCTCTACGATGCCGACTGGCCCATCCGCACCCACCAGCGGCAATATCCTCCGGCCAAGTTCGTATTCGCCGAGGCCGGACGAACCGGAACCGCCGTCGACTCCATCGTGTCGGCGGGATGCATCGTGTCAGGCGGCTCGGTGAAGAACTGCATTCTCTCTCCCGATGTGCGTGTCAACTCCTACACCGAAATCGACAACAGCATCCTGTTCTCGCACGTAAACGTCGGCCGCCACTGCCGCATCCAGCGTGCCATCATCGACCGCGACGTGCACATTCCGGAAGGCACCACCATCGGTTTCGACGTCGAAGCCGATCGCCAGCGCTACTTCGTAACCGAAGGCGGCATCACGGTCGTGACCCGCGATTATTCCCTGTTCGAGAACCCGGTTACGGTGGACTACTTCACCAGCGAGTAGAAAGTCAGGTGACAGCCGACAGGTTACAGGCGACGGGTAGCAGGTAACAGTAACAGTCCACATCTCACGGACGCCACACTCGGACCAGCTATTGGCAATGCTCAATCACGAGGGAAGAAGGCGATCGTAGCGCCGGCGTCCCGCCGGCTGTCGTGAGCGCGTCCCGCGCTCACCCATCCAATCTCGTCATTCCTACACACGAGCGCAGCAAGCGGGATATTTTTGCCTTCCCGTCGCAACCCGTAAAAGCAAGACGGCCCGGCTACGCCTCTACCGTCTGATACTCCTCATACGACCCCTTGAAGTCCGTAATCTGATGATCGCTCTCGAAGTGCCAGATCCGCGTCGCCACCTCATCAATCAGATCGTGATCGTGCGTCACCAGCAGCAGAGTCCCCTGATATCGCTGCAACGCAATATTCAACGCGTTGATCGACTCGAGGTCGAGGTGGTTCGTCGGCTCGTCCAGCACCAGCACATTCGGCTTCTGCAGCATCAGTTTGCAGAAGATGACTCGCGCCGCCTCGCCGCCGGAGAGCACATCCGTTTTCTTGTTCCCATCCTCGCGCGCGAATAGCATCTGCCCCAGCAGTCCCCGAATTTCCTCGTGCGATGCCGAAAGATCCCACTGATGCAGCCACTCAAACACGGTCATGCCCGGTTGAATCAGCGCCTTGTGATCCTGGGCAAAATATCCCACAGCAGCCTCATGCCCCCAGTTCACTTTTCCGCCGTCCAGAAAGGCGCCACCATATCCGCTGGTCTTCCGCAACTCTGACTCCGGGACCGTCGGAGAATTCGCCAGCAGCGCATTCACCAGCGTCGTCTTCCCTGCTCCGTTCCGCCCCATCAGCGCGATCTTCTCCCCGCGCAGCAAGCTCACCGTAAAATCCCGGATGACTTCCTTGTCACCATACGCCTTCGCCAGTCCTTCGACCTCGAGAATGTGTTTCCCGGAAGGCCGTTTCTGCTCGAACTTGATAAAGGGCCGCTGAATGTTCGAGCGCGCCAGCTCCGTCACCTGGAGCCGCTCAACCTCTTTCCGCCGCGACTGCACCTGGCTCGAGCGCGTGCCCGCCGCGAACCGGGCAATAAACTCATTCAACTGCGAGATCTTCTTTTCACGCTGCGCGTTCTGTGCTTCGATCTGCGTGCGGACCTGAGTTTTCATGACCACCATGTCGTCATATCCACCCGTGTAGGTGATGATGGTCTCGTAATCGATGTCGGCGATGTGTGTGCACACACTGTTCAGAAAATGCCGGTCGTGCGAGATGACGATCAACACTCCGTCATAGGTATTCAAAAACCCTTGCAGCCAGTGAATAGAATCCAGGTCGAGATTGTTCGTCGGCTCGTCGAGCAACAACGCCTGCGGATGACCGAACAACGCCTGCGCCAGCAGCACTCGGACTTTCTGCCCACCCTGCAGCTCGCTCATTTTGCGCTCGTGCGCTTCATCGGGAATATCGAGGCCCTGCAGCAGAATCGCCGCGTCGCTTTCCGCCGTGTAGCCGTCTTCTTCCCCTACGATCCCCTCAAGCTCTCCCAACCGCATGCCGTCTTCATCCGAGATTTCCGGCTTCTCATAAATTCGATCGCGCTCTTCGAGCGCAGCCCACAGCCGCTTGTTGCCCATGATCACCGCATCGATCACGCGGTAGGCGTCGAACGCAAATTGATCCTGGCTGAGCACTCCCAGCTTGCGCGGCCGAACCACCGTGCCCTTCTGCGGATCCATCTCGCCGGTCAGGATCTTCATGAACGTCGACTTGCCCGCGCCGTTGGGACCGGTCAGGCCATAGCGCTTGCCCGGTGTGAACGCGGTCGACACCTCATCGAACAGAACTTTGGCGCCGTAGCGCATGGAAATGTTGCTGACTGAAAGCATGTTTTCTCAGGAACTGCGGGAAATTGCCTCAATGGAGGGGACGCAGTGCTGTTCATAGAATAACACGACAGCATTCTTCTTCTGCCCGTCGAGACCTCGTGAAATCTGCCGTGTTAGCCTTTTTGCGTTACTGCGTTTCGGAGAAATCATGAACGACGCTCATCCCTCACCATCCGCCAGCGCCTCTCCCGCGCACCCCGACCTCCAATCCATCGCTCGCCAGGTCATGCTTGACCATGGCTTCAACCCCGACTTCCCCGCCCAGGTCCAGCAACAAATCGCGCAATTGAAGTCGCAACCATCTGCCCCGTCCTCGAACCTCCGCGACCTTCGCGCCCTGCTCTGGTCCTCAATCGACAACGACACCTCCAAGGACCTCGACCAGATCGAGGTCGCCCAGCCACTCTCAAACGGTGACGTCAAGATCCTCATTGGCATCGCCGATGTCGACACAGACGTGCCCCGCGCCAGCGCCATCGACCAGCACGCCTCTTCCCAGGCCACCACCGTCTATACCGGCGTCCGCAATTTCTCCATGCTCCCCGAGGCGCTTTCCACCGGCCTGACCTCGTTGCTCGAGAACCAGGACAACGCCGCCATCGTCATCGAGTTCGTCGTCTCGAGCGATGGCCACGTCAAATCGACCGACCTCTACCGCGCCCTGGTCCACAATCGCGCGCAACTCACCTACAGCGGAGTCGGCGGGTGGCTCGAGAACACCGCGCCCGCGCCTCCGAAAGTCGCTGCCTCGAGCGACCTGCAATCACAATTAAAACTGCAGAACACCGTGGCCCAATCGCTCCGCAAACTCCGCTACCAGCACGGCGCCCTGAATATCGAAACCATCGAAGTCCGCCCGGTGCTGATCAACGATCAGATCGCCGACGTCGTGAAGCAGGAAAAAAACCTCGCGACCGAACTGATTGAAGACTTCATGATCGCCGCCAACGAAGTCGTGGCCCGTACCCTGGCGAACGTCTCCTCCATCCGCCGCGTAGTGAAAACGCCCGAGCGCTGGGACCGCATCGTTCAGCTCGCCGCCGCCCAGGGAGGCCACCTTCCCGCCAATCCCGACTCCAAAGCGCTGAACGACTTCCTCATGCAGCGCAAAGCCGCCGATCCCACCCACTTCGCCGATCTTTCCCTCGCGGTCATCAAGCTCATGGGTCCCGGGGAATACATCCTCGAGCGTCCCGGCGATCCCGACGTCGGCCACTTCGGCCTGGCCGTGCAGGACTACACCCATTCCACCGCCCCGAACCGCCGCTTCGCCGACCTGGTGACCCAGCGCCTCATAAAGTCTTTTCTCGTGAAGCAAACCAATCCTTATTCCGACAACGAACTCGACGCCATCGCCAAGACCTGCACCGAACGCGAGGACGCAGCACGCAAAGTCGAGCGCGAAATGACCAAGCGCGTCTCCGCCGTCGCCATGAGCAATCGCATCGGCCAGGTCTTCGACGCCATCGTGACGGGTGCCAATTCGAAAGGCACGTTTGTCCGCGTGCTGAAACCGCATGTGGAAGGAATGCTCGTCCAGGGCCAGCAAGGTCTAGACGTGGGTGACGCCCTGAAGGCGAAACTCCTGCGCACCGACGTTCAGCGGGGCTATATTGATTTCGCCAAAGCATGAGTAGCATCGGCATCTAGCCGTATGGAGCGGCGGAGTCGACGTAGGTACCGCCGGCGGCCTGCCCTGAGCGAAGTCGAAGGGTCCCGCCGTATGTAGCGCCGGCGTCTCGCCGGCTGTAACGAGGGCGTCTCGCCCTCGCAGTAAAGAAACCGGTAACGGCACGATTTCACTAGTG
>Ga0307478_10000907_pt1 | contig 27867 bp, 26 predicted proteins | sample atmos_gasesECM4C_2_FD_203713 | JGI IMG/M metagenome (GOLD analysis project Ga0307478, IMG submission 203713) | Hardwood forest soil microbial communities from Morgan-Monroe State Forest, Indiana, United States - atmos_gasesECM4C_05 | ecosystem: Environmental > Terrestrial > Soil > Temperate...
CTGCCGACCGACGAAAAGCTGATCGGCTCGGCGATCCAGAACATCTGCTTTAATAATGCCCACAACTCTTTAGGACTCGACCTCGGGCCTTGAATGATCGGCTAGTCGAGGGGAGTCGTCCGTCTCGACTCGGCAGGCAACGATCAAACGTTAGTGGACGAAACGCGGTTTGTATTGTCCGCAATTTAGTGATTCCGAACAAATCAGGCAATTAGGATTGAGGGGGACTGTGCCCAAGTCAAACAATCGCACTTGCAGAATCGTGCTTGCTGTTATCGTCTGCGTTCTGCTGACTCTTCGCGTTGATGGCGACGATTCGTCGACATCGCCGATTATCGATAGCCAAGCCTTCTTGCTTCAGAATATGAAGCCAGCGGGGCCTGCCGCCAGCGCATTCTCAGCCAAGGTGAACAAGCTCGTTCGGGGCATGACACTCAAAGAGAAAATCGGACAGATGACGCAGCTCGAGATAGGCATGATCACGGATGGGACGGATCAGAACATCCATATTGATGCGGCGAAGCTTCACAAAGCGATTGTCGAATATGGCGTCGGATCGATTCTCAACGTCAACCAGGAAGCGCTGTCCGCAGAGAAATGGCGCGAAATCATACTCGCCATTCAGAACGAGGCGCAGAAGACTCGGCTCAAGATTCCGATACTGTATGGACTGGATAGCATTCATGGCGCGAACTACATCCAAGGAGCCACGCTCTTCCCGCAGCCATTAGGCATGGCAGCGACTCGGAATCCCGAGCTGATGTTGCAAGGAAGCCACATTTCCGCTGCAGAAACACGAAAGGCCGGAGTGCCGTGGGTGTTTTCTCCAGTTTTGGACGTGGGGCGTCAGCCGCTGTGGCCCCGCCTCTACGAAACCTTCGGCGAGGACACCTACCTCGCCACAGTTATGGGTGTGGCCTCGGTTCGCGGCTACGAGGGAATGAACATTTCAGATCCCGCTAGTGTGGCCGCATCGCTCAAGCACTACATTGGCTATAGCGATCCCACGAACGGCGGCGATCGGAGTCCGGCTGTGATCCCCGAGCCGGAGTTGCGCGAATACTACCTGCTGTCTTTCGCCGCTGCCGTCAAAGCCGGCGCGCACACGGTGATGGTGAACTCGAGCGAGGTCAACGGGATTCCTGGCCATGCAAATAAATATTTGCTAACTGATGTATTGCGTACCGAGCTGGGCTTTCGCGGATTTGTCGTATCTGACTGGGGGGACATTGAGAATCTAGTGCAAGAGCACCACATCGCTCCGGTAGAGAAGGTTGCCACGCACATCGCCGTGACGGCGGGCATCGATATGAGCATGGTTCCAAGCAGTTATAGCTTCAGTGACCTTCTGTTCCAGCTCGTGCAAGAAGGCAAGGTTCCTGTGAGCCGCATCGACGACGCGGTGCGGAATATTTTGACCGTGAAGTATCAGCTCGGGCTATTCGACGATCCAATGCGCGGCATCGATGCTCCGGCCATGATTGGTTCATCCGCGTCGCGCCAGGTCAGTTTGGAAGCGGCGCGCGAAAGCATTACTCTCCTGAAAAACGAGGATCACGTTCTACCGCTCTCAAAGACCACGCACGTTCTCATCACCGGGCCAGACGCGGATTCGCTGATTCCTTTGAATAACGGCTGGACCTACACGTGGCAAGGTGGCTCGGAGAGCCTATACCCCAGGGACGCGCTCACAATTGTGAAGGCGATCCGGGACAAGGTTGGCTCTGCGAATGTTACATTCATGCCGGGGACAACCTTCGACAAACAAATCGATATTGCGAAAGCAGTAGACGCCGCGGGAAACGCGGACGCAGTCGTGGCATGCATCGGGGAATGGTCGTACGCAGAGACGCCCGGCAATATCGCAGACCTCACGTTGCCCGATGCACAACTCGACCTCGTGAAAAAACTCGAAGCGACGAAGAAGCCTGTGATTTTGGTGTTGACCGAGGGGCGTCCACGCATCATTCGCCCGATCGTCGACGCGGCGAAAGGTATTCTCATGGCCTACAATCCAGGCAACGAAGGCGGCCGAGCCATCGCCGACATACTATTTGGGGATGTGAATCCGAGTGGCAAATTGCCGATCACTTATCCGCGCTGGACTAATCGCCTCTTTACCTACGATCACAAGTTCTTCAACAGTTCGGATACTCCGGGTGCGCAGGAGCTCGCCACACCGCAGTTCGAATTTGGCTCTGGACTGAGCTATACAAGCTTTGCCTATTCCGCGCTGCGTGTCTTTCCTACGACAGCCTCCAAAGAGCAGTCCGTTCACGTCGAGGTGAATGTGAAAAACACCGGTGATCGCGAAGGCAAGGAAGTCGTTGAGATGTATCTCTCGAAGAGATTTGCAACCATTACACCTGCGCTCAAGCGTCTGAAGCGTTTCGCGAAAATCGACTTGAAGACTGGCGAGGAGCGTCACATTTCGTTTGAGCTCACGCCTGGTGACCTCTCGTTCATCGGACTGAACAACAAGCCCGTCCTCGAGCCCGGCACGTTCGACGTGGACATCGGTGGGCTGACGCAGAGTTTCGAATGGAAGTGATGCGCTCTATCGATCGCACCTAACTTTCCACTTACGGAGTGTGGATCTTACTTGGAATTGAGCCGGGCGCTCGGATGTCTATTCAGGGAATGTTCCTTCGGTAGCGGAAGAAGTTGCAGGAAGGCGGACGCGGCGTCGCGGGCCCGTCCCGCAATTTCGCGGGAGTTCGGTCGCTCGGCAACGCCGAGCAGCAAGCTGATCATCAAGTCGCGCCAGAGCAACCCGGCAAACTGCTCTGCAAGTTCAGCGGGACGGCCCGTGAGCAGTCCGGACGCCTGGGCCCGGGCCATGATCTTACGCAAAGCGGCGCGGCTTGCCTCGCGTCCTATAGAGTTGAGCGCTTGCGCCACTTCGGGGGCATGGACCGCCTCGGCGATTGCCAGTCGGAATACCGCAATGACCGTGGGATCGCTTATCTCGCGGACGAGCTTCGTGCCGAAAGAAGCCAGCACCTGTGCCAGGGTTTCGCGATCACGCGGCACGGGCAGGTCAGTGGGCACGTCCAGTCGCTTGGCGCGCTCGCTGATGCAGGCGATCAGCATTTCCTGCTTGTTGCCAACTAGCCGGTAAAGTTCTCGCTTCGAAACGCGCGCGCGCGTCGCGATCTCAAGCGTACTGGTCGTTTCGTAGCCACTCTTCATGAACGCCGCAAAGGCCGCCTTAAGGATGCGGTCGCGCACCCTGGTTTCGTCGCCGCCTTTCTGGCGACGTTTTGACATCGACGACGTAGCCATCACGCTCTCCCTGCCGACCCTGGTACCGTATCGTACCATCATGAGTTTAACGGTGAAGCGAATTGTTATGCACCCTTTCTCTTGCAGCTACGTCTAAAGCGTATGGTACCCATCGGTACCATAGTACCTCGTGGACGAGCAGTTCATTCCGGTCGGGGCCACTCTTGCCGCTCGGGATACTGTTGAGAGATACGACCAATAAGTGAACCGTCAATCTGATTAGGAGGCCAAATGTCCCCGGAAAACATCTTCAGACTGCACCTCATTCTAGGTTATGTCGCGTGGCTGCTTTGCTTCGGCGTGTACTTCATGCCCAGGCTAAAGTCGATGGACCTGGTCGCAGCGCAACGCGCCATCGCCACGCTGCACAGCTTCCGCTTCTTCGGGCTCGTCTTTATCCTGCCAGGCGTCGTCGGGCCGAATCTGCCCGCGGCTGGCTTCGCCACGTTCGCAGCCTACTGGGACCTGGCAACCGGGGTGCTCGCCATCCTGGCGCTTCTCACGGTAGGGATACGTGCGCTCTTCTGGCTTTTCGTAGTCGCCTTCAATCTTGTTGGGACGATTGACCTCATCCTCAACTATTATCATGCCACGCAGGTTGGCCTTCCTGCGCTGGCGGGACAGTTGGGCGCCGCGTATGCGATCCCGATCATCTATGTGCCCGTGCTGATGATCACCCACATCTTCGCATTCTATTTGCTGCTGCGTCCTCAGCCCAAGTCGGTTCGGGCCTTCGTGCGCGAAACGGCCGCATCTTAGAGTCCCGGCGGGTTTGTTTAGAAGCAGTGGAAGCTAGAAGAGCCGCACCTGGTATAGCGAAGATTTGAGTAGTCTCACCGTCACGTTCAGGGCCACCCTTGATGTGAAAGTGTTCTTGACCTACGCCGAAGTCAGTAAACGTTGACTAATTAGCAGATCGAGGAGGGAAGTGCCGCCGCGCTCCTTCAATGTCGGTGTTTCCGAGCGGGCAGGCGGCAGATGCTTAGGGCGCGGTGCCATCGCGCTTCCAATTTGCTCGAAAGCGCGAGCGCGCGCGGCAAGCACGTCCTGCCGTGCGCAGCCCAGTAGAAGAGAACAATCTTGATCGGAGTAACGCTCAAGAACCGTCATTACGTAGACAAAGCGCTCAAACGGTTGGAGCGCAAGAACTGCAGCTATCTCGACCTGCTCTACCGGCGGCGTTTTGCCATTGCTGGTAACTGAGGCGGAACTCGAACGGCCATTTTCTTCCATTGGCCGCGGGTTGATCGCTCTCACGGCGTTTACGATGATCACCCGCCGAGCCCAGGAACGCGCCCATTCCTTGAAAACCGGGTTGCCCTCTACCGCGTCCTCCAAGCCGGAGACAAAACACTGCTCCGCCTTCTCCCGATCCGCGGTTAGGAGGAACGAGAGCAGGTAGAGGCTGTTCATGTCCTCGTCGAAAACCTGGCGAAAATCGTCGCTGCTTGCGTACGGCATGGGTCTCGTGATTCGCTTTGCCTCCGGCATGTTCACCTCCGCCTTTCATGTGTTAGTCGTCTGAGCTTTGTGAAAATCGACGACCAAAACTATCTTTGTGATGTTTTCAGCGTCTCATTCTTTCTTTCGAGCACCTGCGACCCTGCACATCGGCATTGTCGCGCAAGTCCCTTCAGCACGTGTCGAGTAAGGATGCCGGCGCAGGAAAACTTTGCGCCTTGTTTCATAAGAGCGAAAATAGCGTCTTCTCCCTCGCGGCTGATGACGGTCAGGCTGCTTAGATCTATAACCACTTTGCGGCCATCTAAGTCACGGCTCGCATTTCTCCAGGCGGTGCGAAGCTCATCCACCCAGGGTTCGCTTAGCCTTCCTTCCACTACCAGCTTGCGCTGAGTTCGGGTATCGACGATGGAAATCTTGAACATATTGGATCTCAGGGCCGGTCAGGTAAGCGCAACGCGCATGCCAAAGGCGCATGCCTGCAAGATGTTGAAACTATTGAGGGGAGCAAAATCGCCGGAGCATTGTGTCAACGAATGTCAAAACCAGAATTGACACTTGGAGATACTTGAAAACAAGAGAGGAGATCTAGACCGAAAGGATAACCGAAGCTCAAAGCAAGTCAGGGGCGAGTGCGATGGGCCGCTCAATGAGATGCTAAGAGTTTGCAATGTGCCTCGCCCTGCTATTAGACGGCGCTGTCGTGGGGCTCGACGTTGTCTAGCTTAACGACACTCTTCGCGGGTCGACGCCCAGCTTCTTCATGCGAGCGATGAGAGTCGTGCGCTTGAGGCCCATACGGGACGCGGCCCCGTCGGGGCCAGCTACTCGCCCGTTCGTGGTTTTCAAAATGCGGACGATTTCATCGCGTTCATTCGCCGCGCGCGTCCCAGCCACCGGAGTGGTCTTGCCGTTGTTGGTCAGTTCAGCGATCGGCGCTTGCAGCTCCGCTCCGTGGGTAAGGATCACCGAACGCTCAATGAAGTTCTCCAGCTCACGAATATTCCCCGGCCAATGCCAACCCGAGAGCTTTCTCATGGCTGTGGCGGGAATCGATTCGATCTCCTTGTTCATGAGGCGGCCGTACTTCTGCGTGAAGTAGCGGACGAGCAATGGGATATCCTCGGGACGCTCGCGCAAAGGTGGGATGCGGATCGGGAAGACATTCAGACGATAGTACAAATCGCTGCGGAACTCGCGATTCTGCATCATTTTTTCGAGGTCCCGATTGGTGGCCGCTACCAGCCGAACGTCGACCTTTTTGGTTCGGTTGCTGCCCAGCCTTTCAAACTCACGTTCCTGCAAGGCTCGCAGCAATTTGGGCTGGATCTCGACAGGGATGTCCCCGACCTCATCCAGGAACAGTGAGCCCTGGTCGGCGAGTTCGAGGCGGCCAATCTTCTGTGCAATCGCACCGGTGAAGGCTCCTCGTTCATGACCAAAAAGTTCGCTCTCGAGCAGTCCCGTCGGAATCGCAGCGCAGTTGAGCTTTACGAAGGTCCGCTCCTTACGATGGCTACGCTCATGGATCGCCCGCGCGATTAATTCTTTTCCGGTGCCGGTCTCACCGAGAAGCAAAACCGTCGAGTCGCTGGGAGCCACGGTTTCCACCAGGTTCAAAACATGGCGGAGAGCCGAACTCTGCCCAACAATTCCTTCGAAGTCCATCTCGCCACGAATTTCTTCTTCCAAGTACAGCTTTTCCTGCGAGAGTTTGTCTTTGAGATCAGCGATTTCACCATACGCCAGCGCGTTCTCCACCCCGATCGCGACCTGCTGCGCAACTTGGGACAGAAAGGCCGTCGCCTCCCGATCAAAAGCATTTTCTTCACGGCTCGCCAGGGCGAGCACGCCAAGCGAGCGATCCCGGCTGATGAGAGGCATGTCGCAGAACGAATTTATACCCTCGCCTGATGCCTTTGCGTACGTCTCAGGAGGCACCTCAGCAGGATCGAGTCGGTTCAAGACCCAGGGCTTGCCGCTTTGGTAAGTTTCACCTGGAATCGAACCCGCGATCGGAATCAGTACCCGTTTTGTGAAAAACCCCCTGCTATCTGGGAAGTCGAGAGCGTGCACACGCAAGTTCGCGCCGTCTGGCTCGGGAAGCATGATCGCTGCAGCGTCGCAGCGCATGACTTGGCGAACACTCGCCGAGATCGTTCGGAGCAGTTCCTGAAAATTCAGGTTCGAGACGACTTGATTCGTTAGACCAAGGATGAGCTTCAACCGATCCTGCGCCTGCCGTGACAGGTAGAAGTTCACGGCGGCATCAATGGCTAGCGCAATCTGGTCGGCAACCAGAGAGAGGAAGCGAACTTCCTCCTCGGGGTAGGCATGCGGATGGGTACTGCCAAAGCTCAGCGCACCGAGGCGCCGCTGGCCTCGCGTGAGCGGAAGCACACAAGTGGAAGCGATACCTAATTCCTTAAGGAATCCCCCATGCTTCGCAAACCGCGCCTCCGCCCTCCAGTCGGCCGTTACGAGAGCCTGCTGAGACTCATGTACCCACGCAATGGGCGTATCTTCCAAAACCACATCCGCCTCGGGCACATGGTGCCTTCTGCCGTTTGAGTAGAGCAGATGCCACTCAACTGTCTTGGTGTCGCTCTCAAACGCGACCAGCTGCAGGTAGTCGAAGGGAACAACCTCGAGCAGTTGTTTCACGAGCATGTCAGCGGCGGCGTCGCAATCGCTGCACGTGCCTATAGCATTGGTCGCGCGCAGCAGCGCCTCATAGCGTTGGGCGTAGGTCTCTGAGATCGTTGCCGCCAAAGTTCCCATAGACTTGCTCGCTTGTGACACTTGATTAGCAACACCCCGGCCACGGCTAACGCCCCCCCAAGGGCGCTGCGGATTCGTGGATATGCCTGATCTGATGTAGTCAAGTGCCAGAAAGCTTCGACAAAATGTCGTTGCCTTCGCCACATGTCAAACATGTGTCGGGGCGCTTGACAGACCCGATAGTCGACTTTCGGGTTCAAGTGCGCAACCCGCCGTCAGTCAAGCATTTCCGAACAACCCCACCAGGGCCGCAGGTTTGGCTCTTCAGATGCCAGTATTGAATGCGACGCACGATTTACGTACTGTGACGAACCATCTGTCATGGTTCTTTGATCGTTGCAGAGAGTCTGTTTAGTCGGTTAGCCCGGGACCTGGGGCGAAACGGCATTAGACACGGAGGGAAATGCGGATGCTGGAAAGTGCTGCGGAGTTGTTGGGCGGGATATGTTTGAGCGCTTTGATTGTACTGACCGGTGTTTGTATCGTCGGTTCGATTGTTGCGGCCCTGCGAGCGCTCGGCGGGGGAATCGGAACTGTGAGTGCGAAGATTTGAAGAAGCTCCTCAGTTTCGTGGCTGAAGCGACTGTCTCGGGATGACTGCACCAGGCCCTAAAACGCGAAGAACAAGTCCGGCGCGAGTTCAGGGACGCCCTGAGAGCGGACTAGGCCTCCGCCTAAATCAAATGTTAAGAAATAAAAATTAAGGGCGACGCAATGACACCTCAAACAAAAAAGTGGAAACCCGACCGCACAGGATTCCAGAGATCCGGTCGAGAGGCTGAGGATGAAAACAAGTAGAGAACATTCTCTCGCCGTCCCCAGGACCGCGTTGCGCCTATCCGCGTTTATTCAAGACAACAGGCGCTGGGGTCGCCTTGCGGCTCTGACTCTGATCCTCTCCGCTGTGCATATTCAGCTGTGCGTTCCAGCCGTTCGCGCGGAATCCCCCGCAGGCTCCCAGAAATGGAGCCTGCGAGTCGACAAAGTCGACACCGGCGATGTGAGTCTCGATCCATCTCTCGATTCCGTTCTCCACAAGAATCTTTCGAGAGAGCTAGATAAAACGAAGCGCTTCAAGCAAGTGTTCCTTAACAGCGACCGTAATGCAAGTGAGGTTTCTGACTTGCTGATTTTGAAAACGACAGTGCAAGAGTACCCGCCGCCTCGTCGGTCCGCCATCAATGACTCAGGCTTGCTGGGAGTAGTCGCGGAAGGTTTCCTTAGGCTCTGCGGATTGAGGGCGGTGAACAAGCTGAATGCCCGCATCCAGCTTTACACACGGGAAGGCCAACTCGTTCTGGACGATGTTGTGGAAGGCGATGTAGGGTTCAGCGGCGATAACTCGCGAGCTATTCACAACCTGGCTCGCAACGTTGCGCTTAGTTTAAAGCGGTCAACCTTACCGCAGCCGGCAATAGTTGCCCTTCAACGAGAGACTACGAGGGTGTCCAAATACCAAGTGGGCACGATCACTGCGGCGCAATCCCATGAAGCCGCCGATGCCGGTACTCCTGTCACCAGCTGCGAGGTTTCGGTGAGAGTCGGCAACACCGCTTATGGGGTCTTGTACGCAGCGCCCGTCGGCACGGATGATGCCCGGTATGAAACCGGTCGTGAGCTCCTGGTTCTGATCGGAGAAGACACGATCACTTACCACGATATGCGGGGCAATTCATTCCAAGTGCCGATTCTCAGCCGCGCAACTGTCACACCGCCGGGCGACCGGTGACCTGCGGGCTGTTCTCCGTAGAGGTGGATGATCAAGGGGCGCTACAGCTACTCATGAGTCAAACAAGAGTTCTTTGCGTCGAGAACCACCCGGAGCGACTAGGGGCATTGAAATACATGTTGGAAACAACCGGCTACCAGGTCACAGCGGCGACCAATGGCGACCAGGCTCTCCGCCTGTTCACAACTCTGGATGTAGACGGTGTTCTCCTGGAATACGACCTCCCCGACGCTGCGGGCAGTGCGGTACGGGCGGAGATGAAGCGGATCAAGCCGGACGTTCCAGTCCTACTTTTTGGCGGCATTGGCACTCAAACTCGGTTCCTGCTTCGCTTTCTCGATGCTTATCTCCAGAGTCCCGCGAGGATCGAGTCTGATATTCGGGACTTGGCCGGACAGTAGGAAACAAGTGTCAGACGTGGATGCTCACGGACTTCACGCAGACAAGGCGGAGGCCCGGTGCATTACCGTCCTGCGGCCTTCTGGTCGCGAAGGACCATGCAAGTAGAAGCCGCCTTCGCGACCAATCGATTCTCCTCGTCGGTTATGGTGCATTCGACGTAGCCGATCGTATGGCCCCGCCGCACGACCATACCTTCCGCTTTGAGTTGTGCCTGCCAGACAGGTCGAAAGAAATTGATTTTCAGTTCCACCGTAGTGAAGGACTCCTCCGGCGCGAGAGTGCTCGCAAACGCAATGCCCATTGCGGCATCAGCAATATCGCAAAGAATTCCGCCATGCAGCGTTCCCATGGGATTTGCATGCTGTGGTCCGGCTGCCAAGACGACCGTCGCCCGTCCCTCCCCAATGTCTTTCGCCTCAAATCCAATCAGGCGCGCGATTGGTACATCGTTCGTTCTTGCTCGCTCCCTGAAGTCCGCTTGCGAGGGAATCTCTTGGGTACTCATGGCTTGGCGGCCCCGGCGTTCGATTTCCGCAACCGAACTCTTGTTTCGAGATATTCCTCCAGATGACGGACGGCAAGGTCACGAGGCCCTTCCTTCTTCTGCAGACGGCTTACCATTATGCTGCCCTCAAGCGTACTGGCAATCAAGGTAGCCAATTTCGCCGAATCGACATCGGCACGCACCTCACCTCGCCGTTGCCCCTCCTCGGCTACTAATCGCAGACGGTCAAGGAGGGAATTGAGAGCCCGGCGGGCTTTGGCTCGCAACTGAAGATTGCCATCGTCGGAATCGATTGCCGTGTTCAGCAGCGGGCAGCCTCCCGGCACCAGCCCGGTGCGCCGGTCGCGAAAGTTCCGCACGATTTGTTTGAGACGATCAACGCTATTCGGGATCTTCTCTGTTCCTTCGAAGCGCGCATCCATTGCAATTTTCCAAGCGTGGTCGAAGGCGTCTCCCGCAAGGTCTTCTTTGCTGTCAAAGTGCCTGTAAATCCCGCCTTTTTCGAGACCGGTGGCTCGCATGAGATCGGAGAGTGCAGCGCCGTCGTATCCTTTTTGATTAAAGATCGGCGCCGCTTTACGAATGATGTCTTGCCGCGTCTGCTCGCCTTTGCGCACGTTCTGCTCCCAGCAATGTCAACTCCGCGATAATACGGTCACCGACGGCACGATACAAGTACTTGGATGAGACCGATCGGTCCCTGGTCCCATTTTATACGCAGCCAGTGAGCGCAATTGGACGGTCTCCTCACACTGTTGATGGCGGACGAGACCGATCGGTCGCATAACTTGTGTATTAGGTTGCCATGCTTAAAAAGCATCCTCACCAGACTTAACAAAGTATGGTTCAACCGCGCTACCACGAACTAGCCCCGCCATCTAACGGGGTGATCTCAGCTTCTCCGAGCGGCTATGGCAAACCTGCTGCGCAGGCCTAATCCGCAATGGCTTCTAAATCAAGGGCGGTTCTAAACCGCGTCAAGCGTAATATAAAAGAGACCGAACGGTCGCAGGGTGCATCGAACATTAACTGAAACGAAACGCGCGACCGGTAGATCAGTCGTCTCAGGTCTCGCGGAGCGTCGGAGGAACTGGCGTTATGAGAGGTTACGGTCGATCTTCCGATGAATGCCGCAGCCAAGCGGAGGCAAGTCCATGTGGATAGTCAGATTAGCGCTTAGCCGCCCGTATACGTTCGTTGTTCTTGCGGTCCTCATTCTCTTGCTGAGTCCGGCTGTCATTCTTCGGACCCCCACTGACATCTTTCCGAACATCGACATCCCCGTCGTCTCCGTAGCCTGGACGTACACGGGACTAAATCCTGAGGATATGGAAACCCGGCTGACGACTCCTTTCGAGAAGGGTCTCACGACCCTGGTAGACAACATCGAGCACATTGAGTCGACGACCTACAACGGCACTGCAGTCGTAAAGATCTACCTTCAACCCGGCGCCAGCGTGGATCGTGCGAACTCGCAGGTGGTAGCACTTTCCGGCTTCATTCTGCGGCTTCTTCCTCCAGCCACGCAGCCGCCCGAGATTATCAACTTCAGCGCATCTAGTGTCCCGGTCCTCCAGCTTGGCGTCTCCGGGCCTGGAATGTCGGAACAGCAGCTTAACGATCTCGCACTCAACTTCTTGCGCACTCAGCTTATTACGGTGCCAGGCGCGGTCATCCCCCTACCGTACGGCGGCAAACCGCGGCAGGTCATGATCAACATGGATCAAAACCTGATGCAGGCCAAAAACGTCTCGCCCAACGACGTTTTGAATTCGGTGAATGCGCAGAATCTTATCTTGCCGTCCGGCACGGCAAAGATCGCCGAAAGCGAATTGGACGTTCGCGTGAACGTCACACCTCGCACGGTCACGGAGCTGGGCGATCTTCCCATCAGGCAGGTCGGAGCGAAAACGATCTACCTGAGGGACGTAGCTCGGGTAAGCGACGGTTTTGGCCTGCAAACCAATGTGGTACGACAAGACGGCCATCGGGGTGTCCTGGTCAGCGTGCTGAAGGCCGGAACTGCATCGACTCTGGACGTCGTGGCCGGAATTCGAAGGGTTTTGCCGCGCGCCACGCTGACCTTGCCGCCGCAGATGAAGATTAGTCCCATCGCGGACCAGTCCCTGTTTGTGCGAAGCGCGATCGACGGTGTGGTTCGCGAAGCGGTCATTGCCGCGGCGCTCACAGGCGTCATGATTCTTCTCTTCATTGGGAGTTGGCGAAGTACGCTCATCATCGCCATCTCGATCCCGTTGTCGATCTTGAGTTCGATTCTGGTGCTCAGCGTTCTGCGCGAGACCATCAACATCATGACACTGGGAGGGCTGGCGCTAGCGGTCGGCATTTTGGTCGACGACGCTACGGTTGAAATCGAAAACATCAACCGCATCCTCGAAGTAGGTCACGAGACCGAGATTCGGCAGGCCATTCTGGATGGCGCCCAGCAGATCGCGGTACCAGCGCTCGTCTCGACACTGTGCATCTGCATCGTCTTTATGCCGTTGTTTTTGCTTGGCGGAGTAGCACGATATCTGTTCGTTCCGCTGGCGGAGGCGGTGGTCTTCGCGATGCTCGCCTCCTACATTCTTTCGAGAACGCTGGTGCCGACGCTGGTGATGTACATGCTCAAACTCAATGAGGGTCGCGGGGGGTCGCAAAGTCTGTTCGTTCGCTTTCAGAAAAGATTCGAGAAAGGATTTGAACGGCTTCGCAACTCTTATCGAAGTGTCCTCACGCGATGTGTCGAAGCTCGACGGGTTTTCATTCCGGCGTTTCTCGGGATTTGCATGTGTACTTTTCTTTTGGTCCCATGGCTCGGCCAGGATTTCTTCCCGCAGTCTGATGCCGGCCAATTCATCCTCCACGTTCGCGCGAAGACCGGCTTCCGCATTGAGGAGACTGCGCGCCTATCGGATCTGGTCGAAGACGCGATCCGCGAGAAAGTTCCGCCGGCAGAGCTGGACAACGTTCTCGACAACATCGGACTGCCGTACAGCCCGTTGAACACAATGCATTCGACGTCGGGTGTTATTGGGGCGAACGATGTCGATGTGCTCGTCTCGCTCCGCAAGAATCACAGGGCCACGGTTGACTACGTGCGCGAGCTGCGCGAAGAGCTGCCGCGGGAGTTTCCCGGTGTGAGTTTCTATTTTCTTCCCGCGGACATCGTCACCCAGATCCTTAACTTCGGTCTCCCTGCGCCCATCGACGTGCAAATCGAAGGTGCGAACGTGCAGGTCAGCCACGAAATCGCGGAGAGGATCCTGACCGAATTGCACCAGGTGTCGGGTCTTACGGACTTGCATATCCAGCAGCCACTCGACTATCCGACCCTCGAGATAAACGTGGACCGAACCAAGGCGGCGCAGGCGGGCTACACGGAGCGGGACGTGGCCTCAAGCGTTCTGAATTCGCTCAGCGGGAGCTTCCAAGTCACGCCGATGTTCTTTGTCAATTGGAACAACGGCGTGAGTTACAACCTGGTCGCGCAGACACCGCAGTATCGGCTCCAAACGGTCAAGGATGTTCAGAACATTCCCATCGCCGGCGGCAGCAAAGCCAATCCCGAGATTCTGGCTGACGTGGCTTCGATGCAGCGCTCACGCGAAATGGCCATCGTCTCCCATTACAACATCCGTCGCGTGGTCGATATTTACGGGGCAGTTCAGGATCGCGATCTCGGGGCGGTAAGTCGCGACGTGCAGCGAATCGTGGATGCTAATCGAAAATCACTGCCACGGGGAACGTTTATTACGATTCGCGGTCAGGTGGAAACGATGCGCAGTTCGTATCTCGGTTTAATCATCGGACTGGGTTTCGCCATCGTACTCGTCTACATGCTGATCGTCGTGAATTTCCAGTCCTGGCTCGACCCCTTCATCATTATTACTGCTTTGCCGGCTGCCATGGCAGGCATCGTTCTTTTTCTCTTTTTCACCCGCACAACCCTGAGCGTTCCGGCGCTGATGGGCGCTCTGATGTGCGTTGGGGTTGCGACGGCAAACAGCATTCTCGTGATTTCGTTCGCGAAGGAAAGGCTACAAATCCATGGAGACTCCGTTAAGGCCGCGATCGAAGCGGGCGTAACCCGTTTCCGTCCGGTCATTATGACGGCCCTTGCCATGATCATCGGCATGGTCCCTATGGCGCTAGGTCTCGGCGAGGGAGGGGAGCAAAACGCCCCATTGGGACGCGCGGTCATCGGGGGCCTGCTTTGTGCCACCGTCGCAACCCTGGTTTTCGTCCCATCAGTGTTCGCAGTGTTTCATGGACGCAAGTCGGAAATGGAAAGGACCTAACCATGACAACAAATGAAACAAACAATCTTGCAGCAGCCACGGAACCGGTTCGAAAGGATTCAACTCCGGACAACGGAGTTCCAAACACCCCGGGTCCAAACAAGCGAGCACGTGCATTCAGCAAGCGAGCAAGCGCGATTACCTCAATCGTTATCGCGTGTGCGGCCCTGGCGATAGCCTCCGGAGTGCACTCCCGGCTTAGAGCTGAAACCAGACTGCGAGACAGCGCGCAGGCTTCGGCCATCTCCTATGTGGACGTGGTCTCTCCCAAACCGAGTGCAGACGCCGATGAGATCGCGTTGCCGGGGAGTACGTCAGCCTTCAATGACACTCCCATCTATGCCCGGACGAGCGGCTACGTTAAGCACTGGTACGCAGACATCGGCTCACGCGTAAAAAAAGGCCAACTTCTGGCCACGATTGAAACCCCGGAACTTGACCAACAGCTGCAGCAGGCGCGGGCCGATCTGGAGAATGCCGAGGCGAATCTTCAGTTGGCGACAACCACGGCTGCGCGCTGGCAGCATCTGCTTGAGACCGACTCTGTTTCGCACCAGGAAACTGACCAGGCCGTCAGCGACCTCCACTCAAAACAAGCTCTGGTGAGCTCCAGTAAAGCCAACGTCGAACGCTTAGGGCAACTCCAAGCCTTCGAGCGCGTTACTGCACCGTTCGATGGTGTGGTTACGGCACGCAACACCGACATTGGGGCGTTAGTGCAGGCCGGCGACAATTCGGGCCCGAAAGAGCTTTTTCACATGGCAGCCATTCAGACCCTGCGTGTCTACGTTGCCGTGCCCGAGATCTACGCCGCCTTTGTGAAGACCGGAGAACAGGCGAAGCTCACGCTCGACGCACTTCCCGGCGAAACCCTGACGGGTACTGTCGTGCGCAACGCCGATGCGATTGATGCGACCTCCCGCACCCTCAATGTTGAGATTGACGTTGACAACCCAACGGGGCGCTTGCTGCCCGGCGCCTATGCGTTTGTGCATTTCCGCGTTCCTCCGCATCCCGGCTCGGTCACCATCCCGTCAAACGCGTTGCTCTTCCGCGCCGAGGGATTGCGGGCAGGAGTTGTTCGCAACGGTCATGTCGAACTCACTCCGATCTCAATCGGGCAGGATTATGGCAGCACAGTCGAGGTCATCTCGGGGCTATCGGCGCACGATACGGTGATTGTGAACCCGTCCGACTCGCTTACAAATGGAGCCGCTGTACAGCTGGTCGCTAGGAGCGCAAATGGAGCAAGGCAATGAGAAGCTATAGCATCGTTCTCGTGATCTCCATCGGATTTCTCCTGTCCGGCTGCATGGTTGGTCCCAGATACGTCAAACCTACGGTTCCGCTGACGCCGAACTTTGAAGAGACAGGGGACTGGAAAGAGGGAGACGGATGGAAGGTCGCACAACCGGACGACGATCTTATCCGCGGAAAGTGGTGGGAGCTGTATGGCGACGCAACGTTAAACGAGATCGAAGACCAGGTAGACTCGTCCAACCAAGACCTGAAGATCGCCGAGGCGAATCTACGTCAAGCCCGGGCAGCGATTCGCTTCAATCGCGCTGCGCAAGCACCGACAATCGGAAGTTCTCCCAGCATCTCCGACATTCGAGCTTCAGCTAACCAACCGTATTTTCCGCCCAGCTCGGTCAACAATGGCAGCGGAGATTTCATTCTTCCTCTTGATCTGTCGTATGAGGTCGACCTGTGGGGACGTGTTCGCCGAAGCGTGGCAGCTGCCAGGCAGCAAGCCCAGGCAAGCGCAGCCGACCTGCAAACTGCTCGGTTGAGCCTCCATGCCGAAGTGGCGATCGACTATTTTGAGGTTCGGAGCGCCGACGCTCAAGAGAGGCTTCTGAACGATACCGTGAAGGCTTATACCGAAGCGTTGCGGTTGACACGAAATCGCTTCGAGGGCGGAGCGTCCGCGAAATCGGATGTCGCGCAGGCGCAGACGCAGCTCGAAGATGCCAAAGTGCTGGCGTCTGACATTACTGTCCAACGCGCGCAGTACGAGCATGCCCTGGCGATTCTTATCGGAAAACCTCCGGCCGCATTTCATCTGGAAGTTTCTCCCTTGAATCTTATTGCGCCCGTGCTGCCAGCCGTTCCCGTTACTCTGCCGGCGCGGCTTCTTGAGCGTCGTCCAGATATTGCTGCAGCGGAACGGCGCATGGCATCCGCCAACGAACAGGTCGGCATCGCCAAGGCGGCCTATTATCCGACTCTTAATCTAGCCGCGAGTGGAGGACTAGAGGGCTCTTCGATTTTGAATTGGCTCACTTGGCCTAGCCGTTTCTGGGCGGTGGGACCGCAATTGGCGGAGACGCTTTTCGACGCGGGGCGTCGGCGGGCGACTACCGAATCGGCCCGCGCAGGATATGACGCCACTGTCGCCGGCTACCGGCAAACTGTCCTCGATGCATTCCAGCAAGTCGAGGATAACCTGGTAGTTCTGCGCGTCCTCAGCACTGAATCGACTCAACAACAGCAGGCCACCAGTGCCGCGGAAGAATCGCTCAAGCTGTTTCAGAACCGCTATGCCGGGGGCGTGGACACTTACCTGCAGGTGGTCACTTCGCAAACTACGGCTCTGACGAACGAGAGAAACGACATCGACATTCTGAAGCGGCGCCTCGAAGCGAACGTGCTCTTGATCAAAGCCATGGGTGGAGGATGGGATGTCTCGAATTTGCCACAGTCATAAAAAGGGTCTATTACGGACGGGAGCGTTGAAGTTCGAACCATCTCATGAACTTCTAACCCCGGTCTTGACTTGGGCAATCGAATTGTCTAGCATTTTTGTGCTGCTGTAGGGCGCATCGGCTCACAAGCCGGAGGGGCATTGCCCGCCTACGACAATGTCAACGGTAGAGCGCGCCCATGTAGAATCTCGAACACCTGAGAAAGCAATCCAAGTTATATCTGCGTTGGCACCGCGAACGCTATCACCCTGTCGCGGTGCAAATCAGGTCCGTTCTCGCCCGTTTCGGACAGTTGTCCGACAGAGAAATCCTGGATGCAGGCTTCAAGCTCAGCGATGCACAAGAGCTTGTCGCCCGAAAATCCGGGTTTGAGAGTTGGCCGGCGCTGATCAAAGGAGTTGGGAGTATGAAAGAATCACTCGCTTCCACCGTTGGTACCTCCGTCATCGTCGCGTCGGAGCCGCAGATCTTCGTCTCGGACCTCGAAGCCGCCAGCGCGTTTTATGTCCGCAAACTTGGCTTCAAGGTGGTGTTGTCCTATGGAGAACCGCCCTTCTGGGCTCAGGTCGCTCGCGATGGGGGGCGGCTGAACCTGCGAAAGGTCAGCGGGCCCGTGTTCGACAGTGGGTTTCGTTCAAGGGAACCCGATGCCGTTTCTGCGACGCTTAGGCTCGACGATGCCAAGCCGCTCTTCCTGGAGTTTCAGAGTGCGGGAGTAGAGTTCCACCAGACATTGAGAACGGAACCGTGGGGCGCCCGCACGTTCATCGTGCAAGATCAGGACGGAAACCTCATCGCGTTCGCGGGGGACTAGAGACTTCTCATCACACCTTGAGGTATTTCCATTCGCGGGGATGGCTCGCACCAAGTTCTGCTCGCTCCCGGCCATGCGATCGACAGGCGTTATTTGAGAGCGAGAGTTATCTGCCCCAAGTGATAGGACAGGTGATTGGTTCGACTCAGCAGAATTGCCAATCGGTTCCGGGTAGGATCTTTGGCATAGTCTTCCTCGGACATTGCGTAGTGCCGCTGCAACCATTCATCTTCGGTAAGACTTGCAAACTGCGAGAGTAGTTTACCGTTCACTTCGTCCCAATATTGTCTCAGCTCTCCCACAGGTGGTAACGGTATCCCTGTCTTGTCAGGACTGGAGACGAAGATCGCATCGAGTTCAGGGTGCAGTCGCTCTCCTAGACCGAGAATTGGGAACATGGCATCCTGAATGGCGGTGAGGTGTCCCAATAGGTAGATGACCCGGTTCCTCCCAGGTGCGACCTCTTTCAAGAGCTCGTCGTCTGTGAGACTTGAAAATATCTTGTTGGCTCTCTCCACAACGAGTCGCCAGGAATTGATTGCCACTTGCACTGATAATTTGTGGGATGTCATTGCCACAACCTTTCTTTGGGTTCCCGCCCATCCTTCATGAAGCCTTGTAGGTCTCGTCATTTCTCTGTTGCGGAGAGCCTCGCCGACGGTCGGCGACTACGCTATCTTTCTTGATCACCGCCTCGGTTGGATGCTGACGCGACCGTTCGGTCGCATATGTTTCCCATCTTACTGCGATATTTTGTTAAGCTCGTAGCGATGCCTCGCAAGCATGGGAGTGGGAAATGGAATTACGACATCTTCGCTATTTCGTCGCAGTTGCCGAGGCAGGAAGCCTGACGGTGGCAGCGGAGCAAAGGCTACATACGTCACAACCTTCCCTAAGTCGGCAGATTCGAGATCTTGAGGAAAAAGTGGGCGCCCAACTCCTGACTCGAAGAGCTCGCGGCATCGACCTGACACCAGCGGGTCTGGCCTTCCTCGAACACGCCCGCGCGGTCCTATCGCAGGTTGACGCGGCCGCTGAAGCTGCACGCCGAGTCGCTCATCCCGCCAAGCCGTGCTTTACCATGGGCTTTCTGACCGGCCACGAATTGACGTGGATGCCCGAAGCCATGCGGATCTTGCGCGACGAACTGCCCAACATCGACGTGATGATATCGAGTCAATACTCCCCGCTGCTTGCGGACGGTCTCTCAAAAGGAAAAATCGATGCGGCTTTTCTTCGGCGGGAAAAAGGGATGGCAGGGTTGGCGTTCCGTCTTCTCGTGAAGGAGCCTTTGATGGTGATTTTGCCTAGCGACCACCATCTCGCTACGCTCGAGGCCATCAGTCCGAGGGATCTAATAGGCGAGACATTCGTGATTGTTTCCGGCACGGCTCCAGTGCTGCGTGCGGTCATCGACAATTACCTGAAGCGGTCAGGAATCAGTATCAAGCCCGCTCACGAGGCGGACCACGTCACCATGGGACTTTCCTTGATAGTGTCGACGCGCGGGGTAGGGTTGTTACCTGCTTACACACAGAACTTTCTCCCTTCGTCTGTCACGAGTCGCCCTCTGAAGGGATATACGCCGACTGTCGATCTGGTCCTCGGCTACAGAAAGTCGAACCAGTCGCCCATCTTGAAGCTTTTGCTTTCGAGACTGGACGAGTTGGTGGCCCGGGTCTCGAAGAAGACCAGATAAGACTCGAATGCTCACCTCTGTCGTGATTCCTATGGTTTCTTCCGCGCACGTTGTTTCACCATGTGGCTGGTGAGAAGACCGCCGCGGGTAAACTTCGCCCCCTTCTTCATCAGATCGAAGATCGCGCGTTCTCCCTCGGGGCTAATGGCTGTCAGGTTGGTTGGGTCGATGACCAGTTCGCGCCCTCCTAAGTCCTGGCTTGCATTTCTCCAAGTTGTGCCAAGCTCAGCAACCCAGGGTCCGACGAGGGTCCCTTCCACTATTAGGGTGCGCCGCGAAGGTGTATCGGCGATGGAAATCCTGAACATGGTTTGCGTTTTGTGCCGAGCCCAGGTGTTGCAACAGCCTTGCCATAGCCACATTGCCTTGTTACGGCAGCAAACTATTGAATCTATTGGCAATACGAAATAAGGAGACGAAACGTGTCGAAGAATGTCGAAGCCAGAATCGACAATCGTCGAGGGTGGGGACTATCCAAAGTGGCCGTAAATTCTTCGAACCTGACTCAGCGACCAAGGGAAGATGGCGTTCTAGACGGAGCCACGCAAGGTGAGGTGCGGTGTGGGACCGACCGAGGGCGAGAGCGTGGTTCTGGCGGCACAGTTCAGGTAGAGCCGCAGAGAATCACCGAGGTCGTGGGGAAGCCCCGTTCGCGCCAAGCCTGAAGGCCCCCGGCAAGGGGCCGAACGTGCTCAAATCCATGGCGGCGTAGCTCAAGCGCTGCACGAGCGCTGGTGAGCTCATGCAGAGTAGTACAGTAAAGGACGACCTCGCGATCGCGAGGAAAGGGCGTTCGCCTCTTGGGATTATCGTGCTGTCCAAGCCGGTGCGGATCGATGCATACCGCGCCGGGAATGCCTTGATGGCCTCGCAGACCATCCCGGTGGCCGTGGAGATCAACAATCATGACCTGTTCGCCCGCGTCCAGCTTCTTTTTGAGCTCTTCTGGGGTGATGCGCGCCATTCGAAATTCGCGCACAAAGCGATGCCATCGAACAAGCTTGCGGCTGGCGTAGATAGCTAGTGCGGCGAACACAAAAAAGACCCAAAGCACGCCCAGTCTCGCTGCGTAGACAGCAGCACGATCGAGGTCTTTGCCGAGGAGATAGCCGAGTCCAGCATAAACACCTGACCAGAGTGCGGCTCCAATGGCGTCGAAGGCAATGAAGTGCGTCAGGCTTGTGCCGGACAGCCCAGCTAAGGGAGGCGCAGCCGCGTCCAGTCCCACGACGAACTTGGCGAGCATGAGAGTGCGAGCCCCATGTCGGACGAAGGTTTCTTTCGATCGGCGAGAGGCAGCGTCCGGGTCAAGCGCGAGCCCGTAAATGAAGTGCAAGATCTGGTCACCCCATCGTCTACCTGCCTCGTACCACACTATGTCGGCCAACAAACAGGCTGTGATGGCGAGGCCGAGGGCCACGGCCAGGGTCATCCGTCCCGAGTCTGCGAGAGCCCCAGCAGCAATCAGGAACAGAATTGCCGGTACTGGCAGCCACATCTGGCGTGCGAAAACTGAAACGAACAGAACCGAGTAACCATGGTTCACAAGAAGCTGAACGATAGCATTCACAGGTGCGCCTCCCGCTACGCCTCGGTCGTCGAATCGTCCTTGAACTGCTTGCCTAGAGCCTGCCCCAAGTTCCTCTTCTCGCCTGGTTTGCCAAGTCGACGTTCCCAAACGTCGGGCCACTCCCTCAGAGATTGATCTTGACACTAGAACTCTTTGGCAGGTCCGCCCATCCGTCCGCCGCACTCGGGCAATACCCAAAGAGTGCCGGAAACGATGTTTTCACTTGTCTGCGACATTGCGCGCGGCATCTCCAGTTGTCCTCGTTGGACTAACTCTCGTGATTCGGCTATGCGGCCTCCTCAACTGGCCTCCTCTAGCTGAGACGAAATCCGAATTTCTCAAGCTTCGTCCTAAATCCAACTCTCGGAGGGTTCTTTTCGTAGACATCGCTACACGAACTGAACCGGTTCGGGACCGCTGCCTGACAAGCTTCACGCGTGCGATCCCAGTAAGCTTGGCGCGCGCCCGCGCGAGCTGCGCTTTTACTGTCCCTTGGGGAACGCCCAGAACAAGCGCCGCTTCCTTCGTCGTTAAGCCGTCGATATCACACAACTGAAATGCTCTGCGCAGCGTTGGTGAGAGCTGCTTAACGCCCTCGACCAGCAGGTCTCGTGCCTCCGCAGTGGAGCAAGCTTCTTCTGGACTTGGTTTCGAATCAGCTAGTCGTTCCGATAATGTGAGACCGTCTTGCCCCTGCTCTTCGTCAAGCGACAAGTAGCTACGTCGTCGTCGTAATTGCATCCGGGCGGCGTTGGTGACGATTGTCGTTAACCAGGTCGAAAGTTGCGCTTGCCCTCTGAACTGACCCAAATGCTTATAAGCGGAAAGGAGAGCATCCTGGACAGCATCTTCCGCATCTGTCGCATTCCCCAAGAACCGGAAAGCCCTCTGGTAAAACATAGGCAGGTAGCGCGACACGACGCCGTCCAGCTCCTGAGCACGCTCGCAAAAGACACCGCTGCGAACATCTCGGTCTCCTTCAATGAACGTTGCTATTGCCGACATAACGTCTCTCCTCTTTAGCAACCCAAGAGTCGTCAAAGGCTACTCGATACCTACACAGCAAGATCAGATTCCGTCACTGCCAGCAGCCACGCAAGGACCCCGCCAGCTGGTCGAGTCGGGACTGGCTTCTTGGCCTCCGAACAGAACTCGATAACCTTTCCCGGTTGGGGTCGAGTCGGGCGCACGAACCGATTCCGAAACCTCTTCGGCACGTAAAACTCAATCACCTTCGCCATGACAATCCCTGCGAGTTACATCCTGTACAAAAGGGTGAAGGCAATCGAAGGACCAAAGCGAGGTGGTACAGGAACGTCTCGTAAATCGCTGACTTTAACGGGGGAGATAGGTCCGGAGCAGCAACAGTGTCGGGGAGTGTCGAAGGCAATCTCGACAGTTGGCGACGGTCGGTTGACAGGCACAACTCTAGAATCCAAGGTTCAAGGAAGCAGCGAGAGCCCATGGGAGCTACGGAAACAGTCTGCTTGATGGGGGCTTACAATATTTTTCGCGGCTCGATGCCCAGCTTCTTCATGCGCGAGATCAGTGTCGTGCGTTTGATGTCCATCCGTGCAGCGGCACCGTCAGGGCCTGCCACTCGGCCGTTCGTGACTCTCAGGATGCGGACAATCTCATCACGTTCATTGGCTTCGCGCGTGTCCATTACAGGAATGGTCCTGCCGTTATTGCCCAGTTCACTGATTGGGGCTTGCAGCGCCGCGCCATGGGTAAGGATCACTGAACGCTCGATGAAATTTTCCAGCTCACGAATATTTCCCGGCCAATGCCAGCTGGAGAGCTTCCTCATGGCCACAGTGGGAATGGATTCGATCTGCCTCTGCATGCGGCGGCCGTACTTCTGTGTGAAGTAGCGCACCAAGAGAGGAATGTCTCCGGGACGTTCGCGCAAAGGCGGGATGCGGATCGGAAATACGTTCAGGCGATAGTACAGGTCGCTGCGGAACTCGCGATTCTCCATCATTGTTTCGAGATCGCGATTGGTCGCCGCTACCAGTCGCACATCGACCTTTTTCGTTCGGTTGCTGCCCAGCCGCTCAAACTCACGTTCCTGCAGCGCGCGCAATAGCTTCGGCTGGATCTCGATCGGTATATCTCCCACCTCGTCGAGAAATAACGTACCTTGATCGGCGAGTTCAAGCCGGCCAATCTTCTGTGCAATCGCGCCGGTGAAGGCGCCTCGTTCATGTCCGAAAAGCTCACTCTCGAGCAGTCCGGTTGGAATTGCGGCGCAGTTTAGCTTTACGAAGGTCCGCTCCTTACGATGGCTGCGGTCATGAATGGCACGCGCAATCAACTCCTTTCCTGTTCCGGTTTCGCCCAGAAGCAACACCGTCGAGTCGCTGGGCGCCACGGTTTCCACTAGGTTCAAAACATGGCGGAGAGCCGAACTCTGGCCCACAATTCCTTCAAAGTCTATTTCACCACGGATTTCATCTTCCAAATACAGTTTCTCCTGCGCGAGCTTGTCCTTCAATTCGGCTACCTCGCGATAGGCCAGGCGATTCTCGATGGCGATCGCCAATTGTCCGGCGGCGCGCAGCAGGAAGTCAACGTCTTCCGGGTGGATTGAATTTTCGACCCGGCTGCCGAGTGTGAGCACACCGAGCGTCCGACCTTGGCTGATCAGGGGCAGAGCGCAACCCGACTCGAGGGCTTCGGCGCGAACTTCAGTAGACACATGGGCAGCCAGCTGTTCACTACTGAGATCTAATACGACAGGCTTGCCGGCCTTGAATACCGCTCCTATCACGGACCCCTCGATCGGTTGCAGCGCGTCCTCCTTAACAAATCCCTTACTCTCTGGGAAGTCCATAGCGGTTTGACGCAGATGCACGTGCTCCACATCTGGCAGCCAGACCCCAACGATGTCGCAATGCATGACTTGTCGAATGCTCGCCGCCACCGTGCGGAGGAGATCCCGACACTCTAAAGTCGAGACCAAAGTGGTCGTCATATCCAGGAGCAGCTTCAGTCGGTCGCTCTCGCGTTCCAATTCCGGTCTTGCGCTCCGCGACTCGTGAGAATTGAGTGAGTGGTCCAGTGGCATCGAAGAGGCGGTCATTTGTTAAACCTCCGGAAAGGCGATGTCGCGATTCTGCTCCTGCCAATCAGCATTGGCCGCGCGTAGGCACCCGGGGTGTGCGCTTGGCGGCGTAGAACACTTTTTCGATTAGCGTGATGCTCATGTTGACTTCTTCTTTCACGGTTGCGATTAAGCCAGAACCGCAGAGGGGAGTCAATTGGACGATGGTGTCGATCAGTACCTTCGCATCGGCTGGCGTGAGCGGGTTTGCTGGGCGGAATCAACTGTCTCGGTGCCAAGATCAGCAGAGCAATGCCAAGCATCGCTTCATAGTGTTGCTTATTCAGGTGTGCGACCGTTGCTGACAAAGGACGCATAAACTTCCGTTATCGCGGTTGACCACGAACCCTTTCAACCACCGCTCGGACGAAACCACGAGTACCCAGTTCGTGGATTCGCCTGATCTGATGTAACGAAGATGCGGAAGGTTTCGATAAAATGTCGTAGCCCACGTCACCTTGCGAACCGGGTGCCGAAGCGCTCGACAATCCCTTCCCCGTTGGTTCGTGTGAACCACCCTGAGGTGAAAACCGGAAGGAGGGGCAGACACCGATCCAAACCGAATTGAATCCTGTGACGGTCTGGCACCATCCTAAGAAGCGAGCCTTATGAAGGACAAAGCGGGGAAAGTCTTGGTGGCGGAGTCTGACGATAGTCTCAGAGAACACATCGTCGCGGTGTTGAGCGAGGCGGGATATGAGGTCTCGACCGACTGCCCGGGAGGAATGAAGGCAGTCGTCGCTTTCAACCCTGACACAGTTGTCTTGGGTGCTGATCCGCCGCAGCTCGATTGTTGTGACCTTCTTTCTGAAATCAAAGGTTCTGAGCAGACGCAGAACATACGGGTTGTGATGCTGTCTCCGGGAGGCTCAGCCGAGCGCACTCGGGGGCTGGATCTCGGAGCCGACGATGTACTGTCACTGCCTTTCGACTCTCACGAATTGTTGTCGCGGGTGCGTTCGCAACTGCGAAATAAGTCTATCACCGACGAGTTTCGAGCGCGGCTGCGCCTAGCCGAGGAAAATCGGAACGCTGCCCAGCAGGTCGTGACAGCAGTCAACGAAGAGCGCCGGACGCTTCGGCGTGGCGGACTGGCGACCGTTGCTGCGCTTATCGTTGCTTCCCTGGTCCTTTTCTTCTTCTACCGTCGCACCCAGGAACAGAATACCCGGGTCTATGCGGCAATCACTCGATTGCAGACGGGCGTGCTGACAGAGCAGCAGTTGATGGAACGTTCGCGTCGGGCCCTCGAAGAGCGCGGACACGGTCCATCGTCGGCGGGCGATCCCCAAAAGCTTCAACTTCAGAAGAAGAGCGAAGACCTGAAGTCGCAAATTGCGACCAGCGACCCGAAAAGCGCTTCTGCTCTAGAAAATCAGCTGGCCGCGGTAGAAAGCCGCCTCCAAAAGATTGAGACCGACGGTAAGTTTGCTGAGAGAATCATCCAGGCCTATGAACCCAGCGTCTGCCTTATCCACGTTGTGCTTGGTTTCCGCGACCACACTACAGGATTGAGACTTCGCTATGCTGGAGTGACGAGCGCCGGTGAGCCGCAGACCGACGAACACAACAACCCGCTCGTGGGCCTTACCGGGAATGGTCCAGAAGTACACCTGGATGTCTTCGGCACTGGCTTTCTCGTCTCCGACGCCGGACGAATTCTGACCAATCATCACGTCGCCGAGCCTTGGTGGCAGAATGACGATCTGAAGGAAATGCTCGATCAAGGTGTTGAGCCGGTGATCGTCGAGATGACAGCATACTTCCCCGGCATTGCCAACGGCATTGCCGTCAATACCGAGAAGATTTCATCTGCTGCGGATGTCGCTGTGGTGAAAGGAAAGGTTTCAGACCTGGGAATCAAGCAAATAGCCCTTGCCGATGGCCGCGGTTCGGCTGTCAGGGGTGGGCCGGTAGTGCTGCTAGGATATCCAACTGGTCTTGATGCAATTTTGGCTCGAGCAGGTGCGGAGACACTTCAGTCCATCGCGACTGCATCCAAAGGTGATCCGAAGCAGGTAATCGAAGAGCTCGCTCGCCGCCAGCTGATCCGGCCTACCACCACCCAAGGGCACATCGGCGATGTGCTGCCGGACAAGATTGTCTATGACGCCCAAACCACATCGGGCGGCTCTGGCGGTCCGCTTTTCAACAACGAGGGCAAGGTGATAGGAATTAACTTTGCCATGGTGCGTGAGTTCGGCGGATCGAATTTCGCCATTCCCGTTGGCTACGGGAAGTCTCTTCTAAAACCTTAAGCCACGCAGAAATCGATTGGCTACGCCATGGGCAGGAACCGGGAGGGCCTCTACTCGAGGCGAGGAGTTGATGGATGTTTGAGAGTATTCTCTGCCAAGTAACAGATCATGATCCCGACGTTCTTGAGTCCCTGATTGGGCTCGCAGTCGAGATTGCTCGCGAAGGTCGAGAGGGAAGGCGCGTTGGCACCCTATTCACACTCGGGGATGAGAATGCCGTGCTAGCGAGATCCAGACCGTTGATTTTGGATCCGTTGCTGGGGCATCCTGAGCCTGCGCGACATGTCACCAATCTCAATCTACGCGGAACTATCAAGGAATTGGCGCAGCTGGACGGTGGGTTCGTGGTAAGTCGCGAGGGCATCGTCCTTTCGGCGTGTCGCTACCTCGACGCCGTGGCCGCACAAGTGGACGTGCCTCTGGGACTCGGCAGCCGTCACATTGCTGCGGCCAACATGAGCGCCGTTACCAAGGCGGTGGGCATTGTCGTTTCTGAGAGTTCGGTGGTGCGACTTTTCTGCCATGGGCAACTGGTCGGTGAAATCATTCCCGAGGTTTGGATGATGGATCACGCCCACCTGGGTGGTACCGCGAAGAGGGAACAAGTCGGCGAGCTAACGATTCTGACACCAAATCTCCGACAAGCCTCGGTCGCGAGCGAGCGTGACTAACTACTGATATCTAAGGAACTGAGCCATGACAGCACTGCAGGAATTCAGGTGTGAGGTCTGTGGACTCGTGACTACGAATCCCACGCACTGGTTCGTGATTCGATGTGGAGACTCCAATCTTACCGTGTACCGGTGGAATTCTGAAAGCGCAAACGCGGCCGGTTCCCGGCATTATTGCGGCGAAGCTCATGCCGAGGTGTACATCAGTCGCTGGTTCGAATCAGTGTGCGCGCCGCCGAAGCCAAGTTTTACATAGCGCCTCGCTGGTTAGAACTCAAATCTGGCGCTTCAACCAAGGTTATGACGCGTCCAGTTTTCGTCCGCTGCCACCGTCAGGATTCCTGCCTCGGCGTCCCCGACAAGAAACGGCCATGCGGTAATTCGATTTCTACTCCCATGCTCATGAGGCATCGATGCCAGCCCAACAAAGTATGCTGGAACCGCGCTACCAATGGCTGATATCGCAATCTAACCACGTAATCTGAGCTACCCGGGAAGCAGTTTTGGCAGACTCAGTCGTGCCTGACCTGCATGGGTGCCAGACCCAAGGAGGTAGTAGCTATGAGTTCACCAGTTG
>Ga0307478_10000908_pt1 | contig 27852 bp, 28 predicted proteins | sample atmos_gasesECM4C_2_FD_203713 | JGI IMG/M metagenome (GOLD analysis project Ga0307478, IMG submission 203713) | Hardwood forest soil microbial communities from Morgan-Monroe State Forest, Indiana, United States - atmos_gasesECM4C_05 | ecosystem: Environmental > Terrestrial > Soil > Temperate...
TGCGCGGCATCAAATTCCAGACCGACGAATCGGATGCCGATCTGCCCTCCGGGATTGTGCCACGCGGCCTCGCCTTTCAGTCGGATCACCGTGTCGGAACCGGGCAGTGTAAAGGTCGCCTGCCATGGTCCGGGATCCTTGTGCCTCTTGCCCATTTGAACGGCCATCCCGCCTTCGCTCAGATCGGTGGTGGAAACCGCCTGATGGAATCCGGTTTTGTCGTTGTCGAGGTTGACCGGAACCTGCAGGCTCACGCGTGCATTGCGGCGGCGTTCCCGTTTCATCAAAGCTCGGGCAGCGCGGAAGCTGCTGCGCGCGCGCTCCATGGAAACCGGCTTGTACAGCACGAAGTGAGCACCCATGTCGAAAGCTGAACGCAGGCCGGTGTGGCCGTCCATAATCGCCACGGCAACGGCGCGCTTGTTGACCGGCGCAGAACGGGCGCTCTTCAGGACGGAACTGGCGGTTTTCACGTCGGTGCAGTCGATGATGACGGCTTCGAATCTCTGGCGGGTCAGCTTGTGGATGGCTCGGTCGGGGTCACTGCAGTGCTCGATCCCAATCTCCAGATCGCTCAACACCCGGCGCAGAACGCGCACGATCTTCTCATCGGAGCACAATACCAGGGACTTCAGACTCATAGACGGTCGTCATTCCGGGGGAGGAACGTGAGCAGCCGGCGATTTCAGCCGTGTGAAGCCTTATCGTCTTCTTCTTCGGTATTCAGGAGGTGCGCCACGCTGCGCAGTTGTTCCGCGGCAGTCTGGAGAGCCTCAATCTGTTTACCTAGCTGAGCCTGCTCGGCTTGTTTCTTGCGAAGAACCTCGTAAATGTCTCTCACAAAACTGTCTCCTGACAGCACTTTACGGTTCCCCTTATACGTCGTCAACGAAGCCAGAAAACTTGGGATTACGACCGTAACGCTCAACTTCGAGGATTTGTTGCAAGAGTGAGCTTTCTGACTGGCTCCCGAGTGCAAGAAGACACGATTCTGTCGTTCTATGAAAAATGAAAGCCTGTACCATTTCCGGTTCAGGTGGATTCCGGAGACTTCAACCAGCTGATACAAAAAGGCTTATGGTTAAAGGGTGTCGGAAGGGATTGAGGATTTTGATTGACTTTGAGGAAAAATTGACCTATAGTCTTGTGTCTCCAATATCCCATAGGTAGCCGTCAACTGGAGCTTACCTTTTGTCGTCCTCTCGGGTTTTGGTTTTGCATCTTGCCTAACGACTTTTGAATCTAAGCATTTAGGCAAGCTTCTTCAAGAAGTCGAACTTTAATTCCAAGTACGAGGCGTAATTTTCATGGCAAAGCGACGCGGAAACCCAAACTGGGGCAAGCCAGAGCCCATTGGGCCGATCACCCCCACGATCACCGAGTTCGAGCAAGTGGTACGCGAGTATAAGCTCTCCCCCGACCAGTACTTGCGGTCGACGCGTTTGCGGGAATGGGCTCGCCGGAACAAGAACTCCAAATACATCCCGGAGCCTCTGTTGGAAGCTTGGGGTTTCGAGATCGAGTCCACCTTATAACCATCCAGTCCAGCTGTTCGGAGGCCGCCCGCGTGGCGGCCTTTTCTATTTCCCGCGACCCCGGCTATGCTGTGTTTGTCGGCTGTTAACGGGCGAGGGATAAACCTTCACTTATGCTCGAGGCTGTCAAACTTCCGCCCCATGAAATCGCTGCTGCTTTGGTGGCCATCAGCTTTGCGGCGGGTCTGAACGTCTACGCAACGCTGGCGACTCTCGGGTTGCTGGCCCATGCGGGCGTTTTGCCCCTTCCGGCGCCACTGCACCTGTTGACGAACTGGTGGGTCATCGGCGCCAGCATCGCATTGTTTCTGCTGGAGTTTTTCGCCGACAAGATCCCTGCCTTCGACCTGGTTTGGAATGCTCTGCACACTTTTATTCGGGTACCAGTCGCGGCTCTCCTCGCCTACGGCGCCACCTCCCAGCTGTCTCCAGAGAAACAGCTGCTCGCGACGCTTCTCGGAGGGGCCATTGCCCTGGCTGCACACGGCGGGAAGACAGCCATCCGGGCGGCGGTGACGCCCTCTCCGGAGCCTCTCTCGAACATCGGACTCAGCGTGGGAGAGGACGCTTTGGCCATCTTCCTGACCTGGTTCGCCACCCGGCATCCGTATCTCGCGGCCGCGTTGGCCTTATGTTTTCTGCTCGTCATCGTGATGCTCGTGAGGTGGGTGGTGAGGGCCCTGCGGGCCCTGTTCCGAGGCGCAGAAGGTGAGCTCGTCCATCATGAACGCCCAAGTTGATTCCGCTATTTTGCTAGAATCGCGCATATGAGCCCCCAGCCGCCGTTCACCGACGTCCCTAGCGCCATTGACGAAATCCGAGCCGGCCGCATGGTCGTCGTCGTCGACGACGAAGATCGGGAAAACGAAGGCGACCTGACCCTGGCCGCCGAAAAGGTCACGCCTGAAGCGATTAACTTCATGGCGAAGTTTGGCCGTGGATTAGTGTGCCTGGCCATGACTGAGGAGCGGCTCGAACACCTGCGGATTGGGCCGATGACGGCAGAGAACACATCGAATTACGGGACCGCCTTCTGCGAAGCGATCGACGCCCGCCAAGGCGTCAGCACCGGTATCTCGGCTTATGATCGGGCCCGCACCATTCAGGTGGCGATCGATCCTGCGACGCGTCCGGCGGACCTGGCGCGCCCGGGTCACGTCTTCCCTCTTCGTGCACGGAAGGGCGGCGTGCTGGTTCGGGCCGGGCAGACCGAGGCTTCCGTCGATCTCGCACGCCTGGCTGGGATGGTCCCGGCAGGCATCATCTGCGAAATCATGCGCGACGATGGAACCATGGCCCGGGTTCCCGATTTGATGGAATTCTGCCGCGCGCACGACATGAAAATGCTGACCGTGGCAGAGCTGATCCGCTACCGCATGGCGCACGAGCGCTACGTGCATCGGGTGGGTGAGGCCCTGGTCAGTACGCGCCATGGGGAGTTCCGCCTGATCGCCTACGAAAGCGAAGTCGACGGCGGCGAATCGCATGTAGCGCTGGTGCGTGGCGATATCGAGAACGTCGGCGAGCCCGTCCTCGTCCGCATGCACTCCCATTGCGTTATGGGCGACGTGTTTGGCTCGACTGCCTGCGATTGCCGGGCAACCATCGAAGGATCGATGCGAGCCATCGCGGACGCCGGGCGTGGCGCCATCATCTATCTGCACCAATCGTCAAAGGGCTTCTCCGTCGATAAAATCGGAGATCGGCCGGTTCTCAGCTTCCATCGCGATCGCGCCCTGCCAACTTTGCCGGAAAGCGAGCGCAAGACACAGAGGGAAATCGGTATCGGCGCACAGATTCTTTCGGATTTGAACCTGCGCCGGATTCGGTTGCTTACCAATCACCCAAGGCGGGTGGCAGCGCTGGAAGGTTTTGATATCGAAATCGTGGAGCAGGTTCCGGTTTCGCTCGAGACGGTGAAAGCGAACCGGTGAGCTTGCAGGGGCAAGCGCAAGCCCGCAGAGAAGGCGAAGGAGCGTCCACCCCGCACCTGATTAGATCGGCTTTCTGGGGACGATCTCGCTATCGCGTATGAAAAACTGCGCGGAACACTGATCCGAGCCGCAGATCACGGCAAGCAAGCCCGCCATCTGCTTGCGGGTTACCAGGCCCAACGTTCCGCAGGATGGACAAGAAAGAACCGCCCAGTAGGGATCTTCTTTCTCTCCCACCTCGCCGGCATTCTCGAGCACGAACAGCGTTCCGGGTTGCATTTGCTCCGGAATCCACTCGCTCAGAAAATCCAGTTCGGCATTCATGAGCCCTCCCCGTGTCAGACTTGGCTACGACGCCCGCGTCCTACGATCGATGCGCCCGGCGGACGCTGCCGGCTGCTTTTTTCTTTTGGAGTTTTGGATGCTGGCGCGGACCCGGCGTACTGCATCGCTGAGGCAGACCGCCAGCATCGGTTGACGAGCGTTCTTGAGGATGTCAACAATCTGTTGCGCAGAAGTCTCAAGATAAAGATTTCTCCCGTCTATAAGAAGGTGGTAGTCGGAAGTTCCGCTGACGATTTCCGCCAGGCGCTTTCCGAATTCCTGGTGCAGAAAACGGACAACCTTACGCATCCGCTGCAACGAGAAGCCCCGGTCGCGCAGTTCGCAGATCACTGCTACCTCAGACAAATCTTCCATCGAGTACACGCGCCGGCGCCCCTGGCGCGCCGGACTGACGATGCCACGCTCATCCCACCATTGCAGCTGGCGCAGCGTAGTCCTGGTCAGCCGGACCACATCGCGGGATGTAAACTCCTGGTTCAAGCACGCCTTCAACCTTGTGCCTGGAAACAATCCAGGCACGAAATGTTTGAAACATTTTAGGTCTACTTTGCTGGGTGTCAACAAAGAGTCTTGCACAGGGAGTAATCAGGGGTATACAGGAGCCGCGGCAACGTCAGGTCAATGATGGAACGCGGTGTTTCCGCGGGAGCGCGCTATTTTGGCTGGATTTGAGGTTTTGGCTCGTGAATGTGCGAGACGATAAACTTCATCTTCTGGAATTCACCGGTCTCGTAGCCGTAAGTCTGGGGTGGCAGTCGCTGAACCTCGTTTTCGATGGCTTTTTCGCGATTGTCGGGATTAGGGTGGTCGGAAAAGAACTGCGACCCGTGGCTGCCACCCTCTGCATTCAGCTTGTTGAAGAAGCGGGCCATCTCGATCGGGTTATAACCCGCTTCGGCCATAAGGTGGGACCCCATCAGATCGGCTTGACTCTCGGCGGTACGCGAAAATTTCAGGAGCACGCTGTTGGCGCCGAGACCGATCCCTAGCTGGGCCAGCTGGCCAACCAGCGATCCACCGGCCACCTGCGAACCAAGGACCGCAGGCAATTCGATCAGTTGCTTCTTCGAGGCTTGATTGGTCCCGTGGCGCAAAATGACGTGCGACATCTCGTGTCCCATCACGCCGGCAAGCTGGGCCTCGTTGTCGACGGCACGCAGTAGCCCGGTATTGATGAACATCGGCCCCCCGGGCAGGGCAAAAGCATTGATGGAAGGATCAGCTACCACTTCAAACGTAAAGGGAAAACCGCTTTCCTGTGCCTCGCGGGAGGCAACCAGCCGCCTGCCGACGCGAGTCACATACTCGCTAAGATAGGGATCGTGAACAACGATCGTGTGCTGCCGAACCTGAGCGGCATACGCCTGGCCAACTTCGACGTCCTTCTGCTTGGAGAACAGATTGAACCCGGGATGAAATTGCGTGGGACCTTGCGCCCAGGCCAGAGCGATGAGCCCGACGGCGCAGATTGCCAAGCGTGCAATCTTCTTCATTGCGTACCTCCACCGGAGAGAAAAATTCCGCCTCCAACGAAGTGAACAATTTCGAGGCGATCTCCATCCGAAAGCTGCGTCTCCGTCCATTGTCCGCGTGGCACGATATTGAGATTGAGTTCGACGGCGACTCGGTCCGCCTTCATCCCAAGCTTTTCGACCAACCCGCTCAGTGTGATGGGCCCCTTCACCTTCCTCTTTTCTCCGTTGACCACAAGGTTCATAAGAGCGCATCTTCCCTGTTGATCTTCGCAAGGCCGGCCCGTTCGCGCAAGTCGGGACACCGCGCGAAGGTCGGACTCTTGGTCGAAGACTAACTAGGATGTGTCCTACGGGTCGGACTGTATGGGGCAGCGAGGTTCAGTCGACTTTGCGCAGTCGAAACTTGCGGGTTGCGGTGCGGCCCCCGTAACTGGCCTGCACCAGTACGGAAGCATCGGGTAAGGCCGACTCCTCGAATTCGACCTTGAGCTCGGCGTTGCCACCAGTATCGGTCGCCACCTGGGTATAGAACGGCGCGGCATCGGGGCGGGCAAAACGGAACGTCAGGCGGGCTCCGGCTGCGGCGGCACCGCCGTCGGTGACGCGCAACTGCATCATCAGGTTGCTGTTGCTGTGGACCGAACCCGCGTTGACCCATTGCAGATCGAGTTCCTTCACTGCGGCCAGCGACTCGGGTGTGTCTTTGCGGTCGAAGACGCTCTCGACCCGCCCCTCGCGAATCGCATCCAGAACAAGTCGGTGCTGGTCGCGGAGGATTTGTTCCTTGTGTTGATCGGTAAAATTCCCGCGCGCGATCTTCTCGGCATACGAAGTAGCCCGCTTGCCGATGCAACGGCCGCGAACAAACACCTGCGTCTGCAAAATCAGCTCGTTTTCGCGAGCTTCGCTCTGCACGTGGTACACCGTGTCGCCTTGCTTTACATCGGTATTGAAACCAAAAATCATGCCATCCTGCGCAACCCGCGGGTTCAGTTTGAAAGCTCGTCAAATCGAGCGCCCGATAGCGGACGCGCGGCTTGACACTGCTCCCTGCCAATCTCTAATCTAGAACGTTTACACGAGTCTTCGCGCGAAATTATATATAGCTCTCCTATGCCGGACAATTACTTCGCCCGCTACCTGCCGCTACTTCTGCACATGCTTGCGGCTGCCGTCGTGGCGAGCGCGATCGTCACTCTGTCCTGGCTCCTTGGGAAGCGCCGCCCCACCCGCGCCAAGATGTCTCCTTACGAATGCGGCATTGCCCCCGTGGGCGATGCCCGCGAACGTTTCTCGGTGAAGTTCTACCTGGTCGCCATGCTGTTCATTTTGTTCGACGTAGAGGCAGTCTTTCTGTATCCCTGGGCGGTGATTCTGCGCGATCTTAAGATGTTCGGCTTCTGGGAGATGATGGTGTATATCGCCATCGTGCTCGTAGGTTTCTTCTACGTCTGGAAAAAAGGAGTGCTCGACTGGGGCAAGCCTTCGCTCGGGCGAGGACAGCTCTGATGGCGTTCACTCCCCCGATCACCGACGTCGAACAACTCAAGGGTCACCCCGCCCTGGCGCGCCTGCGGGACTGGAATGGCAATGCAGTCCAAGGCGTAAAGTTCGATCGCGACGAGATGACGATCTATCTCGAGCGTGCCTATATCCGCGAAGCCTGTGCCCTGCTGCGCGACGACGCTGAATTCCCTTTCAACTTCTTGTCAGATGTGACTTGCGTCGACTGGTATCCGTCGGAACCGCGCTTTGAGGTCATTTATCACCTGCTATCGACTGTAAAGAAGGAACGCGTGCGCTTGAAGGTCAAACTCGACGGCTCGAGCCCCGTGATCGAGTCGGTGACGTCGGTCTGGCCGGGCGCGAACTACTTCGAGCGCGAAGTCTTTGACCTGTTCGGAATCCGCTTTACGGGACATCCCTACTTGCGGCGTCTGTTGATGCCTGAGGACTGGGAAGGCTATCCGCTACGCAAGGATTATCCGGTGGAGGGCTACCGGTGATGGCGCACCTCACGCCCACTCCCGTGATCGAGCCGGTTCAGGACCGCACCATGATCCTGAACATGGGACCGCAGCACCCGTCGACGCACGGCGTGCTACGAGTGATCCTCGAAATCGACGGCGAGAACGTGGTGCGCATCATGCCCGATATCGGCTACCTGCATACCGGGATCGAGAAGACTTGCGAGGCCAAGTTCTACCAGCAGGTCGTGCCTCTCACCGATCGCATCGATTATCTCTGCCCGCTGACCAATAACCTCTGTTACGCGCTGGCAGTGGAGAAGTTGCTTGGCCTCGAGATTCCTCCCAAGGCGCAGTGGCTGCGAGTGCTGCTGAATGAGTTGACCCGGATCAACTCCCACCTGGTGTGGCTGGGCACGCACGCTCTGGACATCGGCGCCATGACCGTGTTCCTGTACTGCTTCCGCGAACGGGAAGATATCCTGCGCCTATTCGAAATGGTCAGTGGACAACGCATGATGACCTCGTATTTCCGGATCGGGGGCATTGCGCTGGAGCCGCCACTGGGATTCTTTGATCGCGTGCGCGACTTTGCCGACCGCTTTCCTGCCAAAGTCGATGAGTACGAGAATCTGCTGACCGGGAATCCGATCTGGGGGATGCGTACCAAGGGTGTCGCCCGGATCACGGCCGAGGATGCGCTCGCCCTCGGGGCCACCGGACCGACGCTCCGCGGTAGTGGGGTTGACCTTGATTTGCGGCGCGATATGCCGTACTCCGGCTACGAGAATTTTCAGTTCAACGTGCCGCTCGGCAAAGAAGGCGACGTCTTCGATCGCTACATGATCCGCGTGCGCGAACTCCGCGAGTCGAACAGCATCGTGCGGCAGGCGCTCGATGGCATGCCGGAAGGACCGATCAAGGCTGATGCGCCGAAGGTGGTGCTCCCTGATCGGGAGAAGATGAAAACCGAAATGGAAGCCCTGATCTATCACTTCAAGATCATCACCGAGGGCTTCTCGGTCCCGGCGGGCGAGGTGTACCAGGCAGTCGAGTCACCGCGCGGCGAGATGGGCTACTACGTCGTGAGCGACGGAACAGCCAAGCCCTACCGTGTGCATATGCGCGCGGCCTGCCTGGCGAATCTTCAGGCCCTTCCCAAGATGTGCGAAGGAAGACTGATTGCCGATGTGGTGGCGGCCATCGGGAGCATCGATATTGTGCTGGGCGAGATTGATAGATAGCGCTGCAATATCGAGGTCTACGGACAGAGATTGGGAAAATTGAGCAATTGGCGATTGAGTAACTGGGAAACTGAGTAATTGGGAAATTTGTAATTTGGTAATTTGTAATTTGAAGGCTCTGATTTTTGAGTAGGTGATGCTCTGGAGTAGGTGGTGCTCTGGAGTCGCTGGTGCTCTGGGGTGGTTGTGCGCTTGATTCACTCCCGCCCCGAAACAGTTTTCCGGGACGAGCCCCGAAGGGGGCGGAATTCATTAGCCCAGGGCGCAAGCCCTGGCTAGGGCGACAAAAAGCGGGCAAGCCCCGGAGGGGCGAAAGCAACGGAACATGCAGTTCTCGCAAGAATTTGAAACTCGGTTCGCGGAGATGCTGACCCACTATCCGACGAAACGGTCGGTGTTGGTCCCGACACTTCTGTATGCCCAGGATGAAGTGGGCTACCTGAGTGACGAGGTCATCCAGGAAATCGCGTCTCGGCTCGAGCTGACCGAACTCGAAGTGCGCAACGTGATCAGCTACTACTCCATGCTGACCACCAAGCCTCGTGGAAAATACAACGTGCAGGTCTGCACCAACATCGCCTGCATGCTGCGCGGGGGAGAGGAACTTTTCGAGCACTGCAGGAAAAAGCTCGGCGTCGGCCACAAAGGCACCACACCGGATGGAGTTTTCACCCTGGAGGAAGTCGAATGCATCGGTGGGTGCAGTTGGGCGCCGGCCGTCCAGGTCAACTACGACTTCCATGAGAACCTGACGGTGGAGAAGCTGGATAAAGTTTTGGACGGATTGAAGAAGTGAGAAGGATTGAGTAATTGGGAAATTTGGTAATTGAGTAATTGAAAACCTGCCGCAGCTAGTGACCGCGCCGGGCTTCCAAGTAGACAATTACCCAATTTCTCAATTCCCCAATTACAAAATGGCTGACTTGGTTTCCCATCCCGACGAGGTAAAGGTCGTCTCCCGGCGTTTCGGCCTGCGTGCGACGGATCTCGATCGCTACCTTGAGCTCGACGGCTACAAGGCGGTGCAGAAGGCGCTCGCCATGGATCCGGACGCGATCATCAACGAGGTCAAGAATTCCGGCCTGCGCGGACGCGGCGGGGCCGGCTTCTCGACCGGGATGAAGTGGTCGTTCGTACCCAAGCAGTCCGCGAAACCAAAATACGTTTTGTGCAATGGAGACGAGAGCGAGCCGGGGACCTGCAAAGATCGATTGATCTTTGAGCAGGATCCGCATGCGGTCATTGAGGGAGTCATGATCGCTGCTCTCGCCGTGGGCGCGCAAACCGGATACATCTACATCCGCGGCGAGTATCGCTACCTCTCGGTGATTATGCAAAAGGCGATCAAGGACGCCTACGCTCGCGGATTCATTGGCAAGAACATTTTTGGAACCGGGAAGGATCTCGACATTTTCTGGCACGGCGGCGCAGGCGCGTATGAAGTTGGCGAAGAATCGGCGCTGATGGAATCGCTCGAAGGCAAGCGAGGCATCCCGCGCATCCGGCCTCCCTTCCCTGCTGTGGTGGGACTTTGGGGCGGCCCCACGGTCATTAATAATGCTGAAACGCTGGCCAGCGTCCCCCACATTATTCTCAGTGGCGCCGATTGGTACGCGAAGATCGGCACCCCGAAAAACGGCGGGACTCGCCTGTTTTGCCTGAGCGGCAACCTGGAGAAGCCCGGCGTGTACGAACTGCCCATGGGCTACAACCTGAAAAAGATGATTTACGACGTGGGCGGCGGCATACCCAACGGTCGCACTTTGAAAGCGGTGGTTCCGGGCGGATCGTCGACTCCCGTGCTCGTTCCCGAGGAGATCGACATCGCCATGGATTTCGATTCGGTGGCAAAGGCTGGGTCGATGTTAGGCTCCGGTGGCGTGGTCGTGCTCGACGATACAAATTGCATCGTGAAATTTGCCCTGCGCACGATGAAATTCTACCGGCACGAAAGTTGCGGGTGGTGCATCCCCTGCCGCGAGGGTACGGACTGGTTGGAGAAAACGCTCACTCGCTTCCATGCGGGTGGGGGTCTGAAGAAAGATATCGACAACATTCAATATTTGTCGGAGAACATGCTGGGCCGGACGTTCTGCCCGCTCGGCGACGCGGCCGCCATGCCCACGATCGCATTCGTAAAGAAGTTCCGAGCAGAATTCGAGGCTCACCTCGAGGGCAGGCCGTGCCCGTTTGAGAAAGAGGGGAAGGTGGAGGAACTGCCGGTGCTGGCGCACTGAGGATTGAGTAATTGGAAAATTTAGTTATTGGGTAATTGTTTATGGCGTCAAGGCCTGAGGAGTTGCGGGATCGGACCAAAGCTTTTGCGTTGCGGATTATCAGTTTGATTCGATCGTTGCCGTATCGGACTGATTCGCAGGTCCTGGGTAAACAGTTGTTGCGGTGCGGGACTTCGGTGGCCGCCAACTATAGAGCTGTCTGTCGAGCGCGATCGAAGGCAGAATTTATTGCGCGAATCGGAATCGTGGCGGAAGAAGCGGACGAAGCAGTGCTGTGGATTGAATTGCTCACAGAATCGGGGATCGTGAAGCAGGAATTGACCGAAGACCTGTTGAAAGAGGCTAAAGAACTTTCAGCAATATTGACGGCTTCACAACAAACAGCAAAGAGGACGGCGTAGTTGCTTTTCAATTACTCAATTACCAAATTTCCCAATTACTCAATTTCTGTAAGATGCCTGACATAACGCTCACTGTCGACGGTAAGAAAATCACGGCTCCCGCCGGGACGCTGCTGATTGAGGCCTGCAAAAGCGCGGGGATCGAAGTCCCATCCTTCTGCTACTACCCGAATCTCTCGCTGCAGGGCGCTTGCCGCATGTGCCTGGTCAAGATCGAAAAGATGCCGAAGCTTCAGACCGCCTGCACCACGGTGATCTCCGAGGGCATGGTGGTCACCAGCGACAACGAGGAAGTTCGCCAGGCGCGCAAGTCGATGGTCGAGTTGCTGCTCGGCAATCACCCGCTGGATTGCCCGGTATGCGATGCGGGCGGCGAATGCGAACTGCAGGATATGACCTTCTCCTACGGCGCCGCCGAGTCGAAGTACATGGAGGCGAAGAACCACAAGGATGAGCAGCAGTGGTCTCCGGTCGTGTTCTTCGATCGCCCGCGCTGCATCTTGTGCTACCGCTGCGTACGGATCTGCGGCGAGGGCATGGACGTGTGGGCGCTCGGCATCCAGAACCGCGGCGTCTCCTCCATCATCGCGCCCAATAAAGAAGATCATCTCGAATGCGAAGAATGCGGCATGTGCATTGACATCTGCCCGGTCGGTGCGCTCACCTCTGGCGCCTACCGCTATAAGACGCGCCCCTGGGAGATGAAGCACGTAGGCACGGTCTGCACGCATTGTGGCGATGGCTGCAAGACCACGCTGGGCGTACGTCGCGCCGATACCGGGATGCAGATCGTTCGTGGCGATAACCGAGATAAGAGCGGGATCAACAATGATTTCCTCTGCATCAAGGGCCGCTATGCCTTCGACTTCTCCGAGCATCCCGACCGGCTGACGCAGCCGCTCATCCGCAAAAATGGCCAACTGACTCCGGCGACCTGGGAAGAAGCGTTCACCCTCATTGGCAAACGCTTTGCCGAAATTCGGGACAAAGACGGCGGACACGCGATCGGCGTGGTGGGCTCCAGCCGCACGACGAATGAAGAGAATTACCTCCTCTCGAAATTCGCCCGCGCGGTGCTGAACACCAACAACGTAGACCATCACCGCACCACCGACTTCCCTGCTTTCGCCGCCGCGCTCACCGGCAAGCCGGACGCGACTGCGACCATGCGCGAGGTGTACAACGCGCCCGCCATCCTGGTCATCGGCAACAATCCCACCGACCAGCATCCACTGCTGGCGTGGCAGATTCGCAACAATGTGCGCCTGCGTCGATCGCGGCTCTATCTCATTAACGCGCAGCCGATCAAACTTGGACGCCAGGCAGCGGGATTTTCGCAGGTTCCCGGTGGCACTGAAGGCAAAGCGGCCGCGTTTCTTGCCGGGGACGACTCCGCTGTGGATGCGCTGATCACCGAAAAGACCCCGCGCGAAACCTGGATGGCCCTACGCGACAAACTGCGCGCGGAACAGAACCTGATCATTGTTTTCGGTTCGGAAATTCGCGGCGCGGATGTCGCGACGCTGGTCAAATTTGGCTCCGGCCTGCAAGGGGCGAAGTTCGTATGCCTGGCCGATTACGCGAATTCCCGCGGGGCCGCCGATATGGGACTCTACCCCGATCTGCTGCCCGGATATCATCGTGTCGCCGATACTGGCAGATTTCACAAGGAATGGGGCAACATTCCAGCTACCCCGGGTATGACTTTCCCGGAGATGGTCGATGCCGCCAAGGCTGGCAAAGTCAAGGCCCTTTACGTTGTGGGCGCCAACCCGGTGGCCCGGTTTTCCGTCGACCCATTCGTTTTCTCGAACACCTTCGTGGTCGTGCAGGAGATGTTCCTAACCGAGACATCCTTTATGGCCGATGTGGTTCTGCCCGCGGCCAATGCTTATGAGAAGTCGGGCACGTTCACCAACACTTGCGGCGACCTGCAACTGGTAAAAAAGGCGGGTGAGGTCACCGGAACGAAGAGCGACTTCGAAATGATCGTGCGCATCGCCGACGTGATGGGATTCGACGTTCACAAGCTCGTTCCGTTCGGAGCCGGTGAAGCCACCGACATGGGGCAATCGCGGGGAGCGCAGTCAGGAGAAGCGGATCGCCATGCAGTATGGCTCGAGGCCCGTGGACTGGAACCGAAGATGAGTCCCTTCGAGCCGACCGCGATTCTTGATGAAATCCAGCGCCTGGTGCCCGGCTACGATGTTTCGCGAATCAACCTGCTGGCCGGAAATGACCAGCACACAACTCTTTCGGGCAGCGGGCCGGGCGCAATCCATAAGCCGGACTTGATTATTCCGGCCAACGACACTCTGTTTACCTCCGGGACCCTGGGCCGTTACTCCCGGGCACTGAACTCGGTCATAGAAAGCCGGCACAAAGAACCATCAGAAGTGGCGGCGGACTGAACCGTCCCCGCAAAGCAGTCCCAGGTAGCACGTTTCATTCAGCGGTCCACGAACAGTTCAGGAAAACGAAATTGCTGAGCCTTCCAGTCTTCCTCATCGCGTCCGTCATTAAGATCGTGCTGGTGATCTTCGTGCTGCTCACGGCGGTCGCCTACACCGTCTGGCTCGAACGCAAAGTTGTGGGCCACATGCAAAACCGCTGGGGTCCCTCGCGGGTGGGTCCATTCGGACTTCTTCAGCCGCTGGCGGATGGCATCAAGTTCCTGGTCAAGGAGGACCTGACGCCTCCCCATGTGTATCGCCCGCTGTTCATCGCGGCGCCGATGATTGCCGTGATTTGCGCTCTCACTTCCATCTCGGTAATCCCCTTCGGCACCTCGATCGACATTCTGGGCTACACGATTCCCATGCAGATTACCGACATTCACATCGGGCTGCTGGTGATCCTCGGGATCACGTCAGTCGGCGTCTATGGGGTCGCGCTCGCTGGATGGTCTTCCAATAACAAGTATTCCCTGCTTGGCGGACTGCGAGCCAGTGCGCAGATGGTCAGCTATGAAATCTGCCTGGGCCTGTCCCTGGTAGGAGTGCTGATCGTCTCCGGCAGCTTCAGTTTGCGTGAAATCGTGGAAGCGCAAAGCGGACTCTTCTGGGGATTCATCCCCAAATGGAACATCTTCTACGGCTGCCAGTTCATCGCCTTTTTTATATATTTGATGGCCGCCTACGCCGAGACCAACCGCATTCCGTTTGATTTGCCGGAAGCGGAAACCGAACTGGTGGCGGGCTATCACACGGAATACAGCGCGATGAAGTTCGCCATGTTCTTCATGGCGGAGTACGCCAACATGATTACGGTCGCCTGCCTGGCGACGCTGCTGTTTCTGGGTGGCTGGAGCGGACCGGTACCAACAGGTGGTCCTCCTCTGGTCCGCGCGCTGTTGCCGACGTTCTGGTTTATTGCGAAGGTCTTCGTCTTTCTCTTTATTTATATCTGGGTGCGCGGTACGCTGCCGCGCTTCCGCTACGACCAACTGATGGCCTTCGGGTGGAAGTTTCTGTTTCCGCTAGCCATCGCAAATCTGGTGATAACAGCTCTGGTTGTTGCATACCGGGCTTCCTGAGAAGCAACTGACATGCTCAGGCGCAGGGAAACATAAGAATGTTGCATCTGGTTCTTTTCCTGGTCTTCGCTGCAATTTGCGTGGCGGGTGCGATCAACCTGCTGGCGCAAAAGCATCCGATCAGCAGCGCGCTGTCTCTGGTTGTCGTGATGGCCTCGCTTGCTGTTGAGTACCTGCTGCTGGGCGCGGAATTCGTAGCCGCAGTGCAAGTCATCGTTTACGCGGGCGCCGTCATGGTGTTGTTCGTTTTCGTGATCATGCTGCTGAACGCCGGCGAAGAGGAATTGACCAAGGGCAGTCATGTGGCGTTGATTCTCGGTATCCCGGGAGTGCTGGCCGGCGGCCTTTTGGTAGCGTGGGTTCTGGTGAAGCAATCTGGCGCCAAAACCGTTTCTTTGGGTGCCCTGCCGGGGTTTCCTAAAACGATTGGCGGACTTTTGTTTCACGAGTTCCTTTTACCGTTTGAAGTGACTTCGATTCTGGTCCTGATTGCCATCATGGGTGCTGTCGTACTAGCCAGTAAGCCCGAGGCGCAGGAGCGTCCGCCGGCAAGGAAGGAGAGCTGATGGTCCCTGTTGCCTATTACCTGATCTTGAGCGGCATCCTGTTTGCCTGCGGCGTAATCGGCTTTCTGATCAAGCGCAATATCATCACGATCTTCATGTCGATCGAACTGATGCTGAACGGAGTCAACCTCTCCTTCGTTGCCTTCGCCGCGCAATGGCAGCATTTGAGCGGACAGGTGTTCGTCTTCTTCGTGATGGTTGTGGCGGCCGCGGAAGCGACTGTCGGCCTGGCAATCATCATTGCCGTCTTCCGCACGCGCGAGACCTTGAACGTCGACCAGGTGAACCTGCTGAAACTATGACCCCTTCTCTCCATCTCTGGCTGATCCCGATCCTGCCGCTGATCGGCGCTGCCATTAACGGGTTCTTTGGCCGCAGATTCTCACGACAGACGGTAGCCGCGGTCGCATTGGCGTTTTGCGGTGGCGCATTCGTGATGGCCCTGTACGTCGCTGCCCGCATCTCTGCCCTCGACCTGCCACACACCGAACTTCTGGCTCACTGGATCCGCTCCGGCGACTTCATGGTGGATTTCGAGTTCTATCTCGACCAACTCACCCTGGTGATGTTGCTGGTGGTCACTGGCGTAGGCTTCCTGATCCATATTTATTCTGTCGGCTACATGTGGGAAGAAGGCGGCTTCTACCGCTTCTTCGCTTATTTGAATCTGTTCATGTTTTTCATGCTGACGCTGGTCCTGGCGGGAAATTACCTGCAGATGTTCATCGGCTGGGAAGGCGTGGGCCTGGCGTCATATCTGCTGATCGGCTTCTGGTTCACCAAGAACTCGGCGGCCTCAGCGGGCAAGAAGGCGTTCATCGTCAACCGCATCGGCGACTTCGGCTTCCTGATTGCGCTTTTCCTCATGATCAAGCACTTCGGTTCGCTGAACTTCGACCAGGTATTCAGCGCCGTCGGGCACCTTCCCCTCGAGGCCGGTTCAGGTTTACTTACTTCCATCGGCCTTCTCCTGATGGTTGGGGCTGCCGGCAAGTCGGCGCAGATTCCTCTCTATGTCTGGTTGCCGGATGCGATGGAAGGCCCCACGCCGGTGTCAGCACTGATCCATGCCGCGACCATGGTCACCGCCGGGGTCTACATGGTGGCACGCTCCCACGTGATCTTTAACCACGCTCCGAACGCGCTCACCGTGGTCGCGATCATCGGCACCCTCACGGCTCTGTTTGCCGCCACCATCGGCATCGCCCAGACCGATATCAAGAAAGTTCTCGCCTACTCGACCATCTCGCAACTCGGCTACATGTTCATGGCGTGCGGCGTGGCGGCGTATTCCGCTGGAATTTTCCATTTGATGACTCATGCCTTCTTCAAAGGCTTGCTGTTTCTGGCGGCGGGGTCGGTGATTCACTCCATCGGCGGCGAGCAGGACATGCGCAAGATGGGCGGGCTGAAGCAATACATTCCCTGGACGTTCCTCACCATGACGGCGGCCACTTTCGCCATCGCCGGTATTCCCCCGTTGGCAGGATTCTTCAGCAAGGATGAAATCCTCGCGCGCGCTTACGCCGCCAATCCAGCGTATTGGTTCATTGGTGTAACGACCGCATTCATCACGTCCTTTTACATGTTCCGCCTCTGGTACATGACGTTCTTCGGCGACTATCGCGGACGCGAAACCACCGAACACGGCCAACCGGATTCGCACACTCACGGCGGGCATGCGGGACATGATCCGCACGAGAGCCCGATGATCATGCTGGTGCCGCTGATGATCCTGGCAGTGTTGTCGGTCGTCGGAGGATGGGTAGGACTCGGCGGCCGTTTCGAACACTTCCTCTCGCCGGTTTTCGGCGAAGGACCTGTGACCGTCACTGGCGAAGCCTTGAGCCGCATCACCGAGTTTGGTCTGATGGCCATTTCTGTAGCCGCGGCGGGTTTGGGCTGGTACCTGGCGCATCTGCTCTACCACAAGCGTCCCGAACTTCCCCAAAAGATTGCCGACACGCTGGGTGGACTGTATCAGGCCGTTGTACACAAGTATTATGTCGATGAGATTTACGCCACGCTGTTCGTGAAGCCACTGGTCGATGGCTCGACCCGCATTCTCTGGCATGGAGTGGATCAAGGCATTATCGATGCTGCGGTGAACGACTCCGCGGATGCCGCACGCCATGTGTCCGACGCCGCCCGCCACATGCAGTCGGGCAATGTTCGCTCCTACGCGGGTTGGGTGGCCGCCGGGGGCGCGGTCGTGATTGCTTACATGATCTGGATGGGGGTGCGATGAACACCAGCGGCCTCGATCCCATCATTCTTACGCTGGTGACGTTCATCCCGGCCATCGGCGCACTGTTGCTGCTGGTCATCCCGAGGCGCGACCGCGATATCCGCATCTTCGCGCTCATCGTTTCTTTGTTCGCCTTCGGCGCGTCGTTGCATCTCGTGGCTCGCGTACACCGCTGGCTGCCTGGGTTCCAGTACGAGGTCGACAAGGCCTGGATCTCGAAACCAAACATCCACTACCACATGGGTGTGGACGGCATCTCGATGTGGCTGGTGCTGTTGACCACATTCCTCACGCCCCTGTGCGTGTTGATCTCCTGGAAGTCGATCCACGAGCGGGTGAAGGAATTTTTCATTCTGCTGCTGGTTCTCGAGACTGCCCTGATCGGCGTCTTTACCGCGCTCGATCTTTTCCTCTTTTACTTCTTCTGGGAATCGACGCTGATTCCGATGGCATTGCTCATCGGCATTTACGGCCATGGACGCAAAGTCTACGCGGCGGTGAAGTTTTTCCTGTACACGATGGTTGCTTCCATGTTCATGCTGGCGGCCGTGATATGGCTTTATGCCAAGGTCGGCAGCTTCGATTTCGTGAAGATTCAAGAGGCGATTCGCGCTGGCCACGTCGAAGGCTTCGCCACGGCCGCTCCCTGGCTCTTCCTGGGATTCTTCATCGCTTTTGCCGTAAAGGTGCCGCTCTTCCCGTTCCATACGTGGCTCCCGGATGCGCACGTCGAAGCTCCGACTGCCGGATCGGTTCTGCTCGCCGGCGTCTTGCTCAAGATGGGTACTTACGGCTTGCTGCGCTTCAACCTTGGCCTGTTTCCCGACCAGGCCCGGCAGAACGCACCCTGGATCTGCACTCTCGCGTTGATCGGCATCGTCTATGGCGCCCTGGTAGCGATGGTGCAACCCAACTTAAAGCGGGTGATTGCGTACTCGTCGGTCAGCCACCTCGGCTTCGTTGTGCTGGGAATCTTCAGCTTCACGCAGGCGGGCCTGAACGGCGCCATGTTCGTGATGCTGGCGCACGGCGTCTCCACGGGCGCACTGTTCATGCTGGCCGGCATCATCTACGAACGCAAGCACACCTACGAGATCACCGAGATGGGTGGCCTGGCCACACCCATGCCCAAGTATGCGACCTTCTTTTTGTTCGTGACACTGGCCTCAGTAGGACTCCCCCTGCTCAACGGATTCATTGGGGAGTTCCTGGTGCTCAGTGGAGCCTTTCAGGCCAATCCGTGGTACGGCATAATCGGCGCCACAGGCGTCATCTGGAGCGCATGCTACCTGCTGTGGATGTATCAGCGGGTGTTCTTTGGCAAAGTCACCCATCCGGAGAACAATTCCCTTCCCGACCTCTCGGCTCTCGAGCAGCTCGCGCTTTGGCCAACGGCCGTCGCCGCTCTGGTGATGGGTGTCGCGCCCTTGCTCTGGCTGAACATCATTGATCCTGCCGTGCAGACGGCCCTGACCGCGCTCGTTCCAAATGCCGCTAGGGTGGTGGGCCAATGAACCCGCAGACGATGCAGTCCATCCCCGCTGCGGCTGACTACATCCGGATTCTGCCCGAAATCGTGCTCTCCATTTTCGGCATGGTCATTATGTTTCTCGATCCGCTGCTTGACGAAGAAAAGAGCCAGAAACTGCTCGGTGGTATCGGCCTGGCAGGAACGATTGCGGCGCTCCTGTCTACGTGGATCATGGCGCAATCGCCCGGGTTCGCCTTCTGGAACATGGTTCGGGTGGATGAATTCAGCGTCTTCTTCCATGCTCTCGTTATTTTGATCGCACTGGTTCTGATTCTGACGTCCTACGAGTACATGGCGGTGCAAAGAATCCGGGCCGGGGAGTACTACGGGCTCATTCTGCTTGGATTAGTGGGCATGTGCCTGATGTCCTCGGCCGTCGAGCTGGTGCTGATTTTCATCGCGCTCGAGATCTCGTCGATCTCTACCTACATCCTCGCAGGCTTCCGCCGTCGCTCGGCTATCAGTTCCGAATCGTCTCTCAAATACTTTTTGCTGGGGTCCTTTGCCACCGCGTTCTTCCTTTACGGTGTCGCCCTGATGTTCGGGGCCACCGGCTCGACCAACATCGAGGAGATCAGCGCTTACTTGAATTCGGGCAACGTCACCGTGCTCGCCTATGTGGCCGTGGCCTTCATGTTTATTGGCCTCGGGTTCAAAGTCGCGGCGGCTCCATTCCACGTTTGGACGCCGGACGTCTACGAGGGCGCGCCCGCCCCGGTTGTGGGATACATGTCGACTGCCCCCAAGGCCGCGGCCTTTGCGGTGTTGTTGCGGGTCCTGTTTGAGATCAACGCTCCTGGCCGCTTCTGGCTAGTCTGGATCTCGGCGGCGCTCTCGATGACGCTCGGCAATGTTGCCGCCCTGGTGCAAGACAACGTAAAGCGACTGCTCGCCTACTCCTCAATCGCGCACGCGGGATATGTTTTGGTCGCCTTTGCGGCCCGGCCCGATGTCGGAGCGCCTGCCGTCATGTTCTACATGGCCTCCTACGCCGCTATGAACGTGGGGGCGTTTGCCGTGGTCAGCCACCTGGCGAATGCAGGCGAGCGGTATGTCACCGTCGAAGACTATGCTGGCCTTGGGCGTCGCTCTCCTTTCCTGGCTGGAGCGCTCGCGATTTTTCTCATCTCCCTGATCGGAATTCCAATCACCGGTGGGTTCTTCGCGAAGTTTTATGTATTCAGTGCAGCGTTGCAGTCGAATCTCGTGGTACTGACGATTATCGGTGTCAGCAACAGTGCCCTCGGGGCGTATTACTACCTCCGGCTGATCGTGGCGATGTACATGAAAGACGGTAGCGACGATGTCCCGGTACTGCCAATTCCCGCCAGTCTCGCGCTGGCCCTTGTCATCACCATCACGGCGACGGTGTACCTGGGCGTCGTGCCGGGCCGGGTCTTGGACTCTGTGCAGCGCTCGGCCCAGCAACTGGTCCGACCGGCGGAATCGACCCAGCCTGCCCAACTGAACCAGGTCGCTCCTCCCCATAGCCTCTGATCTCATCCGAGGCCGTCCCCCGGCGGACTGTTGAAACTTTCAACGGTTGCCCTAAATCCTCTGGATGCATTGTTTTGAACATTTGACATCTCGTTTACAACTCGGCATGATAGGAGGCCAACCTGAACCAACACAATTCCGGGGCAGGAGGATCCTATGACAAATCTGATTTCATTGTGGACCGATGAGTCCGGCCAGGATATCGCTGAGTATGCCGTTATGTTGGCGGTGATATTGGTTTTAGTGGTCGGTACGGTCCGCCTTATCGGCTCCAACGCCAACAACGCCTTCTCGGCCGCTGCGAGTGCTGTGCAATAGGACCACGCTGCCAGGGTGCGCGGTTTCCGGTTTCGACCAAACCGGGCTTCGTCGCCTGTTGACGGGCAAACTCCTAAAGGCTAAGATCACTGCCGATGCCGCGATTTACCTACTATTCGTTCGCGTCTTTCCGCTACTGGTTTCCGAGAGTGGCGGCGTGGGCGGAGCTTGTAGGTGAGGTGAGCGGGCAATAATCACCTAAAGTTTCGAAGTTCCAGTCCCAGGCCGCGATTCTCACGAATCGCGGCCTTTCGTTTTCCACGCAATGTCGGCCAAAAGGGGGGCCAGTCCAAATGATCGTCAATATGTCGGAAGGCGCTACGGAAGAGCAGATTACCCACATCATCGAACGTATCCGGGAGGCCGGCTACCAGCCCCACGTCACCCGGGGCACCGAGCGGACTATCGTTGCCGCCGTCGGCAGCGGGCGACGTCACGAGATCGAAGCCCTGCAGGTGGCTCCCGGCGTCGACAACGTCGTTGCGATTGCGCAACCCTTCAAGCTGGTGAGCCGCCAGGTCAAGCCGCAGCGCTCGATCGTGTACGTGGGCGGCGTCCCGATCGGCGGCGACACCGTGGTGGTCATTGCCGGCCCTTGCTCGGTTGAATCGCGCGAACAATTGCTCTCCACCGCGCACGCGGTCAAGAAGGCGGGAGCGACTTTACTGCGCGGAGGCGCCTACAAACCACGCACCTCCCCTTACGACTTCCAGGGGCTTGGCGTCGAAGCGCTCAAGATCTTGCGGGAAGCCAGCGAAGAAACAGGACTGCCCGTCGTCACCGAGGTCATGAGCACCGAAGACCTCGACTTGATCTGCGAATATGCCGACATGCTGCAGGTCGGCGCCCGAAACATGCAGAACTTCGCATTGCTACGTCGGCTCGCGACCGTGCCCAAGCCGGTCCTCTTGAAGCGTGGCCCGTCGGCCACGGTGAAAGAGTGGCTGCTGGCGGCGGAATATCTCTTGGCCGGCGGAAATCGTGATGTAGTGCTCTGTGAGCGCGGCATCAAAACATTCGAAACTGAAACCCGCAATACCATGGACCTGGCCGCCGTAGCGCTGGCTCGCGATCTCTCGCACCTGCCTGTAATCGCCGACCCGTCGCACGGCACTGGCAAACAAAGTCTTATCGCGGCCATGTCACGTGCGGCCGTTGCGGTGGGAGCCGATGGATTGATCATCGAAGTGCATCCCTGCCCGGAACGAGCCCTGTCGGACGGCCCGCAATCTCTGGACTTTGCTGCATTCGAGAAGGTCATGCATGGCCTCTCAGAACCTCTCCGCGGGATTTCGGGGCTGGCCGACGCGAGAGTTACGGCTCGCGCGTAACTAATTCCCTGATTCGGGATGCATCCAGTTTGCTGGGAAGCTGGAGACGATGGAACTGGGGACGAGAGAATTGGGGCTAGGCTGGATATGCCTGCAAAACAAAACGCCCCAAACTCCGGTTAGAGTCTTGGGACGCTCGTTGAACAGCCCTCCCCCGAGTACTGCTCAAGGACAAGGTAAGACGGAACTCGGAACCTGGGAATGGCACCGGCGTGCTATCGAGCGGCACGAACGGGGTAGGCCATCGGAAAGCGACTCCAGGGGAAACGATGAGAGACGACTGGCCCGCGTAGGCGTATTCGCCTTCGTCACGCTCGAGCGGGTGGCATCGAGGTGGTCATCAAGATGACAAGCAGGTGAGTCACCCGACTTTCTTTTCCATGTGCACGATCGGCAGTGATTCCCCATTCGCCAGGGGAACGCTCAGGTTCTCGACCGCGATATATCCGCGCGCGCGATAGAGCGGCACACCACTAAGCGTGGCCCCCATTTCAAAGCGACGGAAACCCGCCTGCATGGCGGCTCGTTCGCAGGCGTCGAGCAACAACGTTCCGATCCCACGCCGCACCCAACCGGGATGAACGAAAAACGCACGAATCTTGGCCGCGTCCTGCGCAGGATCAAGCAGAGTATCCTCGCGCCGCGTCCAGCGATCACCTCCATAGAGAGTCTTCCGCTTGCTCCAGCCGCCGCAAGCAACGATCAGCGGCTGCGCCGCACTTACTTCCACCACGAAGTACGTCCCATCCGCGATGAGCTGGCTATCCACTCCATACACTGTCACTAAGGCGCTCTCGATCTGGCTGGGCGAATAGTCGGAGGCCTGAAGCCCGCGCACCGAGCTGTCAATCAAGACTCGCAACGCAGGAGCATCCGATTCCACGGCCTGTCGCAGTTTGAAATCCATCGCTGAGTTCCAATAACCGACCCGTTAACGTCGAGAGCAGTTCGCGTCAAAGCTACCTATCTCAAGCTTATTTATCAATAACTTACGTTGATGGGCGGGGCCGGCTGATCGTATGGCAGCGCTTCTGGAAACAGCCCACCCCAAAGATTTACAAGAAAAAGCTTGCATGTGAGCTAGTGTTATAGTTAACTACAACACTATTGAATCGCTCTGAGTTCAGACCGCACGTCGCGACCCAGAAAAGCGAAGAAGCTTAAGGAGAATAAACCATGAAATCGCTCCGCCCCATGTTATCCGTCGCGCTGATTGCACTCTCCGCCGCAGTGGCCTTCGCCCAATCCGACGCCCAAAAGTCGGACGCGCTGAAATCGTTCGATCAACTGAAAGCGCTCGCAGGTACCTGGCGGGGACCTGTGACCGCCAACCCTCCGCAACCTGACTGGGGCGACAAGCCGGTCTGGGTCTCGCTGCGGGTTACGTCCCGAGGAAACGCGCTCGTGCATGAGATGAAGGAGCCGGGAACGCCGGACGATCCAAATCACGACGATCCGATCACACTGCTCTATCTGGATGGCGACCGCTTGCTGCTGACGCACTACTGCGACGCCGGGAACAGGCCGCGCATGGCAGCGAAGACATCACCCGACGGGAAGACGATCGAATTCGATTTTCTAGACGTGGCTGGCGGCACACAGTACGGGCACATGCACCACGCGGTTTTCACGATTATTGACGCCAACCATCACACGGAGGACTGGACGTACATGGAGCCAGGGGACAAGCCAATTCACGCACACATGGACCTGCAACGCGCGAAATGACACAGGCGTCGTATTTGGGAAGGGCTCTGGAAAACGTAATGGAACGCGAGTGGAACGACAGTCAGCCGATTTACCGCCAGCTACGCGATCGGGTTGTCGCGATGATTCTCGATGGCGTGCTGAAGGAAGGCGATCCGCTGCCTTCGGTGCGGACGGTCGCGGCGGAGTACCGGGTCAATCCACTGACCGTTCTGAAAGGTTATCAGCAACTCGTTGATGAGGGGCTGGTCGAGACCAGGCGTGGTCGAGGGATGTTCATCAACGAGGGTGCGCGCGGCCTGCTGCTCGCGGGAGAACGCGAGAAGTTTCTTGCAGAGGAATGGCCCAGGGTCCAGGCGACCATTCAGCGCCTTGGCCTCAAGACCCAGGACCTGCTGAATGGCGACGCAAGCCGGAGTTCTTCAACGGCAAAGACAGAGATAACTCCGAGAGAAACCGATCCAGAGAAGGAGCGCTGAAGCCATGACATGCATTGAAGCGCGCGGTCTCCGTAAAACGTTCGGCGCCACGATCGCGCTCGATGGCGTCGATCTTCGGGTGGAAGAAGGCCGCATTCTTGGACTCATCGGTCCGAATGGCGCCGGCAAAACGACCGCGCTCAACGCGATTCTTGGTCTTACCCCCTATCAGGGAGAGCTCAAGGTTCTGGGGCACAATCCCTGGACCGAACGCGACCAGCTCATGCGCGATGTTTGCTTCATCGCCGATGTCGCCGTTCTGCCTCGCTGGCTGCGAGTCTCGCACGCCGTGGAATTTGTCGCTGGGGTGCATCCGCGATTCGATCGAGCGAAGGCCGAAGGATTCTTAGCGAAGACCAACATCCGACAAAACAGCAAGGTCCGCGAGTTGTCGAAGGGCATGGTAACCCAACTGCATCTCGCGCTGGTCATGGCCATCGATGCCAGATTGCTGGTTCTCGATGAGCCTACGATTGGTCTCGACATCCTGTATCGCAAGCAGTTCTACGATTCCCTGCTGAATGACTATTTCGACCGTACTCGCACCATCGTGGTGACAACCCATCAAGTGGAAGAGGTCCAGCACGTTCTTACCGATGTCATGTTCATCAATCGAGGTCGAATCGTTTTTGAAAGCAGCATGGAAGATTTCGAGTCGCGCTACCTCGAGGTGACGGTGAGACCGGAACAGTTATCCGCCGCCCGGGCCCTGAAACCGATCTACGAACGGCCAACACTGGGCCGCAGCGTTCTGCTGTTTGACCGGGTTGACCGCCAGAAGCTGGCCGGGCTCGGCGAGGTGCGCACTCCGGGAATCGCAGACGTGTTCGTCGCCATGCTGAGCAATTCCTCCCATGGGGCACAAGGAGCCACCATATGAACACTCCATCGAACGCCGTGCCCGAGTCTTTTGCTGACTCGAAAGTCGTCACATCGCCGGTGCTGCTCGACACCCGGCCTTTCTACTGGTCGGTGCGGCGGGAACTGTGGGAATACCGTTCGGTCTATCTCGCTCCCCTCGCCATCGCAGGCGTGATTCTGTTCGGCTTCCTGGTTGTTCTGTTCCATTTGCCCCATACGATGCGCTATGCCATGACACTCGGCGCCGAAAAGCAGCGCGACACCATCGCCGAGCACTTCAACATTGCTGCTGCTCTGATCATGGGCACTGCTTTCATCGTCAGCATCTTTTATTCTCTCGACACACTCTACGGCGAGCGCCGGGATCGCAGCATCCTGTTCTGGAAGTCGCTCCCGGTTTCCGATCTCACCACCGTGCTCGCCAAGGCGACGGTTCCACTCGTGATCCTGCCGATCTTCGCCTTTGTCATCACGTTAGCGACCGAGACCGTGATGTTGCTCCTGGGCAGCGCGGTCCTCGCGGCCAGCGGCCTCAGTGTCGCGACGTACTGGTCGCAACTGCAGCTCTATCCGACCATGATGATGCTGCTCTATCACCTGGTTACCGTGCATATGCTCTGGTACGCGCCCCTCTACGCCTGGCTTCTGCTGGTTTCGGCGTGGGCTCGACGCGCACCCTTCCTCTGGGCCGTCCTGCCGCCGCTTGCCGTCGGCATCTTCGAGAGGACCGCTTTCCACACAATGTACTTCGCAGCTTTGATGCACTACCGCTTCAGCGGCGGCCGCGAGGCAGCCGACAGTATGCAAGGTAATTTCCCCCTGAATCCTGGAATGCACCTCACCCCGGGCGCTTTCCTGGCCACTCCAGGCCTTTGGATCGGCCTGGCTCTGGCTGCAGTTTTCCTTTTTGCGGCGGCGCGTGTGCGCCGCTATCGAGAACCAATCTGATTTCGCAGACCCCGGCGATCTGAACTGTTGACATTGAAGGAGTCATGACTATGAGCACGACGATGAGCACCGCTGTTTTATCGAATCGGCTGGAACTGAACTCGGTGGCCGAGACCGCTCTGAAGGCATCCGCGCGCTTCTGGTTCGCGGTGGTCCTGCTCGGCCAACTGGCTTTCGCTTTTACCGTGGCATCCTTCTATGGAGTCACAGCTCTGCACGGAAACATGCACGCATGGAACAAGATCCTTTCGCAAGGCTATGTTTCTGGTAAAACTTTCACCAATAGCGCTCTGATCGGCCACATCCTGTTTGCCACCGTAATCAGCATTGCCGGCGCGCTGCAACTGATCCCACATGTGCGCGCACACTTCCCTGCTTTTCATCGCTGGAACGGACGACTGTATTTGCTGGCGGCTTTTACGCAAGGCATCACCGGTTTCTACCTTACCTTCGCAGGCAAAGGACTGCCGGGCAGCACACTGCTCCACATCGCAATCTGGATCAGTGCCGGTCTGATCATCTTCTGTGCGGCGATGGCCTTGCGCTATGCACTGGCGCGCGATTTTCGAACCCATCGCCGCTGGGCGCTTCGCCTGTTCCTGGTGGCCAGCGGGTCGTGGACCTTTCGCGTCGGTTTTTCGTTGACGGTTCTTTTGTTTGGCCCGATCGGCTTCGATGCCCCAACCTTCGGCGGCCCGCTTCCGGTCTTCTGGAGCTTCGCGGAATACCTGTTGCCACTCGCCGTTCTTGAACTCTACTTCTTTGCCCAGGATCGCCCGACCGCTATGCGGCGATTGGCGACCGCCGGCCTGCTCTTCGTTCTCACACTAGGCATGGGTGCGGGAATCTTCGCCGTCGCCGCGGCGCAGTGGATTCCCACGGTCAGAGCCGCCTACGACGGCCGTAAATCGATCGGCGACACGCTCTCGGCCACCATCGCCTCCGCCGGCATCGACAAAGCCGCCCAGCAATATCATGAGTTGAAGGCGACTCAGCCCGCGGTTTACAACTTCGACGAGCGCGAGTTGAATGACCTCGGTTATCAACTGCTTCGCAAGAACCAGTTCAAAGAGGCGATCCGAGTTTTCCAGCTCAACGTCGAGGCCTATCCGCAATCCAGCAACGTTTACGACAGCCTCGGTGAAGCCTACATGGACGACGGACAGAACGGGAAGGCCGTCACCAACTATCGGAAATCTCTCAAGCTCAACCCGAAGAACCACAACGCCGAGCGCATGTTGCAGAAGCTCGGAGCCCCCGAGTTGGCCTCCAGCCTCTATATTGGCGGTCCAATCTAAGGAGCGGGGCCAACTGGCTCCGCTCGCAAGAAGCATCGGACGGGCCACGCACCACGTGCACACCGCGCCCAGCAAAACTCTTCAGTCGATACAAGCCAACAAACCGCTCACGAAGCTTGAGCAGTGTTGTATGTTGGCAGTTTCGAAGGTTATGCACTCGGGAGAGCTTATTGCTTTGGAATGAATGGCGGGGACGACGGGACTCGAACCCGCGGCCTCTGCCGTGACAGGGCAGCGTTCTAACCAACTGAACTACGTCCCCGATTCCGAACGGAATGCCGAACTGGTGGGCAGTGCAGGACTCGAACCTGCGACCTCCTGCTTGTAAGGCAGGCGCTCTAACCAGCTGAGCTAACCGCCCCTCGCACCTTTCTCGCTGTGAGCCTGAGAGTTGG
>Ga0307478_10000909_pt1 | contig 27840 bp, 32 predicted proteins | sample atmos_gasesECM4C_2_FD_203713 | JGI IMG/M metagenome (GOLD analysis project Ga0307478, IMG submission 203713) | Hardwood forest soil microbial communities from Morgan-Monroe State Forest, Indiana, United States - atmos_gasesECM4C_05 | ecosystem: Environmental > Terrestrial > Soil > Temperate...
CAGAAGCCGATGACCACCATAGACAACATTCTCAGAGATTTCGGCATTCGTTACGTCGAGGGGTTCGCGCCTCCGAATTTTGCCGACCTCGTGGCAAATGCGCCATTTTCCGAATAGCCGATCAACAATTCGCGGGACTTGGACCAACACTGACTCGGATTGTTAAGAGAGATCAACCATTTCTTTGAGATTCAGGCGTAGCAACCTTGCTCGAATCTCAAGCGACGCAGCTTCTCCGACAATCACGGTGAGCAGGACGTTCACGAAAAAGTGTCTGGGTTTTCGCAGTATAATAGAGGCAACGTGAGGCGGTCTTCGTCCCCGGAGGTTCTGCCATGCACATTCTCGTGCCCTGGAAGCCAGTCGTTCTCGTGTGGGGATTGCTGAGCGCGATGATATTCTTTGGTTTCGTTGCGTCGTCGGTACTTGAAGGAAAAGATCCCTTCGCGCCAGGTGCGACCATTGCGCAGCCTTCAGCCAAGAAAGCGGCGCTACAATCTAAGCACGCCGACAAAGCGGCCCGAACTCCGAGTCAGTGAGACCTCGGAGATCTCTTCGCTGATTTGTTTCCTTGGCGTTTTCGGTCACGTCCTCGCGTGGTTTACCTTCCCTAATATTTTCTCCAGTTTTTGCTTCAGGACGACTTCTGCGGGAGAACGTCCTTGGCGTCCGAGCCATGAGACAAAGTCTTTCATTTTGACTTCGTGCTTTACAGGCGGCTGTTGGACAAGAACAGTCACCGTTGAAAACCCCTGGCCGATCTCTCCTACCCAGTTGTCCTGCTGAAAGGCGGCGAGAGCCGTGGCGATCGCTTCATAGAGTGTCTCCGCGGTGACCTCTATGGAGTGCTCAACGTCCCGAAGATCCTTTATCGCTACCGTGAACGTTCGAAGAACCACGCGCAAAAGCGTAGCATATTCGTCTTTTGTTCGCCACTACCACCGTGGGTACCAGATAAGTTCCGGGTTGCCGACCAACCGGACGGAGCCCGGGAACAACCCGTCATGAAGCGTCGAGGCGCCGGTCAGATCTGGGTCATGCCGCCATCGACGACCAGTTCGATGCCGGTGATATAGCTACTTTCGTCAGAAGCGAGAAACGACACGACTTTGGCAATTTCGTCCAAGGTTCCGGTGCGACCGAGGGGTATATTGCCCACGACGCTGTCTGCGTACTGCTTGACTTGTTCTTCCGTCATCCCCAGCGAATTGCGATAGCCCGGCGAGGGAATTACGCCAGGACTAACAGCGTTTACGCGGATTTTGCGGTCTTTAAGATCCGTGGTGAAGGTACGCGCGAAAGAACGCACCGCGGCTTTGGATGCGCTATAAACGCTCATCGCGGGCGCTCCAGTGCTGGCAACGATCGACGCATTCAGAATGACGGAGCTTCCATCCTTAAGGAGCGGAAGCGCCTTTTGCACGGTGAATAGGAGACCCTTGACGTTCGCGTTGAAAGTGTTGTCGAAGTCCTCTTCGGTGATTGCGGCGAGCGGGGCGAATTGTCCGGTGCCGGCGTTGGCGAATAGAATGTCGATGTGCCCCTTCTGCTGCTTCACAGTGGCGTACAAGCGATCGAGATCCGCAAGGTTTGAGACGTCGCCTTGCACTGCAGTAATACTCTTGCCGATCTGCTTCACCGCTGCGTCGAGTTCGCTCTGACGGCGGCCCGTGATAAAGACGTACGCGCCCTCCGCAACGAAGCGTTGTGCCGTAGCAAGACCGATTCCGCTATTGCCTCCGGTGATGACTGCTACTTTTCCTTGCAGCTTACTCATGAGCTTTCTCCTGTTTGATTTGCCATTTCTCATGGCCTATTTCCGTACCGCCTAGTACAGATGTCACGGGCGACTGAATAGATACAATATTTGTACCGATAGGTATGGAAGAGGCATCATAGACAGGTATGGAACGGAACAAATCCCCCAAACGAATGGGACGTCCCCGCACCTTCGATATCGACGGAGCGTTGGACCGCGCGCTGCTGGTGTTCTGGCGAAAGGGATATGAGGGCGCGTCTCTGTCGGATCTGACCAAAGCTGTGGGCGTCAATCGTCCGAGTCTGTATGCCGCCTTTGGCGACAAAGAAGCGCTGTTCCGCAAGGCGCTCGACCGTTACTTGAAGGGGCCGGCCGCCTACACCCAAGAGGCATTGAGGGAGCCGACCGCCCGCGCAGTGGTGGAACGATTGTTGCTGGGTGCGGCCGATTTGAACACAGCCCGGCGCAATCCCGGTGGGTGCCTCATGGTGCAAGGTGCGCTTGCGTGTGGCGACGCGGCCGATTCCATCCGGCAGGAACTGACCACCTGCCGCCTGGCGGGTGAAGCTGCGATTCGCCGGCGCTTCGAGCGTGCGAAATCAGAAGGTGACCTACCGGCCAATGTAAACCCTGCTGATCTTGCTCGCTACATCGCGACGGTCCTTTACGGAATGGCAGTTCAGGCAGCGGGAGGCGCAAGCCGAAGTAAATTACAGCGCGTAGTCGAGATGACGCTGCGAACGTTGCCGATGTGAGACAGCACGTGATCCATTTTTGTCGGAAGCGACACAACCCTGTAGACCGGATATGACTGCGGGAGGCGAGGATTGTTCTGAATGTCCTGTTGTATTTGCCCTAGAATGGCCGGGAAAAATCAGCGATCGCGGGCGGACGACGGGCAAACGGAAGTTATGGTTCGTCCATCGGATCGGTACTGACAAACGCGCTTGTGTCCACGAATGGAGTAGTTCCCGGTTCGTGTACGACTCGGAAACTGATGTCCACCATTGCTTGGACGCCTTCTTGACCCGGTGGAATAGGGGCGCGTAGTATCGGCCCAAACTGCGGCGCTTCTGACGGTTTCAGCACGACCGCGCATCCTATTGCTGATCCGCGATGGTCGGTGCTGGCGAACGCAGTTCCCCGAAAATGCAATGCGTCAAGTTGACACACACCATCGACGATTCCCCCGCAGATGGATGGCTTATCCTCGCTGGCCCTTCATTTCGATAGTTGTTTGCGCTGTATTGCTCGCTGTAGTTCTAGCAGTATTCAGGACCAGGCTCCGAACGCTCGACGTATTCTCCGCTTTCCTGCTTTTCGGAGCAGCTGTTCTCTCTGTCCTGATTGTCCTCTACACCAGATCTTTGCGGCGCGCGCAACAAATACAACTCGATACCGAAGAACGGCTCCAGGAAATGGCAGACAACATTCAGGAAATCGTCTGGATGATTGACGCGGAGACCAAGAAGGCCCTCTACGTAAACGCGGCTTACGAGACGATTACCGGCCGTTCCTGCCAGAGTCTGTTGGAAAATCCGTCATCGTACGAAGATCTCATCCATCCCGAAGATCGAGTTCATGTGCTTACAAAGCTTGGAGAGGCAACGCAAACGGGACACTTCGATGAAAGATTTCGGATCGTGCGTGCCGACGGGGAAGTGCGATGGGTGACGGTGCATGGTTTCCCGGCACGGGATGACGCCGGCAGAATCTACCGTCTTGTCGGAACGGCTCAGGAAATCACTGCGCTCAAGGAAGCAGAGGAAAAGATTGCCAAGCACCTAGCGTCAGCCGAGTCCGCAAGGGCAGAATCCGATGCTCTATGCAAGGCCACTCTCGCGCTGACCGCAGATCTGCGGATGGACTTCGTCCTGGACAAGCTACTTCAGTCCTTGTTGGAACTAGTCCCAGGTGAGTGCGCACGGGTGCTGCTCTTAGAGGGCGAGACGCGGCTTATTGTGGCACGAGAACAACTCCGCCACCAGGTTCCCGACGAAGCATCGGATTATCCACTGACTCTTGACGCAGCAGACTCCCCGTTTCTCTTGCACATATTAACGTCCCAGAACAGCGTCCTGCTTGCCGACACTAAACATGAAAAAAAATGGCCCAGCTTCAAGGGCCATGCCAATGTCCGATCGTGGCTTTGTGTGCCGCTGGTCGCGTCCCAGCAAACCTTGGGTCTGCTTTCAGTAGGCCATACTGAGCCAAATAAGTTCGCTCAAGACCACCTTCGGCGCACGCAATTGTTGGCGATACCCGCGCTGCGGGGATCCAGAATTCTCGCCTCTACGAGCGTGCTGAGATCTATGGATCCGAACTTCAGCGGCGTCTGACGGATCTTCGGCAAACTGAGAAAGCGCTGGAACAGTCGGAGGAGGCACGCAGGCTATCCGAAGACAAGTTTCAAAAGGTTTTCCGTTCCAGTCCCATTGCATTCTCCATTACGACAGTTAACGAAGGCAGATTTATCGATGTGAATGCCGCATTTGAGCGCAGGTACGGCTATTCCCGCACCGAAGTAATCGGACGTACTGTTGGGGAACTTAGAATCTGGGAGGACCCGAACGATCGAGCCTTGATGATCGCGCAGCTGCAGCAACGGGGGCCCCTTCGGAACGTCATTACCCGAGTTCGGACCAAATCGGGCGAGGTCAAGACCACCGCGTATTCCGCAGACAAGATCCAATTCGACGGGCAGTCCTGCATTCTTGCCGTTTCAGAAGATCTTCCGGACAACGACAAACCGTTCAGTAACTGACCGTCCCGAAACGCCGCTCCTTCGTCATGAACTTCTAGATCCAGGTCCCTCTTAAATGTTCTGTCCTGAATCCAGGACACCAAAAAGAAAAACAATCAGTCCTGTACGGAAATCGCTCAGAATATGGACTCCCTCGTAGGACGAAGCGCGAGGTGCCAACCAGCTGGGGTTTTAGCAATGTCCCCCAACGTCGAAGTCCGCCACCTTCTCGCGGTCGATATCCTCGCTGAGGAACTGAATTTCACGCGAGCTGCTCTCAGACTGAATATAAGCCAATCTGCTTTGAGCCGGCAGATTACGGACCTCGAAGAACACTATAGATTTCACCTCTTCACTCGCGACAAGCGACGAGCCGTCGAACTCACCGAAGCGGGTCGCGTCTTTGTCAAGGAGGCTCGCTCCGCCCTGCTGCTTATAGAGCGGGCCGGGCATCTCGCTCATGCGGCCCACGAAGGGGCAGTCAATGTTTTGACGATTGGACTGTCGCCATGTGTCGAACAGGACTGGATTTCAGGCCTTCTGACTATCCGCTTGCCGCTGTACCCCAGAATCCGAATTCGATGGCGTAGTCAGTTTCCAACCGACCTGGTCCGGAGCGTTCTGGCGGGCGAACTCGACCTGGCGTTGGTGGCAGCTCCGCCCGAGGATTCTCAGATCACATCTGTGTTGCTTTCTCGTGCGCAACTCTGCGCTCTTCTCCCAGAGGGCCATCCAGCCGCCCACAAGGAATCCTTGGTACTTGAGGATTTAGCGCAGGACGCATGGATTCTTTTCTCGAAGCAGGTTCATCCTCTTCTGCGCGATGCGATCCTTGAGGCGGCAGAGGGCCAGGAAATTGTGCCCAACGATGTTCACGATGTCCTTACATCACAGGAGGGTTTTTATCTGGAAGCACAACGCGTGGGCGTTGCGATCCTGACGAAACCGACAATGCTGGATGCCCGCGCCAAGAAGGAGGTGATCGTGAAGCCACTCGCCGATACCGCTTTGTGTTTCGAGACGTGCCTGGTCTTGCGAGCACATGAGGAGTCTCGGTTTGTGAACGAGTTCGTGCGCTCCTACCTCCGTAAATATGCCCACCATCGACTCGGACCAACTCAAATGGAGTTGAAACTGCCCGCCTGACTGCGCAGCAAATCGACGCACGCTACGACCCGGCACTGCTAAGTTCGCCCCAGTTGCGCGGCAAAGCTGATGCAGCGCATCACTCGGCCGTGATCAGCCATGCCCGGGGAATTGGAAGTTCCCGCGCAGAGTCAATTGTTCAGCTAACAAAAGCGAATGTGGCTGCGGTTTCGAATTTTCTAGGCACTTAATTCGCTTTTATGCGCCCTAGGAATAACGTCTCGCCCACAAATCATTGGACAGGACAACATGGGGGACTCAGATTGGTAAATAGTCGTGACACAGGAGTTCATCATGTCCGCTTCCCAGCCGTCGAGGTTCGCTCCCTCTCCCAGCCGGACCCGAGCAAAGCCTGAATTTGTCTTCGAGCCACTCTTGGACAGCGACGAAGCAGCCGAGTTACTCCGCATTCACCCAAAAACTCTGCAGCGCATGGCTCGCAATTGCCAGATTCACGGAATCCAGGTCGGAAAACTATGGCGGTTTCGTGCCTCCGACCTAGAGATTTGGCTGAGAACGAAGAAGGCCGGCTAGGCCGGCGTTTTCCAAAGATATTCACCATCGACCCGCCACTCCAGTTGCGCTAAGCTGAGGCAGCCATCCGTGTCGCCTCACACGAAGGAGGATTGATGAGGCGCACGAGTCATCAGCACGGTAGCCTGAAACTGGCGGATCGCAGGAAAGGAAAGGTTTGGGAGTTCCGATGGAGAGAGGTTCAAATAGACGGTTCGGTCTGTCGAAAGAACATCGTCGTCGGGACTCTGGAGGAGTTTCCAACCGAATCGGCGGCGCAGTCTGCGGTCGATGCAATCCGTCTAACAATCAACCGACAAACTCCGCAACAACTCCTCAAGAACGTGAGCGTCGAGACCCTTGTCAAGCACTACCAGGAGCACGAACTGCCGGATATTTTTTCAAAGCAGAAGCCAGCGACTGGAAACGCAGACGAGCATCACAAGTCCTACTCCACGCAGTACGCCTACGACATTTACTTGAAAAAGTGGGTTCTTCCACGCTGGCGGTCACACCGTCTTTCCGAGGTGAAAGCGGTGGATGTCGAAGCGTGGTTGAAAACAATGCCGTTGGCACGTGGGAGCAGGGCCAAAATCAGGAATCTGATGAGCGCCTTGTTTTCTCACGCAATTCGGTGGGAGTGGACGGAACGAAATCCGATCAAGAGCGTACGTCAAAGTGCGAAGCGTATGAGGACGCCGGATGTCCTGACGCCCGACGAGATCATGGCACTTCTCAAAGAATTGCCAGAACCTCTCCGAACGGCGGCAGAACTGGACGCTTTCACTGGTTTGCGACGTGGAGAACTGATCGGCCTGCAATGGGAGGATGTGGACTTCGAGAACCTCGTAATCCATGTTCGCCGTTCCGTTGTAATGATGGTCCAGGGCGCTCCGAAGACGGAAGCTTCCGCAAAGGATGTACCGCTCGACGCTGCTTTGGCCGAGTCTCTGCTCAAGCTGAGGCTGGTTGGTCCTTACAATCGCGAAACAGACTGGGTGTTTGCATCGCCGACGATGAAAGGCAAACAACCGCTCTGGCCAGAAACCCTCTGGCGACGATACGGACGACCGGCAGTGAAGGCGGCGAAGATCCAGAAGCGGGTCGGGTTCCACACCTTCCGTCACACGTACACAACTTTGCTGACTCAGAACAACGAGGAAGTGAAGGTCGTGCAGGAACTCCTACGTCATGCGAACAGTCGCATTACGCTGGATCTTTACGCTCAGGCGGGAATGCCGAACAAGAGGCTGGCGCAAAGCAAACTTGTTCGGATGGTCCTCAACAAGGGAAAGGCACTGGCCTAACTGGACCAAATTGGACCATGACTCAAATTGCCAATTCCTTGCAAGTGCTTGAAAGAATTGGCGGGGACGACGGGACTCGAACCCGCGGCCTCTGCCGTGACAGGGCAGCGTTCTAACCAACTGAACTACGTCCCCACTCGCCAAATCAACCAGATGCGCAATCGCCAGTGTTCATGCGGCGTTGCGCCGTTCGCACAAAATGCCCAATCTACTCAGGGCGACCCAGATTGCTTCCACTCGGGTCAAAACCGCTAATGAGCAAATCGTCGTCACAGAAATATCCTAACAGCTTCTCGCGGAGCACGAAAGGGCACGAGCCAGCAATGGCGTCCTAGGATACTCGAGCCATAATCTCCTGCCCGGAGGGAAGATGGCTCCAAACGTGAATTGGAAAGGGTTGGAAACCACATGCTCAACCTCCCTCAATAAAACCTCTAATTTAGACCATCCTTTCGTCTCCCCGAAAAATAATTAATTAGATTCCGTTCTCATGTCGATTCGGCCACACCCCGTTCGACGTATCAAAGAGAGCCAGTACGATGGTGAGCAACAGCGATCCAACTGCGCTCTCAATCTGAAGTTCAATGGTTGGCCAACAAATGGCTAAACCCGAAAACAACCCACCCAACCATTGCTCAACCCAAAGGAGATTTCGCAATGCGATTCATGGTCATCCTCAAATCAACCCCAGAGATAAAAAAGAAGGCGCCCTCCCCGATCCAGAACTCATGGCCGAGATGAGCAAGTTCAACGAAGAGCTCATCAAGGCTGGCATCGTGCTCGCCATGGACGGCCTCCAACCAAGCTCCAAAGGCGCACGCGTCAAATTCTCCGGCAAGTCTCGTACCGTCGTCGACGGCCCCTTCACCGAGGCCAAGGAGCTTTATCGCCGGCTTCTGGATCTGGCAGGTCAAGTCCCGCGAAGAGGCCATCGAGGCGCGCTCACTTCCGAAGAGGAAGCACAGATTGCCGGTGCGCACGTCCGGAAAATGCAAGCTGTCTCTTTGACGGAGACAAAACGCACTTTCCGAAAGCTCAGTCCGATTAGGGAATCGTATACGACTTGCGCTCAGGCAAGTTGATCGCGGCCGGACCGCGGGAAAAGTAGATGAGGAAATCTTTGAACGAGTATGCCGTGGAGCGCAGCCGCTGGCGGATTGCTGATTTGATTGGTTGGTTGATCGGCCTGACCAGGTAGGCGGCGACTTTGTCACAAGCCGTGCTACTCTTTTTTTTGTGACCGGAGTTAAACTGATCTAGTTCTGCAGCGCGCACGCGTTCGCGTCGCAATACCCAGAGCCCTACTGCGGAGGTGAATCTCATGCTCTTGAAGTCTGACCCCACTTTTTATCCCTCGCCCAAGCTTGCCGGTCAAGCCCCCATCGAGAAACTCGCATACGTAGCGGCGCTGAATGCAAACGGAGGCAAGCAGCCGGACGCTCTGGTCGTCGTGGACGTCGACTCCGCGTCGAAGAAATACGGCAAGATCGTGGGGCGAGTCGACATGCCAAATGCCGGAGACGAGTTGCACCATTTCGGATGGAATGCATGCAGCTCTGCTCTCTGTCCTTATGCTCCGCACCCTCACATCGAGCGGCGCTACCTGATTGTGCCTGGTTTACGCTCTTCGCGGATTCACGTGATTGACACCAAACCCGACCCCAGGAAGCCGAAGATCGTGAAGGTCATCGAACCGGAGGTCCTGGCAGAGCGAACCGGATACAGCCGTCCGCATACGCTTCATTGTGGCGCCGACGGCATCTACGTCAGCGCTCTCGGTTCGCCGAGTGGCGATGGGCCGGGCGGAATCTTTGCTCTGGATCACTACACTTTCGAGCCTTTGGGGCGGTGGGAGGTCGAGCGAGGTCCTCAGCATTTCGCATACGATTTCGCCTGGCATCTGGGATACGACATCGCAGTCACCAGTGAGTGGGGCACGCCGAACATGGTTGAGGGCGGAGTCAATCCTGAGTTGCTGCTTGCGGGCAAGTACGGACACAGCCTTCATATTTGGGATCTTCGCAAGCGCCGTCACCTTCAATCTCTGGATTTAGGCGCGGAGCAGCAGATGGTTCTGGAATTGCGTCCTGCCCACGATCCTACTAAGGACTACGGGTTTGTGGGTGTGGTCACTTCGCTCAAAGATCTTTCGAGTTCTATCTGGTTGTGGCACCGAACCCACTCCAACGGCAACTCGAACGCAAAATTCGAAGTGAAAAAGGTCATTGAGATTCCCGCCGAGCCAGCCGATCCCAGCCAACTGCCTCCGCTACTGCAGGGCTTTAAGGCGGTTCCGCCATTGCTCACGGACATCAATCTTTCAGTCGATGATCGTTTTCTGTACGCTTCGTGCTGGGGCACGGGAGAGATGCGCCAGTACGACGTCTCAGACCCAGTTAGTCCCAAGCTTATCGGATCGGTTCACCTTGGCGGGATCGTGCGGCGTGCGTCTCATCCTGCGAGGCCAGGCGAAGCTTTGAACGGCGGCCCGCAGATGGTGGAAATCAGCCGCGACGGCCGCCGCGTGTATTTCACCAACTCGTTGTATGCGGCGTGGGACAAACAGTTCTACCCTGACGGCATCCGCGGCTGGATGGTCAAGCTGGACGTTTCGTCCCAGGGCGACATTCAGCTCGACCCGAAGCTTTTCGTGGATTTCGGTGAGCTGCGTGGCCATCAAGTCAGATTGCAGGGTGGGGACGCGTCGTCGGACTTCTACTGCTATCCGTGATCTACTACGAATCATGATCGACTACCAATGATGATTCACTACTAATCATGAATCACAATTGGCCCTGGGTGGTGCTTGCGCTTCTTGGGGCTTATCACGGCCTCAATCCGGCCATGGGCTGGCTGTTTGCCCTTTCACTCGGTCTTCAGGAGAAACGGCGGTCGGCGGTGCTCGCTGCTCTGGTGCCGATTGCGCTGGGACACGCGGCGGCAATCGCTGTGGCGATTCTCCTATTCCGTTTCGTTCAACATCTCTTTCCGTGGCACTCTCTCAAGTTTGGCGTCGCGGCTATCCTCTTTATTTTCGGTGTCTACCGAATCTTCCGAGCCAGTCATCCGCGAGGAGCGGGCATGCGAGTGGGTGGAAGGGAGTTGCTGGTCTGGTCTTTTCTAATGGCATCGGCGCACGGAGCCGGCTTGATGCTCGTGCCCGTGGTGTTGGCCCAGCCGGCGCTTGGGATGGCGCACACCATGGTGGGATCAATAACGCCGGGGTCAATGTCGGCGGGGTCAATGCCGACGGCATCAATGCCGGCGGGTCCTCCAGTAGTGAGCATGTCCGTGATTCTACTCGCGGTACTGGTGCATACTCTGGCGTTGTTGATCGTAGCCGGAGTCCTCGCAATCTTCTTCTTTGAGAGCTATGAGAAGGTGGGGCTGAAGTTACTTCGGCATACCTGGCTCAACTTTGACCTGCTCTGGGCGTTCGCCTTGCTGGTGGCTGGGTTCGGCGCGCTGTTGTCGTGAGGCCCTCGAGATTCTAAAACTCCTCACTGCCGGTTTTGAATGCCTCAGGTCCGCGAGTGTGGCACCAAGATTTCTTTCGCCTGTAACGGCAGGTTGGGGACGAGCCATCGAAATAAGAAAGTCGCGGACAATGCGCCCGTGATTTGTGCCAAGATAAACAGTGGAACGTCGGAAGGTCGAATCCCGGCAAAGGTATCAGATAAGCAGCGGGCAATTGTTACCGCCGGATTTGCAAACGAAGTCGAAGCCGTGAACCAGTAGGCGGCGGTGATGTAGCTCGCAACCGCGAACGGTACGGCTCCACTGCGTAATCGCGAACATCCCCAGATCACCGACAATAGTCCGAACGTCGCCACAAACTCGCTTAGAACCAAGGCCCCTCCATGCCGGGAATGTGAGGAGAAGGAATACCAGCGCAGCCCAAACATCAGATGCGCGATAATCGCTCCAGCCACACCTCCCACACATTGCACAGAGATGTAAGCCCCCGCCTGGAACCAAGGAATGCCGTGTTCAATTGCGTCGGCAAGAGTGACGGCCGGATTCAAGTGTGCGCCAGAAATCGGTCCAAACGTGAGGATGAGAGCAGCCAATGCCGCGCCGGTCGCAATCGTGTTCGCAAGCAGAGCAATGGCGACATTCCCACCCGCCAGCCGTTCGCCCATGATGCCGGACCCAATTACGGCAGCAACGAGGAAAGCGGTACCAAGAAATTCAGCGGTGAGTCTGGCGCGCAGGTTGAATTTCATTGGTGGCCGATATTGTCGATCTCTCGCTTGATTGCCAACTTGTCGATGGTAGCGAGCGGGAGGGAGAGGAATAGAACGATGCGGCGTTCGAGGGTCAAGAAGGCATCACGGTATGCGCGTTTGACTTCCTCTGGCGTGCCGTGTACCGCAGCCGGATCGGGAACTCCCCAGTGGGCCGTAAGAGGATGTCCGGGCCAAATGGGGCAGACTTCCTTCGCTGCATCGTCACAAACCGTGAAGACGAAATCGATTTTCGGGGCGTCGGGCTTTGCGAACTCGTCCCAACTCTTGCTTCTAAGACCACCCGTTGGCAAATGAGCACTCTCCAGCTCCGCAATGGCCTCCGGTCGAACCGCACCCGAGGGATGGCTCCCGCCGCTGTAGGCAGTAAAGGTCGGACGGCCTTTGAAGTTCATGATGGCCTCGGCCATTATGGAGCGAGCCGAATTTCCCGTGCATAGGAACAACACGTTGTAGTGTCTTTGCATTTCGTTCCATTAATTGCAGCACGTCGGCTCGCAGCGAGTTCCCTTCGGTTGCGGCTTCACGGCTCGCACAAATGCACTCATGAACTTACCGTCAACCTGCGGCGCAATCGCATCCACGTCGATGTTCTGGCCGGATAGGAACTCGCGAGCGTCCTCTACGCGATAAACTCTGGTCGGCTCGATCTCAACGCTCTCGAATCCAGCGGACAAGAGTTTAGCCCGGTACTCATTTTCTTCGAGAGCACCGGCAACGCAGCCCACCCACAGAAGCACACTGTCGCGAATCTCTGGAAGAACCTCGCCGCGAGTCACAACATCGGAAACGGCAAAGCGTCCGCCCGGCTTCAAAACTCGAAAAGCTTCCTTCAATACGCGGTCCTTGTCTGCTGAAAGATTGATCACGCAGTTGGAAATAATGACGTCGACAGAGTTGTCGGGCAGAGGAATATGCTCGATCTCTCCCTTCAGGAACTCGACATTCTCAGCGCCCGCTTTACGTTTGTTCTCGTTAGCCAGCGCGAGCATTTCATCTGTCATGTCCAGACCGTAGGCCTTACCGGTGGGCCCAACCCGCTTCGCCGAAAGCAGTACATCCACCCCGCCGCCACAGCCGAGATCGAGAACTACTTCTCCAGGACTCAACTTTGCGAGTGCGGTCGGATTTCCACACCCTAACGAGGCAAGCATGGCTCCCTCAGGGATTTGTCCCGCCTGCGAGGAGTCGTACAGATTCGACGTGATCGGGTCGCAGCCCAAACCGCTCGCCGTCGCTCCGCAGCAAATACTTCCACCAGTCTTTACGCGTAACGCTGCCTGGCCATACTTTTCTTTGACTACTTCTTTGATATCGATATCGGTGGTGCTCATGATAATCCTCTCCTATTTACAGATCTGGATGATATTTTGTGGTTTGACCGCCTTGTTCCGAGTGCAGCACTCCGCATAGAGGAACTGTAGCAACTCCTCAAGGGCCTCAATGTTGGCTGTGTACCGCAAGAAGGTGCTCTCGCGGCGGACTTTCACCAGTTCTTCATTCTTCAATTTCTCCAGGTGGTGCGAGAGCGTGGAATTCGGAATATCAAGCTCTAACTGGATATCGCCGACCACCATGCCTTCCGGATGCGCAGATAGCAGCAACTGCATAACTCGAAGCCGGGGCTCCGTGCCCATGGCAGAAAGCATGTCGGCGTATTTCGCCACTTGCTCCGTGTTTTTCTTGTTGGACGCAACCGGCATATTTCTATATTTGCAGAAATATAGTTTCTTGTCAAGAGGCGTGCGTAGACCCCGTCCGCTATCGGAAAATATCCCAATGGGGCGTGGGGATCCCTTCGCCCACGCCCTTGCCAGTCATCACCTATGCAGAACCCAAATCTTTATGTGCTGACCGGCGGCCCGGGAGCCGGCAAAACCACCGTCCTCGCCGAGCTTCAGCGGCGGGGGTTCCCCTGCGTTCCAGAAGTAGCCAGACAAGTCATCCAGGAACAAGTTGAGACCGGTGGCAATGCCGTTCCCCTGGAGCGATACTGCCCGCTACGCCAAGCTCATGCTCGAACGCTCGATTTTGTCTTTTCGCGAGCAGACTCCAGCATCCCGAATCACTTTCTGCGATCGCGGCATCCCTGACACGCTTGGCTATCTCCGGTTAATCGGCCAAGATGACTCCGACGGAGTAACCGCCAGCATGACACACCGATACGCCCAGAAGGTTTTTCTGGCACGGCCATGGCAAGCAATCTTCGCGACCGACAGCGAGCGCAAGCAGTCCTTTGAGGAAGCAGTCAGAACCTGCAACCTGATGACCAAGGTTTATGAAGAATGCGGCTACGAGATCGTGGAGCTGCCGCTGGTCTCCCCGACCGAGCGAGCCGACTTCATTCTTCGGCACGTGCAAAAGGCCGTGCCCTCTCGATTACCTATCTCCTCGTCGATTCCCCGCTAGAATAAGCCGTTACCCAGGACTCATCACTCACGGAACTGATTACCCTTTATTAAAGCGCATGATTAAACTCGCATGGATAATCTCGCTATGGACAACTTTGCATGGATAAACTCGTAATCCGCGGCGGTGAGCCGCTGCTCGGGACCATCCGCGTCAGCGGCGCCAAGAACGCCGCACTCCCGTGCATGGCCGCCGCTCTGCTTACCGACGAGCCGGTGATCCTCGAAAATATTCCGCAAGTGCGCGACATTCAAACCACGCGCAATCTTCTCGCCGCCATGGGCGCCGAGGTCGAACTCGGCTACGGACGCGCCCACCACCGCACCACCATCCACTGCAAGAATGTCGCCAGCCCGGAAGCCTCTTATGAATTAGTGAAAACGATGCGCGCCTCGACCCTCGTCCTCGGACCGCTGGTCGCGCGCTGCGGCCGGGCCCGCGTCTCGCTCCCCGGCGGCTGCGCCATCGGACAGCGCCCCATCGATCTCCACATCAAAGGCCTTGAACTGCTCGGCGCGAAGATCACGCAGGACCACGGCTACGTCGAAGCCACAGCCGAGCGCCTGCGTGGCGCTGAAATCCTCTTCGACAAAATCACGGTCACTGGAACCGAAGACCTGCTCATGGCCGCCACTCTGGCCGATGGCGAGACCCTTCTTCAGAACGCCGCCTGCGAACCCGAGGTCGCCGACCTCGCAGCCTTACTCAATAAAATGGGAGCGAAAATTCAGGGCGCAGGCACGCCGACCATCCGTGTAAAAGGCGTCAATAAGCTGAAAAGCGCCAAGCACCGCATAATTCCTGATCGCATCGAAGCTGGCACCTTCCTGATCGCCGGCGCGCTCACTGGCGGCGATCTCAACATCGCCGGATGTGATCCCGCTCACCTCGTTGCCATCCTCGCAAAGCTAAAAGATGCTGGCGTAAAGACGAAGTCGACCAAAGATTGCGTCCGCGTCATGGGCGATAATCCTTTCACCGCGAGCGATCTGACCACTGAGGAATATCCCGGCTTCCCCACCGACATGCAGGCGCAATTCATGGCGCTCGCCACGCAAGCCGAAGGCACTTCCACGATCACGGAAAATATTTTTGAGAATCGTTTCATGCACGCGCAGGAATTAGTCCGCATGGGCGCGAACATAAAAATCGAAGGGCGCCGCGCGGTTGTGGTTGGAAAAACCCAGCTCAGCGCCGCCGCCGTCCTCGCCTCCGACCTGCGCGCCAGCGCATCCTTAGTGCTCGCCGCCCTGGTCGCCGACGGTGAAACCATCATCGACCGCGTCTACCACATCGACCGCGGCTACGAAAAAATAGAAGAGAAGTTGAAAGCCGTCGGCGCCCAAATCAAACGCATCGGCAACATGCTGCCCTAGATCCTGTGCCGAACACTTCGGATGTTGGGTGGCGCAGCGAGTCAACGCGGCGATAAGTCCCCTACCGACGACTAAGAACCTCAGCCCCCGAGGCAACTTAACCCGAGGCGCTAGGACCCGCAGTCAGTGAAGTAACACTAGGTGATGTGGTAGAAAGGTATCGACACAGCATCGAAGCCCATAATTCCAGTTAGACGGTCACGTTCCCTTACTCATGATTAGCTCTCGAGGAGGACTTGATGCCACGAGTTGATATTCATACCCTGCGCGCCGAGGTCAGAGAAATACAGGAGAACCATCCCGCGTGGACGCTCGATAACGCATTCGTTCACTGGTTCCTGAAAGCGTTCCTAGTGTCGGAAGACGAAATAGCAGCGCGAGCGGTAACAGGCGTGAGCCACGACAAAGGAGTCGATGCTGTCTTCATAGATGATAACGGTGGCAAGGTGTTCGTACTGCAGGGCAAGTGTCATTTGGGCGATACGCCGCCCTCAGAGAAGAGATCGGATGTGCTGGCCTTTGCACAGCTTGCGCGCACGCTCACCGCAACTGAGCGCGATTACTCCACCTTTAAGAGCACGCTAGATCCCCTCGTAGGAGCCAAGCTAGATCAGGTACGCATACGGATTCGCAAACGTAATTTTCCGCTGCAATTGTATTACGTCACCACCGGATCCTGCAGTTCGCCCCTTAAGGACGAAGCAGAATCAGAGATAAGTCAGAGCAACGCCCGAGCAGAACTCAGCATTCTTGACAGACGAGAAATACTAGCTCTGTTGACGGATTATTTAGGAGGTGCCGCTCCCCCTGTTCCGTTCCTTGACTTAAAGGTGGACGCCAGGGGGGTTAGCGGCTCTGACGGAGCTCTGCAACGCTACGACCAACAAAGCGGTATCGAATCGTGGATACTCACGATGTCTGGTAAAGAAGTGGGTGGGCTTTATGGAATGGCTGGGGACCGCTTATTTGCCAGGAATATACGGGGATTCCTGGGCGACACAGCAATAAACGATGGAATGCAGACTACCCTACAGCGTGAGGCCGAGCACTTTTGGTATTTCAATAATGGGATCACCATCGTCTGCAATTCCGCCAGAAAGACCGCAGAGAAAGGTCATGTTGTTCTGCGAGTCTCTAATCCGCAGATCATAAATGGGCAGCAGACAACTCGTGTCCTCCACAAACGGCCCCAGAGCAGAGCGGCGGTGATAGTACGGGTGATTAGCATTCCTCGAGATAGTGCAAAGGGCGAAACACATTTTGAGCAGATTGTGTCGAACATCGTAGCCGCTACCAATTGGCAGAATGCCATTCTCCCTTCGGATTTGCGGGCTAATGACAGTCAACAAGTTGCATTAGAGCGGGAGCTTGCAAGAACCCGCTACCATTACATCCGCAAGAGGCAAACGAAGGCAGAAGCAAAAAGAGTTCTGGGGACTCAGCACTGGTTTCGAATCAAGAAAGAAGAACTGGCTCAGGCCGTTGCCGGGTGTGAGTTCGACCCTCAGGTCGTAAGAAGTGGGAAAGAGGGCTTATTCAAGAGTCCTCACTACGACGAGATCTTCAACGGCAGGCCCGTCCACGAATACCTGTCCCAGTATTGGCTGTCTCGTGTCGTAAAGCGCAATGCAAGTGGTTTCCCGGACCGTGCGTATGCAAAGTGGATAGTGCTCAATGCCTTATGGACGCGGTTTGACTCAATACTCCGTAAGAGGCGCACAGCAGAGGTCTTCCGGAACGAGTGTGAGCGTAATCGATGGAATGGAAACCTTGACACCGCAACAACACAGTTATTTCTTGCCGCTCTCCAGTTTTATCGTCGGAAACGCGGGAAAGGTGCAACCGCAGTGGATATTTCCAACTTCTTTTACCGAACCAAACAGCACAAGGCATTTGAAATCTTCTGGCGGGGACCACACAATTCTCACCGAACTGCGTTCAACAAGGCAGTGGGTAGATTTAGCTCCAATCTCCAATCCGCAATCAGGGACTGAAACTTACTCGTCAATACTTTGCTAGAATACAAGCAGCAATAAGGAGTGTCGCAATGGGAACATCGTGGAGAGCAATAGTCACCGATCCCAAGGAGCACAAAGTCTTCGAGGCTCTCAGCGACCCGCAATGGGATTTCCGCACCATTGATGGAATTTCCAAGGCGACGAACCTGACCACCGCCGAAGTAAAAGCCATTCTCGACAAATACCCGAACCTTGTCCGCAAGTCCCTTGTTCGAGACAATGATGGGCGCGAATTGTTCACCCTAGCTTCGCGACCTCCCGGCCCTCAGGAAATTGTTTCCCAGTTCACGACGTTCATCACCAAATCTGCCCGCTGACACGGGAGGAACCTGCCATGGGCCTGCTAGAGGGCTTCCTGTACGGCTTACTGGGTGGCCTGTTGTCTGAAGTTCTCGGCCTGTTTCGCCTGCGGCAGCAGAGGCCAGAGACTCTTCCTGAGTGGTTAAGGAGTTGGTTCTACTGGGCGACGACACTGTTGATGGTGGCTGCCGGTGGCTTGCTGGTTGTCATCTACCTCCGCTCGGGAATATCTGTCCAGCCGATCCTAGCGGTAAATGTCGGAGCCTCCGCTCCATTGCTCATCGGCACTGTGCTGGGACAGGCTCCGTCAATTCCACCGGGCAAAGTAAATTAACGCGGGGAAAAAATCGGGCCGCCCGCAGGCGGCCCGTTAGTTTTAGCTGATAGCTGACGGCTGAAAGCTGAGAACTAATCTCCCGCAACCGGCTCCGCAACTTCCGGCTTCGGAGCATGTGCACCATTCCCATTCGCCTTGCTGAGCGCGCCCAGCGGAATGAATCCGTTCTCCGCCACCGCTGGCTTCTCCTTCAATACCACTTCGCGGTACAGCGAAGCCATGCGCGCGTTGTACGCCTCATCGTTCTTCTGCGGCCCGCGATGTCCGCCGTTGTCCGAAGTCCGAGGTCCGATGTCCGATGTCGCACTTGCGGCAGCCTTCGCATCCCGCGCCCGCTTCTTCTCTTCGCGCGCGTTCTTCGCGATGCCCAGCTTGTCGAGATCGCGCTGCAATTCGTTGGTGACGATATTTTCACGCAGCAGCAGCGAGTGCGTCTCGTCTTCCATCTTTACTTTTTTGCCGCCCGCAAAAATCTCGTGCCGGCCATGCTCTTCGTACCACTTGGTGAGCGTGGCCGTCATGTGCATCTTTTCGATGATGTTCCGCCAGCCCACGCCCGTGTTGTACGCGCAGAACGAAATCTCACCCTCCTGCGTAGCGTAGGGGATAATGCACTGCTCGGTCCGCCGGAAGTCGTAGTTAAACAGATCCTGAAACCACATCCCCGCGATGAACAGGAAGTTCCAGCGATCGTTGGTACGCCGCTTCATCACGTCGTCGATCGTGCGGTCCGGACCGACCTTGCCGTAATTCCGTCCCGTGACGTTGTAGTTCTTATCGAACTTCTTAAGCAGATCCATCATCTTGAAGTGCGTCGGCGACTGATACGGATCGTAGTTCTTCATCAAACACAGCGCCATTCCAAACGCCGTAAGAAATTTTCCCCGCGACGCATCGTTCACCTTGGCAATATCCTTCGCCAGCTGATCCCCCGCCAGGAAGGCCGTAACCGGCACAGCCTCCTTCGTTTCCTTATCAATCATCACAGCCATGCCAGTCCCACAATTAGGATGGCAGCCACAACTTAGCTGGCCCCAGTCGTTTTTGGCGTCGTTGGCGTGCATAAGATCGGCCCAGTCGGAGAAGGTCCCCATGAAAGAGATCGGGAACCAGTCGCGGGAGGGTTCGCCTAATCCAGTTTGATTTTTCACATCGTGGGCTAAATGAGACAGCGTGTAGCGCTGGGCCTGGCGGCGGTCGTCGGTGACGGCTTCGTCGCGGCCGGTGAAGCTTACGGGTTGGAAGCTCAAGAAGCTGATCGTTTTTGGATTGTCTAACGCGAACTTGATGATGCGTCCGACTTGTTCATTGTTGATGCCGTTCACTATGGTTACGACAGGTACGATTTCTACTCCGGCCTTGTGTAGATTTTCGATGGCTTTCAGTTTTACATCGAACAGGTTGCCGACCATGCGGTGCGCGTTGGCCGCGTTGCCGATGCCGTCGAATTGCAGATACGCGTAACGCATCCCCGCTTCCACTGCCTGCTGGCAGAACTCAAAACTCTTTGCGAATTCGATTCCGTTGGTCGCGGCTTGCACGGAGTTGTATCCGACCTTTCTCGCGTAGCGCACGGCGTCGAGGAAATACGGACTCAATGTTGGTTCGCCTCCGGAGAACTGCACGCTCATCTGCCGACGCGGCTTGATAGTGATCGCGTTGTCGAGCATCTGCTTGATTTCTTCCCACTGCAGTTCGTGGACGAAGCCGACCTGGTTCGCGTCCATAAAGCAGGGATCGCACATCATGTTGCAGCGGTTGGTGAGATCGATGGTAAGGACGGAGCCGCGTCCGTATTTGACGGTTGAGGAACCGTGGTGGTGCAGCTTCTCGTCGTTGTGAGCCTTGATGTCGCGGCCGGGGAAGACGTCTTCGAGGTGCTTCGAGAATTCGGTGTCGATCGACATCACGTCTTCGAAGTGGCCGTGCTTCGGACAATCTTTCACCATCAAAATCTTTCCATCTCTTTCGACGATGGTTGCCTTGATCTCGCCGACTTTTTCGTTCATCAGAACTTCGTGCGGCAGTTTGCCGTCGAGAATCTGCTGGCGAATTTCCGGGACACACTTCGGGCAGAGCGAATCGGTGGAGCGAGGCCAGCCGAGCGGTGGCTTCGACTTTTCGTAGGACTTGAGCAGAGGCTTGTCGGACCATTTAGGGGTGGGCGAGGGGTTGGGCTTGATCCGGTTGAGACGGTCGAAGACCACCCAAGCGCCTTTGGCGGCGACGGTGACTGCTTTTTCTACGTACTTGATCGGCTTGCGCATGTTAGAAAATCGCTCCTAGCTTTTAGCTCTTAGCTTCTAGCTTTTCGTGCTGGGTATTGAGGGTTTGGTCTTAGGAAACAGCTTGGCGGAAACTTGCCTTGGCTTCACCTGAAGATCCTATCCACAAACCCAGCTCTCAAGACCTGTTAACTGTGGTTCTCCCAAAGAGTTGAACCTGGTTTATACACATTTCCCTGGGTGTTGGTCTTAAGCCATCCTATTGAAGTGATGGAGGATGGTCATCTTTATCCCAACGAACGGGGGAAAAATGGGGTTTAGCGGCTGATTGGGGGATTGAGCGGCGGTAAGTTGTTGAAAGGAAAAGGGAGTGGGGCTTAGCTACTTGCTGGCGGTGTAAGATGGGGTTGTAGGCTTAGCTGCGGAGGCGAAGTGAACTTCAAGATTGAGTTTGAGCGGGAAGAGGACGGGCGGTGGATCGCCGAGATTTCCGATCTGCCGGGAGTGATGGCCTACGGGGCAACACAGTCCGAGGCAGAGGCGGCGGTAGAGGCGCTCGCGCTGCGCGTGATTGCGGACCGGATTGAAGCGAAGAAGGTTGGACAGAAGACAATCAGCTTTGCTACGGCGTGAGTAAGTGGCCGAGTTCGAAAGCTAGCCGGGTGTATCGAGCATTGTTGCGCATCTGATGGTCTGCTAAGGCGCACAAGGGTTCCTCCCACATCACGTTGCAAAGAGCTGGTTACGCGGATTTCGTGTGGGCGTTTCACGATGGAGTAGAGATTGGTCCGAAGATGCTGGCACGGATCGCGAAGCATACGGGGCTGAGGGTGGAGGATTTGTAACGTCAGCGGTAGTGGTGGTCTCCCCCACTTCTCGCAAGGGCGCGAGAAATGGGGCACCCAGATGTGGGCCACCCGCCTCGGGTTTCTCTATCATCGGTTTTTTCTATGAGAAGATTGATCCGAGAGGACTAGAATCTTTGCATGTCTCCCGAAGTCGACGAACTCCTAAAAAAGGCGCTGGCACTCCCACCACAGGAACGCGGCGCTCTGGCTGCTTCCCTAATCGACAGTCTAGAGGAAGGGTCGGAACTCGATTTGGACGCCGAGGCGGCATGGCAGCAGGAGGTCGCTCGCCGCATGGAAGAAATCGACTCAGGCAAAGTGAAACCTGTCCCATGGCTTGAAGTGAAACGCAGGGCACGGGAGATGTTCCAACCGAAGTAGGCCCACATGTCGCAAGAACCGCTCGCGATTCACCCCGAGGCGGAACAAGAATACCGCGACGCATACTCCTGGTATCCGGAGCGAAGTATCCCCGCTGCCGAAAGGTTCGAGAACGCAGCTGAGCGCGATTTACACCAGATTCAACAATCGCCTGACCGCTGGCCTTCATCCCATTCGCGCTTTCGCAAATACACGCTATACGAATTTCCTTACAGTATCTATTATCGATGCGATGGGGCGCGGACGTTCGTGCTGGCGCTTGCGCATGGGCGTCGAAGGCCGGGGTATGGACGGATCGGGTCTAAGTATTCTGCAGCGCCTCCTACTTCTCGCGAAGGACGCGAGAAATTGGGCGACCCAGAGGCGGGCCGCCGGCCGACCTTACTTCCCAGTGTACTTCTGGACATAGAACTCGTAGTTCGGCACCTCTTCCCCAAGCAGCTTCAACAAGCGTATTCCATAGGTCGATAGGCGGAATGCATAGTTGGTGAGCGGAAGCTCGCGCGCCTGTACGTCAATTTCATGGGCCAAGCCAAAGCCTTGAAGGCGATTGCAAACGCCGTAGCCTTCTTCGCGGTTGACGACGTCGTTTGCTCCATTCTGGTCTAGCGCGAGAGCGACTTGTATCGACATCTCTTGGGCACGTTGAATAAACGTGTTGGGGTGAACTTTCCGCGTGCCCCGGACTGGCATCGGTTGTTGCCGCCAATCGCCATCCTTGTTCATAACCCTGTTGATGACCCTGAGCACCGCCAAGTCCCGTTCATTCAACTGCTCAATGGTCCGGATGAACGACGCTACGTCCTGGATCTGTTCTTCGCTCCTCAATGCGTTGCCAATCACCTTGGCATACCGCGCGCGGTCATACCAGACCGCCAATTGGACCGCCTTCTGCACATCCTCGTGGCTAGCTTTCGTCTTCTCGACGTGCTGAAACTCTGCCTTAAACAACTCGAACATGGCTCTAACGCGCTCTTGACCGAATTCTTTGTTGAACAGGTTATCGATGACCTTCAATAGGATATCGAGGGCGAGACCGCCATCCGGGAGTGCCAACCCGAAGCCGTGATCAGCAGCAAATCTCGCGAGCTTGTTCGGTAGGGTCGGTTCCTCCTTCATGCGCTGCTGCTCGAAAGCGCTTATTGGGTTGGCGATTGGCATTGCACGCAACGTCGCCGTGAGGACAGAGTTGCACAGCAGGAGGGACTCGTCAACTGCGGAGGGCGGTCCACTCAAGCCCGGGTCTGGCTTGGGTGGTGGGCGTTCACACGTCGCAGAATTGGTACGCCGAGCTAACTAGAAGCTATGTGGGGAGTGGGTGCTTTCGCGGCGCTGAAGCGCCGCGCCACCCTGCTGCCTTGCGCGAATGATGCCTGAGAAAATGCGTAGGTCCCTTCGGCTCCGCTCAGGGCAGGCCCTTCGTCGGGAGTCGTTCGCTTCGCGTGCGACTCCGCTTCCTCAGGATAACAAATCAAAAATCAAGAGCAACGTCAAGAGCGACGGACAGGAGTGTCCCTCCCACACGAACATACGTCAGGGGCTGAAGCCCAGTTTCTTTTTTTTGATGCTGATCGGCACGAGTCGTGCCCTTCCCGGTCGTGCCCGGATCGAGGTTTGTGGCTCGTTTCGGCACCGTCGACAGCGGGTTCCCTTTGACTTCGCTCAGGGCAGGTTCCTCACCGTACAAACGACGAGCCTCAATCATCAGGCGCACTTCGCCGAGCTGCGCCATGGCGCTTGCGTGGTAGTCCCATCAATTCAAAGTCAGAAGCAACATCAAGGGCGACAAATCGAAATCAAGAGCAACGTCAAGGGCGACGGACAGAGCCTGCCCTGAGCTTGCCGAAGAGAGTGTCCGTCCCATACGAGGGTTTCGAGCTTTGCTCGAAATGGACAGCCGGGGGCGGCTGTTCCCACATGAGCATCGCGCTCGCTTGCTTAAGCCATGGGTTCCGGGTCGTCGCTTTCTGGATAACAGCCCGCAGCGCTTCTGCGATCCTCGCCCATTGAAAAACGGGAGCGCATCTCGCCCCTCTTGCAGACTTTTACGAAACGCGAAAACGCGCGAGCAATTTACGAAAACAGAACAAAACATCGTTTTCCGAAACATTGCACACCGATAAGTTGTTTACTCGGGTAATAGAAGCACTGGGCCTGTACTTGGGCGGGCCATTCCCTGCACAGGTTGCAGTTTCAATGTTTCTTATCGTCGCTCCGTCCATAGAACATTCAAGGAGAGCAAATCCCCATGAGAAGAAGCAGTTTGATTTACCTTTCGCTCGCTGCCCTATCCACTTGCCTTAGCCTTAACTCCTGGGCGCAGGATGCCCAGGTGGAGAAGCCCCGTCCACATTACGTAGTGATGGCGCCGCATCTCCGTGACGATCTCGTGCTGGGAGCCAGCGGATCGCTGGAGACCTGGAACGGTTCGTTCGTCTCCGGTGGGACTACCTACAACTACAACATGGTCGGCGCTGCGCCCTCGACCAATACCAGCGCAACCATCACGACCTTCATCGTTCCGGTCAAGATCGTGATCACTCCGCGGCGAGGTTCGACGATCACATTCGATCCTTCGCACGTGCTTTCCAACGGAAACTCGGTTACGACCAACACTCTCGATTCGCCCATCTTCGATTCGACGACGACTTACACGCAGGGTGGAACCGACGTTGGGACAACCCAGTACATCGATGCTTTTCAACGAGCGAATTTCTGGGGTACCGTGCAAACGGATACCAAGTCGCATGTTCTGCTCAGTCCTACAGTTCTGGCGGAGCAGACCCTGAGCCCGTCACGCAGCTTTGGAACGACGGGCAGTCCGTTCGGCTTCACGGCGGCGCTGGTGGATATCAACTGGTTCGACTCCCAACTTCCTTCCCTGATCAGCAAGCTGGGGATCAACCCGAGCCAATTTGTGATCTTCCTGACGTACGACACCTATCTGACCGAGAGCGGAAGCTGCTGCATCGGCGGCTATCACAGCTCGGAAGGCAGCACGAGCAATCCGCAGTCGTACGCCGAGGCGACCTACGTGGATCACGCGGGCGAGTTCGCGCAGGATGTGTCGGCGCTGTCGCACGAAGTAGGCGAGTGGGTGGATGATCCGCTGACCGTCAACTTCAACGGCAACAACACTCCATGCGGGATTCTGGAAGTGGGCGATCCAGAAGAAGGAGATGCCAACTTCGGAGGCTTCCCCTATGTCTTGCATGGCTTCACCTACAATCTGCAAGATTTGGTGTTCCTGACGTATTTTGGAGCGCCATCCAGTACGTCGCTGCATGGATGGCTGAGCTTCCAGGACAATACGTCCCTTTCGATGTGTTCGAACGGATCGTAGCGTCCCACAACAGAAGCTGCCCCGTCTGTCTTTTCCCCCATTGGCCCGCTCGCTCCTGGAGCGGGCCTTTTTCTTGGCTTGGTGTCCCGGGACGCCCATGCCGCTAACGCGGCTGCGCGCCATATTTCGCGAAGACCAATTGGCTCGAAATAATTCCTTCCAGCTTCTGGGGGCGGGTGGCCCACTCAAGCCCGGTTTTGGCTTGAGTGGGGGATGTTCATACGTAACACAGTTAGTCCGGCGAGCAAAACTAGATTGTCCTTATGCCACGGGGACTACGCGTTTTCACCACATCGGCAGAGTCTTCACTTTCTGTTGCTACCATCGCCGTCGATTGTTTACCGAGCGGACGCAAGCCGACGAATCTTCGAGTCAGGTTTGGAGCGGATGCGGTGCAGTTTCAGGCTTCAGCTTGACGGGTGCGTAGTCATGCCGTAGCATCCAGCGTTCCTCACCGGGCCTGCAGCCCTGTTCGGAATGACAAGAGTTATTGGTGGGGAGTGGCTGTTTTCGCGGCTCTGAAGCGCCGCTCTTTCACGGAGCTGCTGGCGGCGGTGAAGATCTCCCACTTCAGAGGCTAAGGTCAAAGGCGACGGACAGGAGTGTCCGTCCCACGCGAGGCATTCGAGCTTCGCTCGAAATGGACAGCCGGGGGCGGCTGTCCCCACATGAGCATTCGGGCAATTCGCGGGTGATCCCTCGCTCCGCCTAGAGGACGGCCGCGCTCGGGATGACGGCGGTTGGGTGGGCGCGAGCGAGGTCAACAGCAGGTTCCCTTCGACTTCGCTTAGGGCGGGCTCTCACCGGGCCTTCGGCCCTGTTCGGAATGACAGGGGTGTTGGCGGAGAGTGGGTGTTTTCGCGCCGCTGAAGCGCCGCTCTTTCACGGTTGTGCTGGCGGCGGTGGAGAATCCCTCGGCTTCGAATGCAACGTCAAGGGCGACGGGCAGAGCCCGCCCAGAGCTTCCCGAAGGGAGTGTCTGTCCCATATGGGCTGCTTGAGCCGCTGCGTGATACGGCAGGCAGCGTCCGGCTGCATTGGCGACGTTCCCCCCGGTTCGTCCGCCAACGGCAGCCGGACACTTAGCCGCGCACCGCGCCGCCAACAGGGTGAAGGAATATGGCGCAGCGCAAACCTTGTGGGTCCAGCACGTAGGACGAGCGTCCCAACAAATCACGGACTCTCGGGCGTTGGACCTTCCATCTCGAACGCATCCAAAATGGTGACAATCACAATCTGCATCTCGTTTTGGTTCACAAAGCCACACAATTGAACCGCACTCGATACGATTTCAAAGAGTTCGGGTTTCGGCAGTGCGCCCAATCCTCCGACAGATTCCTGGAGCTGTTGCAGCAGCACCAACAACCGAGCCACTCGTTTATCCTTGATATACAAGGCCGAGTCAGAATAAGTTCTACCGACCGCGTGGTTTGGGCATATGTGTTCGGCGGAGGAAGGAAAAAACAGCTCATTGACTTTGTCCATGGTTGCCTCTCTGATTGCGTTTGCAGAACGCGGCGCGATCTTTACTGCGTTAACTTCAGTTCGTTAACTTGCTTTTTTATTTCGGCTCGTCCAAGCATCCAACCATTGGTTAAAAAATGGCTTGGAGCGCCGGTCAGCGGGCTCCTGCCGAAACTGATTGTGTTCCGATAACGAACTCACCTCCCGAGATCCGGCCGTCAAGCCAATCCCTCCTGCAGATTTGCGAGTGCGCACCACAGGTGATTCTTCGGACTCGCCTGGAAGCACTTCGCGGAGCGCCCAATCGATACGGTGAACACATTCCTCGACCACCTTCATCTGCGCATTCCCTTCAGATCCGAAGGTCACGAACATAAGAGGTTGAAGGGCATTGCGAATATGGTGATTCGTGAGGTCGATCAGTTGCAGGTGTTCGCTAAGGCGCCGCAGTCGATGGCGTTCATACGAATGAAAGATTGAGCCTGCAACCAGTCCTCCTAGCAGATCGTCGGCGATTCGCCGCGATCCTTGAAGGCCGCAGAGAATAGACAACTGATCTGCAGCGATCAAGAGTCCCGACACCAGAATGAACAAAATAATTGCGTTCCAGAGGAGAGAACGCTGAGATTTGTAAGGCTTAGTAAAATTCAAGGGATATAGCTCCTTTGGATCGATGAAGATCCTGTAGGCGGGTTCAGGCCGAAAAAGCATTAAGCCCGACAAAATGCCATTGGCATACAAGCCGGAGTAGCCGGTCGCGCGGACATTCAGCAGCAATGCGTGGGGCGCTTCAGATCAGCAATGTACAGAGAAGACTTTGGAGAGAATGTCGAGAGCGTTGACGAGATGCGTGCGCCGGTTCGAGCACTAAAGTGCTAACAGCGCAAGCAGGGCGGCAGGACGGCAACGTCGGCAAAACAGTGATTGGATCGACGGTAAGTGGAGTTACACGGATGTTAGGGCGCGCGGGAGGAGCTAGATTTACAGGTGCATCCGCCTCGTTGAAAGCAGTTTCGGGCGAGTCAACTCGGGGCACAACGGATACACAGACCGCCGCTCCTAACAGGAAGAGGACGGATACCCAACGAAATCGTTTCACACAACACCCCAAGTGGGTTCAAATTACTCCCGCGAGTATCGTTTGTCAATGATGTTCACGCTGACGCTTTCATGCTGGGTCGGCGAGCGGAGTTTCCTCCAGGAATCGAGGGCAAAGGCGACGGACGGGAGTGTCCGTCTCACACGATCCCCCGTGGCGATGCGCGCGAGATCCCTCGCTCTGCCTGAAGGACGGCTGCGCTTGATTGCATAACGACGTTGGCCCGTCGCGAGTAGATTGGTATGCGATGAACAAGACCAAGGCTCGTGAGAGGAGCCAACGTCATGTTGATTATAGGCTGTGATTTTCATCCGGGCTTTCAACA
>Ga0307478_10000910_pt1 | contig 27840 bp, 22 predicted proteins | sample atmos_gasesECM4C_2_FD_203713 | JGI IMG/M metagenome (GOLD analysis project Ga0307478, IMG submission 203713) | Hardwood forest soil microbial communities from Morgan-Monroe State Forest, Indiana, United States - atmos_gasesECM4C_05 | ecosystem: Environmental > Terrestrial > Soil > Temperate...
ACTCCGGTTCTGCTCCGACATGTCGATCTGTCGGATGAGTTGATTGCAGGTCTCATTTCGGATGGAGACATGGTGGTTCCGTTCAAGAGCTCTCCAGAGCAAACAATCGTCTTTGCACTTTCTTCTGATATCACGAAGGAGCAAGCTACTCATCTGCCGTTTGGACTTATACAGATCACTGCGTGTTCCGTCTTTCTTTTTCAGCTGTTCATCGACATTTGCGCCGCAAATCAGCCTTGCGGAGTGCAGATACTCCCTCCCGAGATAAATCTGAGCCCTGGCTCGGTGCAGGTAACAGTAGGCGGCGGGCTGTTCTCCTCGGGATTGGGATTGCTTGTGGCGTGCGCAGCCGGATTAAACGGGGTTCCGACAGCTCCTGTGACGACTATAGTCGCACTGGAGAGTGCAGAGGTTGTCGAGTGGGTGCTCGGTTGGCGTAAAGCAGCGGCGGAGACTCAAAAAACATTTGCCGAGGTCACCAAAACTGACGCGGAGCGACGACTGGTTGAGTTGGACATAAAGCTCAAAGAACTAGAACTGGAACGCGCGAAATTAAAGGGCCACCTGGTGGGCGATCAGGACGAATTCGGCCGGTCAACTCGAGTCCCGCGCCGGTGTTTGGAATCCCGGGCCGAATCCGGCGAAGTGCCCAGAAACATAGTCCAGCAGCACGCGGAGCGATTTGAGATGTCAGAGTCCTACGCCAACCACGTGCTGAATCGGGCGCTTCCAAGCGCGCGACTGCTGAAGCAGAAGATGGCGGGAATCGATGTGAAACCGTTCGGGACACACCGACGACGCGCCCACGGCTCAAGCGCATGACTTGACCGCCAGGTCGGAACTCGCGCGGCTGTCGCTAACATCCGGATTCGAGATGAAACCTGAGTACCGATTCCGGAGGTTGGCCAAAAGACAGAGCGCGCCAGGCAACCCTTCACCCAATGGCGACTATCAAGGGCCGCCCCTGGGGCGCAATACAACTTGACGCATCGCTGAAGCTCACATTTCTAAGGTTTGCAACCCGTTCTGCCGATGCCCGTAAGAATGGGCAACGGCATCTGTTTATTGGCAACAAGAACCACATTGAACGCAGCCAGATCCTGTTCGTTCAACTGCTGCCAGTTCGCCAGATCCTTGTCAAGTGCTTCGCAACTTTGTTCCACCGCGGACTGAACGGTATCCGTCGGACGCATATCAGCGCTCTCCACGCTGAAGATGATCCGGGTCAGGTCGCGGTTCACGGGTCCAAACCCAGGGGCGGTCTTGGTCCCCTCGTCGATAGAATCAAGCTTCTTTTCGAGGGCGGCCACCTTGTCCTTTATCTCCTGGGATTCTGACTGCTTCAAGGAGTCCGTTCGTTCGGTTAAGGTTTTACGTAGTCCCGTGACCTGGTAAAAAGCGTCGGAACTCGCCTTCATGCCCCGGCTGATTCGCTGCGCCAAATCGAGTTGGTCCGACAGATCGGCTGGCGAAGCATGAACGCGTGGATCAAGTTCAACAGTCAGCGGCTGTCGCAGTGTTTGATCGCCGGCCCTGATTTCCACTGTGTACTTGCCGGGTAAGACCAGCGGTCCGCGAGGCTGCACACGCGGCGTGAGGCCGGGTACAGCGTGGTCGGCCAGCGTGTATTCCGTGTACTCCAGCAGTTTGCCGTAGTATCCGTAGGGAAGAGAAAGCGGCGGCGGATACCGCAGATTCCACGCAAAGCGATTGACGCCCGCCGCCTTTGACAGCTTGGCGTCTGGAGCAAACCAGTAGCTGGGAACGTTGGCGGGAAGATATTCGGTTGGCTTTGCTTCACCGGAAAATTGCGCCACCTCGGCACCCTTCTCGTCGTAAATGGTTAGCTTCACCTCACCGGCCGGCGGCGTCTTCAGGTAGTAGTCGAGGATCGCGCCGTCGGGTGGGTTCTGACCGGCCGGAGTTTCGGTCGGGTAGGGTGTGTCCTGATAGTTCTCCCATCGCACACGCATGGCAGTTGCAGGCCCGAACAAGTGCGCATCAGCGGCAGTGATTTGGGGATTGATTTCCCGCAGGGAAGCGATGTCATCGAGAATCCAGAGGCTCCGTCCAAAAGTCGAGATTATCAAGTCGTTGTCATGCACCTGAAGATCGGTGATGGGTGTTGCGGGGAGATTCAGGGAAAACGGCTGCCAGTGGTCGCCATCGTCCCAGGAAATGTATACGCCGGTATCGGTACCGGCATAGAGCAGTCTTTCGCGCTTAGGATCTTCGCGCACCACGCGCACCATTTCGTGTTCCGGAAATCCGGTGATGATCTTCTGCCAGGTCTGGCCGTAGTCATGGGTACGAGCAACATAAGGAGGAGTGGACCGGCGCGGCGCGCCCACTGTCAGGTAGGCTGTGGCCGGATCGTGATGCGAAGCTTCGACGTAGAGGATCTGGTCAGGTTCGGTCAATCCGGGCGGAGAGATGTTTCGCCAGCTCTTTCCACCGTCACGGGTGAGTCGAACCAGTCGGTTGCTCGTGCCAGCCCAGATTACGCTGGCTTGCACGGTTGACGGTGATAAGGAGGTGATTGCGGGCGGGCGCGGCTTGTCTGGATCGGGCTTCTCTGGTTCCTCCTGCTCTCCATAACCGGTAAGGTCAGGGCTGATTTCCCGCCAGGTCTTTCCTGCATCCACAGTTTTGAGCACGAACTGCATGCCCAGGTAGAGGGTGGACGCATCCTGGGGCGAGAAGACCAAAGGCGGCATTTGCGCGGCGCGATATCTTTTCCGGTGCTCGAAGACGGTTGCGATTTGGCCTGTCGATTTGTCGAATCGAACCACCGAGCCGTACCAGCCTCCGCTGTAGACGAGGTTGGGATGTGCCGGGTCGGGAGTAATGAACGCGTACTCGAAGCCTCCGATGGAATACCAATCCTGCAGAAGGATCTCGCCGTAGTCGCTGCGACTGAGCACGCCCGCCGTACCACTGTCCTGCTGTGTTGCATAGACGCGATAGGGGAACAAGTTGTCGGTGGAGACGTGGTAAAACTGCCCGGTCGGCTGGTTGTACCAGGAACTCCAGGTTTTGCCAGCGTCCACGGTGATGATCGCCCCCTGATCCACACCGAAAATCATGCGCGCTGAGTTGCGGGGGTCGATCCATGCCACGTGGAAATCGTCGCCGCTGGGGGCTCCTGCAAAAGCTTCAAACGTCTTGCCACCGTCGATGGAGCGATACATGGAGGTCTGCGCTACGTAGAGCAGGTCGGGATTCCGGGTGTCCACGAAGACGCGACTGAAATATTCCCTGCCAATCACGCGCGGGTCCTTCGTGGACTGTTGCCAAGTCGTGCCGCCGTCATCGGAGCGGAAAAATCCCTGCTCGAGGATAGCGTACAAACGGCGTCCACCGGTTTCCGGGGCGACTGCGATGCCAACCCTGCCGCGAGCCTTTCCAGGCAGACCATTGCAGGCGAGAGCAGTCCAGGTCGAACCCCCATCTGTTGACTTCACTATGTCTGAGGTGGCTTTAATCTCGGAATCGCCGGTGCCGGCTGCTGGACGATAGAACACTGCGTACATCGTGCGTGGATCGCCGGGATCGGAACTTAGGTCGACAACCCCGATCGAGTCATCGGCGGAAAACACTTGCATCCAAGTCTTGCCTCCGTCGACGGTCCTAAAGATTCCGCGGTTCACGGTTTTTGCCAGAGGCGGAAGTGGCCGCCAAAGCAGCCCGACGCCGAGCGAGTTTCCACCAACCACGGCGACGTCGGGATTGTGGGGGTCGACGATGATTGCCTGTATAAAGGGCACGTCCCGCAGCCCGACGTTCTTCCACGTGGCGCCTGCATCTGTCGAGCGATAGACGCCATTGCCCCGCGTCTGTTCCCCGGTTCCGATATACAGAACATTAGAATTGGACGGAGCTATCCCAAGGGCGCCGATCGAGGGGACCTGCTCCTCGTCGAAAATCGGGTGCCAGACTTGTCCGCCGTTGGTCGTCTTCCAGACTCCACCGCCGGGAGTGCCGAAATAATAGGTGTTCGGGTCAGCCGCACCGGCGACGGCGGTAACTCGGCCCCCGCGAAATGGCCCGATCAATCGCCACCGCATGCCGGAGAATATCTTGCCGTCGATTGGTTGCTGGCCCGAAAGGCTGACCGGCAAAACAGCGATGGATGCGATGAGACCGACGAAGAGCCAGAGGCGTGTCCCCAGTAGGATTCCTTTCAAGAAAGCCTCCATTCTATCGATCGCACCCCCTTTTTGAGCGCATCAGGGGCGACATCGAAGCGCCGACCAAGCTACCACAATTAAGGTTCATTACTCTTTTCAGAACATCGGATGAAGGTAACCGAGGAGGTATTCTGGGCCAGAAGCCGGGTTCCTGGAAGTCTGCCTGACAATCCCTGAGATTTCCTTCAAAGTGATGTCTAATCTACAGCTAGCCAGAATGCGTAACGCAAACGCGGCTCGTAAGGATCTGGCGAGGGCAAAACCCGCTCCCTCGAATCGGACGATCTCGCTGTAGTTTTCCCCTTGTTACCCGCATTCCCAATACCAGACGTACAGGCGGTTTAGGGTTGAGCGGCTTCGGTGCAGGGCGGCGGCTGATTTGGTCTTCCACGAGCCGGGCCACGGCAATCGCAACCAAAAGTTCATAGACCTTTGCGCGTTGCTGGCTAATTGCTGAACGCGAAGAGTTGCGTAAGATTTAGCTACTGGGGATGGATGCCATTGCAGAGCTCAAGCGATCCTTTGCTCGAAATTCGTGAGTTGAGCGTCACGTATTGCCCGGCAAGCGGCGACAACGTACGCGCACTCAGAAATATCCGCCTGGAAATTCGCGGCAGTGAAATTGTCGGAATTCTAGGCGAATCGGGATGCGGCAAGAGCACGCTGGCGCATGCCACCCTCGGGTTGCTGCCTGCGCATGCAAGGATCGAACAGGGGGAAATCTTCTGGCAGGGACGCAACTTGCTTGGCTTGCCAGAATCGGAACTGAGGGCGGTGCGGGGCCGCTACATTTCACTGGTTTCGCAGCAACCTGCGCTCTCGTTAAACCCCGTCTTGACCGTGGGAACCCAGATTGGGGAAGTTCTGCGAGCGCATGTGCCGTCGGCGCGATGGGAACGCAGGGACCGGGTATGCGAGTTGCTGGGTGAGGTTGGTTTTGAGCAGCCCAACGCGGTCTACGACGCCTATCCACACCAACTCAGCGGTGGGCAACGTCAGAGAATTGTGATTGCGCAGGCGGTGGCGTGCCGGCCTGCGCTTCTGATCGCCGACGAGCCGACCAGCAAGCTGGATGGCCTGCTGAGCTCGGAGATTCTTACGCTCCTATCGGAACTACGCAAACGATACGGCACCGCTATTGTGGTCATCAGTCACGATCCTACTCTTTGTGCGGCCTTCGCCGACCGCATCGTCCTGATGTATGCGGGTCGCATTGTTGAAGCGGGGAATTCCGCGGCAGTATTTGCGCGCCCTCTTCATCCTTATACCCGGGCTTTGGTTGGACTGATGCGGTCGTCCACCGTAGCGGGGGTGGGTGCGAAGATCTCATTTCCAAGGATCGATGGGGAATCACCGGATCCAACGACAATTTCGATCGGATGCAGTTTTGAACCCCGCTGCCCGGAGCGACTGGAGGTCTGCGCGCTGCGCTCCCCGGAGGACGCCGTACCTGAGCCTTCCAGGTGCGTGAGCTGCTTTAAATATGACGAGTCATTCCCCAACGCCTGAACTGCACGGCCATCCACTGCTACGTGTACAGAAGTTATGCAAGCAGTACGTTCGTGGCAGAGGGTGGGGGAGACGCGTGGCGGTGTCAGCGATGTGCGACGTCGATCTAGAAATCTACGCTGGACAGACGTTGGCGCTGGTCGGATCATCGGGCGCGGGCAAGTCCACAGTGGCTCGATGTGTGACTCGCCTGGAGCGGCCGGACTCGGGGCATATCTGGCTTGATGGCATAGACATCGCACAGCTCAGCTCGCGCGATCTGCTTCCTGTGCGGCCGAAGATTCAGATGATCCTCCAGGATGCCGTAACCTCGATGAATCCGCGATTTTCGGCGGCCGAGGTCATTGAAGAACCTCTGCGCATCCAAAGCGCCAGCCGCTCGGAGCGGCGGGATATTTCTGCGGCAGTGATGAGGGACGTGGGGCTGCCGCCGGAATGGCTGAAGCGGCCAATCCTGGAATTCAGCGGCGGTCAGCAACAAAGAGTCGCAGTTGCTCGAGCACTCAGCACGAGACCGAAGATGTTGGTTCTCGATGAAGCGCTTTCTGGCTTGGATTTGTCCACCCAGGCGCAGATTGCGAACCTGCTGCTTGATCTGCAGTCCGCTCGTTCTATCGGCTATCTCCTGATCTCCCATAATTTGGCGCTGGTGGCGCGCATGGCTGACGCGCTGGCGATCATGTCGAATGGCCAGATTGTAGAGACCGGAGCCGCACAACAGATTCTGGCCGAACCGAAACACGCGGAAACGCAAAAGTTGCTGGCGTCGGCGAGGGCGGCCGAGTCCAGGTTCGCGTTAGCCTCCGGAGCATCCGCGTGAACTATCTTGGACGCAGATTAATCCGTGCCGTATTTTTGCTGATCGGAGTGTCGGTTCTTTGCTTCCTTTTCACGGGAATGGCCCCGGGCAGTTTTTTTGACGAAATGCAGCTTAATCCGCAAATTTCCCCGGAAACAATTTCCTCGCTGCGTTCACGTTACGGGGTGGACCAACCGCTGGTGATGCGCTACGCGCGCTGGGTGAGATCGGCAATGCATGCCGATTTCGGGTACTCGATCGCTTACAACGCTCCGGTAGCACCGCTGCTTTGGAGCAGAGCCAGGAACACATTGCTGCTTGCCACCGCAGCTACGATTCTGACCTGGCTGATCTCGGTTCCGTTAGGCGTTTGGACGGCGGCTCGGAGCGGCCACATGCTGGACAAGGGCGTCCGGGTGGGAAGTTCGTTAGTGGTCTCCATTCCAGAGGTTGTGATTGCGGTGGCCTTGCTCGCGATTGTAGTGCGCTGGCGAGTACTGCCGGTCGGCGGCATGACATCAGCAGACAACGAAGGGCTCTCGCGATGGGTGCGCATGAAGGACATCGCCAACCACATCCTGCTGCCCACAATCATTCTTACGCTGGCGGAGAGTGCCATCATCGTGCGACATCTGCGCGCCAGCGTACTGGAAGTGCTGGGCGCTCAATTCGTGCAAGCGGCTCGCGGTCTTGGGATCGGCCGCATGCGCTTGCTCTTCCATCATGTATTGCCGGCCGCAGCCAGTCCCGCAATTTCGCTGTTTGGCTTTTCGCTGGCTGGCTTGCTCAGTGGGTCGTTGCTGGTTGAAGTCGTCTGTGGGTGGCCGGGTTTGGGGCCTCTCATCCTGGATGCCACGTTGTCCCGGGACTTTCACCTGGTGATAGGAGGAATCATGTTGTCGGCGCTCTTCATGGTGGGAGGAAATCTCTTCGCCGACATCATGTTGCTCGCCTGTGATCCGCGCATTCGAACAGGAGCCCTCGATGCGCAGTAAGACTGCCCTGTTATTTGCGATGGTGATCGCGCTGCACCTAACGTTGCTGCTGGCCGGCTTCCTGGCCCCTTGTGATCCAGCGGCACAGGATCGCAACTTACCGTACGCACCGCCTACACGCCTCCATTTCGTAGACGCTTCCGGCTGGCATCTGCGGCCATTCGTATATCGCTTGAGCGCCGGGCCGAACGGCTACTTCGAAGACAAGAGTCAGTCCTTCGCAGTTCATTGGTGGAGGGGGGGACCAGCTTACCGTTTGCTGGGTATATTCGAGATTAAGCGGCATCTGTTCGGTGTCGATAAGCCGGCGACAATTGCGCTATTGGGTACGGATGGGTTTGGGCGCGACGAGTTTTCGCGTGTGCTGTCGGGCGGGCAAATTTCGGTCGCAGCGGGCATGGCGGCAACTCTGCTTGCGCTTGCGGCAGGCACAATTTTTGGCGTCCTCGCAGGCTACTACGGTGGGTGGGCGGATGAGTCGTTGATGTGCGCAACGGAGGTATTTCTTTGCCTGCCGTGGCTCTATTTCCTGCTGGGGGTGCGCGCTTTTCTACCGCTCCATCTCAGCCCTGCACGGACATTTCTGTTGCTGACCTGTGTTATTGGACTGATTGGTTGGGCGCGTCCTGCCCGCCTGGTGCGAGGAATCGTTCTGAGCGCACGATCGCGAAATTATGTTCTGGCAGCTCGGAGTTTTGGAGGATCTGACTTCTACCTGATGCGCCGGCACTTATTCCTCGAAGTATTCGGGCTGCTGCTGACTCAGGCGGCGCTGCTGGTGCCGCGCTACATTGCGGCGGAAGTGACTCTGTCATTCTTTGGATTGGGCGTGAACGAGCCGGTCGCAAGCTGGGGCAATATGCTCAGCACTCTGCAACAATACAGCGTGCTGGTGTCCTACGAGTGGCTGCTGGCGCCAGCGGCAGCCCTAGTCGTTACCTCCGTAATCTACAGCCTTCTCGCGGACGCTCTGCATTCCCGGTTAGAATTTCGATCAACCTAGAAAATCAGTTCTGTGGGGATGGAGAGGTCATGAAAACTATCACTCGCCTAACCCTACTCGTGTGCCTGCTCGCCAGTGTGTGCCTAGCGATTGATCCCTTTCCGGAAGAACCGAACCCCGGGGAAGAGCTGGAGCGTGCAGAACAGGTGACCGGAAATTACGGTGGGAATCTCACCGTCGGTGGTCGCGCCGAGCCTAAGACTCTCAACCCGGTGATCGCGACAGACGCGGTTTCGCGCGAGGTGATTGGGCGCATGATGGCAGATCTGATCGACATCAACCGCGCCTCGCAAGAGACCGAACCTGCGCTGGCGAAATCGTGCAAGACCTCGCCTGACGGCCGTACGTTTATCCTGCAGTTGCGGAAGGGCATCCGATTTTCGGACGGCCATCCCTTCGATGCTGACGACGTGGTCTTCTCGTTCGCTGTGTACCTGGATGAGAATGTGGACTCGCCGCAACGCGACCTACTGATCATCGATGGCAAACCCCTGACTGTCACCAAACTGGATCAGTACGCGGTTCGCTTCACCTTGCCGCGCCCCTATGCCGCCGCCGAGAGATTGTTCGACGGGCTGGCGATGCTGCCGAAGCACCTCCTCGAAAAACCATATCGAGAAGGAAAGTTCGTGCAGGCCTGGTCACTGAATGCAAAGGCGAGCGAAATCGCCGGGCTGGGACCATTTCGTCTCAAACAGTATGTGCCCGGACAGCGCGTAGTTTTAGAGCGCAATCCTTATTATTGGAAGGTAGACAGCAAGAACGAGCGGCTACCCTATCTTGACGAACTCACCTTTCTGTTTGTGGGTAGCGAAGACGCGCAGGTTATGCGTTTCGAAGCGGGCGAGAGCAGCATGATCACCCGCTTGAGTTCGGACAACTACAATCTGCTGGCGCGCGAGCGTGATCGTACGCACGCCCAGTTCGCCGATATGGGGCCCGGTCTCGAATATAACTTTCTGGTTTTCAATCAAAACGACCTTAGCTCGAAGAAGCTGGAGGCGGTCGCGCGGAAGCAGAAATGGTTTCGCGAACTCAATTTCAGGCAAGCCGTGTCGGCAGCCATCGACCGCGATTCGATTGTGCGCCTGGTTTACGGGACGCGCGGCGCCGCTTTGTGGGGGAACGTGGGACCGGGAAACAAGCTGTGGCTCAACACTGGCATTCCGCATCCGCAGCGTTCGCTTGATTCGGCGCGTCAGTTGCTGAAATCCGCAGGCTTTTCGTGGAATCAGGCCGGGCAACTACTGGATGCCTCGGGATCGCCGGTCGAGTTTTCGATTATTACCAGCTCTTCGAACATGCAGCGCATGAAGATGGCAACGCTGATACAGGACGACCTGTCTCATCTCGGCATGCAAGTGCACGTGGTCCCGCTGGAGTTTCGTGCGGTGATCGACCGGGTCTTTCAGAGTCTTGATTACGACGCGGCGATTATGGCGTTGGGCGGCGGGGACGCCGATCCCAATCCGGAGATGAATGTCTGGATGACCAATGGCACATCGCACCTCTGGCACCTTCATGAGACGGAACCTGCGACCGCATGGGAACGCGAAATCGACCAACTCATGCAGCAGCAGATGATCACGCTCGACTACGCAAAAAGAAAGCAGCTCTACGATCGCGTACAGCAGTTGATCGCCGAGCATTTTCCTTTCATCTTTTTGGCGACGCCCAACATTCTTGCTGCCGCAGATCCCCGCGTGGGAAATTTCCGTCCCGCAGTTTTGGAACCCTATACCTTGTGGAACGCGGATGAGCTCTACATTCGCACTCCCGTGACGAACGCGGGAGCGCGATGACGGGAACGGCCGCACGACAGCAGTTGGAACGGGCTTCGGTTCTGACCGACGAGCAGCTGATCAAGGGCTGCCTGAACGGCGATCCGGAAGCCTGGTCCGCGCTCATTGACAAGTACAAGAACCTCATCTATTCGGTTCCGATCCGCCTCGGGATGTATCAGGACGCTGGAGACGTTTTTCAGGCAGTGTGCGTGAATCTGCTCTCGAATCTGGCACAGTTGCGTGAGTACCGGGCACTGCCGAAATGGCTCATGCAGACGTCCTATCACGAATGTCTCCGGCACCAGAGGGCCACTGGCCGGTACACAGAGCTCAGCGCCGAAGAGGCCGAAAATACTGAAGACACTGCGGTTCCAGGGGACATCCTCGTTCAACTCGAGGAAGAGCAGAGTCTGCGCGATGCCATGAACGAAATGCCGGTACGCTGCAAGCGCATGATCCGGATGCTTTTTTTCGAAAACTCAGCACGCTCGTACGCAGAGATTGCCCGCGAACTGGGGCTTGCCACGGGCTCGATCGGATTCATTCGAGGTCGCTGCCTGGCACGGTTGCGAAAGCAGCTCGAGAATAGGGGGTTTTGACGAGCGTGCAACCCGGTCAACAAACCGAAGTGGATGCGCTGCTCGGCCGCCTGCTTGCGCTTGAAGATGGACCGAGCCGGAAACAACTGGTTGCGGAGCATCCTCAAGCCGAATGGGATCAAATTGTGCGCCTGCTTACGGAGCGAGTCTGGCAGGAAGTTCGGTTCGATACCCATCGGGCAGAACGCTTCGCAGATATCGCCATTGAGCTTGCCGAAGCGCTCGGTGACCGAACTTCACTTGCCAAAAGTCTGCGCGCGAAAGCAAATGCTCTGTACGCTCTGGACCATCATGCTGCGGCGACCAAATTACATGAGCAGGCCATCACGTTGTTCGAAGAGGTTGGAGATCAGTCCGAACTTGCCCGTACGTTGAGCGGGTCCATCCAGCCGCTTTTGCTCCTTGGACGTTATGACCAGGCGCTGGCGGCCGGAGAACGCGCACGCAAGATCTTTCAGGAGCAGGGAAACGCGCATCGCCTGGCGCGGCTGGAAATTAATATCGGGAACATTTACCACCGCCAGGATCGTTTCACCGAAGCGGTGGACATTTACCGGCGCGCGTACCAGGACTTATTGCAATACGAGGACGCCGAGGGTCTGGCGGCCGTGCTCAGCAACTTGTCGCTGTGTTACATCAGCCTGAACGATTTTCCCAAGGCGCTGGAGCTTCATCGCATGGCGCGCCAGCACTGCGAGCAAAAAGGCATGCCCATCCTGGTTGCGTATGCCGACTACAACATCGCCTACCTTTATTTTCTGCGAGGCGAGTTTGGCCGCGCCATCCAGATGCTTCGCGATGCGGCCCTGAGCGCGAAAAAAGCAGAGGACAACTACCAGCTGGCGCTGTGCAATCTGGACCTTGCGGAAATCTATCTCGATCTAAACCTGAACACGGAAGCCGGAGAACTGGGACGCGCTGCGCACCAGGCATTTCAGGACCTGGGGTTCGGCTACGAGGGCGCCAAGGCGCTCTCCTTTGCCGCGATTGCGGCAAGCCGGACCGGGCAGGCGTTCGAGGCAATCAAGCTGTTTGCCCAAGCGAGAGAGATGTTTGTGCGTGACCAGAACCTGCTCTGGCCTTCGCTCATTGACCTGTACGAAGCGTTGGTGCTGTTCTACGAGGGGCGTTTGTTCGAGGCGCAACGTCTTTGCGTTGCGGCGCACAATTTTTTTCACACCTCACCCATGCGCGGGAAGGCAGTGCTGGCGGAGTTGTTGCTGGCTCGAATCGCACTGCGCATGAACGACATTCCTCTCGCCGAGCGGCACTGCCGGGCTACGCTTCCGGATCTGGAAAAGCTCGATTCACCAATCTTGCAGTATCAAGCAAACTTCTTAATGGGCGAAATTGAGAGGACCGGCGCGAAGATGCAGGAGGCGTACGAATCGTACCGTCGAGCACGTGAGGCAATTGAGCAGGTGCGAGGGAACCTGCGTGGCGAGGAACTGAAAATCGCGTTCTTCCAGAACAAGCTGGAGGTATACGAAAACCTGGTGGATCTTTGCCTGCGTTCCGACCGATTTGAGGAGGCTTTCCGCTACATCGAGCAAGCGAAATCCCGCGCCCTGGCGGACCTGCTGGGTCACTCGGTCCATGTTCCCAGCGCAGCCGATGCGGGGCAAAGCGAGTTGGTGCGCTCGATTCGCAATTTCCGCGAGGAACTCAACTGGTACTACAACCTGATCGAGCGCGAGCAGTTGCGGCCAGAAGAGCGCACCCAGGAAAGGGTCAAACAACTCGAGCAGCAAGCGCGGGCCCGCGAGGCAGACCTGATGCGGGCGCTCAAGGAAGCCACAATTGCGGAGGCGCAACAGGCCGGCCTACAGGTCGCTTCCGCGATTTCTCTGGAGCAGATCCGATCCGCAATGCCGCGCGATACCGCGCTGGTTGAGTACTTCCGGATCCAAGACCGCACCATCGCCTGCGTGCTGACCCGCGATCAGCTTCACATCACCCCGGTGACGGTGCATTCCCGGATTCAGAAGCTACTGCAGTTGCTCCAGCTGCAGATATCAAAGTTCCGGCTCAATCCACAGTACCTGATGACCTTCAGCGAACCGCTTTTATTGTCGACAGAGGCGCACCTCAAGAACCTGTATCGGGAATTAATCATGCCCATCCGGCAGTTGCTCGACACGGAGCACCTGGTGTTTGTACCCCATGGGCTGCTGCACTACGTGCCCTTTCACGCCCTGCACGATGGCGTGTCGTACCTGGTGGATCGGTACGCGATTTCCTATGCACCCAGCGCAACGGTTTATGCGGTTTGTCAGACGAAGCTGGCCAACGCGGGGGGCGATTCCCTGATTCTTGGCGTTCCGGACGCGCAAGCTCCTTCCATTCGAACCGAAGTGGAGGCGCTTAGCAGGATCCTTCCGGACGCGAGACTCTTCGTGGGAGAAGCCGCAACCGAGGAGGTATTGCGAACGCACGGACGCAGCAGCCGGCTGGTGCATATCGCGACGCACGGCTATTTCCGGCAGGACAATCCTATGTTCTCCTCGGTTCGCCTTGGCGGCTCGCACCTGAGCCTGTATGACATCTCCCATCTGCAACTGCCGGCCGAGTTGATTGTGCTCAGTGGTTGTGCGACCGGGTTGAATGTGGTTACTCCGGGAGATGAGCTTATGGGGCTGGTTCGTGGACTCCTCCAGGCCGGCGCGCAATCACTCATTTTGAGCTTGTGGGATGTGCACGACGAAAGCACCAAGGACTTCATGATTGGTTTCTATACGCACCTGGAGAAGGGTTTGTGCAAGGCTCAGGCGATGCGGACCGCCATACTGGAGCTCCGAGAGCGTTACCCGCACCCTTATCATTGGGCACCTTTCTCTTTGATAGGAAAGGGGTAAAGCCCTCGGATGCGTTTATTTCGCTCCGGCTATATTTTCTCGCGTCGGGCATTCTCTTATTCATTGAACGGCGGGGACTCAGATGTCTGCGGCCGTCAATAATTTCGGGTTGTGAGGGTGGGGATGGGGCATTTTTCAGAGCAAACGTGGGCGGACTTTGTGCGCGGCGTCAGCGCGTCCGGAACAGCGGAGGAAGTGGAAGAGCACTTGGCATCGAGCTGTCCGGAATGCAAGACCGCCTCTGCAGTTTGGGGCCGGATCGCACGGCTGGCAGCCAAAGAGCGCGATTATGTACCTCCAGACAATCTCGTCCGTCTGGTGAAATTGCAGCTCGCCGATCAACAGTGGGCTGAGCCGGAAGTCGGGCTGATGGCAAGCATCATTTTTGACAGCGCGACCCAACCCTTACCGATGGGCATCCGAAGCGGCAGCACCGGCACTCGCCAGATTTTGTATGAAGCAGAGGGCCTTACGGTGGATTTGCGCTTTGAACGCAAACCGCATTCCAGCACCTTTTCCGCGGCAGGCCAGGTGCTCGATAAAGAAGCGCCGGTCAATTGGCTGGGCGATGCAGCGATTGTGCTATGGAACGAGAAGGGCCAGATGCTCACGAAGACTGTAGCCAACGAATACGGAGAGTTTCAGTTTGAGTTTGAACATGAGGATCAGTTGCGTATTTCGATCATCACCGCGAACCGAAAAACAGTACGGATAGCCTTGGGAAACTTAGAGTAAGGAACGGCGTTACGTAAGGCACCAGGAGTGGTTACGGTAAGAGATTACGGGCGTAAGTAGCGAACCGCGGGTTCTCACTTTAGACTCGCGAACATTCCCCCAACTGCAAAGGCCCGGAACTAAGAGGGGGATCGTGAGTTTATGAACGACCTGACACGACAGTTTCAAATCAGACGCGTGGTTCTGCTGTTTTGTTTGTTTCTGCTGCTGATGTCTGTTTGTGCGCCTGCCGCCGAAGCGCAAACACGTTTGATTGTTCGCGACTCACTGGGCCTGCCGGGTATTAACCTGAGCTGCCTGCTCGCAGGCTGCAACGTGGTAACGGGCCTGGGTGATCCGAACGGGCAATTGTTCCTGGTAACGTTCCCGGCGATTCTCGATCCGGTGACGGGTCTCCTGCGGCTGAGTTTGCAGACCGGCATTCTCTCCGTCGAGATCGACCAGCTTGTAAATACGCAGCAAGCGTATGCGGACTCCACACCGTCATACCTGACCGATAACACGCCAGTTTCCTACTACGGCACGACCGTTTGGCACGGGTATGTGAGTCAGCCCGGCAACCAACTCATTCGGACGGATAAAACACACGCAGCTTTCAATGCGACTGGAGCGGGAATCACGGTGGCCGTGATCGACACCGGAGTTGATCCCACGCATCCGGTACTGAAAGCTGTGTTGGTGAACGGATACGACTTCACGCGCAATATCAGCGGCGGTTCGGAAAGAAACGACGTGAACGCCACTCCCGACACGAGTTCGGGAAGTACTGGGGAAGTGAACCAGCGTACGGTCGCCGTCCTGGATCAGCGCACGGTAGCAGTTCTGGATGGCAGCCAGTACTCAGCCTTCGGACACGGCACGATGACTGCCGGCATTGTGCACCTGGTAGCGCCGCAGGCGAAGATCATGCCCCTAAAAGCTTTCAGCGCGAACGGTACGGGATATGACTCGGATGTGCTGCGCGCGATCTATTACGCGGTGAAGAATGGCGCGAAAGTCATGAACATGAGCTTTGATTTCTCGAGCTATTCTCCCGAACTCGCACGTGCCATCAGCTATGCGAACAGCAAGGGAGTCCTCACGGTTGCCTCGGCGGGGAATGACGGGAAGCGCACCGTTGTATATCCGGGAGGATTACCGGGTGTGGTCGATGTTGCATCCACTTCCAATACGGATATCCAGTCGACGTTCACAAACTACGGGGCACCTCCGGTATGGATGGCTGCGCCCGGCGAGGGCGTGGTGACCACTTATCCCTGGGGCACATACGCGGCAGGGTGGGGAACTTCCTTCAGCACGCCATTTGTGGCCGGAACTGCAGCGCTGATGCTGGGCACGAATGGCAGCTGCAGCACCAGTTCGCACGTTCCGGGGGGACTCGCTGTAGCCGACTACATTGGAAACGTTGACATGGGCTTCGGGCGTCTGGATACGTACCAGGCCGTCCTGGCATGCCGGGTGTTGCGCTAAGCGCGAGTTCACGGGATGAGAGCACAGCCAAGTCTGGGATTCGAGGTGCCGGATCTTCTGCTCCGCGTGAAGGAGCTTGAGGAGCAGCATTCGGCGTTTCGCAATTCTGTGATATGTGCCTTCAACCAGTTGCTGGATCTAAAGGACATCAGCACGGGGGTACACAGCACTCGTTTGGCAGAATGGGCGATCCGGGTTGCCCGTGAGATGGATTTCCCCGAGGAGCGCTTCTATCAGGTGGAAGTCGCAGCCTTGCTGCATGATATTGGCAAGATCGGAGTTCCAGATTCAATCCTGAAGAAGACCGGCCCTCTTACGGAAGAGGAGCGGGCGGTCATCAACCGCCATCCGGAATACAGTTGGTCGATCCTCCGCCTGTTTCCCGGCCTTGAAGAAGCCAGCCTCTACGCGCTGCACCATCACGAAAACATCGATGGCACCGGATATCCGGCAAGGTTGAAAGGGCAGGATATTCCGCTCGTTTCACGAATCATTTCGGTGATCGACGCCTACGACGCCATGGTGTCGAACCGGTGCTACCGACGAGGCTTGCCGCACCAAGAAGCTATCTCGCGGTTGGTTCAAGGTAGCGGAACGCAGTTCGATACTGCGGTCGTCCAGGCCTTCATTCCCATCGCCGAGAAAGAAACCGCCGCCGTTTTCGCAGCAGCCGGTACCAGCACGGCAGCGGTACTCTAAGGGTTCCGCCATACTTTCGTCCGCGGTTACTGCTGAAATATTGCTGAGACTCCGATGCCAATATAATGAATTGTATGTCTCGGGCTGATCATGGTGCCATGCTCGCGGTTGCGTTGGCGGAAGCCCGAAAAGGCCTTGCTGAGGGCGGAATTCCGATCGGAGCTGCAATTTTCGATGCAGACGGTCGACTCGTTGGGTCGGGTCACAATCGCCGGGTACAGAATGGAGATCCTTCACTGCACGGGGAAACCGACGCGTTCCGCAATGCTGGGCGCCAACGCAGCTATCGCGATTTGACGATGGTTACTACCTTAGCGCCGTGCTGGTATTGCAGCGGTCTGATTCGGCAGTTCGGTTTCGGCGCAGTGGTAGTCGGAGAGAGCCGGAATTTCCAGGGTGGGCTGGAGTGGCTCCGCTCGCTTGGCGTCAAGGTGTTTGATCTCGACTCCGCAGAGTGCGCGTCACTATTGAGAGACTATATTCACAACAATCCGGACGTATGGAACGAGGACATCGGGCAGGAATAGGGAGCTAGTTGATTCGATGACCATCGACAAGCGAGTTCTGCAGAGTCTTCCTAAAGTTGTTTTGCATGAGCACCTGGACGGAGTACTTCGGCCGAGCACAGTGATTGAGTTGGCGAAGAGCATCAAGTACACGCTTTTGCCGAGTGAGGATCCGGGCGCGTTAGGAGAATGGTTCCACCGCGGCGCGAATCAGGGGAGTCTGCCGGAATACCTCAAGGGATTTGCGCACACCATTGCTGTAATGCAGACGGAAGAGGCGCTTGAGCGCGTTGCTTATGAACAGGCGCAAGACTTAAGCCTCGACGGTGTTATTTATTTCGAGACCCGCTTCGCACCGATTTTTCACACTCAGAAGGGATTAACTCCTCAGCAAGTGGTTTCTGCTGTGCTCAAGGGCCTGGAACGGGGCAGAAGGGATTTTGGGATATCGTCTGGATTGATCATCTGCGCCATGCGCAACATGGATGCGTCGCTGGACATGGCGGAATTGGCGGTCGATTTTCGCCAGCGTGGTGTAGTCGGCTTCGACTTGGCGGGCGAGGAAGGCGGGTATCCTCCAAAGAAGCACATAGAAGCGTTTCATTATATTCAACGACAGAATTTCAATATCACGATTCACGCCGGTGAGGGATATGGGAAGGAATCGATCTGGCAGGCCATCCAATATTGCGGAGCGCATCGAATTGGGCATGGGACGCGCCTGATCGACGATATTGCAGTTGCCGATGGCAAGGTGGTGAAGTTAGGGGAACTCGCGCAATATGTGCTCGACAAGCGTATTCCACTAGAGATCTGCCTGCTGAGCAACGTCCATACGGGAGCTGCGCGCAGTCTTGAGGAGCACCCCTTCCGGATCCTCTTCCGGGAGAAGTTCCGGGTTACACTCAACACCGATAACCGGTTGATGAGCAACACGACGATGAGCAAGGAGTTCGACGCGGCTGCAGATGCTTACGGACTGTCCATCGACGACTTCGAGAAAATTACCATTAATGCGATGAAGAGTGCCTTCCTGCCCTATAACCGGCGCATTGATTTCATCTACTCGACGATCAAGCCCGGTTATGCCAAAATCCGCGCATCCCTTGTGAAAAAGTAAATCGGGAACTTTCAGAACTGGCAAAACATGGGCTTCGAACCTCGGCCGCGCTCACGCGGAAAGAGCCGCAAGCGTGTCGGCGAGTACAAGGGTTCCGTTAGCAATATCTTCCGGCGACGCATATTCGTCGGGGCGATGGCTGTATCCGTTGCGGCAAGGGATAAATAACATCGCCACAGGCGCAATGCGCGACATGAAGAGCGAATCATGGTACGCACGACTGACCATCGTCAGGAAGGGCAATCCCCGCTTTCTGCAAGCCTGGGAAAGGGCGTCGACGATTTCTGGAGCGCACTCGGCCGGGGCATCCGCGTTCAGCAACTCTTGGCGGATCGTGACGTGCCGGTTGGCTTCGATGGTGCGGCATGAATGTTCAAGTGCGTGAAGAACTGCATCGCGACGGGAGATATCCGTATCGCGGATGTCGACGCTCAGCTGCACGCGGCTGGGAATGCTGTTAATGGCACCGGGAAATACGTCGCACATACCGACGGTCGCTACCGTATCCCGCGCACCGCTATGGCGGGCCGAATATTCGACTGCCAGAATCAATTCAGCGGCCGCGCAGAGAGCATCTTTACGATCTTCCATGAGAACTGCGCCAGCGTGTCCACCTGCCCCCTCGATGAGTACCCGGAGGCTGGCCGGAGCCGCGATCCTGGTCACAATTCCCACAGGAATTCTCTGTTGTTCGAGCAATGGCCCTTGCTCGATGTGTAGTTCCACGAAAGCCTTGTAGTGGTCAGGAGGCAGTTTCACTTCTTCAAGGTCTCCGACGAAACCTGCATTCCCGCGCACCTGCTCGACTGTGTTGCCGTCGCGATCAGTAAGTGTTCTTGCCGCGTCTGCAGAAAGCGAGCCGGACAGCAAGCGGCTACCCAGACAGCCGACACCGAAACGAGTCGGCTCTTCCGATGTGAAGACGAGCAATTCAATGGAATGCCTCGGACGAAATCCACGAACTTGCAATGTACGAATGGCCTCGAGACCCCCTAAAACGCCGACAACGCCATCATACTTTCCGGCATTCGGAATCGCGTCTATATGGGATCCGGTACCGATGGCTGAAGCGTCTGGATCGGATCCCTCCCACCGAGCGAATAGGTTCCCTATGGGATCTTGCCGCAACCCGAGCCCGCTTTGGTCACAGCGGGCTCGGAGCCATGTGCGCGCTTTGAGATCGGTCGGGGTGAATACAATTCGCGTGACCGCGGGAGCTTCGGCGTCGGAGATGGCTGCGAGTTCTTCGATTTCCGCAGTCAGCCGATCTTTTATGGTGTCTAGACTCATCGAGGTCCGTTGGCCAAGGGATGGCGATTCCAATCCTTGTAGATCAGATATTTCGCCGGGACCTTCCCGATGGCTCCGAACCACTGCGGACACCACGGACCCATCCAGATGAAATCACCGGCGCTGGTTGAATACCACGATTCGCCAAGGCGATAGATGCCGCCACCTTCGAGCATGAGGAGACCGTGCTCCATAATGTGCATTTCGACCATGGCCAGGGACGCTCCCGGCTGATAGAGCATGGTATTCACGGCAAAATCGAAGCTCATCGTGTCAGGAAGCAGACACTTCACCTGCAAGTCGGGATCATTCCCGAGCGGGTGGGAGGCCACGGCGTCTTCGTGAGCGAGGATGGCAGTGGGCGGGTTGACTGACTTGAGTGAACTGTAGCGTTTCTCAATCACGGCCGCGCGGCACAATTTCGATGACGAGACTCGGTGCACGAGCCCTTCTGGCAGATACGCGTAGCCGCGAGCAATGATTTTGTTTTGATGGCCAGCAGCATCCACTTGCAGTTCGCCTTCCAGAACAAAAATGAAGCGTTGAGCTTCAGGCGAGCCGAGTTCGCCACCGGGCTCAAATTCCGCCGTATATTGCGTGAAATGCGCGCCGATGGCTGGACTTGCATGGACAATCGCAGCGCACGCCTTCATGCCGGGCAGGGTTGTGCGAACGAAGGAATCGGGCGTCAGAAAAAGATGGTCATGCTTGCGCGAACTGCGTGTATGACCCAAATTATGCACGGCTCATCCTTTGTTGAAGGTGAGAAGAATGGGCAAGCCGGTCGAGCAAATGCAGGCCGCAGTCGATCGCCTTTGCCACATCCGCAAGGTGGACGGACTCCCCAGGGTCATGGCTGATCCCGCCGGGGGTTCGCAGGAAAATCATTCCCGCGGGGACCTTTTCGGCAAGAATCATGGCGTCATGACCGGCGCCGCTTACCATTCGATAGGGGTGAGATCCGGTCATACGAATGGCCTGTTCGATTTCGGCGAGCAAATACGAATCCATGGCGACTGCAGGCTGGTTCAGAAGCATCCGCGAGTGGAGACACAAACCGCGCCGTTCGGCAATCTGCTGCGCGTTCTCGATCAGAGCGTCGGTTGTGCGCTCGCGGATGTTGTCCGATTTGTGGCGCACGTCAAGAGTCGCACGAACTTCGCCGGCGATCACATTGGTAGCTCCCGGAGTCGCATCGACGCGGCCGACAGTTGCCACCAGATCGGGCGTTTTCTGTGCTGTATGCTCGACAGCAACGATCCATTCCGCTGCTGCCGCCAAGGCATCATGGCGAAGGTGCATCGGCGTCGTGCCCGCGTGATTGGCCTGCCCCACGAAAACAAGTTCCCTGCGAGTTTGTCCAGCGATTGCCTCGACTGCCGCCAGGGGATAATCAAGAGATTCGAGCACAGGCCCCTGCTCGATGTGGAATTCCAAATAAGCGAGAATGTCATCGCTCAATACGGCACTCGCCAGCTCCGTTGGGTTCAGTCCGAAGTTCTCGATTGCCCGGCGAACTGAAATCCCACTTTTATCCTGGAGATTCAGTAATTGGTCATCCACTCTCCCCACCAATGCACGACTGCCAATGAACGGAGTTCCGAATCGTACTCCTTCTTCCTCCGAAAATCCTACGACTTCGATTGCAAAAGGAAGGCTTTGGCGCTGGAGGGTTTCCAGCAACGCGACCGCAATGAGCACTCCGAGGACGCCATCGTAAGGGCCGGCATTCGGCACAGTGTCCAGATGAGAGCCGAGCATCAGGCGGGCGGCGCCGCTTTGGGCCGCTGGATAGAATCCACGCAGGTTGCCGGCAGGGTCTACCGTTACTGCAGCACCTGCAGCCTTCAGCCAGGCTCCGATTTCGCGGTGGCAATCGCGCATGGGCGGAGACAGAAAAGTTCTACAAGTGCCGTTTTGACTTTCACTGAAACAAGCCAGCTTGCCGCAACGAGCTAGTACTTCTTCCGCACGTTTTCCGATGTCAGCCGATTTCAGCACCGAACCTAACTCCGCCTCCTAAGTGTCGCCTCAATGAAGCCGTGTGGCTCGTCGATTGGTTGGAAAATCTCGTTTGGATTGTCCTGGCCGAACCGCGAGAGATCGACGAGAAGGCAGTGTCTGTTCGGCATGCTCAATTGAATATCCTCAATTTCGGGCACCCGCTCCAAAGCAGCTTCGCCCATTGCATACAAAGTGTGTTGCACCGATTTACTGGAATGATTCGCAAATACTCCCACTAAAATCTCGCGTATCCTTGACCGCGACGATTGGAAGAAATGGGCGGAGGCTGCGTAGGTCCAGCGAGCGCTCAAGGAAGTTCCCAGAAGCCGGTCCGTCGCCTCGGGTAAAGTGGTCAAGGAGTCCTTCAAAAAACCCACGAACTCTGAGCCCGCTGTCTTGAGAATCACAAGATTGTCAAACCCGGCAATCACGCTGACTTCCCCACTCCTATTCCTCCCAACCATCGTGGTCTGGAGTTCGCCGCTCGATTGCACAAACGTTGTGGCGTGTGGCTTGCCTCCCACGAGAAGATGCTCCCACGCTTTTTCCGATATGCCGGCACGTGCTCGCGTCACCTGCGGGTTACGCTCCAAGAAATAGGCCAGCAGTTCCTGCGCAAAATCCTCCATGCATATAGCGGAGGTGGCTCTCGCCAATGAGTAGATCGTATTTTTCATGGTGTCGGTGGGAAGAATCTTACTGTTATCTCCGTCGACAAAGCAGGATTCAAAGTCGCCTTCCAGCAAAATGTCTAAAGTCCACTCCCGCAGATCGTGCTGCGCAGGATGCCGCTTCACATGGAGGAGCCGGACGCGCGACTTACCGTAACGGTTCTCTGCCAACACGACCATGTATCAACTCCCTCGGTACGTAGTGTATCCATGGGGGCTCAACAGCAGCGGGAGGTGAAATTGCGACTCTCCCTCGCGCACACGAAACGTAATTTCGATGACTGGGTACAGGGATTCGATGTGGTTTCCGGATTGGTAACTCGAGATATCGAAGACCAACCTGTAGTCTCCCGATTCCAGCCCCGTATTTTCTGGCAATAATTGGGCGCAGCGCCCGTCGCCGTCGGTGTGCGAAGCGGTAATGAGTATCCACTCTCCGGACTTGACCTGTCGCTCCAGCCGCACAGGCAGGTGTTGGGCAGGCTTCCCCCAATTCATATCAAGAACGTGAGTAGAAATCCGTTTCATGAAGCAAGCCATTTCCTTAATCGAACGTGTGCGATCTGTCGTTGCTGCTCAGCCGCTTCCCGTAATTCCGTTGCATCGTCGTTGCGCAAGCGCCGTTGCAAAATGTCAAGGATCTCCCCTGCAGATCTATTTGTCGCGCAAACAATGAAGATGCGATGGAACTGCTCCTCATACTTTTGGTTTGCGTGCGCGAGTGCGCTCCTGAGATCGATATCGGCGACAGCCACCTTACGCTGTTCCTCCGTTGACCAGTTTGCTGAACGTGCAGGGCTGGAGTGGGCGGCCGATTCCCCAATGCGCGGATGACTACGGAAGGCTTCCAACCAGTCGGATTCGGAAACGCTCCACCATACCTCGTCACAGGCGGTCAGCAGAGCCGCCTCGCTGGGAATCGGCCGGCGGTTCGCCATTCGATCAGCCCAGGCCTTTGAAGCGCAACAGGGCAGAATTTCTTGCGCTGCATCTTCCGGGCGCAAACTGTTCCATCGCGCAAGCACAGGGTTCATGGGACGTTCCCTGCGACTCGATTTAGAAGTTCAGCTACCAGATTTCCCGTAACCGCTGTGCGATATCTCGCGGTGGATCGAAGGTCGTCAATAGCTTGAATTTCAGCGGCAGCCCTCCGTTTCGCCCCCGACACAAGCGCAGGATCGATCCGACATCCCCGTATCGTATTTTCTGTCTCCTTCAAACGCAGAGGAATAGGAGCGACGCTGCCCATTGCGATACGAATGTCGTCAACAACTCCATCGGCAAGTCGCGCCATGGCTGCTACGCAGATCTTTGAGATAGCCTGAGCATTTCGTGGGCCTACTTTACGAGCGTACGTTTGATACTCAGAGTAGCGTGGCCGCAGGCACACCTCAAGGATCAACTCATCCGGCTCGAGTCTCGTCTTGCGATAGCCTGTGTGAAAGGTAGCGTAAGGCACTCGGCGCTCACCCCGAACTGAGACGAGTACCAATTCTGCTTCGTACACGAGCAGCGCAGGTAGTGAATCGCCTGCTGGGGACGCGTTGACGATATTGCCTCCGATGGTTCCGCGATTCTGGTTCGCGATCCCACCGGTCCAGCTTGCCGCAATGGCCAGCAAAGGAAACTCGCTCTGGATCATTTTGCTTGCGCGCAGATCGGTATAGGTGCTACCCGCGCCGATCCGAACTTCGTCGGGCAGGGCTTCGATATGGCGCAATTCCGGTAAATTCCAGATGCTTACCAGCTTTCTTGGGGCAAGGTTCCCGGCTGAGTATTGCACCATCAGATCGGTGCCGCCAGCAATAGGACGCCGTGTTCCAGGCTCATCAGCGAGAATAGACAAAATCGATTTTAGATTTGCGGGCGCCAGCAGCTCGTACTCGGCCGGATTCGATCTCACTTGCCAGCGCTCCTGCGGGCGGCCTCAGCAACAGCCTCAAAAATCTGCATGTAGCCCGTACAGCGGCAGAGATTGCCGGAGAGTGCTTCGCCGATTTCTTCCCGGCTCGGATGTGGATTCTTCTGCAAGAGGTGAAATGCGGCAAGAATCATCCCGGGCGTGCAAATCCCGCATTGCGCACCTCCGCAATCGAGGAAGGCTTGTTGAAGGACATGCAAGCGATTTTCGGAGGCGAGACCCTCAATGGTGACGATTTCCGCGCCTTTCGCTTGGAGAATGGGAATAAGGCAGCTGTTTACCAGGAGGCCATTCATCAGAACAGAACAAGAACCGCACTCTCCTTCTCCGCAGCCCTCCTTTACTCCCGTCAGATTAAGCTGATCCCGTAATACATCCAACAGTCGCTCCATAGGATGTGCATGCACCGTTGCGCGCTGGCCGTTTACGGTAAATGAAACCTCAGACGCCTTGGGAAGGAGTGTGGTGGTAGTCATCGATCGCGGTTCGCAGTAGTGGTGGTTACGTCTTCAGCCGTGGTATTTACCGTGAGTGCATCGAAAATGTCTTCCGGGGTTGCGGGGATGGAATTTAACGCAGCGCCGAGGGCATCCGTAATTGCGTTGATGACCGCGGGGGCGGGGCCATCCATCGGCAGCTCCCCGATTCCCTTTGCTCCGAACGCACCGTGTACGTTTCCCCACTCTTCAAAATAAACCCGTATCGGCGGAAGGTCCCCAGAGGTTGGAATGATGTAGTTGGTCATCTGGCCGTTTTGCATTCGTCCGCGATCCCAGACTACCTTTTCGAACAGGGCGAATCCAATTCCCTGGGCAATGCCACCGGTGATCTGTCCGGTCGCGAGGATGGGATGCAACACCTTTCCTATCTCCTGAAGTGCGACAAAATCGTCTACGGAAACGGAGTAGGTAACGAGATCTACCGTGACTTCGGCAATGTAGACAGCCCAGGCGAAGGCTGCGTACGCGGCTCCGCAATATTTTTCTTCATCCCAGACTATGTCTGCCGGCGGTTCGTAGCGTGCCAAAGAGCGGAAAGGGCCGTGCTTCTCCACGTAGCGCCGACAGGCTGCGCGAAACTCCTGGGCAGAATACGGTTCCTTGAGTAATTGACTGGACGTCAGAGTTCGCTGGATTCCCAAGGCTGCGGATTGCACGAGCTTTCCAATCACCATTGCGGTGCGTGAGGCGACCGTGGGTCCGCTATTCGGGACTTGATGAGTATCCGGCTGGGCGATCGACACATCTTCAAAGGCCAGACCCAGAGTGTCGGCGACGATCTGACATAGGACGGTATTCGTGCCTTGGCCAAATTCGGTGCTGGACACGAGCACGCGGACGCTGCCATCTGCAAGGGCCTCGACGCCGACCAGAGAGCTGAGATAGCGTTCGCCCGATCCAGTAAAGCCGGCACCATGGAGGAAAGCCGCAATGCCAATTCCTTTCTTTTTTGAATTGCCGACATTTTCGTCCTCGAACCTGGCCTTTCTTGAATTGTAGTCAGCTAATTCCAAAGCACGGTCTAGAAGGCTGTCCAGATTCGTTTCTTCGCTTACGATCTGCCCCGTGGTGGTCGTTTGACCTGGCTTCAACAAGTTCCGGCGCCTGATCTCGACTGGCGATATCTGCACGACCCGAGCGATCTCGTCTATGTGCCGTTCCATGGCGAAGATGGACTGTGGCGCACCGAATCCACGAAAAGCCCCGTGCGGTGGAACGTTTGTAGCGAGGGCCTTGGCGTGAATGCGTACGCTTGGCCAATAGTAAGGCCCACCGGCATGGATCGCCCCGCGTGAAAGAACCACTGGCGAGAGGGTTTGATAGGCTCCGCCGTCGATCGTGAATTCGATTTCACCGCCAAGAATTCGACCTTCGCGGGTGACCGCGGTACGGTGGCGAGTCCGCGAAGGATGACGCTTCGTCGTAGCCGCCATATCTTCCATGCGGTCATAGACAATCTTCACCGGGCGGCCGGATTTGATAGCCAGAAGAGCTGCATGGCCGGCAATCATGGAGGGGTAATCTTCCTTCCCGCCGAAGGCGCCACCGGTTTCCATCTGTATGACACGCACGCGATCCTCGGGAAGATTGCACAGCCTCATCAGGGACTTGTGCACGTAATAAGGACACTGCAGCGATCCCCACACCGTAATCCCTCGCTGGGCATCAAAATCGGCAATCATGCCGTTATTTTCAATGTAAAGCTGCTCTTGCGCTCCGGTACGGTACTCTCCTTCAATGATGTGGTCTGCCACCCCCCATGCACGATTGAGGTCACCTTTTTCAATGAGGCAAGTTTTGAACATGTTATCTGTGCCCCAGATGACCTGGGTGAGGCGTTCACTTTCTTCGATACTGAAGATCGCGGGCAGAGGCTCGTATTCGATTGAGACTGCTGAGACCGCCTTCGGAAGCAGATGCCGGTCAGAATGCCCGAGCAGAAGGATCGGTTCCTCTGGATGGTTAACGACTCCGTCCGCCAGGCATGGCTGATCTTCGCCAATGAGCGCGATGCAATTCTTCCCCGGAATGTCTTGCGCGGAAACTATCACGAACTCTTGCCAATCGACTCCGGGTCCGAAGTGGATCCTCCTCATTTTGCCTCGTGGAACGGTGCTGCGGACCGTGGCGCCATACAGCATGTTGGGGAGAGTCTTATCGTCGATGTAGAGCGCGCGCCCGGTGACTTTATCGTGGCCTTCCTTCCGCGGAACAGAAGCGCCGACAATGCTTTTGTTTCTCATGCGCTTGTTTGTCCACCTGTATCTTTCTCGGCTGCGCACTCGCGAGCGTGCGGTAGACCCTCGTCTGAGCGTGATCGCGAGAATGAACGGAACTCGCGGCCGGCCGGATGCCCAGGGAATAAGCCCCCTTGAAAAACCGCCTCTCCTCGAAGATAGGTTGCCTTCACCACACCCCGAAATCTTTCACCCATGTATGGCGAAACCGGATGCCGATAGTACAACTGAGATTCGTTCACAACAAACTCGTCTTCTGTATCAAATATGACAAAGTCAGCGTCGTAGCCCTCGGCAATTCGGCCCTTTTGGAAATGGCAACCTGCCAGCCTGGCGGGCCCTTCGCCCATCCATCGCGCGATATCAGGAAGAGAAAAGCCTCTTGCGATCGCTTCTGTATACATTAGGGAAAGGGCAACTGACAGGCTCGAAATACCTCCCCAAGCGGATCCGAAATTCCCCTCCTGCAACCGCTTCATTTCTGGAGGACAGGGCGAGTGATCGGTCACAACGAAATCGATCGTCCCGTCCCGGAGCCCTTCCCAAAGCCGTTCGCGGTTTTCGCGGTCGCGAATCGGAGGAGCGCATTTGCACAACGTTGCACCGTCAGAAATCGTTTCAGCGGTCAAATGAAGATAGTGTGGGCAGGTCTCGAGACTGATCGCAAGGCCCTCGGAGCGGGCTGCGCGAAAAAGCGGCAAGGCTTCGCTGGCTGACAAATGGACAACGTGAAGATGAAAACGATATTTTCGACAAAGCGAAATAAGCAGATGAATGGCGGAGAGTTCGGCCGCTTCAGGTCGCGATCGCAGGTAGGTCATGTAACACGACCAGTCCGCATCCGCCAAATTTGCCGTCGCGGCCTCGATGGGGCCGGGCAATTCGGCATGAACAAGCAGTGGTAGGCCGGTTTGGGTTATGTGGGGCAATGCGGCAGCCAGGTCCTGTTCGGT
>Ga0307478_10000911_pt1 | contig 27820 bp, 22 predicted proteins | sample atmos_gasesECM4C_2_FD_203713 | JGI IMG/M metagenome (GOLD analysis project Ga0307478, IMG submission 203713) | Hardwood forest soil microbial communities from Morgan-Monroe State Forest, Indiana, United States - atmos_gasesECM4C_05 | ecosystem: Environmental > Terrestrial > Soil > Temperate...
CGAAGTTTTTCCCCGGCTTTTTTCCGTCATCGCGATGGTGGCTGATTGGCTCGAAACTCCGTCCGAGACTCCTTCTGAAACTTCGGCCAGGAATTCGGCGAAAGGAATACTTCGCGGGGCGGCGTTTGATCTGGCTGCGCTGGCGGACAATCTTGCGGAGCGATTGCACCTGCGGGGCACGCGGTTTGCAGTTGCAAAAACGGGCGGGATGATTGGGCGCTCGAAGTATCTGGAGAGTCAGATTGACGAGCGATTGAAGAATGCGTTTCCTCAGGCGGAGGTTGGAGCGCTTCAGGGGTCTCCCGCCGAAGCTGCGGCGCGCATGGCGTTGCGGCTGCTGACCGCGGTGTCTGCGCAAGGTGAATGAGATGACGGGCGCGGACAAAAATCGCGATCGCGCGCTGGTTGCGTCTGGCGATGAATTGACCGCTTTACTTCACCATGCCGACGCGGGTGTGCTGCTTGCGCTGGTCGATAATCCATCGCTGGAAGAAACCCAGCTGTGTACGCTGCTGGAACGAAAGAATCTGCCGGGCGAAGTACTTGAGGAGGTGGCGCGGCGGAAGCCGCTCTTGAAGAGTTACCGGGTCAAGAAGGCGTTGGCGTTTCATCCGCGGACGCCGCGGCTGGTCACGATGCGCTTGCTGCGGGATCTGTATTTGATGGACCTCGTGCAGATAACGCTGTTGCCGGGGATTCCGACGGAGTTGAAACGGAATGCGGAGGATCAGCTGGTTTCGCGGCTGCCGCAGATGCCGCTGGGACAAAAAATCACTTTGGCACGGCGCGGGCCGGCGCGTTTGGCTGGGGCGCTGCTGGCGGAAGGGCACGCGCAAATTGTTGGCATCGTATTGGACAACGCGTATTTGACCGAAGCGCAGGTGCTGAAGGTGCTCTCACGCGAAAAGCTTCCACCGGTGGTTGTGCATGACATCTCTCGGCACCGGAAGTGGTCGATCAGCTACAACGTGCGGCTGGCGCTGGTGCGGCATCCCTTGTCGCCGCTGGCCACGGTGCTTGGGTACTTGCCCGAGCTCACCGTTTCTGATTTGCGCGAGCTGGCCTCGCCGGGAATCGTTCCGGAGAGCCTGCGCAAGTACCTGCAAGCGGAAGTGCAACGGCGGATTCGCGCGGGAGAAAGATCTGGAGAGAAGCACATAACCCCTGACCCCGGGGCTGCGTCTAATCAAGACTAAGCGGTGTCCGTTTACCCTTAGGCTGAAGTTCACTCTCGAGGGAGTGTGTCCGGCAACGTCAGCCGGATTGCTGGGAACAAAACACCGGGTTCCGGCGTCGTATGGGTGTGCTCGTAGCAGGGGTATGCTTGAAATTGTCGAGCGGCGAGAACGCCCTGGCGCCGCACCTTGGGATCCTTGGCAGGGGGGCTTTCCGGGTCAATGGGCAGTGGGGATCAAGCGTCCCGGCGCTCCGACCGCCGCTGGGCAACGCGCTACTCGTTTCGCGCCAACCTCGAGATCGAATGGGGTTCCGCAATCCTGCGCGCCAACACGCGCGACATCAGTTCCAATGGAATGTTCATCGAATCCGCCGATCCGTTGTGGATTGGGGCGGGGTTTACGGCGCATATAGTGCTGGACCGGCCAGTGAAAGTGGATTGTTCCGTGAAGCGCATCGAGCCGGGACACGGCATGGGCGTCGCCGTGACGCTTTCCGAAGGACAGCACGAACAGCGCTATCAAGATCTTCTGGCTTCTCTCGGCAACACAGGTTCCTAAGCTCGTCTTATACTATGCTTGCTGCGGCGCGGGTTGTCGCGAGGCTCTCGCCGCATGGAAGTGTATCCGCCCCCTTCGTTGCAGATGGCGTTTGAGGCCGTATGAGTTTGACCAGATGCCTTGATTGCGGTTCCCCGCGAACCGCGGACCAATGTCCCTCTTGCGGATTGACGTCGGTTGCGGCCGAACTGGTGTACCGCCGGAGGCTAGTGGCGCGAACAGCGATCTTTTTGGTCGGTTCGCTTGCTTTTCCTTATGTGAGCCAGATTTATGCTCCGCTGGACTTGGACTTGATGCTGGTGTTTTTCGGGTTGCTGTTTTTCCTGGCTCTGGCGATAGCGGTGGTTCTCGAAAGGCGGGCGCGGCTGCACCAGGAAATTGAAGTGCTGAAGCGGATCTACGCGGGATTCATTCCGCTGCCCTGGATTTTGGCGGCTACGCTTTTTCTGAACGGGCGGCTCGATTCGCAGAAAAATCTGGCTTACTATCCGACTTCGGTGGTGAGTAAATTCAATATGAAGGGCATCGTGCGGGGGAGCCGGCGATTGCATGTGCGTTCGTGGCGTGCTGGGCAGAAGGTCGAGGCATTGGCGGTGAATGCCGATGATTTCGACCGGTTCCAGATTGGAGATACGGTGACTGTGGCGGTCGAGCCGGGAGCGTTGGGGATTCCGTGGTATTTCGGGGTGTACCGTCGGTGAAGCGTGGTGTGTGGCTGGGTAGCAGCGAGAAAAGAGCACAGGCTGAAGCCTGTGCCACTGACTCAGTAGGCGGGTTTGCCGTCGGGCTTGAGGGGCAAATTAATGTCCAGATAGTGGCCGTTCTTACCGAAGCGAAAGCGCACGCGGCGGACCATCAAGCCGACGTCGCGCATTTTCCAATCAGAAATTTCGATGGGGTCGCTCGGAAGGTCGGAGAGCGACCATTCGACGTTGTCGCCCTGCGGCTTCACGGTTTGCGGATCGACTTCGTAAACTTCGGCTTCTTTTAGGTCCAGGTAGAGGTAGCGTTTCCACAACTTCACAAGCAGCGCGTCGCGCTTTTCCGAATGATAGATATTCCAGGTTTGCGGCGCTGCGTCGTTGAAACGCACGATGGCGAATTGCACCGGCTTCCAGACAGCCTTTTTTTCTTGCGGCGCCGGTTGCGGAAGCGCCGAGAAGAGAATTAGCACGGAGACGAGGGCCGTTTGCATTCCTGAAGTCAATTTACATCACAACTTCGCTGAAGGATTTGTCGAGGAGGCGGATGGCTTCGTCGACGTCGGGCTTGGTGGTGTTGAGCATGGGGGCGAGGCGGAGGACATTGCCCATGAGGCCGCCTTTGCCGATGAGCAGGCCGTTGTCGCGAGCGCGTTCCATGACTTGCGTGGTTTGCGCGGGAGCGGGCTCTTTGGTTTTGCGGTCTTTCACGAGTTCGAGAGCTTGCATGAGTCCCATGCCGCGGACGTCGCCGATGAGCGGGTGCTTTTCTTGAAGCTCTTCGAGTTTGGCGCGGAAGTAGTTGCCGACGGTGTGGGCGTTTTCGCGGAGGTCGTCTTCTTCGATGAGTTCAATGGTGGCGCGGGCGGCGGCGCAGGTGACCGGGTTGCCGCCGAAAGTGGCGATGTTCAAGCCCTGGAAGCCGGCGGCGATTTCTGGTGTGGTGACCGTCAAGCCTACCGGGACTCCATTGGCCATGCCTTTTGCGCTGGTGAGAATGTCTGGCGTGACTTCCCATTGCTCGATGCCGAACCATTTTTTGCCGGTGCGGCCCCAGCCGGTCTGGACTTCGTCGGAGATGAAAAGGCCGCCGTATTTTTTCACGATGTTGAAAACGATTTTGAAATATTCCTTAGGCGGGGTGATGAAGCCGCCGACGCCCTGGATGGGTTCGGCGATGAACGCGGCGATGCTGCCGCTGGTGCCGGTCTGGATGAGATTTTCGACGTCACCGGCGCAAGCGACTTCGCATTCGGGGTATTTCAGGTGTAGCGGGCAGCGGTAGCAGTACGGATTGATGGCATGCGCGATGCCAACGCTGATGACGGCGGCTTTGCGATAGGGCGCATGTGCGGTGACGGATTTCATCAGAGAAGAGCCGCCGGAATAGGCGTGGCGCAGGGCGACGACGTCATAGCTGCCGGTGGCCATTCGGGCAATGAGAATGGCGGCTTCGTCGGCTTCGCTGCCGGAGCTGGTGAAGAAACTCGACGATAAATTGCCGGGAGTGATCTGCGAAATTTTTTCGGCCAAGGCGACGATTTGCTCGGTCGGATAGAGCGTGGACATGTGCTGGAGCTTGTTGACTTGCGCGTTGATCTTGCTCGTGATTTTGGGATTGCAGTGGCCCACGGAGACGGTGAGGATGCCGCCGAAGAAATCGAGGTATTTGCGGCCTTCGACGTCCCAGACGTGTTGCATCTCGGCGTGGTCGGCGACGAGTGGTTTCTGATAGTAGTTTGTGACGGAGGGCCAGATGTATTTTTTGTGTTTGGCGACGGCTTCTTCGCTGCGGGACATGGTTGATGGCACGGGCTTTGCGGGAGTGGTCATGGACGCTTCCTCGGCGTTGGTATGTTGATGTTCGAGTGTACGACGCGGTGAAACGTGCGGCAAGCATGCTCCTATCGCAAAATATCCCAGGCATCTAGGAGCGTCCACATCTAACCTTTCGGATTATTAACTCACTGGTTTGTTTTCGGCGGTTTCGTACTATGATGCCGCAGCATTCTAATTATGAGCACTGCCAGCAAACTCCGCTTAATCCGTACAGCCCGCGACGCCGGTTTCTCGGACGTCGACATCCTTCGGGAGGTGTTGCCCGGAGTTTACGCCAGCGAAAAGCGCCGTCAGATGGTCGTCGAGTGGGGAGAGCTCTTGGGAAAATCCCCTAGCGAGGCGCTCCGGATCGCGCACGGCGCCGGCCTGATTCCGAGCGCGCACCCGCCACGGGGCGGCGGCTAAGGAATGCTTCACGGTACAGGTCCGGAAATGTCTGACGAATGAATTTTCTGTCATCGGGTGACGCAGCTGCGAGCTTCCTGATCTTAGCAATTCGCTCGGTGCGGGTCATCCCTTCGAACCGGCGCGCGACGGCCGCGATAAGATGTTTTTCCGCCATCGAGAGTGACCTCTAGAACCAGTATGCATCCACGGCACTCCTAGAACAAGCATCTGTTCATGGCCTGCATCTCGCGCTACCCACCCAGTGAGCGACCTCATGCATCAAAGGCTGGAGTTTCGGACCCGAGGTATCCAATACGCGAGGAGATTAGCGATGGTGATTCGCGGAAAAAGCCCGAGTGACAGCGATGCGATTTGGAAAATCCTCGAACCGGTGATTCGCGGCGGGGATACGTATACGTTGCCGCAGGATATGAATCGCGAGGAGGCGCTGGCCTATTGGAACTCGGCGGGCCACGAAGTGTTCGTCGTGGAGGAGAACGGCGAAATTCTGGGGACGTATTATTTGCGCGCGAATCAAAAAGGCGGAGGGGCGCACGTTGCGAATTGCGGGTACATGACCGCACCGTGGGCGAGTGGGCGCGGAGTTGCGCGGGCGATGTGCCAGCATTCGCTGGAACGCGCCAAGGCGCGCGGCTTTCGAGCGATGCAGTTTAATTTTGTGGTCAGCAGCAACGAGCGCGCGGTGAAGCTGTGGCAGAGCATGGGATTTGAAATTGTGGGACGGCTGCCGGTGGCGTTTATGCATCCGACGCTCGGCCCTGTTGACGCGCTCGTGATGTATCGCCATCTGTAAATCGAGGGTTTCTGAGCGGAGCGGCACGAGTGCGCCGCAGCGCAGACACGGCACTACGTCGGAAGGCCTGCCATGCGTATAATGACGCGCTATGGCTACGAGCCCCTCCCTCATCCGGCGAGCGTTTCGAATGTTCGGGCGCGTATTTCCGCGATGTGGCATGATTTCGCAGGCGATCGCGTTCAATTTGTTTCTGGCTTTTTTCCCTGCGCTGCTGATCATGGTGGGCTTCGCGACGAGCCGCATCGGCGGACGAACGAGTCTGCTCGATTTGATCACAGACCTCACGGCCTTTCTGCCGCCAGGAAGCCAGAGCATCGTTTCCGAGTTTCTGGTGAAGCGCGGGCCGGACGCGTGGAAACTGGCGCTGGTGGGATGGACCGGAACATTGCTGGCGGGATCACAAGTGATGCGGCTGCTCATGGAAGGAATTCACAGGATTTACGGAGATCAGGAACTGCCGGGGTTTCTGCACCGGCAACTTCGCGGATTGGCATTGCTATTGGTGACGATCGCACCGCTCCTGGCGGCAGCGATACTAGGCGTTCTTGGCCGGCCGATACGGCGCTGGCTGGCGCTGGAGCTTGGCCCTCAGCATATCCTGCAGAGCTGGTGGACGATTTTCTTTCCTGCAATGGCGATCATGCTGGCACTGGCGGCGCTGACGGTTATTTACCGGGTGGCGCGGCCGGCAGAGGAACGAATGAGGCACGTCTTGCCGGGGGCGATGGTGGCGACGTCGCTATGGTGGCTGGCGAACGTCTTATTTGGATATTACGTGCGGCGTGTGCCGTACAGCATCGTTTACGGAGGGCTTGCGGCGGTCATCGGATTGATGGTGTGGATGCAGCTTTCGGCGGTGATTGTATTTCTGGGGGCGGCGTGGAATGCGGAGCTGGCAGAGAACCGGCGCGGGGCGCGCGCCTAGAGCCGGGCGCGTCGCCGCTTCGCATGCGAGCAAAACGACTCTGCGAATTGAGTGAATGCGATGGCTGAACAACTGGTTCGTGTGGAATGTTATGCGGGTTATAAAGCCGAAGAGCGTCCCGTGCGCATCGTGTTCGAAGCGCAAACATTGGAGATCGCGGACGTGGAAGACCGTTGGTATTCGCCGGGCGCAACTTATTTCCGGGTGTTGGCGGAGAGCGGGGACCGCTACGTTTTGAGGCATGACGACGCGCAGGGTGTATGGAGCTTGACGGCCTACCGTGCGGGTGGCAAACGCGTTGACACAAAAATTAACCAGAGCGTATAGTCATATCGCGAGTGTGGTCCCAAGGTTCCCCCGTAGTGCCGGTTCTCCCGAGGGCCGGCGGTGCCTGCGGATGCGGATCAGAGAAGGAAAGGGATGTCCTACCTACCGCAGTTCCCGTTCGCGCGGCGCTCTACGTGTCTTTTCTTACTGTTGCTGATGGCGGGAGCAGGGGCAACCGTTTGCGCGCAAACGCCCCCACCGCCAGACGTTCCTCCCGCCGCTAGTGCGCCCGCACAAACACCAGCTGAGCCAGCGAAGCCGCAAACGCCGTCCGCCAATGACAATACGGAAGTCTCGAGCCGGGATACCGCTCCAACATTCAAGGTTCGCGTAAACCTTGTGCTGGTGCGCGTGGTGGTGCGCGATCAGCAGGGCAAAGTAGTCCCTAACTTGCACAAGGAAGACTTTCTGCTGTCTGACAATCGCAAGCCGCAAACGATAACCGCGTTTAGCGTGGAGACACCGGAATCGCGCGCGGTCGCGACCACGACGAGCGCGGACCCCAATGCTCCAGCCGATCCAGAGGCTGCGAAGGCGATAGCGGCGGCGTTGCCGCAGCGATTTGTCTCCGTCGTGTTCGACGACCAGCACCTGACGATGCAGGATGCGATGTTCGTGAGAACCTCCGCGGGGCGTTTTTTTGATTCGCTGGCGGCGTCCGATCGAGTGGGCATCTACTCGACTTCCGGGCAATTCACACAGGAGTTTACCGACGACCACGAGCTTTTGCGCAAATCACTTTTGAAGATAATTCCGCATTCGCCCACCGCAGGACTCCACGATTGTCCGGACATGAGCTACTACGAAGCGGACCTGATCCAGAACAGGAACGATACGCAGGCGCTGGCCATTGCGACGGAAGATACGGTGCAGTGCGCGTTCAATGGTGACGAAACGCAGAGGGCCGCAGCGCAGGCCATGGCGCAGGGTGAGGCGGGTGTTGTGGTTGGGAGAGAGGATTCGTCCACAGAGTACGCCTTGCGGCATATGGGAGATGTGATGCGGCGACTGGGGTCGATGCCGGGACAGCGGATCATGGTTTTCGTTTCCCCTGGATTTATAACCTCGACGTTGCAACTGGAATTCAGCGACCTGGTGGACCGGGCGACGAAGGCGAATATCGTGGTCAACACGATTGATGCGCGAGGCCTGTACACGCCGGATATGGGAGACATCGCCGATCCCACGACGAACGTTTCGATTCGAACAGCAGGTTATAGGTCAACTTACGCGATAGCGGCGCAATCGGCGCAGGAAGACGTGCTGGCGCAGCTTGCCGACGGGACTGGCGGAACTTTTTTTCATAACCGGAACGATGTGGATGAGGGGCTGCGCGAAGCGGGAGCCGCGCCGGCCATGACGTATCTGCTGGGATTCTCGCCGCAAAACTTGAAGCTCGATGGGAGCTTGCACACTTTGAAGGTGTCGTTCGTGCATAAAACCAACTACAAAATCCAGGCGCGGCACGGATACTTTGCGCCGCGACACGTGGTCGACCCAGCCGAGGAGGCGAAGCAGGAGATTCAGGAAGCACTTTTTTCGCAGGACGAAGTCCGCGATCTGCCAGTGGATTTGCACACGCAATTCTTTAAAACCGACAGCTACCAAGCGAAGCTGGCGGTGCTCACCCACGTGGATATCAAAGGCGTGCACTTCCGGAAAGCCGACGGCCGCAACAAGGACGATCTCACCGTGGCAACAGCGATCTTTGATGAAAACGGAAATTACGTGACTGGCGGAGAAAAAATCGTGGAGATGAAACTTTTGGACCCCACGTATGACCGGTTAAGCCGGTCGGGCCTGAATTTGAAGTCGAGCTTCAACGTGAAGCCTGGGACATATCTGGTAAGGCAGGTGGTGCGTGACTCAGAGGGATCGCAGCTTGCGGCGCGCAACGGCGCCGTAGTGATACCGAATTGATGGGGGAGCAAATGAACACAAGAAAGAATCGCGGGCGGATAATTTGGGGCGGGCTTGCTGGTCTGACGGCAGCCGCGTCGTGCTTATTCCTGGGGCAGCTTGCGGGTCAAACGCCGCAGGCGCAGACGTCGTCGGCACCGGCGCCGGCTCAGACTGCGGAAGCGAGCCAACTGTCGGGACCGACGATCAAGGCGGAATCGCGCCTCGTCCTGGTTGACGCGGTTGTGACCGACAAGAAGGGGAACTACGTCCACGACCTGACGCAAAACGATTTCAAAGTGTACGAAGATAATAAGGAACAGGCGGTGGCGAGTTTTTCGTTCGGTGCGGATACGGCGATACAGGCGCAAGGGCAGAAAAGGTATTTGATCCTGTTCTTCGATAACTCGACGATGGCGATGGCCGACCAGATTCAGGCCCGCAACGCCGCGAAAAAATTTATCGACGCCAATGCGGGGCCCGACCGGTTAATGGCGGTGGTGGAATTCGGCGGAACCCTGCAAATCGTGCAGAATTTTACGGCGAACGCCGACCGGTTGCGCGCCGCGGTTTCTGGAGCGAAGGGCTCCTCCGTGGATCCCAATGCTCAGGCTCCTGTCGAAGTGGCCTCGGCGGGGCTCTCGCCATCGGCCAGCCCGTTCGGGGGATCAGCGGGCACGTCCTCGCCTTTTTCCGGGATGAGCAATGCCGAAGCGGATTTTGGGGCGAGGAGCATGCTGCTGTCCGTTCGCAGTCTGGCGAAGAATCTGCGCGGAGTTCCGGGACGAAAGATGGTCGTGCTTTTTTCTTCGGGCTTCCCGTTGACGAGCGAGAGCGAGTCAGAGCTGACCGCCACGATAGACGCCTGCAATAAAGCGAATGTGGCTATCTATTCGCTCGACGTGCGCGGCCTTGTCGCCACGCCTCCCGGAGGGAGTTCACAGCTCCATCCGTTAGCAGGAGATGGGCGCGCGGTTGCAGCGCGGTCCAACTCAGAGAACATTTATGGAGGAGCCCGAGTGGTGCTGGCGTCCTACTCGGCTGGAATGCTTGAGCCACAGCGTCCCGGCGGCGGAGGCGGCACGGGAGGTGGTGGTACCGGAGGTGGAGGAGGACATCCCGGTGGCGGCGGGGGTACAGGAGGAACAGGCGGCACGGGCGGGACAGGTGGAACTGGTGGCACGGGCGGTAAAGGTGGAACCGGGGGCGCGGGAGGCACCGGCGGGACGGGTGGCAAGGGCGGCACAGGCGGCACAGGCGGAACGGGCGGCGGAACCACCGGACGCGGCGGCGGCGGAGTAGTGAATTCGAACAATCCGAATTCGGTCTTTACGCAGCCGAGGACCATCGTTCCACAATTTCCTCCGTCGGCATCCACCAACCAGCAGATTCTGGCGGCGCTCGCGGAAGGCACAGGAGGGTTCACAATCTTCAATACGAATGATTTGCTGGGAGGGCTCGAGAAGATCGGGCGCGAGCAGAACGAGTTTTATATTTTGGGGTATGTGCCGCAACAGACGCCGGAGGGAAGTTGCCACACGCTGAAAGTAAAGATGAACCGCGGCGGGATGAACGTCAGGTCGCGCAGCGGCTACTGCAATACGAAGCCGACGAACGTATTGGAAGGCACGCCGGTGGAAAAGCAACTTGAGGCGCGCGCGACAGGCAATCAGGCGGGGACCATGCAGGGAGCGTTCCAAGTGCCGTATTTCTATACGGCGCCGAATGTGGCGCGAGTGAACCTGGCGATGGAGATTCCTTCGAACACGGTGCAGTTCAACAAGGAAAAGGGAAAATATCACGCCAGCTTGAATGTGCTGGGCATCGCGTACAAACCGGATGGCAGCATTGGAGCGAAGTTCAGCGACACGGTGAATCTCGACCTGGAAAAAGACGAGGTCAAGGAGTTCACCAAGCAGCCGTATTTCTACCAGAACCAGTTCGACGCGGGATCGGGCAACTATAAATTGACGCTGGTGGTGAGCTCGGGCGGGGACGCCTTCGGGAAATACGAATCGCAATTGCAAATCGATCCCTACGATGGAAAGCAGTTCAGCCTGGGGGGACTGGTGCTTACGAACTCGATGCAAAAACTGACCGACATTCCGACCAGTCTGGATTCAGTGCTGCTCGAGGACCGGACGCCGCTGGTGGTGAAAGGACTGCAGATCAATCCATCCGCCAGTGACCGCTTTAAGAAGACGGATAACGTAGTTGTGTACACGGAAGTCTACGAGCCGCTGCTTACCTCCGCGACTCCGCCGCAAGTGATGAGCGGATATGCGCTTGTTGATCGGACCAGCGGAAATGTGGTCTTTAAAACCGGGGCGATTCGTTTGGACGACTTCATTCAGAAGGGAAGTCCGATGGTGCCCGTGGGGTTGGCAATAAAAGTGAAGGACCTGCCTCCCGGAGGCTACCAGTTGGTGATGATGGCGGTCGATGGCGCCGGAAACCACGCCAAGAATCGCACGATCAATTTCGACTTGACGGAATAGTCGACGGCGCGAGATGGCTGGCGCAGCTTCCGGCAGATGGCTAGGTCGCGGGCTGGCGGGACGCGCTGCCCGATTCGGCAAGCAGGCTGCGCAAGACAAACCAGCAATTCGCAGGGCGCTCCGAGAGGCGCCGCATGAAATAGGGACACCAGTCGGTGCCGAAGGGCACATAGACCTGCAGGGTGTCGCCAGCGGAATGTACTTGCTCTTGAAGGTCGCGGCGAATTCCGTAAATCATCTGAAATTCGTAGCGAGATTTGTCCAGCTTGAGCCGGGCAGCTTCGCCTTGCGCGTGGGCGACCATGTTCCAGTCATGGGAGGCGATAGCGGGTAGGAAAGTGCCTTGAGCGGCGCCTTCGAGGAGCAAGGTCGTCAACTTTTGATAGTTGGCATCGACATCGCTCTTTTTCTGGAGGGCAATGTTTTTGGGCTCGCGATAGGCGCCTTTGACGAGTCGAATTTTTGGCTTGATGGAGGCGAGCCGTTGCAGATCTTTTTCCGTGCGATGAAGGTAAGCCTGCACTGCTAACCCGCAATTGCCCAGCTCTCCTTGCACGCTTTCAAAGATGTCCAGCGTGACGTCCGTGTAGGCGCTGCCTTCCATGTCCATTTCGATGGTGCGGCCGAGGGCGGTCGCGCGGGCAGCGATTTGGCGGGCCATCGAGCGGCACAGATCTTTATCAATGTCCAGGCCAAGCTGGGTCAGCTTAATGGAGATGTTGCCGTTGAGATTCTTGGCGTGCAGTTCTTCCACCATTTGGATGTAGCTGGCGCAGACTTCGCGGGCCGCCGCTTCGCTGGTGACGTTTTCGCCGAGATGATTCAAACTGACGTTGCGGCCCTGGGAGCAAAGTTCCTGGCTGGCGGTAAGCGCTTCGCCGAGGGATTCGCCGGCGACGAAACGGCGCGCGAAGCCATTTTTCATGCCGTGGCGGGCGATGCGATCCGTCACGCCGCGTTTTGTGGACAGCCAGAAGATAAAATTGCGAATCAGCACGAATCCTCCCGGGGAGAAGCAGACCGAGGATAAGGGCAGCGTTCCGAGCCGTCAAGACGCTGCGGCGGTCGAGGCGGGCCATAGGTCCAAGCAAATGAGGCAGATATAAGCAGACCTGTCCGCGGGGCCAAAGTAGGGATTCGACACTGGCCCTTGCGGGATGCAACTTATGGGCGTGCAGAGGGTTATTCTATGGAGTGCCACGTGTTTGCGGACGATTCCGCGCGGCAGGAGAGTGTCATGAGCGTGCAGCATGGCCCTGGCCAGCAGACGGCTTCGATTTTGACGACCCCCAGATCATTTCTAGCGGCCATTCTTTCGGTGGCCTGCGCGTTTTCAGTCGGCATCGATGTGACATCCCTTTCGGCGATGCCGCCGGCGGCGAAAGATAAGAAACCAAAGCAGGATCCTGCTTTAAAGAATCTGCCCATTACCGAACTGAGCGCGGATGAAGCGATTTTTCATGCGCTGAACCGTTTGGCGTACGGCCCGCGGCCCGGCGACGTGGAGCGCGTGCGGCAGATGGGGCTTGCGAAATGGATCGACCAGCAACTGAATCCGAATTCGATGGATGATAAGGCGCTGGAGGCGCGGCTGGAGGATTATCCGACGCTGCGAATGTCCTCAGCGAACTTGATCGAGCGCTATCCGCAGCCCAAGGCGGCGGAGAAAGAAGCTGCGAAGCGGGCGCAGGCGCAATTGGAGCAAGAACAGCAGAGGAAGTCGGACGCAGCGGCGGCTATCGTCACAAAGGACATGCAGGCGACGCCGGCTCCTAAGGAAGCCTCGGCAGAAGAGACGAATCAGCCTTCTCCCACGGCGCCAACCGATGGTGGAGATGCGAATCTTCCCTCGCCAATGAAGCAAGATCCCGCGATGGAGAATCCGGGTGCGAAAGGCGCGGGGAAGCGCGATGTGTTAGGCGGCGATCCGAATAATGTGCCGCGAGCCATCGCCGAGGACAGCAAGCGGCCGCAACGTGTGGTAGCGGAATTGGCGATGGCGAAGGTGACGCGCGCGATCTACAGCGAGAGGCAGCTTCAGCAGGTGATGGATGATTTCTGGTTCAACCATTTCAATGTGTTTGCGGGAAAGGGAGAAGACCGCTACTACCTGACTTCTTATGAGCGCGATGTCATTCAGCCGCACACGCTGGGGAAGTTCAAGGATCTTTTGACGGCATCGGCGAAGAGTCCGGCGATGCTCTTTTACCTGGATAATTTTTTGAGCGCCGATCCGCGCGCGGCGCAGCGGCAGGCACAGGAACGGTATGCGCGTCAGATGGCCCGGCATCGCGGCTGGGGTCCACCGCCGGTGCCGCCGAATGCGCAGAAGAAGAATAATGAGCGCGGGCTGAACGAAAACTACGGACGCGAATTGATGGAGTTGCACACGCTCGGCGTCGATGGCGGTTATACGCAAAAGGATGTGACGGAAGTGGCGCGCTGCTTCACTGGCTGGACCATTGAGAAACCCCGCCAGAACCCGGAATTCAAGTTTGACGACCGCCTGCATGATCCCGATCCTAAGTACGTGCTGGGCAAAAAGATTCATGCCGGCGGAATGAAGGACGGCGAGGAAGTGATCGACCTGCTGGTGCATGACGCAAGCACGGCGCGCTTTATTTCGACGAAGCTGGCGCGGCGATTTGTTTCCGATAATCCGCCGAAGGAGCTGGTGGACCGCATGTCGAAGACATTCACGGAAAGCGACGGCGACATTAAGGCCGTGATGCACACGATGATTTATTCGCCGGAGTTTTGGACGCGCGAGGCGTATCGCGCAAAAATCAAGACGCCGTTCGAGTTGGTAGTATCCGCGGCGCGCGCGCTGGGAACAGATGTGGACATGCCGCAGCCGCTGGTCGGCTGGGTGGGTCGCATCGGCGAACCGATTTATCAGTGCCAGCCGCCGACGGGTTACGCGGATAAAGCGGATGCCTGGGTGAATACTGGCGCTTTGCTCAACCGGCTGAATTTTTCGTTGGCGCTGGCGGGGAACAAGATGCGCGGGTCGCGTACGGATGTGGCCGCGCTGCTTGGTGTCGAGACATCCGCGGATGCGAAGGCAGCGCTGGAGCGGGCGGTAAAGGTTTTCCTGGGTGGACAAGCGGGGCCGACGACCGTGGAGACGCTGGAGAAACAGCTCGATAGCCCGCAAGTCGTGCAGGCAAAACTGGACGATCCTGTGAAGCAGGTGGATTTGGGAGTCGTGGCGGGATTGGTGCTGGGGGCGCCGGAGTTTCAGAGGCGATAGTATTTGGAGTGCGGGAGCTCTGCTCCCGCTTTTCCGTTTCTAGCGGATAGCACGGACGGAAAAAGCGGCAGCAAGGCTGCCGCACTCCATAATCGGAACTTGAGAGGTTGCTATGAGCCATGAATGTTGCGAAGGCGTTCGAGGATTGAAATTCTCGCGGCGGTATTTTCTGAAGCAGGGTGGAGTGGCCATGGTCGGCCTGAGCGCCATGCCTGCGTTTTTGCAACGTGCGGTGGCGGCGACGCCGATGCCGAACAAAAAGCAGCTCGTGGTTCTGTTCCAGCGCGGTGCGGCGGATGGCTTGAATATCGTGGTGCCTTTTGGCGAGCAAAATTATTACCGGTTGCGGCCGAGCATTGCGATTCCGCAGCCCAAGCGCGGCGGAACCGATGCGGCGATCGATCTGGACGGATTTTTTGGGTTGCATCCCAGCCTTGCGCCGCTGGAGCCGCTGTTTCATAAAAATCAGCTGGCTATCGTGCATGCGGCGGGATCGCCTGATCCCACGCGATCGCATTTCGACGCGCAGGATTTCATGGAGTCGGGAACGCCAGGTCTGAAGGCGACCGATGACGGCTGGCTGAACCGGGCGCTTGAAACAGTTCCTGAAGATGACGCTTCGCCGTTCCGCGCCGTGGCGATGGGGCCGAACCTTCCGCGAATGCTTCGAGGGAGTTCCCCGGCCATCGCGCTGCCGGATTTGAAACAGTTTAAGGTGATGGCGCAATCGCCTGGGTCTGGGCAAGTGGTGGAAGGCGGGTTTGAGGCGATGTATGCGCAAACTGTTGACCACGCGTTGCACGGCACGGGCGCGGAAACTTTTGAGGCCATCGATCTTTTGCGCAAAGCCGATCCTTCAAAGTATCAGCCGGAGAACGGCGCGCAATACCCGACGAGTCGGCTCGGGCAGAGCTTGCAGCAAATCGGGCAATTGCTGAAGGCGAACATTGGCGTGGAAGTGTTGTTTGTCGATTGCGGCGGCTGGGACAACCATGTGAATGAGGGCGGCGTGCAGGGGCAGCTCTCGAATTTGCTCAAGGATTTGGGTCAAGGGCTCGCAGCGTTCCATGACGACATGGGCGACCGCATGCAGGAAATTGTTTTTGTGACGATGAGCGAATTTGGGCGCACGGCGAAAGAGAACGGCAACCGCGGCACCGACCATGGGCACGCCAACTGTATGTTTGTGATGGGCGGCGACGTGAAGGGTGGGCAAGTGTATGGAAAATGGCCCGGCCTGAACGATCACCAGCTCAATGAAGGGCGCGATTTGGCGCTTACTACGGATTTCCGCAGTGTGATCGGAGAAATCTTGTATCGGCACGTTGGCGTGAAGGATCTTGCGCCTGTGTTTCCGGGATTCGACAACAATCCGCATAAATTTGCCGGACTTATTCGAGCGTAATTCTTCCGTGGTAGGGGCGCAGCATGCTGCGCCCCTACAGCTACAACTGAGCCGCTAGCACACTGCCGATTATTACTTCAATTCGCGAATCCAGATGTTGCGGTAGCGAACAGGATGATTGTGGTCCTGAAGCGCAAGCGGCAGCTTGTCCGGGCCCGCTTCGTAAGGCGGACGGACGTGATGGCCGGTTGGGCCGGTGGGCTCAACGTTGTCTTGCGTGAGGACGCCGTTGTGAAAGACGGTGAGGCGCGCAGGCCGAGCCAATTTCCCCGATGCGTCGAAGCGAGGGCCGTGCCAGATGATGTCGTAGGTTTGCCATTGGCCGGGTGCGCGCGAAGCATTCACCAGCGGCGGATACTGGCCGTACACGGCGGAGGCCTGCCCGTCCGCGTACGTTTTGCTGTTGTAGGAATCGAGCACCTGGATTTCGTAGAGCCCCATCAGAAAAACGCCGCTGTTCCCTCGATCCTGATCTTCGCCCTTGGGAGGATCGGGTTCGCGGAATTCGACGTGAAGCTGACAGTCGCCGAAAGATTCCTTGGTACGCAGGTCGCCGGTTTTCGCGGCGACCTCGAAGTAGCCGTTCTCGACCTTCCATTTGGCGGGGCTACCGTCTTTCTTTTGCACCCACTGCGACAAATCTTTGCCGTCAAAGAGCACGACGGCGTCAGAAGGCGGCTTGCCCGGCGTGTCCTGCGTGCTGGCGGTGCCGGGGGTGACAACCGGCGGATTCGGACGGTTGCGGTCGTGGATTTCCCACTTGGTATCGACCTGGGCGAGCAAGAAACTCGGGCTTGCAGCAGTCACGACTGCGGCTAAGAGAGAGAGACGGCTTGTTTTCATGTTTCGGACCTCGGCTCCGATGCGCGAGGATTCTAACGCTGATTCGCTGGCAAATACACCTGGCTCTACACAAAAAGGACAGCGAACGGCTGCCCTTTTTGTTGTGCCGTGCGTTGGGGAGACAGACTGAAAGTCTGTCCCACTAGGCGGCGGAGCCGCGGATGCGCATGCCGTAGAACGAACGGTAGACGAAGATGAAGGACACGACGAAGAAGGCGGCGGCCAGGATGTGGGTTAGGCCGTTGCCGCCTTGGCTGGCGGTGAGTTGCACCGCTAGCTCGACGGCTAGCAGGCCGAAGAGAGTTGTGAATTTGATCACTGGGTTGAGCGCGACCGAGGAAGTGTCTTTGAAAGGATCACCGACCGTGTCGCCGACGACTGTGGCGTCATGGAGTGGCGTGCCTTTTTGCTTGAGTTCGACTTCGACGATTTTCTTGGCGTTGTCCCATGCGCCGCCGGCGTTGGCCATGAAGATGGCTTGGTACAACCCGAAAATGGCAATTGAGAAAAGGTAGCCTATAAAAAAGAAAGGCTCGACGAAGGCGAAGGCCAGCGTGGCGAAAAACACCGCGATGAAAATATTGAGCATGCCCTTCTGCGCGTACTGGGTGCAGATTTCGACGACTTTTTTGCTGTCGGCGACGCTGGCCGCAGCTGCTCCCTCGAGATGGATGTTGGCTTTGATGAACTCGACGGCACGGTAAGCGCCGGTGGTCACAGCTTGGGTGCTGGCGCCGGTGAACCAGTAGATCATCGCGCCGCCGGTGATTAGGCCGAGAACGAACGGTGCGTGAAGGAGGGAAAGATTGTTCACGTTTTCGGTGAGGCCGTGGGTGAGCGCCATGATGATCGAGAAGATCATGGTGGTGGCGCCGACGACTGCCGTACCGATGAGCACAGGCTTGGCTGTGGCTTTGAAGGTGTTGCCAGCGCCGTCGTTGGCTTCGAGCATATCCTTGGCGCGCTCGAAGTTAACGTCGATGTTGTAGTCTTTTTTCAGTTCCTGCTGGATGCCGGGAACTTGCTCGATCAAAGAGAGCTCGTAGACGGATTGCGCATTATCAGTCACCGGGCCATAGGAATCGACAGCGATGGTGACTGGCCCCATGCCGAGGAAGCCGAAGGCCACAAGTCCGAAGGCGAAGACGGCTGGCGCGAGCATCAGGATGCCAAGGTCGAGAGTGCTGATGAGGTAGCCGATGGACATGAGGAGGACCATCGCCAAACCGATGTAGTAGGCGGAAAAATTTCCGGCGACGAAGCCGGAGAGAATGCCGAGCGATGCGCCGCCTTCTTCCGCCGAAGAGACGACTTCTCTTACGTGGCGCGACTCCGTGGAGGTGAAGGCTTTGACCAACTCTGGAATGACCGCGCCGGCCAGCGTGCCGCAGGAGATGATCGTCGCCAGCTTCCACCACTGGGAGGCGTCGGTGCCGAGTGTAGGAATAATCAAATAAGAAATGACGTAAGTGAGCGCAATGGAAACGATGGAAGTAATCCAGACAAGAGACGTCAGGGGAGCTTCGTAATTCATCTTGTCGGCGGTGCCGTATTTCGCTTTGGCGATGAAGCCGTTGATGAAATACGCGCCTGCGCTGGAGACCAGCATCATGATGCGCATGACGAAGATCCACACGAGCAATTGGACTTGCACTTTTGGATCCTTTACAGCCAGAAGAATGAATGTAATCAGCGCAACGCCAGTGACGCCGTATGTCTCGAAGCCGTCGGCGCTTGGGCCGACGGAGTCGCCCGCATTGTCGCCCGTGCAATCCGCGATGACGCCGGGATTGCGCGCGTCGTCTTCTTTGATCTTGAAGACGATCTTCATGAGGTCGGAACCGATGTCGGCAATTTTCGTGAAGATTCCCCCCGCGATGCGCAACACCGCTGCGCCCAGCGATTCACCAATAGCAAAGCCGATGAAGCACGGCCCCGCGTAATCGCCCGGGATGAATAGCAGAATGAAGAGCATCATCAGCAGCTCGACGCTGATGAGCATCATGCCGATGCTCATGCCTGCCTCGAGCGGCGTGTGGTAGATGGGATAAGGCTTGCCGCGCAATGCCGCAAACGCGGTGCGCGAGTTGGCGAAAGTGTTTACGCGAATGCCAAACCAAGCTACCCCGTAGCTTCCCGCCATACCGATGATGCTGAACACAAGAATGATCGGCAGCGTCACCGCCGTCGGATGCACCGGGGCGAGAACGCCGAAGTAAAGAACGATGACCACGGCGATGAAGAGCCACAGGAAGACGAGGAATTTGCCCTGCGTGAAAAGATAAGTCTTGCAAGTCTCGTAGATGAGCTCGGAAATGTCGCGCATCGACTTGTGGACGGGCATCCCTTTTAGGCGGCTGTAAATGGCCAGCCCGAAAATGAGTCCAAACACACAAAACACGATGCCGAAGAGAAGCAGCTTGTGGCCATCGATTCCGAGAAAGGTGACTTGCGAAAGATCGGGCACCTTCAACCCAGCTTCCCCGCCGGCTTCTTGAGCCAGGGTTGCAGCGCCCGAGATCAGTGTCAGAAAAGCGGCAGCTGCACTACCTTTGGCGAATCTACATCCCAAGGACCAGGCACTTGCAAGCCAGGTGCGCATTAAAAATCCTCCATGAAGAAAAATCGGATTCAGGTTAAACGACAGCCCTGCACACTCATTTCCGGCACTCCATTCACACCATTTCATCCGAGCGCTGCTTGTTTAGCGCCGGCGGATTGCCTTGCCGGATTTCAAAAGGCTCCCACCTCAAGACGGGACAGGGACATCACTTTTGTGCCCTCCGGCCGGACCGGGGTTGCCAATCCTCGCACCCAACCTATCTGCCGGCGCAAATCATGGCGGGGCAGCCCCTGTTGGGCCCGAACACGGGCGTGCACAAAACGTTGATTTATAACATTTAGCGGAGTTGCGGGTCAAACGGCGTCGAGGGCGCTATACGGGTACGGAGCACTTCGCGGAAGGTTCCCGGGAGGGCCCCCAGGGGACGTTTATAGGACGGTACCGCACTAAATATGCGTGCGAAAAAAAATTGCAAAGCGATGATAACATGCCTGCATTGCCAGAGCAGGAAAAGACCCGGTTTTGACGAGAGCCCATGACCGTAGACTTTTCGCCGGCAGCCGCAAGCCGTAAGGCTGCCATTGATGCAGTTCGCCACAATCAAAAGCGCGTTGAAGCCGACTCGGACAGCCGCGGGCCGTTGGCGCTGCTGATCGTTCGAGCGCACAAACGCCGCGACCACGCCGCGGGCCACGCGTGAGAAATCATTTCTTTATTACTGGCACGGACGCCGGCGTCGGGAAGACCACGCTGTCGGCGCTACTCTGCGCGGCGCTGGATGCGGTTTATTGGAAGCCGATACAAACCGGGACGCTCGAAGGCTCCGACCGCGTGACCGTGATGCGGCTCGCGGGAATTGGAACAGACCGCACGCTCGACGAGGTTTACAAGTTTGTGCCGCCGGTTTCGCCGGATCTGGCCGCGCGCTGGGCGGGCGTGGAAATCGATCTGGGGCGGATCAATCTGCCTACCAGCTTGTTGAACGACTGGCTAGTTGTTGAGGGCCTGGGCGGTGTGCTTGTGCCGATCAATCAAAAGCAGTTCATGCTCGACATGATGGTCAAGTTCAAGCTCCCGGTTATTCTTGCGGCGCGCAGCGGGGCTGGCACCATCAATCACACGCTTCTGACGCTGGCGGCTTTGCACGCGGCCGAATTGCCGGTGCACGGCGTGGTTTTGATCGGCGACCAAAATCGGGAGAACCGCGAAACGATCGAGCGGTTTGGACATGTCCGGGTCATTGGCGAAATACCGCGCCTTCCGAATCTCCACCGCACGGCATTGATGCAGATCTTCATGAACCACTTCGACCGCGCCGCGTTTTCGCAATAGCCTCGCGCGATGGCCCTGCCGTTGCTCTAATAGAAATGGGCTGTCTGTTAGACTGATCTCCCAAATCGCGGAGTACCCATATCTCGCGGTAAGTGTCGGCAAAAAATTGCGGTTCTAGATGAGAAAAGTGTCGGACGGCGGGAGTTGCGATTGTCATTAAGTCTCAACGGATGGAAGCAGAAGATCATAGCCCTGGCCAGCGGCCTGGGAGCGCCCGGCTTGTTGCTCATTTCTTTTCTGGATTCCTCCGTGCTCTCGTTTCCCATCATCAACGATCTTCTCCTCATTCAGCTCTCCATGCAGAATCATGCGCGGATGCCGCTCTACGCCTTGATGGCCGCTGCGGGATCGGTGGTGGGCTGCGTGGTGCTTTACTTCCTGGCGCGCATAGGAGGCGAAGCCTATTTTCATAGAAAAGCAGGAGCGCGCGCACATGCGATTCGGCATTGGGTGGAACGCAATGGATTCGGCGGCATGTTGATCGCCGCGCTTCTGCCGCCACCTACGCCGTTCAAAATATTTGTGTTTGCCGCCGGCGTTTTTGAGGCACCGCTCTTTGGATTTGCTTCAGCGATCACGCTAGCCCGTCTATTCCGCTATTTTGGCGTGGGCTATCTCGCCGTTCGCTATGGCGCGGACGCGATGCCCTATCTTGCAGCTCATAAGTTGCAAGTAACAGCGCTCGTGATTGCGCTTGTGGTGGTTAGTTATGGACTTTCGCGCTGGATACTGCGCCATAGGCCGCATCATGAACCACAAAAGTAAACCGGGCCTGGATTAGTGGCGAAGGTCTCGCGCCCAAACCAACTCTTGCGACGTGACTTTATTGTTTTGATCGAGCTCGATGACCGCTGCAATCTCATGTTGTGTTTCGCCGGTCGCGGCATAACGCAAGTCACGCAAGACGACGACGTTACCGGCTTCTGTTTTTTCCACGCTGGCTTTGGGAATCTGCGCTGTCGCGAGAAATCGCCGCGCCACGGCTGTGTTTCTCGCCGCGTCTAGCGCGGGAGAAGGCTCCGGCTTGAAGAGCCGCACACTTGAGTCTGGGTCGAAGTTGCTGGCCGAAGCGGCGTCGACGTCTATTTCGTTGAGCGCGCTTTCGGTTTCCACGATGGCATGCCAGGTGAGCAGCGAGAGGGACTCCGGGAAAGCGCTCGCACGGCGCGAAGTTTCGCCGTGAAACGTTCGCGATTCCATCAGAGCGATCACATTCGAATGCAGGGTTGCGCGCGCCCCTATGTAAACTAGCACCAGAGCGAGGCCAACGATCGCGCCGGTCTGTCCGCGCGGCTTTTTTGCTTTGGCACCGATCTCAGAGCCCACGAGATTGAGCAACTCCGGCAGCGCGATCGCGGCGATCAGAATAGTAAGAATCCACGGGTCGAGGCTCGGGAGCCAGTCCGCCGCGAATCGCCTCGAACTGAAGGGCCAGAAGAGCATTACGCCATCCGATTGGCAAGCATCCATCGCGACGTGCAGCAAGCCCGCGCAGAACGATGCCTTGAGCAGCCCCGCCCAGAGCCTCGCTGCTGCCTTCCGCGAATCGACGCTGCGGTTCTCTGGGACAAAGTAATATCGAGTGATCGGAACCGAAGGAATTACAGCCAAGAAGAAAAATATGCCAAGGATCGAATGCGCATAGGTGCGGTGCCACGTCAGAAAGGTCGAAGGACCCCAATACTGGCTCAACCAATCGACATCCGAGGCGCAGCCCACAAGTACGGCGCTTATTAGCGTCAGTTTGCCTGCGCGAGGAAAAAAACCTCGCACGACGGCGAGCGATGCGAGTCCATGAGTGACGATGTCCACAGTTACGTCTTCGAGATTGCTTTCGTTTCCGAGGCGAGGCCGTTGCGAGGCACGAGCAGTTTCAGAGCGCGCGGCACAATCTTGAACTCGACGGGAAGCCGCGCGAGCGGCTCGCCGTCCACCTGCGCGTAGATCGGGTCTTGACCAAGCGGTTCGCAGAGCAAGCGATCCGCTTTCCAAAAGTCCACGCCTTCCGTGCCGCGAAGTTTGCCCATCCATAGGGTCGGAAGATAACTCAGGTAACGCAAGCCGCTCTGCGTGGTCAGAGTCATCAACTCGAACTGATCTTCGTAGAGGTCCGCGTCGGTGGTGATTTTGAATGGCCCGCCGTAATTCTTGGTGCGCCCGACCACGACGAGCGAGGCGTCGATTTCCTTGCCTGCGGCACTGACGCGAAAGTGTTTGAATTTGTAGCGGAAGGCCTCGCGCGCGCCCTGCCACCAGTACGCCAGGATGCCGACGCGGGCTTTGAGGTCGAGATCGATGGAATAGACAATCATACCGTCGGGCCCGGCGCCAGCTACGCTGAGAAAATATTTTGTCTTCGCCGGCTCGTTCAGCGGCGTGGCCAGTCCGAGCGGAATATCCCGCACGATTCCATGAACGAGCATTTCCGCCGCGCTGGGAATATCCCAGGGCAAATTTAATTCTTTGGCCAGCACATTGGCCGTTCCGCCGGGTAGAAGCGCGAGCGGCACGCGATGGCCATTCTTTTGGCCTGCGAGGCCGTTCACGACTTCATTCAGCGTGCCATCGCCACCGCAGGCGATGACGAGCTGGCGCCCTTCGTCATTCGCGCGCTGTGCGATCTCGGTCGCGTCTCCGGCCTTCGTGGTTTCGGTCAGGTCCGTCTGAATTCCACCAGCGGCGAAAATGCGGCGCGCTTCATCGAGCATGGCGCGGCGGCCGTGCCCACCGTTCCCGGCGTTGGGGTTGTGAATCAGCAGTGCGTTTTGGATTTCTGTGGTCATCCCGTGTCCGCGCTTAGTATGAGTCGTTTCTTGTCATCTTCATTCTATATAATGTCGAGCGAAATTGAGCTATCCCTTGTGAAGAGGGTTTCATGGCCAAAGCCGCGCCTGCTTCCAGCAAGAAAGAGATCGAACAGCTTCGCGAGAAGCTCCGGCACCACGAATATCGTTATTACGTCCTCGATGACCCGGAGATATCGGACGCCGCGTACGACAAGCTGATGCAGCGGCTGCAGGCACTTGAAGCCGCTCATCCGGAGCTGATTACGCCGGATTCGCCGACGGTTCGCGTGGGAGGCACTCCCCGAGAAGGATTCCAGACCGTTCGCCACGCGCGTGCGATGCTGAGCCTCGACAATGCCTTTTCCTATGACGTGCTGCGGGATTTCGACCGCCGCGTGCGCGAAAGCAGCGGCTTGGAGAAGATCGAGTACATTGCCGAGCACAAGTTCGACGGACTGAGCATCTCGCTGCAATATGCGGGTGGAAAGCTCGTGCGCGGTGTGACGCGCGGCGATGGAACCACCGGCGAAGACGTCACTCCCAATGTGAAAACGATTCGTTCGATTCCGCTGCAAATGGATGCGGCAGCTCTGAAGAAGGCAAAGCTTCCTTCCAGCTTTGAAGTGCGCGGAGAGGTTTTGATGACGCGCAAGGCGTTTGAGGCTTTGAACCGGCAACAGGAGCTGTCGGGAGGCAAAATCTTTGTAAACGCGCGAAACTCCGCGGCTGGAGCTGTTCGCGTCCTTGACCCCTCCATCACCGCAGCTCGGCGGCTCGACTTTTTCGCGTACTACCTTTTCGTTGATGGCAAGGTCCCCTTTCCAAAACATTCCGAGAGCCTGGGAGCACTCAAGCAATTGCATTTCCGCGCTTCGGACGATTGGAAGTTGTGCAATGGGATCGAGGCAGTGATTGCGTATTGCGAGGATTGGGACGCCAAGCGCGAAAAGTTGCCGTATGAGATCGATGGCGTGGTGATCAAGGTCAATTCCACGGGGATTCAGAATGAATTGGGGTTTACGTCGAAGGCGCCGCGCTGGGCGATTGCCTTCAAATATCCCGCGCGGCAGGAGACCACGGTTGTTAATGATATTCGCGTGAATGTGGGGCGCACGGGTGCACTGACTCCGGTGGCTTTTCTGGAGCCGGTGCAGGTGGGAGGCGTCACTGTCAGCCGTTCCACACTCCACAATATGGATGAAGTCGAGCGCTTAGGCGTGCAAATCGGCGATACCGTGCTGATCGAGCGCGCGGGCGAAGTGATTCCTCACGTTTTGAAAGTGGTGAACGAAGGGAAGAACCGCAGGCCGTTTCACATGCCGACGAAGTGCCCGGAGTGCGGGAGCGCGATTCATCACGTGGAAGGGGAAGTGGCTTACCGGTGCGTGAATGCCGCCTGTCCGGCGAAGCGCAAGGAGTCCTTGCTGCATTTTGCCAGCCGGCACGCGATGAATATCGATGGCCTGGGAGAGAAAATCGTCGATCAGCTGGTGGACAAGGGGCTGGTCAAGGATGTCGCTGATCTTTATTTGTTGAAGGAGGACGAAGTCGCCGGGCTGGAGCGCATGGCGGAAAAATCCGCGCAGAATTTGCTCGAGGAAATTGAGGGCAGCAAGAAGAGCAGTTTGGCGCGTTTGATTTATGCCCTGGGTATATTCTCTGTGGGCGAGAGAACGGGGCAGCTGCTCGCGGAGCAGTTTTCGTCGCTCGAGGAATTGGCCGCCGCGAAGGAAGAACAGCTTGAGGCCGTCAATGAAGTCGGCCCAAAGGTTGCGGCTTCGATTGTTGAGTTTTTCTCGGAGCCTGCGAATCGCCAGCTCATCAAGAAGTTGAACAAAGTAGGGGTGCATCCCACCGCCGAAAAGCGCCAGGTGAAAAGCGACAAGCTGGCAGGAAAGAGTTTCGTGTTCACCGGAGGCCTGGCCAATCGCAGCCGCGAAGAAGCCGGCGAACTCGTCCAGCAACACGGCGGCAAAGTCTCCGGCTCAGTCAGCAAAAAGACCGACTACGTAGTAGTCGGCACCGACCCCGGCTCGAAATACGACAAAGCCAAAGAACTCGGCGTCTCCATCCTCACCGAACCCGAATTCGAGAAGCTGCTCAGGGCCAAGTAACCACGTGCTATTTCCGTTGAGCCACTAAGTCCTTTAGAAGCAACACTTGTAGGACTCTCGACTCCTACTCTAGCTACTGGCCTCTTGCGTGCGCCAAGTCATTTAGAATCAATACCTTTGTTGAAGTCCCGTTGCTGTTGGTTTTGAAGGGGATACAGTGAGCTTAAGCCTTTTAGATGCAACACTTACAAAAAAGGGGGAGGGGTCTCAGACGCCCGCCCTGCTCGGGCTGTCGACCAATTCAAGGAATGTACTCGCAGCAGGGCTCGCCGATTCCGCCCCAATCGGCTACAATTCCATTGGCGGGTGAGCCGGGTGATCGCTGGCTTGGTCATCGCAAGATGGCTGGGCGGGAGGAAAGTCCGGACACCGTCGTCGTAGGCTCGCAAGAGCCGGTGACGAAATAGGGCAACGCGCCTGGTAACGCCAGGGGGACGGTAGCACAGACTTCAGTCTGTGCGCTTTGCTTGTGGTTGCGTCGTGCGCGAGAACGTGCGCGGCAAAAAGCTCACAGGCTAAAGCCTGTGCTACGGTTCACGGAAAGTGCCACAGAAAATATACCGCCGACCGAGAGAAGCACGGTGGCATCGCGCAGGAAAACCTGCGGGACGTCTTCGAAATGCTCGCTCAGTTTGGCAAGGGTGAAAAGGTGGGGTAAGAGCCCACCGCTCCGGTGGCAACATCGGAGGCGCGGAAAACCCCGCGTGGTGCAAGGCCAAATAGGAGGGGAGAGCCGGCCCGGCTCGCCGAGAACGCTTGCGCAGTCGACCGCTTTGCGGCGGCCGCTGCAAAGAGTGCGCTCCCTCGACGATGGCGCAAGCCATCATCGAGAGCAACCCTCGGGTAGGCTGCTGGAGTCACGGCGCGAGCCGTGACCTAGAGGAATGATCGCCGCTGCATGCCGTCCTTCACAGGAAGGCGCGCCGCACAAAATCCGGCTTACAGGCTCATCCGCCAATTTCTCAATGTTTTTGATGGTTTTTGTGCTGACCTAACGGCTGTCTAACCAATCGTCTAACTATTCCCTGTATCATCGACAAACGGTGTGAATCCCTTCTTGCTTCGGGCGTTTAGGTTGGCTGCCCGCACGAATCAGGAACAGCACGGCGTCAACGTCCCAAGTAGCCTCTATCAACTCCGTTTATCCTCCTCCGACCGAACCTGACGCTTGCCATTCGCTAATTTTTCCTCAATCGCTTTTAGGACCCATTCCCGAAGCGTAATCCCTTGTAGGGCCGCTGCGGACTTGGCGTGGCGGATTAGATCGTCGGGGACGGAACGTAGATTAAGAGACTTGTCACGCACGTAACAGATGTAGCACAACTAAACTAACTACGCGCCATAATTACTGCTGCTGAAGGAATGTATAAAATTGGTACTGTTGAACCTCTTTGATAGTGTCCCCTTCAGCCCCCATTAGAAATGTCCCCTACACTGCGACCTCCAGAGGAGGTCCGGTTGAAGAGGACAGCGATGAGTACGAGGGAACTTCGACGAGCAGAGGTTTTGGCGCGAGTGAAGAGCGAGACGCTGAGGCTGGTGGACGCAGCGAAGATGTTGGAGTTGAGCTATCGACAGACGAAGAGATTGTGGAAGCGCTATCTCGGAGAAGGAGCCAAGGGGTTGCAACACCGCAGCGCGGGAAAAGGTTCGAATCGAGCGAAGCCCGAGAAATTCCGGCGGAAGGTGCTGCAGCTGATTCGGGAGAAGTATTCGGGAACGGAACAGGAGCGGTTTGGACCAACTCTGGCGGCGGAACATTTAGCGGATGAGGATGGACTGGAAGTGGGCGAGGAGACGCTGCGGCGTTGGATGTTAGCGGAGGGGTTGTGGAGCCGCATGCGAAGACGGAAAGCGCACCGCAAGCGCCGGGAACGGCGGCAACACTTTGGCGACTTGGTGCAGCTGGATGGCAGTTTCCATGCGTGGTTTGAGGAGCGGGGACCTCGGGGTTGTCTGATGAATATGGTGGACGACGCCACGGGGACCACGTGTTCGCGCCTGGGAGAGCAGGAAACCATCTGGGCAGCGGTAGGGGTGCTGCGATCGTGGATCGAGAAGTATGGGGTCCCGCGGGCGTTGTATACCGATTGGAAGAATGTCTATAAGCGTGAGCCGACGGAGAAAGAGCGACTGCGAGGAAAGGCACCTACAACGCAGTTTGGGAGCATGTGCGAGCGGTTGGAGATTCGCATTATCGCTGCTAGTTCTCCGCAAGCGAAAGGACGGGTGGAGCGTAACAACGGGGTGCATCAAGATCGCTTGGTGAAGAAACTGCGCCGTCAGGGGATAGCGAGCTACGAAGCGGCGAATGAATATATGGAAGGGGAATATCTAGCGGAGCACAATCGGCGTTTTGCGCGAGAAGCGGCTCGACCAGAGAACTATCACGTTC
>Ga0307478_10000912_pt1 | contig 27812 bp, 18 predicted proteins | sample atmos_gasesECM4C_2_FD_203713 | JGI IMG/M metagenome (GOLD analysis project Ga0307478, IMG submission 203713) | Hardwood forest soil microbial communities from Morgan-Monroe State Forest, Indiana, United States - atmos_gasesECM4C_05 | ecosystem: Environmental > Terrestrial > Soil > Temperate...
AGCTTCATCGCCGGCGATCAATCCAATAATCTCGCCAGCCTGATCACCGTCCAGCTGCAAGGCCTCGTGGCCGGCGACGAAGCCGGACCTGTAAGCGTCACGAATCCTCCCGACCTTTCGCGCTTCAAACAGGTCGTGGACCAGAAGGCCACCGTCTCCAGCGCTCCTTTTACGTTGACGCCGCCCACCACCGACAACTACGTCTTCATGGATGAATTCGTCTGGGCGCTCGACCAGAAATTTTCCGGCATGAACATCTTCGGCGCGAGTCCCACGCACCCGACGTTCGTCAGCCTCGACAACGAGCCCGAACTCTGGAATTCGACGCACCTCGAAGTACAAGGGCCGAATCCGGTGACCTCCGACGATTACATCGCCAAAACGATCACGCTCACCGAAGCGCTGAAAAATCAATTTCCGAGCATGATCATTTTCGGCCCGGTGCATTACGGTTTTCAGGGCATCTACAATTGGCAGGGCGAATTAAACGCCACGCCCAATGGAGCGAATTGGTTTCCGGATAAATATCTCGCCGCGATCAGCGCCGCGTCGGCCACCTACGGCAAGCCGCTGGTTGACGTCTACGATTTCCATTGGTACGCCGAAGAATACGATTCCAGTGGCACGCGCAGCCTGGACCTGACCAGTACCACCCTCACTGACGCGCAGGTCCAACTCATCGTTCAGAGCCCTCGCAACCTCTGGGATCCCACCTTCACCGATTCCACCAACAGCAATCCGTGGATCTACCAAGAACTCGGCAACTCGCCGATCAACATTCTTGGCCGGCTGCAATCCAAAATAAGCGCGGAATTCCCCGGCATGAAGATTTCGCTCACCGAATATGAAAGCGGCGGGTGGAATCACATCGCCGGTACGATCGCGCAAGCGGATAACCTTGGGATTTTCGGCGGTCAGGGAGTTTTCGCTGCGAATTTCTGGCCGCCCAACGGAACCTACTCCTACGCTCTCGCCGGATTCCGCGCCTTCCGCGACTTCGATGGGGCCGGCGCTAATTTCGGCGATACATCGCTGCAATCCACTTCTAGCAATGTCCAAAATGTGGTCGTCTACGCCAGCTCCGATAGTGCGACGCCAGGCCGTTACGTCTTCGTCGCCATCAATCGCTCCGCCACACCTCAAGTGACCGCCATCGAAGGCCAGTCGCTTTCCGGGACGGCCAAGCTCTATCAAATGACCGCTGCCACCGCCCAAGGCCAAAGCACTGTTCAGCCGGTTTCCATCGGCTCGATGCCGGTGAGCAGCTCGACACTCACGCTCACTCTTCCGGCGCTCAGCGTGACGACCATCGACGTCAACTGATTCTCGGCACGCGCTGTCGTGCTCGTCGCGAGCCGGTAAGATTGTGCCCGCGAAGAGCGGTGGCGACCATTTGCAACTCGGACATTTGTTCTAGTACCACTAGGTCCCGCCCCTGTACGAAAACTGTACTCCATTTTCCTTGTCGTGGTTCTCGAGTCGGCGTAGTGTGCCAGCACCCAGTTTCAGCCGGCGTCCCTAACGCGCTCGACAATGCCACGTCAAGGAGACCTCTCATGCCATCGCTCAAGCACCTTCCCGGCCCCGACGAAGATTCCCGAAAGCTAACGACGGATGGCGCCGATCGCCGCAAATTCCTCAGCAGGCTAGGATGCGCAGCAGCCGCGTCTATTGCCGCCAGCACCACCGCGTTAGCGTCCGTCGCGGAAGCGGCCGGCACTCAATCCAGCGCTAGCGACGCTTCGACGTCAAACGGAGGCAGCCGCGCGCAACAGAGTTTTCAGAATCGGGTCAATGCCGCGCGCACCGAACTAAATGTGCCGGTTCCGCAACAGATCACGAATGGCGACGAACAGCGCTATCCCAATCGAATCGGAAACTACTCGAAGGGCCTGCTCCACAACAATATTGGCGAGGTAGAGCCGGCTTCTTACGAAAGCCTCTTGAAAGCTGTTCGCAGCGGCGAACCGCGAGATTTCGAGCAAATTCAATTAGGCGGTAACACGCCGCTCGTTGATCCACAGTGCGGCGTGGCCTTCGACCTGGAAGGGACTGATTGTCACCAGCTCGCCATCGGCACACCGCCAGCAGTTGCCAGCCAGCAAATGGCAGACACCGCGGTGGAAAATTACTGGATGGCTTTGTGCCGTGACGTGAACTTCACGCAATACGGCAACGAGCCGCTCACGCAAGCCGCGATTGCCGAACTGAATTCACTCCCCGCGTTCCTCGGTCCGCGCCCGGTCACTCCGCAAAATCTGTTTCGCGGTTTTACTCCCGGCGATGTCCTGGGGCCCTACCCGTCACAGTTCATCCTCCAGCCTTTGACCTACGGCGCGATTCCCATCACGCAGATGATGACGACATATGTTCCCGGCCTCGACTACATGACCGATCAGACTTCCTGGCTCGCCGTGCAAAACGGACAAGGTCCGTTCGGGGCGAATCAAGCGGACCCGAATATCCAGCACATTCGCAATGGCCGCGGGTTGAGCGCCTATGTCCACGTGGACGTGCTCTTCGAGGCGTACTTCAACGCGTGCCTAAAGCTGGTGGATAGCGGAGCGCCGCTCGATCCCAACAATCCTTACGTCAACTCTCGCACGCAAACGGGTTTCGGAACTTTCGGCAGTCCTCATCTGAAAACTCTCGTTGCCGAAGTTTCCCAGCGCGCGCTGAAAGCCGTGTGGTTCATGAAATGGTTCGTGCATCGCCACCTGCGTCCGGAGGCATTCGGTGGCCTCGTGCACATGACTAAAACCAACCAAGCCAGCTATCCGCTGCATCCTGATGTGCTCAACTCCCACGCCGTCGCCGAAGTCTTCGCGAAGAACAATTCTTATTTCTTGCCGCATGCGTTCCCCGAGGGCTGCCCGCAACATCCTTCTTACGGCCAGGGCCACGGAACGGTTGCCGGCGCGTGCGCCACGATCGTGAAGGCCTGGTTCAACGATCTCGCGCCGCTCACCTCCATCCCAGGATTCACCATCGTGCAGCCGAGCGAAGATGGCTTCTCGCTCGTTCCCTACGTGGGCTCCGACGCCGATGGACTCACCATCGGCGGCGAAATGAATAAACTCGCGGCCAATATCGCCATCGGCCGCAATCACGCCGCCGTTCATTGGCGCCACGATTACGCGGATTCGCTGCCGTTGGGCGAGGCCGTCGCGATCTCGATGCTCAACGACATGGCTCGCAACTGGAATGAGAACTTCGAAGGCTTTTCATTCACGAAATTCAACGGTCAAAGAATCACGAGCGTCGGCGGAAACACAAGATAATCCCTGACCCGGTAGAGTTCAGATCAACGCACGTCGCGGACGACGGCTGACCGTCGCGAGCGTTCGCTGAGCGCGCACAGTCGCGGACAATCTCTGGCTGCCGAAATCGATACATGTCCGCATCTCTACGTACGGTTAATCGGGTACGACGATTTTCCCCGGGTATGTCGAATTTCCCTCCGAAGCCTGCACGCGGAACACTGTAGGCATCCCCGCAACGCACTGACCCAGAGCGAGTTCCCTCTTTATTAGTACTGTTTGGCACCGAGCTTGCACCTTGCCCGTAGGGTGACACATTCACCGCAGGAGGCCGTGCATGAGAACGAGACATTTGCAGAGCTGGGCGGCGATGTCAGCTCTCGCCGGATTTTTATGCGTGGGCACACCCGCGCTAGCACAATCAACGCCGGATCAAAACTCTCGGCCCGAAACAGGCAACGAAATCTACCACCAGTCCGTGGCTGAATTCGACCGGTTCCTCGACAGCCACCGAGAAACCGCGGATCAACTACGCAAAGAGCCGGACTTGGTGCTCAACGATCAATTCCTGAAGAGCCATCCGGAGCTGCAGGATTACCTGTCGCAGCATCCCACTGTTCGCGACCAAATGCGTAAGGACCCGAACGAGTTCATGACAGCCGAAGCGGCTTTTGAGCAGAAAGGCGACAACGACGCCAACGGCGACCGTGATCGTGACCGCAACGGCGACCGCCGCGATGTGGCTAGCTTTGATCGCTTTCTGGATAGCCATCGTGAAACCGCTCAGCAGCTTCGGAAGCAGCCGGACCTCGTGTTGAACGCAGAGTTCCTGAAGAGCCATCCGGAGCTGCAGCAGTACCTGCAGCAGCATCCCGACGTTCGCGACCAGATCGACAAGAACCCGAACGCCTTCATGGCGCAGGAAGCCAACTATGAACAGCGTGGCGATCAGCGCGGCGATCAACGTGCCGACCAGCGCGGTGACAATGATGCGCGTGGTAACCAACGCACGGATAACGATGCCAACGGCGATCGTGATGCCAACGCCGACCGTGACCGTGACGCCGACCGTGACCGTGACGCAAACCGCGACCGCAACGGCGACCGCCGCGCAGTGGCGAACTTCGATCAGTTCCTCGATAGCCACCGCGAAACCGCCGAACAGCTTCGCCGCGACCCTTCACAAATCAATAACGACCAATTCGTGAAGAGCCATCCGGCGCTGCAGGCTTATCTGCAACAGCATCCCGAAGTGCGTCAGGACGTCAGCCAAAATCCGAACGCCTTCATGCAGCAGGAAGCCCGCTACGACCGTAACGACAACGGCATGGATCGCGATACCGACAGCCGCCGTCAGTTCGGACAATTCCTCGGAGGCCACGCGGACGTCTCGCGTCAGCTGTCCGAGAATCCTTCGCTGGTAAAGAATCACGAATACATGGACAACCATCCGGAGCTTCGCGATTACTTGAATTCGCATCCGGACGTTCAGCAGCGCCTGACAGCGGATCCCGACAACTTCGTCAAGTCTGCCCAGCAGTTCAACAGCACTACAACTCCTGGCCAGACCACCAAGCCCGCAACAGCGCCTGGGGATACGACGAAGACTCCGATGCCTGACGCTACTAAACCCAAGCAGTAAAATCCGACTCCGCGCGCGATTGGAAGGCCTGAAAAACCGGGCCTTCCAATCCGCGGGAGCCGTTTTGTTCGTTCGCGGCGATCTTCGTGGCGTGCGACCGTTGCAAGCAGGCCGCGGAACCACCGCCAGCGGGCCGTTTTCCAAGGAGGCGTTATGAATGCGAAAATCCCCTTAGTGCTAGCCCTCGTCGCTGCTTCCGCTACTCCTCTTCTCGGCGGCGGCGACAAGAAAAAACCGCCCGAGCGAGCCACGCTGGAAAGAATGGAAGCTGTTCCTTGTGGCGCAACTCAAAAGGGCATCGCGGGTTTGGGCACCCTGTGGGCATCGGCGGGCATCACGCACGTAAACTCCAATGAGAAGCTCTGCCCGCAGTACACCGTGTTGACCGACGAAATGGAGTACGATGTCCGTCCGACCGATCTGAAGCACGCCGTGATCCTGCCCGTCGGCAAGGAAGTTGAATTCAAGATCAATAAGAACCGGATGTATCTGAAAGTTCCGGACGCCCATCAGAAGACGCAAACGTATGAAGTGGTTTCGATGAAACCGACGAACCCAGACGCCAACGTGAAGGATGCGTCCGCCAAAGCGGACTCGCATTAAGAAGAGTTTCTCCCGAACAAATCTAGCGGCACACAAGTGCGCCCCTCACGTCCCGCGATCCAAAGGGTCGGTAGGGGCGCCGCTTGCTGCGCCGCGGTTTAGGTGCGCCTCGTAGCCGATCGCCGGGATCCCGCCACAAGACTTGTCCGCTGACGCAGGTGTCACAGAAAAGATACAATTCATTCGTCTGGAATATCGCTGTCCGCGAATCGAGGAACAACCATGGAACACAATCTGCAAGATACGATTTCACTTCTTACCCGCACCCCGGCCACACTCGACGCTCTGCTGCGCGACTTGCCGGAATCGTGGACGTTGCAAAACGAAGGGGTCAATACCTGGAATGCGTTTGAGATCGTCGGCCATTTGATTCACGGCGAACGCACGGATTGGATGCCGCGCGCGCGAATGATTCTGCAATTCGGCCAGACACAAACCTTCGTGCCGTTCGACCGTTTGGGACATGTGCGCGAAAGCGAAGGCAAATCGCTCGACCAGCTGCTCGATGAATTTGCTCGTCTGCGCGCCGAGAATCTGGACGAATTGCGTCTGATGAAACTGCGACGGGAGGACCTCGAAATGAGCGGAAAACATCCCGCGCTCGGAACCGTTACCCTGTCGCAGTTGCTCGCAGCCTGGGCTGTACATGACTTGACTCATCTGCATCAGTTGACGCGTGTGATGGCCCACCAATACCGCGTCGCGACAGGTCCATGGCACATATATCTTGGAGTCCTGCAGTGCGCCGGGCACAGCGCCTGATAAAGCACGCAGAATCAGGATCCCGAGTCGGGACGATTGCTTTTCGTCCTTCGGCTGTGGACTCTTAACTGTTAACTTTCCGCTACAACCCCAATCCCAAACTTGCCCGCCGTTTCTCCCTGCCGCATAATGAAATGGGCGTACGGCGGAGTATGAAAAGATCATTCATTTTGCTGATGGCAATTTTTGGCGGCCTCGCGGGCTTGACGATCGGTCTCGCCGCTGGCCGTTCGGGCCAGCCTCGCCTGCACCGCATGCCGTTCAGGTTCGCATCCACGCAATCTACGACGAAGCCCGCTGCAGTCGCATCGGCGCACGCCGCGGTCCCCACAGCCAAGAGCACTAGTTCAGGCGATCACGCAGACGACCCATCAAGCGATCAATCCGACGATGACTCCGGCGAACGCGTCGTCCGCTTCGCCAGTAATCCGCAACCGTTGCCTCCCTTCCTCGTCACCGATCTCGACGGCAACGCCGTCTCCACTGCCGCATGGAAAGGCAAAGTTGTCTTCATCAATTTTTGGGCCACGTGGTGCCCGCCATGCCGCGCGGAAATTCCCGTGCTGATCGACCTGGCGAACCGCTACAAGGACCGGCTGCAGATCGTGGGCGTCTCCGTAGATGACGAAGACCCCCAGGACGTTAAAAAATTCGCCGAGCATTTCGGCATCAACTACCCCATCGTGATGGCCAGCCCAGAAATCGTCGCGGAGTACGGCGGCGTGCCAGCGCTGCCGACGCTCTTCGTAATCAATACCGATGGAAAGGTAGTGCAGAAACACGAGGGACTGTATTCGCCGGAGCTCTACGAAACAGAAGTACGACTGCTGCTCGGCTTGCCCGCCAATGCGCAAGTGCAAACCTTCGAGGACCAGGGACAAATCTTTCTGAAGAATGCAGCGCTCGCCACCGAATTGCCCGACGTTGATTTCACCGGCTTGACTCCCGAGATGAAAAAGGTGGCGCTGAAACGCCTGAATTCTGAGACGTGCGATTGCGGATGTCGTCTCACGCTCGCACAATGCCGCATCAACGACACATCGTGCCCGAAGAGCAGAAAATTAGCCGCGACGCTCGTAAAAGAAGTGAGCGAAGGCACCGCCCGGCCAGCTTCGGACCCAGCGACGGCGCCGCCGGCCAGTCCGCCGGTGCCCGCGATTCCGAAACCACCCGCATCCACGACGGCACCTCAGCCATCGATGCCGCCGCCGCAACCACAGACGCCTGCTCCATCCGCCTCGAATCACGGCTAATCCCCGCGCACCAACATACGAATCGCGAAGACGGATGCCGCTAATCGAGCGCTATTGCGCTTGATCGTACGGCAAACACTGCTGCAGTTGGACAATCGCCGCGTTGGTCGCTTTCAGCGTGTCTTCTTTATGCCCACCCCAGTCGCCTCCCACGCGCTGCAAACGTTGATTGGCCCGCCGTAGCGCAGTGATGGCATCGCGAAGTTCAGGATGCAATTCCGCGGGCGGGGCAGCCGGCGCTGTGACCGGAAAACTCAAAGCAAGAATTAGGGCTACCAGAGCGAAGAAACTTACGAAACGACGTTTCATCAAGCTTTCCTCCGATTAGGAATTTAGGCTCCTTTTCGACGTCCGTGCGCGGAGCGAATGCACATCAGACAATATCGCACCGCAGCTTGCAAAGAATCAATCAGGTGAAACAACGCGAAGCGTGGGTGAGGAAATCGAATGACGTCGGACCCCGCCGCGGCCGGTCGCTGCACTCTATTGTGGCGCGAGACGCCGAGCGTCGGGAGCGGCAAGCACCGCGTCCGGCGTAGGCGCGACGCGTTCCACGTTGGAATTAAGGATCACCAAGTCCACGCGGCGATTCATCGAACGGCCTTCCGCCGTTTCATTCGAAGCAACCGGATAATATTCGCCATAGCCAGACGCCGCGAGCCGGTCCGGCGCAATCGCATACTTCGTTATAAACAGTTTGATGATTTCTGTGGCGCGTGCGGTCGAGAGCTCCCAATTCGAATCGAATCGCACGCTGTGAATCGGAACATTGTCGGTATAGCCCTCGATACGTATCCGCATTCGCTCCGGCCCAATTACTTTGACGATCGCGGAAAGCGTTGGCAGAGCCTGTGGCCCCAGTGCCGTTGAGCCGCTATCGAAAAATCCCGCTTCGCGAAGGCTGACGACCACGCCTTCCTTCGAAGGCGCCACTGACACGGTCCGCAGCTTGATCTGTGGCGCGAGCAGACTGTCCAATTTCCTCTGTAGCTCAACCAGGTTCGGACGGTCCGGCGACTCCGCCAGATTCTCTTGTGGCGAATTCACCAACCGGCCCATCGCTTGCAGCCTCTTCACGTTTTCGATCATTTGCACGTCGGCGAAAGGCATCGGTTCGGTATCCACCAGTCCGGGCTTCGAATTCGACGAATCAAAAATGCCCATCTGCTGGAACGCGACTTGAATGGCCATGGCTAGTTGACCGGCTTTCCGTTTATCGACTTGCGCCGAAGAGTAATTGATGTAGACGTCCACTACGTTCGTCATCGTGTCGAATGAAAGATTCCACACGTGCTCGATAATTTGCGCGCGCGTCACGTCCTGCCCGGCGTTGCGCATCAAGTACTCGAGCAATGCAAACTCCTTGGGAGTTAGCTCCACCCCGCGCGAGGCGCGCTTCACCGAATGCTCCACGCGATTCAATTCCAGGTCGTCCATGCATAACACCGTATTTGACGCCCGGCCGCCGCGGCGCAATAGTGCGCGCACGCGTGCCGACAACTCAGAAAATGCAAACGGTTTGAGCACCAGATCGTCGGCGCCCATATCCAACACCTCCACGCGATCTTCCGGGCGGTTTCGCGCGGAGAGCACCAGGATGGGCAGTTGCTGTTGCTTCGCGCGGAAGGATTGCAGCACCTGCGTGCCGCCGGAAACCGCCAAGTTCATGTCCAGGATCGCAAGATCGTAGCTGCGCTCCTCGACCAGCTGTTTGGCTTCTTCCCCACTACGCGTCAAATCAACCGTGTAGTGTTCGGCATCGAAACTACTGTGGAGAAACGTAGCTAACGCTGGGTCGTTCTCGGCCACTAAAAGACGCATTGCTGCTCCTGGGGAAGGGGGAAAGTCTAAATATTAGGAAGGGGGAATGAACTTTAGTTAAGGTGGGCGAAGGTGTCAAAGGAAATCTTCATCATCGCCGTAAAGTTTCGAAGGAGTTAATACTTATCGGAAATTTCGACCAAAATGAAACTGTCTGCGACACCGCGTGTACCTCAACGGAACACTTCGCGCCGCTTTTCCTGCTGCTCCATTACGGATGTGTCATCTTTTCTGGCTTCACCAACTCATCGAACTCTTCCGCGCTCAAATGGCCTAGCTTCAAAGCAGCCTCCCGCAAACTAATATGCTGCTGATGCGCCTTGTGCGCGATTTCCGCAGCTTTGTCATATCCGATCTTCGGGCTCAAGGCGGTCACTAGCATCAGAGAATTCTTTACATTTGCAGCGATCCGATCCATATCGAGTTCCATGCCGTTCACGCAGTGGTCCACAAAGGAACGGCACGCATCGGCAAGCAAGCGGACTGAGTTAAGAAAATTGTGAATCATTACAGGCTTGAAAACGTTGAGCTGAAAATTTCCCTGCGAACCTGCGAAACCGATCGCCGCGTCGTTGCCAAACACCTGCACGGCAACCATCGTCATCGCTTCCGACTGCGTCGGGTTTACCTTGCCCGGCATAATCGAAGATCCCGGCTCATTTTCCGGCAGAATTAATTCGCCAAATCCGGCCCGTGGCCCCGAAGCCAGCCAGCGCACATCGTTCGCGATTTTCATCAGCGACCCAGCCAGTGTCTTCAGCGCGCCGCTCGCAAAGACGATCTCATCGTGCGCGGAAAGCGCCGCAAACTTGTTGGGGTGCGACCGGAACGGTTGCCCAGTCAAATCCGCGATCTTCTTGGCAGCCCGTTCCGCGAATTCCGGATGCGCGTTCAATCCCGTTCCCACCGCGGTCCCCCCGATAGCTAACTCATAGAGCCCCGGCAGAATCATCTTCAGCCGCTCGACATCCCGGTCGAGCTGGCTCACCCACCCCGACATTTCCTGCCCCACCGTCAGCGGTGTCGCATCCATCAGATGCGTCCGACCGATCTTCACCACCTTAGCGAACGCTTTGGCCTTGGCGTCAATCGCATCACGCAACCGCTCGACTGCCGGAATTAACACTTCGGCTACTCGTGAAGCGGCAGCAATGTGCATCGCCGTCGGAAATGTGTCGTTCGATGACTGCGACATATTCACATCATCGTTCGGATGAATCGGCTTTTTGCTGCCCAGCACGCCTCCGGCGATCTCAATCGCCCGGTTCGAAATCACTTCGTTCGCGTTCATGTTGGTCTGCGTGCCGCTACCTGTCTGCCAGACGCGCAACGGAAAATGCTCGTCCAGTTTTCCCGCGATCACTTCGTCCGCAGACTGCACGATCAGCTTCGTCTTCTCCGCCGAGAGCTTGCCCAAATCCTGGTTCACCAGCGCCGCGGCCTTCTTCAGGATTCCGAAGGCGCGTATCAATTCCGGGGGCATCGTGTCGCGCCCGATATCGAAATGAATCAACGAGCGCGCCGTCTGCGCCCCATAATAACGGTCGTTCGGAACCTCGATTTCGCCCATGCTGTCCGATTCGACCCGCATTCCGGCCTTCGGTGCCACTGACGCCTTGGCGTCCACGTTCCCTCCCGTAGTCAATCTGTCGCGCTGGCCAAAGACAATCCCCCGCTCCATCCAGCCTGCGGATATCGCGAATATAAGGATACTGCGGAAACCGCCCCGGTGCAGCCGTCGGTTGCTGTTGGAGGCGTCAAAAGAGCAAACCCGCCGTGCTGAAGCCTCTCGCAATCAGCCGATTCCGGGTACTGGCCTGGCAATTGCCGATAAGGACGCGCGGTCAGCTGTCCCGCCCTTGGACTGTCGTACAGGCATGTTTTCAGAAACGTTCGCGTTACGATGTTCTCAGGCGAACTCCAAAACAGATTAAAATTGTCTCTGCGAGCGGGGGACTTTACTTTCTTCATCGCGCCATTTTTCTGGCTTGCTCTCTGGGGGATTGCACGATCGCATGGCCTCTCTATTCAAATTTGCGTTTTCTCGTGACCGCGCCGCAAACGCCACAGCCACTGCCGAACCTGTCCCTGTCGCTGAACTCGCCGCTGCTGCGGCCCCCAAGCGAGCCGAGCAGCCGCCTCCCGCGCCGGCACCGGTTGACGACGCACAGCTGCAGGAATTCCTGCTCAAGAATTTCCTAACCACGGAGCCGGCCGAGACGATGTCTCCCGGATCAGTTGTTCCTGCAAAGGTTTCCGCCGCTCCGCCCGCGCCCACACCCACGCAGGATACCGCTCCCAAAGCTGTTCCAGAACCTGTACCAGAGATTGCCACCGAATCAATGCCGGAAATGCCGGACGAAGCAGCACTCCAGACCGCGCCACCCATCGCGCATGAGGCCGATCTTGATCCGACGCCCGAATCCGCAGCGGCGCCGCATCTCAACGCGGAGCCAATTTCAAACGCGATTACGCTCGCCGACCTCCACGAAAGCGAAGCAGTCGTTGCAGGCGCACAATCCGGCGCCAGCTCCGATCCGCCCGCTCCTCCCAAAGTCGCGCCTCACGAATGGGCGCTCGAAGAAACTCTCGCAAACCACAAAGAATGGCTTGATTCCCACGCCGCCGTCGGCGCCAAAGCCGATCTGCGCAACGCCAAATTGCAGGACACCGAACTGATCGGTGTCAACCTGCGTTACGCCGATTTGCAGGACGCCAACCTGAAATCTTCCGACCTGCTGCTCGCAGACCTGCGCGACGCGTGTCTGGTCCGCGCCAACTTACAGGAAGCTTGCTTGGTCGGCGCCAATCTCGAAGGTGCAAACCTCGAAGGCGCGTCTCTCGAGAGCGCCATGGGCTTGCTTCCCCGCCAACTCGCGGGCGCCAATCTGCACGAAGCGTCATTACCCGCGCCTATTCTCGAGTTCAATGCGCTCCCCGAATTCGTCCGTACCTCAAATACCGCCGCGCGCCTCTTCAGCACCACCGTCGCCCTGAGCGTTCTTTCGTGTCTAGCAATTTGGAAGACCAAAGATATTCAGCTTCTTGCCGATTCCGCCATCATCCCGTACTTGCGCTCGTCTGCGGCATCTGCCGCCGTGCCCACGGACGAAATCTATCTCATCGCTCCCGCCGCATTACTCGTCATCTATCTCTGGTTCCTCTATAACCTGCAGCGTGTTTGGGACGCGGCGCTTGAGCTGCCCGCCATTTTCCCCGACGGGCGCGTCTTAGGCCACAAATCTCCGCGAATCATTGCCGGCCTGCTGCGCACCCATTTCCGTTGGATGAATCCCGATGCCCCTTCAACGCGCCTGATCGAGAAGGCCAGTTCTGTTGTGCTCGCGTATTGGCTAGTGCCGGTGGTGTTGCTCTCTTTCTGGGCGCGCTACCTCACTCTCCAGGAAATCCACGGTTCGTTCTTGCAGATTGCCGTGACGCTAGTCGCTGTCGGCGTCGCGTTCTATTGCACTACCAGCGTTGGCCGTCCCCCCGAGATTTGGGCTGCGCAAGGTCGGCCTACCAAGGACTACTTCGCGCGCCTGAAGTTCTTGAAGCCCGTCACACTGCTCGCATCACTCTTTGTGATTCTGTCGCTGATCTCCGCTGGCACCGTCGCGGGCGTTCCGCATGATAAAGCGCGCGCCCCGCAATTCGCTGCCGCCAGCGTTCGCCGCTGGGTACCGAGTTTCCTCTGGGCGCTGGGATGCGACCCTTACGCCGAACTCACCGAAGCATCCATTTCGCGACGCCCGTCAAACTGGAACGGCTCGGATGATCAACTCTCCTCGGTCCAGGGCGCACACCTGAACGGCACCAATTTCCGCTACGCTCAGGCCTACGGAATTTTTCTTGCCAATGCGCATTTGTTCCGCGCCAATTTCCAAGGCGCATTCCTTTCGGAAGCAGACATGCGCGGTGCCGACTTGGGCCAAGCCAACATGAAATTCGCAGTGCTCGACCGCGCGCAAATGAACCGCGCCAATCTCGACCGCGCTCAGCTCGATGGTGCGAATCTCGCCCGCGTGGATCTCCGCGGAGCGAACCTCTCGTACTCTTCACTCACCGACGCGGTGCTGGTGGACGCCCGCCTCGATGGCGCCAGCCTCTACGCCACCCACTCCGAAAATGCCACTTTGATCCGCGGCAATCTGGAAAAAGCCGATATGCGCGAAGCGCATCTCGACGGCGCCAACCTCGAAAGCGCCGACCTGCAGCAAGCCTATCTCTGGTCCACAAAACTTGCCGGCGCAAATCTCCAGAAAGCTCAGCTGGCCACCGCAATCTTCATTGACGCGGACCTGCGTGACGCAGACCTGCGCGGCGCGCAATTCAATGGCACGGTCCTTAACGGGGCCAATCTACAGAACGCTAATTTGGACGGCGCCGACCTTCGCGGAGCCTTGCAACTCGCCGCGAGCCAGATCTGCTCGGCAAAATCGCGGCAAGGCGCCTTGCTCGACGAGACTCTCCAAACGCAAGTCGACTCGCTCTGCGGCGTTCCCCACCAGCCATAGTCCATTTCAGGATCCCGCGAAATTCCTGCGGTCGCTCGATTGGCGCGTTACGGACTCGCTTGGTCGGCTACAATAGCGCTGCAATTTCCCCATGGAAAATATCTCCGCCGCCCAGGTTCCGCAGCAGCCTAAGCGCGCGCCATTACTTTCGCGGCCCGCAATTCTCTGCATTATTTTCGCCACGTGGTTCCTGATTTACGTCCCGGGGCTTTCGCAGCCAGGCTTGCTCGACGATGCCGATTCGATCCACGCCGAAGCCTCTCGCGAAATGCTGCTCAATCACAATTGGGTCACACTCCATATCAATGGCATCCGCTATCTTGAAAAAGCGCCCCTCATGTATTGGGCGGTCGCCATCAGCTACAAATTGTTCGGCGTCGGCGAGTGGCAGACGCGCCTTCCGCTGTCCCTGGGAGTCCTCGCGCTGGGCTGGGCCGCATTCGTCTTTGGGCGTCGCTACCTCGGCGCCGAAGCCGGGTTCTATGCCGCGCTCATCCTCTTCACTGCGCCGGGAATTTATATCTACACACGATTCCTGATTCCAGACGTCATCGTCGCCACGTGGTTCACGCTCGGGTTTTACCTTTTCCTGCGCGCCTACGAGCAAGAGCGCCCTTCGCGTTGGTTATGCTGGGCGTTTGCCATCACGATCGCGCTCAACGTCCTAACGAAAAGCCTGATCGGCATCGTCTTTCCCGCGATGATCATTTTCGTTTTCCTGCTGCTCGCCGGACATTTCAGAAAACTCCTGAAGATGCATCCATGGTCTTCGATTCTGGTCTTTCTCATCGTCGCCTTACCCTGGCACGTTCTCTCAGCCATCCGCAGCCCTGCTCAACCCAGCGGACCCGAAAAAGGCTTTCTCTGGTTTTATTTCGTCAACGAACAATTCCTGCGATACCTCAACAAACGAATTCCGCGCGACTACGACAAAGTTCCATTGCTTCTATTCTGGGCGCTTCTATTCGTCTGGCTAATTCCTTGGTTCGTGTTTCTGTTCCCTGCCCTAAAAGAAGTTCCGCGGCGCGTCAGCGCCTGGCGCGCTCACCTCGACGCGCGTTCTCGCGCCAATCTTTTCTTCGCCACCTGGGCCGTCGTGATCATGCTCTTCTTCAGCTTCTCGACGCGCCAGGAATACTACTCCCTTCCCGCATTGCCCCCGCTCGCCTTACTCATCGGCGGCTGGCTCCAGCACGAACAAGAATCCGCCGTCCTATCGCCGGAAAGAAAAGCCGGACAAACCGCCTCCACCATTCTCTTCGCGCTTGGCATATTAGGATTCGCGGCGGCCATGGCCACGCTCGCCATGACGCACTCGTTTCCGTCGGGCACGGATATCGGCACGGTGCTGACGCCGCATCCAGGCCAGTACAAACTCTCCCTCGGACACATGCAAGACCTCACCGTCGGCGCGTTCGGCCTGTTTCGCGGACCGATGTTGCTAGTCGGTCTCGCCTTGCTCCTCGGCACCGGCGCGAACTGGCTACTGCGCCGCCGAGGCAAATTGCTGCAAGCGAATCTCACGATCGCGGCAATGATGGTTGTCGTGCTCTTCTGCGTCCACCGGGGCTACGTGATCTTTTCTCCCGAGCTCACGTCCAAGAGCATGGCGCTCGAAATCAAAAGTGCACTCCGGCCCGATGACAAGATTGTCATAAACGGAAAATACGAAATCGGCTCCGCGCTGAACTATTACACCGGCGCCGAACTCTACGTTCTTAACGGCCGCGACGGCAACCTGTGGTTCGGCTCTTTCTTTCCCGGCGCTCCTGACGTATTTCTAGGCGACCAATCCTTCGCGCGATTATGGAACGGCCCGAATCGCGTATTCCTCTTCACCGAGGACTACGTGCAAGACCAAGCCCTGCGAGATGTCAATGCCGGAACTGTATTTGTCTTTGCACGAGAAGGCGGCAAAACCATATTCACAAACCGTCCCGGCAATCGCTGAACGCAACCGCAACGGAACGCGACAATTCGCCGCCGTTCCAAGTCCCGACTCCGTTACAATCAAAACGGAGGAAGCGATGCATCCCTGGCATGACCTCAGTCCCGGCGAACACGTCCCGCAGGAATTTCACGCCGTTATCGAAATCCCTCTAGGCTCCAGCGTCAAATACGAGCTCGACAAGGCCAGCGGAATCATCAAAATGGACCGCGTCCTCTATTCCGCCGTCTACTACCCGGCAAATTACGGCTTTATTCCGCAATCACTCGCCGAAGATCACGATCCGCTCGACGTCCTCGTCCTCTGCCAGGTTCCCGTGAATCCGCTGACGATCATGTACGCCCGCACCATCGGCCTGATGGCCATGGTGGATTCCGGAACGCTCGATCACAAAGTCATCGCCGTCGCCACTGCCGATCCCGAATACAACTCCTACCATGAAGCCAGCGAGCTCCCGCCTCACAAACTCGCCATGGTCCGCAGATTTTTTCAGGATTACAAACAGCTCGAAGGCAAAATCGTCGAAGTGGACGCCATTCAACCAGCCGCCGCGGCCTATCCCGTCATAGAAAGCGCTCTCGCCCGTTACGACAAAAAACGTCGTGCCGGCCACCACAAAAAATAGCTCTCAGGTTCGCCAGCTGCCTTCCCCAACGAAGGCGATGAAAAGGTGAACTGTCCCGCATTGCCCGTTTTCTGCACCTTCGTCCAGTTGTGACCGACTTTCGCTTGTCCCCATACTGGACGTGCAGCTAGCACCTGTTTTGAATCCGCGGTGGATCTTGGGGAACGCCGTGCAACGTCCATTCGTCTCTCGCTTGCCACATTTCAGAACGCATCCGCTCACGCAGCCCCGTCTGCGAGCTCGTCATCATGACCGCACCCGCAATTCCGTGCCTGTTGAGCTCCTGCCAATGCCACGGCGTACCCTGGGCTCACGAGCCGTGATCGAAGCAGCTGCGATAGTCGGAGGAAAAATGATTCGTTCGCTGGGAATTGCTCTCGCGCTCGTCATCGCCGGTTCGGCGTCACCCGCGCACGCGGGCACCAGCACCAACGTGAAGTGCGCCGTGAACGAGGACCGCGTGTGGGTCTACGAAAATCTCGACGATTTCAATTTGGCCGCCAAGCTGAAGTGCGGCGACCCGGTGCAAGTCGAATCGCGCGTGAAGGGCTACGTAAAGATTCAAACCGCGGACGGGACCGAAGGTTACGTGCTGGATTCCGCGCTGCCGAAATCGGCGCTGCCTCCTGCGCCCGAAGAAAAACCCAACACTGTGGAAGCCGCGTCGCTCGCTTTTGCCGCGAAGCGCGCATCAAGATCCGCAACGCCTTCGGTAACCGCAGCGGCGCCTGCTTCACCAGCGCCCGCCGCAGTTGCGACTTCGAGCGCTCCCGCTGCGGCCTCCACCTCAACTGCGCCAGTAGCTGTCGCAGCGCACACCGCGCCCGCCGCACCCGTAACGCCCTCGAGTCCCGCTTCTACTCAACCAGCGGTTGCGATCGCTGCTCCGGCACCAGCACCCGCTCCGGCTGCGCCAGCACGTGCGCCCGCTGCTCCCGCTCCGGCGCCCGTTTACGTGAGCAAACCCGTCAGCGCTCCAGCACCCGCTCCAGCCGTGGCCGGCGCTCCAACCGTCACGCGCGCGTCCAGCGTCGAGGTCGCGACAGTGTCAGCGCCGCCGCAACCCACGCCGCCTGCTCCCGCTCCGGCGCCCGTTTACGTGAGCAAACCCGTCAGCGCTCCGCCATCCGCTCCAGCCGTGACGAGCGCCCCGACCGTGGCTCACGCCTCCACCGTTGAAGTCGAGACAGTGTCAGCGCCACCGCAGCCAGCGCCGCCCGCTCCTACCCTTGCTGCCAAGTACAGCAACCCGCAGCCCATTGCTCCCGCGCGCGCGAAGAAAAATAAGAAGCCAACACCCGCGGCAGTCGAGCCTGCTGTTTCAGCATCACAGCCGACAGTAGTAGCACAGACCGCCCCAACTCAGTCAGCTCCTCACGCTAGGATTGCCGCTCCCGTCGCGCAAGTTTCCAGCTCTTCAGACGCCACGCCCCAATCCGCGCCGATCGTTGCGAGCAGCGTCCAGCCAGACGAAAACGCCGCCATGGCGCCGAACTCCGCGAGCCTGCAGCCCGTCTCCAGCCCCGCTGACCAGCCCGCGCCCGCTCGCGCCAAGCCCACGGTAAATCCCGACGACGATGACGATACCGCCGTCCGCCAACTCGAAGAAGATACCGCCAATTGCACGCACTACTTTTCTGCCTATGGCCTCTCGCCGAATCAATACAAATGGCTCGCGCAAAATCGTCACAAAGCGTTCCCCAGCGTGTGCCCTGCTCCCACGCCCGCGATGGTGGATTTCGTCGTCATCTTCACGCACGATGTCGCGTTTTATAACGTCACCATGCCCGATACCATCCACGTCGAACAAAACGGATTCTCCGACTGGACGCCGCTCAGCACCGTGGACACCGCACTCATGACCCCCTCGGAAGCCGACAAGAGCCATCACGAATACGTCTGGGTGTTCCACACCACGCGCGGTGCATTCGACCCGTCCAAGTTCTCTTCCCATCGCCGTCCGCTGTACTCCAAATCCGAAAGCAACACGCTGGGTTCGCGCGGGGGTTTCCGCACAGTGATGGACGCGCTCACCTTCATCGAACAAAACGGGACAAACCGTTGAGACGAAATCGCCTCCATCGGAACTTCTGATATCAAGAGTTTCTGGCATCGAACCTGCGCCATACAACCTTCTTGAAGCACGCTCGCGAAAGTGCGATAAGCAAATCACGAACGGCGCATTCTGACCCGTGACCTCTTAGGAGCTCCGATGAAATCCGTTTTTCTTGCGTGTCTCTTCCTCTTCATAGCCTCCCCGCTGCGACCCAGCCAGGACCGCAGGAGGGCCAACCCCGACGAATCCAGGATTCTAGCCCTCGAAAACGCCTGGAACCTCGCCGAAGAGAGCAAAGATATTAGCGCGCTGGACCAATTGCTGGCCGACACTCTCGTCTACACCGATTTCGACGGCTCGTTCATGGACAAAGCGCAGTTCCTTGCCGCCGTAAAAACCAGCACGCCCAATTCCGACCAGATTACCAACGACAATGTGACCGTCCATCTTTACGGCGATAGCGCCATCGTGACGGGCGGCTATCGCGAGAAAGGCGTCGTGAAGGGCAAGCCCGTCACGCGACGCGGCCGGTTCACCGATTCCTGGGTCGAGCAAAATGGCACATGGCTCTGTGTCGCCAGCCAATCCACATTGATCAGCCGTTCTCAAGATTAGTGCCCTCCTCCATCAATCCTTATATCGGTAACGACCCTGACTTCGCGTTGGATCGCGTGGTTACTATCACGCACCCAGTGCGCGAACCAGCCTAATCCTAGTTCGCCGCCGGACGATCTTGTGTTATAAGGGGACGAAGCAACCCCTTCCGCTTGTAGTCATTTTCCCGGGCTTCGCCTTTTGTCGCTCCGGGAGAGGCGCGCCTAATGAAGAAAAAGCGGCTGGGTGAAGTCCTCCGCGAACGGAATCAGGTCTCGGCGGACGATCTCAACAAAGCCATTCAAGATCAGCAAGGCAAGCTTGTTCACCTGGGAGAGCTGCTGTTGCAGCGCGGCATCGTTTCCAAGGAGAACCTCATTGCCGCGCTCGCCGAAGTCTCACGGATTCAATATGTAGACTGCGCGTCGGTCTCCATTGACGATTCCACGCTGAGCCTTATCCCGGCAGCGATGGCGAAGCGTTGCTCCGCACTGCCGCTGGAAGTGGACGGCGCCAAGCTCGTGGTAGCCCTGGCCGAGCCGCAAAACCTGCAATTACTCGATGAACTCCGTTTCAAGTCCGGAATGATCATCGAACCGCGCCTGGGTTTTCGTGCCGAATTAGACGCCGCAATCGCAAAGTTCTATGGCGCCACCGATCCAGTGGTGATCAATACTTCCGATTCCGCTAACTCCCCGCGTAGGCCCTCCCAAGCAGCGAGCGAAGCCGAAATGGAGTTCATCTCCTTCAGCTCGCAGGAACGCAACGTCGAAGCCATGCGGGAGATGCAATCTGAATTACTGCAGAAGTCGAAAACGACGCCCGCCGTTATGGTCGTCGCCTCCATGATCAAAGCCGCGGCCGAGCGCCGCGCCAGTGACATCCACATCGAACCGCAGAGTGACGGCACGGCCGTCCGCTTTCGCGTCGATGGAATGCTGCGCGACTATCAGCGCCTGCAAAAAGTCCTGCAGAATTCTGTAGCTTCCCGCATCAAGATTCTCTCGGATATGGACATCGCCGAGCGCCGCGCTCCGCAAGACGGCCGCTTCCTGGTAAAAATCGGCGGCCGCCGAATTGATTTGCGTGTTTCTACCCTGCCCACCCAGCACGGCGAGAAAGTCGTCATGCGGCTCCTCGAAGGCGAAGCGCCTCTGCAGGATCTGGCGAAACTCGGCTTCCCGTCATGGATTGAAGAGCGTTTTCTCCCGATGCTGCGCTTGCCACAAGGGATGATCTTAGTCACCGGTCCGACCGGCTCCGGCAAGAGCACCACGCTCTATTCCGCGCTCAATCTGATCCGCCGGCCCGCGATCAACATCATCACCGTCGAGGACCCTGTCGAGTACGCCGTCACCGGCCTGAATCAAGTCCAGGTGAACACCAAGGCGGGCCTTACGTTTGCAAGCTGTCTGCGGTCCATTCTGCGCCAAGATCCGGACGTCATCATGGTCGGCGAAATTCGCGATAAAGAAACCGCCGAAATCTCCCTAAAAGCCGCGCAAACCGGCCACCTTGTACTTTCCACTCTCCACACCAACGACAGCATCTCCGCCTTGACCCGCCTTCTCGACCTCGGCGTCCCCGGCTATCAAATCGCGGTGTCCCTCACCGCCGTCATCGCGCAAAGATTGATTCGACGGTTGTGTGCTTGCCACAAATCAATTCCCACCACTCCCGAGTATGCCGCGCAGTTGACCCAAGTGGGACTTACCGACGACGCTCCCCTCCACAACGCGCCGAACGGCTGCGATCTCTGCGATCACACCGGCTTCAAAGGCCGCATCGGCATTTATGAAATGTTGGCCCTCGATGACCCCATTCGAGCAGCCATCCGCGAAGGCGGCCACAACGACGAGATCCGCGGCCTGGCGCAAGACTCCGGTATGAAACTCATGCAGGAATACGCGCTCGAGCACGTCCGGGCCGGCATCACCACCCTTGAAGAAGTCCAGCGCGTGGTGCCCTTCGCACAGCTCTACGCGCTGCAATGTACTTCGTGCCACCGCGAACTTTCCAGCGGTTTTCAGTACTGTCCGCACTGCGGCAAGAAGCAATCCTCCGGCAAGGCAGCGAAATTCAAACGAGCAGCTCAGCTGCCGCAAGGAGTGATGGTCTCGTGAACGATCGCAACGCCCAAAAAGATTGGGACACCGCTCGCTTCGGCAAGCGCGTGCACAGCATCGGCGAAATCACTGTGAAATACGAAGGCGCCGACGAACCCATCGTCACTCGCGTGCCGGATATCAGCACCGGTGGAATGTTCATCAATACACCTCGCAGATTCCCGGAAGGTGCCGTGCTCGACTTGCGCTTCCGTCTGGAACTAACCGGAGTGGAAGTGCAAACCCGAGGCGAAGTGCGCTATTGCCTGCACGGTGTGGGCGTCGGCGTCGAATTCATCGGCATGCCCGAATCCGCTCTCCGCGCCATCCTCGAAGAGATTCACTCCGCAGCCCGCGCTAAGCCCGCTGAAACACTTTCCCGCACCCGGCAGACGCATCCCGAATCCATTCGGCGCGCACCGAGAAAACGCAAATAGTCATCTGAGTTGCTGGCTAATCCCAAAGTAGCCCGCATATCGACGCCGGAGTTCCCATAATGGCCGGTTGACGCCCCGCGCTCCCAGCGCCAAATTCTGGTTTTGCGTCACGATCGACCGTCGGCGCAAATGGCGGGCCGATTCGCCCTCCGATGCACATCTACCACATGAAACATGATGACGCCGTCGCCATCATCGCTTATCTGCGTTCGCTGCCGACTACTTCGCAGCAAGCGCTCGCCGATTGTTAAGAAGTTTTAATGCGGCGACGGCCTCCCGCGCCCTTTACATTTTTTCCTGTATCGCACTTCTCGCCAACTGGAGTATCTTCGTCGTGAAGGAGGGCCACATCATGCCCAGCTCGAACAAGAGGATTCCATCGCACGAAGCCATCGAACGCCGTGCTTACGAGATCTATATCGAAACCGGCGGCATCGAAGGTAATGACGTTGCGAATTGGCTCGCCGCTGAAGAAGAACTGATGGCGCGCGCCGAAGAGGCTGAAGTCGCCAAGACGCCTGCACCCGATCTGCGCCCCGCGCCCATGCGCAAGAGCGTCACCGCCGGCTAGCGTTGGGCTGTGAAATATATTCAGGTGTAGGTTCCTTGTGTAACGAGGACACCGCTGTGCTGCGGCTTGCCCGAGCGGAGATGCCTACTTACCGCGAAACAAGAATATAATCTCGATAATCAGAATAATCACCACCGATAATTCCAGCACGAAGCTGCGAGTCTGGTTGAACTGGTCCACCATAAAGCGGTACAACTCCCCCGCCGTCCGCAGCTTCTGATCCACCAACCGTCGGTAATCCGTCACTCCCACTTTCGCGGCTGCCAGCCCGTAGAGACGCGCGTAGAACATGTCGCTCAGAAACTTGATGGCGTTGTCCACTTTTTCGGTCAACTCCATCACGTCTAGGCGGATCGTGTTCAACCGCGCCGCTTCGCGCGAAAGCCGCCAGGCAGCCATCACTCCGGTTTTGTGTTCCAGAGAACGGTACACATCATCCAGCAGCCGGGTCAGCAAACCGTCGTAGTGCCGCAATTCCAGCAGCTGCGTGTTAGCGTACTCCAGCAATTGAATCGTCGTCGCCGCGCTCTCTGCGCTGCCGTATACCAGCGCGCCCGACCAGCCCACCACCAGCAAGTCCTCGCGAGAATACGAAATATTCGATTGCAGAATTTCTTGCGTCTCTGCGTCCGATAAAAAAACGGACTCGCCGCGAACCAGTTGTGCAATCTCTCGGCCGTGCGCGGCCAGCAAGTCCTTGGCGCCGAGCGTCGCTCCATCCGCGCCGGGTAATTCCTCCACGTGCACGATGAAGTAGTCCTCGTTCAGCCACGTCTTATAAGGCCGTACCAAGGCTCCCGCGGCGCGGTCCAATGCCCCGCGCAGCAGTTCGTTTGCTTTGGCCTCTAGTTCCGGCGCTCCGATCCAATGGCTCGACTGCGTCACGAGCGACTCCCAATCGCCCGCGAACGCCAGTTCCATCTCAATGCTTACGACTCCGTAGTCGTAATATTTCGTGCTTCCGTCAATCGTCTCGCCGGTCTTCAATACCACCGGCCCGATCGGCTCGATCACTGGCGGCCTTTCAAATTTCAAATAGTGCGGAATCGGCGGGGTGCGGCTCGCGGGAGCTTGTACGGCATGAGGCTCAAGAATCGCCCGAAGGCTATCGAGATTCACAGCCTCCGCAACATCATAAAGATAAAGCACCCGAAAATGTCCACGCAAAGAAATCGCAACCTCCCATCACACACCATAAGTATCTCATCGGCGAAGTTACATTTGTAGCGGAGCACTTCAGCGTGCCATCGGTGTTGATGCGACCGTTGACGGCTCTCCGCAGACTCCTGCTGGGAGCCTCCTGCGATACACGCGCAGTTTGTGAGTAACGTCCCGGCGGACAATCGGATCAATGAAAATCATGCGACTCCGTCTCCGCCTCGGTGATCAATAACCCCCGCACATTCTCAACCTTCACCGAAACCACATTGTCCTGATTCTGCAATCGCCCCTCGATCCACAAAAATTGCTGGCTAACGATCGCCACATGCTGCTCCGCAAACAATTGTGGCGTAATAATCGCATTCGCGATCCCGGTTTCATCCTCCAGGCTCAAAAACACAAATCCATGCGCCGTTCCCGGCCGCTGCCGCGCAATCACGCCTCCCGCAAAACGCACATGCGTCCCATCCGGCAGACGATTCAGCTCGTACGCCGTCACCGCTCCCTGGCGCTTCATTCTCGCGCGATGATATTTCATGGGATGTGGCCCCACCGTCATCCCCGTCCCGTGAAAATCCGCCACCAACCTCTCCTCCGCCGTCATCGCCACCAAAGGCGAATCCCCGGTCGCGTTCTCCGCGATAGCAACAGCATCGTCCTCACCCTCCTCGCATCTCTCCAGCAAAGGCCCGGCATCGCGCGCCACCCGCTCGATTTGCCACAACGCATCCCGCCGATGCGCACGGCGCGCTCCGCCGATAAAATTCAATGCGCCAATCTCCGCCAGCGTCGCCAGTTCCGCCTTGCGCAACCCCGGAACCCGCAATTTCAAATCAGCAATCGAGACAAACGCTCGCGCCTTACGCTCACGCACAATCTCCGCCCCTACCTCCGCGCGCAAACCCCTCACATAACGCAAACCCAAACGCACGCCGAAACCCTCACTCTCCTTTTCCAGCTTGCACAGCCATTCCGAACAAGTCACATCAATCGGCTTCATTCGCAAACCATGCCGCTGCGCATCCTTCACCAAAGTTGCCGGCTGATAGAAACCCATCGGCTGATTGTTCAGCATCGCTGCCGTAAAAGCGGCCAGGTAATGGCATTTCAAATACGCACTGGCATACGCGAGCAACGCAAAACTCGCCGCGTGCGATTCCGGAAATCCATACAGCGCAAACGATGTGATGGACTGAACGATCGTGTCTTGCACCTCGCCCGTAATTCCGTTCCTGGCCATCCCGTTGCGCAGTTTCATCTCGATATCCTTCATCCGTTTCTCGGAACGCTTGAAGCCCATCGCGCGCCGCAACTCTTCCGCCTCGCCTCCCGTAAATCCCGCCGCAATCATCGCCATGCGCAGCAATTGCTCCTGAAAAAGCGGCACGCCCAGCGTCCGCTCCAGCACTGGCTCGAGCGACGGATGCAAACAAGTCGCCGGCTCGCGCCCCAGCCGCCGCTGCAAATAAGGATTCACCATCTTCCCCACAATCGGTCCGGGCCGGATAATCGCCACCTGCACCACAATGTCGTAGAAACGCACAGGCCGCAGGCGCGGCAAACAACTCATCTGCGCGCGGCTCTCGATCTGGAACATCCCCACGGTATCCGCTTTTCGCAACGTCTCGTAAACCACCGGATCGTCCGCCGGCAATTTCCCCAAATCAATTTCTTCGCCGTAATCGTCCCGAATAATCTGCAGCGATTCTTCCAGTACCGCCATCATTCCCAATCCCAGCAAATCTACTTTCACGATGCCCATGTCCGCGCAATCTTCTTTGTCCCACTGCACCACCACGCGCCCCGGCATCGAAGCCGGCTCGAGCGGCACCACCGAATCGAGTTGCCCCTGGCAAACGACCATCCCGCCCGAATGCTGCCCCAGATGCCGCGGCAAATCCTGAAACTTCACGCACAATTCCAGAAATTTGCGGATCTGCGGATGTTGCAAATCCAGGCCCGCGTCCTCGAAATGCCGCGTCAGCGTGTCGTTCTCATCCTTGTATTCCCACGCGCCAACCAGGCTGGTCAAACGCGTCAACGTCTCCGCATCGAACGAAAGCGCTTTGCCAATCTCCCGCGCCGCCGAACGCCCGCGATAAGTGATCACATTCGCGGTCATCGCCGCGCCCAGCTTTCCGTAGCGCTCATACACGTATTGAATCGCGCTCTCGCGCTGGTCACCGCTCGGAAGATCCAGATCAATATCCGGCCATTCGCCGCGCTCTTCGGAAAGAAATCGCTCGAAAAGCAGATCCATTCCCACCGGATCCACAGCTGTGATCCCCAAGGCATAACAAACCGCGCTGTTCGCCGCCGATCCGCGCCCCTGCACCAGAACATTGCGCTCGCGGCAAAACCGAATAATGTCCCAGACGATCAGGAAATAACCGGCCAGCTCCAGCTTCTCGATCAGCTTCAATTCCTTCTCGATTTGTGCGCAGGCTTTTCTGTTCTCCGGTCCATAACGCCCGACCATCCCCTCCAGCGTCCGCTCCCGCAGAAAATGCGCCTGGGATTTGCCGTCGGGAACCGGATACTTCGGAAACTCATATCCCAAATTGCTCAAATCGAATTGCAAGCGGGAAGAAACCAGTTCTGTGTTCGCGATAGCCTCGGGAATATCCGCAAATAAACGCGCCATTTCCTCCGGCGACTTCAAATATCGTTCCGAATTGCGCGCCAGCAATCTTCCAGCGGTATCGAGCGTCCGGTGATTGCGAATGCACGTAAAAACGTCCAGCACTTCCCGCTGCTCCGGCAGCGCATAACAAACTCCATTCGTAGCCACCAGCGGCAAACTCAATTTCCGCGCAATTTCCAGCGCCGCGTGATTGCGCGCCTCCTCCGCCCGGTCGTAATGCCGCTGCAATTCCACGTACACATTCTCGCGCCCGAAAATCTCGCAAAGCTTCTGCACGCATTCCGTTCCGCGTTCAATTCCACCGCGTCCCAAAGCGTGCGCCAACGGCCCTTCCCTTCCTCCCGTCAGGCATAGCAGCCCTGCCGCTTTTTCCGCCATCTCCGCATCCGTCACGTCCCCTTCGCCCTTGCGCGCACGCAATTTCATCAAAGTAATCAAGCGGCATAAATTCTGATAGCCGGCACGCGTTTCCACCAGCAAAGGAAAACGCCACCCGCCCGCCCCCGTCACTTCCGCGCCGATATGCGCCCGCAATGAAATCTTCTGCGCCGCCAGATAAAAGCGTGGCGCGCCGTAAACTCCATCCCGGTCAAGCAGCGCCATTGCCACCATTCCGCGTTCCACGCACACCGAAGCCAATTCCTCCGGCAAAGCTCCGCCTTCCAAGAAACTAAAAGCCGAACGCGCATGCAGTTCCGTGTACATATCCGATCGCGGCGCAACCGCTTCTTCTCCGTGCCCTCCGCACTTCCTCTCTGTTCGGCGTTTACCCCGACGCAGTCGGGGTGTTAAATCTTTTGACTTAGTCCTTCCTCTCCTACATGAAACCTCTAATCGTAAACTCCCCGCACAAACCACCTCCGGCACTCCGAATCGTAATAAACGCAATAAACCGCCGCTCGCCCGCCAGCCTCCGTCACCTGAAATTCAATCTCCAAATCCCACTCGTCCCGATGCCACGAATTTTCCCGCCACCAATCCCCCGACGTCCTCCACGGCCCCGACGCCGCCACCACCCGCCCGCACAAACCTCGAAAAAACACTTTCGCCGGACACCCTTCCCGCAACTCCACCGACGCCGGCAAGCAAGGCCGGAAAATCCGGCACCCAGTAGCCGGCCGGCGCAAACGCTTCGCATCATCAACACCAGCCGCCATCGCTTTCCCGCGCGCAATCCCACCTCGCGCACGAATCCGCGTCCCATCACCCTCCACCACAAATCGCTTCATCCGAAATTCCCCCGGACGATGCGTATCCACCAATTCCGGCGACCCAATATTTGCGCCACCAACCAATTTCGCCAGCCGCGCTACCGTAAGCTCCAATTTCTCCGGATCGGGCGACCCCGGAACAAATAACCCGCGCTGCGCCGAACGTGGCCGCGCCGGCTCCGCAATCAAAGTAATTTTCACAATGTCCCCAGCCGGCGGATCCCCCTGCAATTGCAGCCGCAGCAATTTCAAAAGCATCTTGGAATCCCGCATCGGCACCGGCAGTTGCAGTGTCTTCGCATAACTTTTCTGTGCGTCTTCCCTCTTCGCGCCATCCGCGCCAGCGGAATTCACCAGCACGCTTTCTTCTCGCACCTGCACATCCTTCGCAAACAAATCCCTCAAATCGAACTTCACTCGAATCGCAGCCGCCGCCAAAGAACGCGCCGCCAGACGCGCGCACATCTGATCCAGCAATCGTCCCAGCAAAAACGACAAAGGCTCCAAATCCTCTACCGCATCCTCCAGTTCCATCTCTTCTTCCATGCTCTCAACGGGCTCAGCCAACACCATCGAACGCGCACCAGCCCCGCGCGCCAGTT
>Ga0307478_10000914_pt1 | contig 27789 bp, 26 predicted proteins | sample atmos_gasesECM4C_2_FD_203713 | JGI IMG/M metagenome (GOLD analysis project Ga0307478, IMG submission 203713) | Hardwood forest soil microbial communities from Morgan-Monroe State Forest, Indiana, United States - atmos_gasesECM4C_05 | ecosystem: Environmental > Terrestrial > Soil > Temperate...
GAGTATCGAGCGCGATCTTCACCGCCGAAGATTCCCCGAACAGCAGCGTACTCTCGTCGAGGAAGCACATCACCATGCCGCCATCCATCGGATAGTAAAGCGAGGTGCGATACTTGGTCCCCTTGATTTTCATCGTCGTAAGTTTCTTAACCACAGCCTTCATGGAGAATGGCCCCGCCGCGACGCCGACCTGCTTGATGCCCTGCTTAGCAGTGCGGAACGCCGCAAACGCCAGGGAATCGACATCTTTATCCGGGTCGATTCCAACCCCTTTCAGCGCGCTCTCGAACTCCTTCAAATTATCCGGCAGCACCTGCTGCTTAAGCTGCATCGCCGTGGCTGAATCCTTCAACGTGCGATAATCCACCGAGATCAACTGCTGCAGATCGGCGGGAACCACCGCACGCGCCGAGGAATTCAGCGGTATTGCGCTCGCCGTCCCCATCAATAATCCAGCCGCCATTGCAGCGCCCAGCATCGATCCCAAGTAAACCTTCGCGGTTTTCATCACAGTTCCAAACCTCATCGATAAGATTCTTGAAACGGGGTTTCCACTTACGGACTCACCGTATTCAGCTTGACTCTCTAAATAACGAACGCAGAATCGCCTAACTCTTGCAGTTTGAACTTATCAGATTAGATGCGAGTTCATCCCCTACCGTTACCCTCCCATTCTAAGCCACCGAATCCGTCTCCGGTCCTGCCAAAGGTGCTAGCCCCATGACCATTTTGGGTCGCCGCATTACACCCTCAAAATAATTAAATAATCCGGGAGAGCGAATTAGCTGTAAGATTGCCTCTGTACGCTACCGCACTTACGACCCCAGGTCCCTGGGCGCACGATTCTGTAGAACGACTCCGGCAACAGAACGATCTCAGCAACAGTCAGGAGAGGATTGAAAATCCTACTGTACAACCCCGACAACGGGGTCACGCGTAATTTCATGCCGCATCTGTGGATGTTCCTGTTGCAATCGCTCACCCCTCCCGGCCACGAAGTCGTGCTCATCGACGGAAACGCTCAGCCCATGGACGAAGCTGCCATCGCCCATTATGTCGTAAAAGAAAAAATCGATCTCGTCGGCATCGGCGCCATGACTCGCATGATCGCCATGGCCTATCGCATGGCTGACGCGGTTCGCGCCGTCGGCATTCCCGTTGTAATGGGAGGACCGCACGTCACCGAAATGGCCGACGAAGCTCTCGGCCGCGATGGCGGACCGCGCCACGCCGATGCCGTCGCTCTCGGCGAAGCCGATGACACCTGGCCACACATTGTCGAAGACGCCGTCCGTGGCGAATTGAAAGACGTTTACGAGCCAGTCGATGCGGCGGGTAAAGAGCTCAAACCCTCGCTCAAGCCCTATCCCGTAATTCCCTGGGACACCATCGATCTCAAGCAATTCAACCTTGTCCCCCATGTTGCGAAGCGATGGTTACAAAAGATCGGCGAGGGTTGGGGAGAGTTTCGCATCGTGCCGGTCGAATCAGGACGCGGTTGTCCCTATGGTTGCGAGTTTTGCACGGTCACTGGATTTTTCGGCGACTCCATCCGCTTCCGCACCAATGAGAGTGTGGTCAACGAACTTCTTTTGTTGAAGGCGCGCGCCCGCAAAGAGCGCGGTCAGATGGCCGTCTTTTTTATCGACGACAATTTTGCCATCAACCTCAAACGCACCAAATCCCTGCTGCGCGACATCATCGCCGCCGGCGCACAAGTCCACTGGGTCGCCCAGATCAGCGCCAATCTTTTGCGCGATCAGGAACTCGTCGACCTCATTGCCGCCTCCGGAGGAAAGTGGGTATTCATCGGCATGGAGTCGATCGATCCCGCCAACTTAAAAGATGTAAATAAGGGCTTCAACAAGCCGGAAGAGTATGCCGGCGTTCTCGAGCGCCTCGCCCAGCGCAACGTCTACGCCATCACTTCCTTCATCTTTGGCATGGACAACGACACTGTCGGCGCAGCCGAGCGCACGCTCGCCCAAGTCCGCACCTGGCCGCCCGGTCTGCCGATTTTTGGCCTGCTCACTCCATTGCCGGGTACCCCGCTTTACAAGCGCCTGGATGTCGCGGGCCGCTTAACCCGCCCCAGGCACTGGCAGGAGTTTATCCCATTCAACATGGCCCACACCCCACTCAAGATGACCATCGACGAAGCCCACGCCGAAGTGAGCTACGGCTGGTCTCACTCGTACGGTGCAGAGGCCATTGCCCATGCAGTCGATTCACTCGACAACCAGCCGCTTGGCTATCGAATCAACATTTTTCTCGCTCGCATATGCTTCCGTGGAATCTACTTCCCCATGCTTGGCCGCTTCGCCTGGTGGAAAGTCATCTCTGAAAACCGCGCCACCATCTTCAAGCTTGCCCATCAGGGATTCGACGCGTGGTGGTCGTCTAAAACCAAACCTCAACCGGCGCCAGCGACCAGTGCGGGAGATTAGCGACTATCGCTCAAATAGTTCGAACTGCTTTGGCCTGGCATCCAGCTCAGGTCGCGCCTTGCGCTGTGACCGGGCTGCCCAGGTTCTCCAGAGCGCAGCGGTTCCAAGTTCGTCATCCCGCCAACCCAATCATTTTCCTTTTCCTTCACGGCCTTCCCCAAAACGTGCATACTATGTACAGGAAACTCACCCTATGATCAAAAACAGCAGACCGTTTTCTCTTTTCCTTGGCACCGCCGCATCCGTCGCACTGACGTTTAGCGTGGCAGCCTGCAACAAGAGCCAAACCCCAGACAATACGACCCAAGCTCAACCCGACCAGTCGCAGCCTGCTCAGCAGGATCCAGCGGCGGCGGCCAACCTCGCACCCGTAAGCAACACTCAGGCAGCTGCAGCACCAGCGCCGGCAACCAGCGAGCAGCCAGCTCCGCGGGAACCCAACTACGACCGCGACCATCGTGATCGCGATAATTACAACCGCGACAGAAACGATGCTGATAACGACTCGTACGATGATGATGACGACGACTCAACCTACGGCCAGCCCGTCCTGCAAGCGTCCGACGCCCCGCCGCCGCTCCCCGAATACTCGCAGCCTGACTGCCCCGGCGACGGCTATCTCTGGACGCCGGGATATTGGAGCTATTCTCCGCAAGGCTACTACTGGGTGCCCGGCGCATGGGCGCGTCCGCCCGAGTCCGGCTATCTTTGGACGCCCGGGTATTGGGGCTACACTGGAGGCCGATACCGCTACCACTACGGATATTGGGGCCGCCACATCGGCTACTATGGCGGCGTTAACTACGGCTTCGGCTACGTCGGCGTTGGCTATCAAGGTGGCTACTGGAACGGCGATCGTTTCGACTACAACCGCTCCGTCAACAATGTAACTAACGTCACCAATGTCCAGGTCTATAACCGCACGGTGACGAATACGGTCATCGTTAACAATACGACCGTCAACGTGACGAACACACGCGTCAGTTACAACGGACCTGGAGGCGTAACTCGCCGGCCGCTACCCACTGAGGTCGCCGCCGTCCGCGAACAGCGCATTCCTCCCATGGCAACGCAGGTACAGCACCAGCAAGCGGCTTCCCAGAATCGCCAGCAGTTCGCATCCGCCAATCACGGCAAACCGGCCGTGTTTGCGGCAGCTCAACCCATCGCTGCGAGCAAACCCGTCGCCCCGGTAATTCCTGCCCGCGCCGCGGCGCCGCCACGACCGGCTGCTGCCAATGCTCGTCCGAACAATCCGGCACCGAATAACCCGACCTCCCCGCCAAATCATCCACTACCGGCTCCAACGGCTGGACGCCCCGCACCCACTCCGGCTCGCCCGGCTGCACCTGCGCCAAAGCCAGCGCCAACGCCCGCAAAGCCCGCGCCTGCCCCGCGTCCCCAACCATCACAGCCTGCCGCCCATCCGCAACCAGTGAAACCGGCAACGCCGCCACCCGCAGCAGCTCACCCAGCGCCCAAACTGGCGCCGAAGCCCACTGCTCCTCCTCCGGCAGCAAAACCCACTCCCGCTGCAAAGCCGGCTCCGGTTGCGAGGCCTGCTCCCGCTGCGAAACCGGCTCCAGCAAAACCGAAGACTCCACCACCTCCTCCGGGCAAGAAAGAACCGCCAAACGAGAAGGATAAGAAGCCTAACTAACAAGTATCGTGAGCAGCAGCATGTGTTTATCAGGGATGGGCGTTCCAACATCGTCGACGTCCATCCCGGTTTCTAAATATACTCACAACCGGAAGGTTCGCTAGATCGTCTAACTTTCTCCGATGTCCAGACCCACCTACATTCGCGGCGAAATCCTTCCGCCTCTGTCGCAGTCGATCGACGTCGCGGGGAAAGCCTCAACAGGCATCGCTTCGAATGAGGACCTCAACTACATTGCGACTTGGCTCGATGATCGATTCGAAATCCCAGGAACAGGAATCCGTTTCGGTTTGGATGCCCTAATTGGCTGGATACCCGGCATAGGCGACGCCCTCGCCGCTTTTGCCTCGATGTTTATCGTCGCATCCGCATGGAAGCGCGGCGCCGCACGCATCACTGTCCTGCGTATGATGCTCAACCTGACGATTGAAAACATTCTCGGCGCAATCCCGATTGTCGGAGACTTCGCGCACATTGCCTGGAAGGCAAATCGTCGTAACTACAATCTGCTCATCCGAGACCAACAATCCTTACGCCGTCATACATGGCAAGATTGGCTGTTTGTCACGGGTGCCTGCCTGCTGATCTGCCTGTTATTTCTTGGCCCGCTCGTGCTTCTGTTTTACCTCTTCCGATCGCATCGACTGTGGTGACAGAACATCAGGAATCAAAGCAATCGCGCACCTATCCTCTTATTAGTGTTTCCGTCTTGCGGCGCACTTCGACCACAAACGCCGCATCCTTGATCGACGCTAGATTTATTTCCACATTCGCCAGCGCTCCGGTAATCGCAGCTCGCGCCAGGGCTTGCGCCGTCGTCAAGTCCGATTTCATGTTTGGATTTGTAATCCCATCAAGACTCGTCGCAATCTGAGCGACCTCCCGCGCCTTCTCAGCCACCCCTAGTGGAACACTCGTCGCCTGTTTCAATCCAGCCTCAATCAGCGTCTCACCTTCCTGCGCGCTCGCCGTCTTCGCCGACTTGTAAGCCTTCATCACTGAGTTGTACGCTTCCGCATCCGCATCAATGGCAACCTTAAGATCTTCCCGCAAACTCGCGAGCAACCCGATCGCCGCACTCAACTGCGTTTCATATCGCAGATACGCCTTCTTCCCTCGCGACATCGACGCCACCATCGCCGCCAGACCCGCTGCCATTGCCCCCGCCGCTGCCGCTGCGCTTCCACCGCCAGGCGTAGCCGTCGGCGCGGCAAGTTGCTCCACGAACGGCTCGACTCCCGCCCGCAACCCGCCCACGGCCATCTTCCCGCTCATCACCGCGGTAAGACGATTTTCTAAAATCAGCGACGAATCGAAATTCTCCACCTGCAGAAACCACTCTGCTGCCTGCTCCATCGCCTTCTTCGGAATCAATCCCACAATCTCGCTCGACACCGGCATCACTCCATACCGCGCCGCCTCGCGCTTCACCATTTCAAATACGCGATGCACCGGGGTCTGCTCAAAGTCCGTCAGATTCATCGAAACCTGCGCCTGGCCGCGCACCAGAAATCCCGCACCCTTCACAAACCGCATTCCACCGCTTGAAAATCGCACCGCCTTTGCGATCTTCTTTGCGACCTCGACGTCCGGAGTATTCAGAAACACGTTGTAAGCGATCAGAAACTTTCGCGCTCCCACCACCGTCGCACCCGCCGTCGGATGCAGCCTTGCCTCGCCAAAGTCCGGCTTACGCGCCGCATTCGTCGCAATCTCCGCTCTTATCCCCTCAAACTGCCCGCGCCGGATGTTCTCCAGGTTCTGCCGCTCCGGTGTAGCCGCGGCTGCTTCATACAAATAAACCGGAATTTCAAATCGCTTCCATATCTCCGCCCCCACGTGTCGCGCCATTGCCACGCAATCTTCAATCGTCACACCATCGATGGGGATAAACGGCACCACGTCGGCTGCGCCCATCCGCGGATGCGCTCCTTGATGCGCACAAAGATCAATCAACTCCGAGGCCTTTCCAACTCCACGAATCGCCGCCTCCTGTATCGCTTCGCGCTCACCCACCAGCGTAATCACGCACCGGTTGTGATCCGCGTCCATCTCGCGATCCAGCAGATAAACTCCGTCCATCTTCATGGCGTTGACAATGGCATCCACCTTCGCCTTGTCGCGCCCCTCCGAAAAATTCGGCACACACTCCACTAAAGTTGACATAGGCGAGAAGAATAGCTGGGGCTGAGGGATGGAAGCAAGAACGCCTGTCTCAACTCGGCGCGGAAACTCATGTGGGGACAGCCGCCCTCGGCTGTCCGTCGAGCGAAGCTCGACATCGCGGCAAGCTCCCCATATCCTGAGCAATCCACTTTCCTCTTTCGCTTTGGCTTTCCTCTGCAACTAAGTTTAGAATGGCCACATTCGGCGGGCACCTTCGTCCATGGAAGAACAGATCAAGACGCCCCCTCCCGCGGTAGCTGCGGACTCTGCTGCGGACGCCCTGGCCGGCACCACCGTTGGCCGCTTCGTCATCTCCAAGCGCCTCGGAGCCGGAGGCATGGGCCAGGTCTACGGGGCTGAAGACACTACCCTGAAGCGCTTCGTCGCCATCAAGCGCATGGCCCCGCAGGCGAAGTCAACCGAGGCCGACCGCCGGCGTCTGCTCAAAGAAGCGCAGCGCGCCTCTGCGCTTAACCACCCCAACATCGGTTCCATGTACGACGTAGTCGAGCACGGCGGCGAACTCTGGCTCGTCATGGAGTTTGTGGAAGGCGAGACCTTGCGCGACCGCCTCCAGCAGCCCATCTCAACCGAAGAATTTTTTTCAATCGCCACTCAATGCTGCGAAGGTCTGCAAGCCGCGCACGAAAAAAGCATTATCCACGGCGACATCAAGCCTGAAAACATCATGCTCACCGCCGGCAACCGGGTGAAGATTCTCGATTTCGGCGTCGCCCGCCGTGCTTGGCGCGCCGGCACTCCGGACGACGCCACGCAGAGCATGCAGACCATGACAGCCAGCGGCGGCACTCCCGCCTACATGGCACCGGAAGTCCTGCTCCAGCAGCCTGACGACGGACGCTCTGATCTTTTCTCTCTCGGCCTCGTCTTCTACGAAATGCTCGGCGGCGATCAACCCTTCAAAACCGCCAGTCTCGCCACCACCATCGCCCGCATCGTCCACACCGATCCGCCGCAGCTCAAGAACGTTCCCGCACCACTCGCCGCTGTCATCTCCCGCGCCCTGGCCAAAGATCCCAACCTTCGCTATGCCAACGCCGCCACTTTGCTCGAAGATCTTCGTCGCGTAGAACAAGGAGGAAAGCCCAAGCGCGTACTCTCATCACCCGGCAGTTTTCATCAATACCGCGCGCTTGCTGCGCTTGCCATTGTTGTGGTGGTCGTTGCCGTGCTCCTTGCCTATCGTCCGCTGCGTCGTTTGTTCTTACCGCATGCGGCCAATAATGCCGCGCCCCAAGCAGTAAGCTTGCCACAAACCAAAATCCTGGCAGTGCTTCCCTTCACCGCCGCAAACGTCGACCCCAAGCTCACCGCGCTCGGCGAAGGTCTCGTAGAAAACCTCGCCGCCAAGTTAAGCAAACTGACTGAGGACCGCGCCTTCGAAGTCGTTCCGGTGCGCAATCTGCAGGAAAGAAAGGTTTCTACGCTGCCCGAGGCCGCCCACATGTTTGGCGCAAACCTCGGGCTGGCTCTTAGCCTCCAGCCTCAAGGCGACGAGTTGCTGAAGATCACTTACTCTCTGCTCGACGCGCAAACTGGCAACACCATGGGTGGTGATTCCCTAACCGTTCCCGTTGCTGACGCCTTCACCGTAGAACAAAATGTCACGGAAGGAACCGTCAAGGCTCTGCGCCTGCAGCTACGCCCGGAAGAAGAAGCCGCGCTGAAGTATCATGGCACGGACAACGGAGCGGCCTACCGCTATTATTTGCAAGCGCAGGGCTACCTGCTCGACAGCAGCAAGGCTGAAAACCTCGACAACGCCGGACTGATGGGGCGCGAAGCCCTCAAGCTTGATCCCAACTTCGGCATGGCCAAAGCCGTTCTCGGCGAAAGTTTATGGTTGAAATACTCCGATACCAAGCAGAAGCAATGGATCGCCCCAGCTCAATCCGACTGCAATGACGCCGTCAAACTCGGCAATGCCGGCGCCGCGGGACATGCATGCCTGGGCCGCATCGACGATGGTACCGGCCACTATCCTGAGGCGATTGCGGAATTCCAACTCGCCCTCGGTCTTGAACCCACGAATGAAGAAGCCGCCGTCGGCCTGGCAAATTCCTACGAGCATAAGGGCAAGATCACCGAAGCCGAAAAAGCCTACCAGCAAGCGGTCCAGTCCCATCCCAACAGCCGCTACAGCTACAACTCTTTCGGCCTGTTCTACCTTCATCGCAACCAATACGACAAGGCGCTCGATATGTATCGCAAGGTCGCTGAAATCGCTCCCGATTGGTATGGCACCTATGCCAACATCGGTTCGATTTACGACGAGATGGGTCAGTACGAGAAAGCCATCGATCCCTTGAAGAAATCGATCGCAATACGGCCCAGCTATGCCGGATACGTGAACCTCGGGGCCGCTTACTTTGGCCTCAATAAATTCGATGACGCAGCCCAAGCCTATCAAGAGGCCATCAAGCTCGACCCGCAACAGCAGGTCACATGGGGCAACCTGGGCCTAGCCTTCTATTACGGAGGAAAGAAGGATCAGGCTACGGCTCCACTCCGAAAAGCCGCGGAACTCGCATTAAGCGAATTAAAGGTCAATCCCCGCGATGCCGGATTGCTGAGCAGCCTGGCGAGCTACTACTCCATGCTCGGAGATCGCAGGAACGCCCTCCTTTACCTTGGACAGGCCCTTCAGTACGGCCGCAATGACAAAGATGTGCTGCTCGACGCGGCGGGCGTGTATAACCAGTTAGGCGAAACGGGTCTGGCTCTTGAATGGCTGAGCAAAACCATGCAGGCCGGATACACTCCCGATAAGATTCGAGCCCTGCACGAGTTTGATAATTTGTCGAATGTTCCGGGCTTTCAGCAGTTGATGAAGTCTAAGTAAGTCCTCGGCAAATTCCGCTGGAGTGAGGTCAGTTGGCGTTGCGGCACTCCACGGACCCCTTGGACTCCAGTGAAAAAAAACGAAAAGGAGCATTTATGTCGAAAGATCAGGGCAAGGACAAGAAGAGTACACGTGACGACACACCTCCACCGATTAACGTGGATAAATGCACGGATATCACGAATGCCCTCATGGGCCAGCAGGTCATTTTCACCGGCATCGTCGGTACTTGCACAATCAGTCCAGGCAATACGCCGTGGCCCTTCAACTATGGACCCAATATCGTTTTCCCCAACCTGGCCAATCCCGTTATCCAGATCGCGCACGGACTGAACACAACTCCGGGACAGAACGTCTACCAGTACGTGGTCAGTTGCTGTTCCTCAGCAGCCGCGACCAAGACGGTCACCGTCACGGGTTAATGCTGTCGATTGGCTCGACATGTGCCCCATTTCTCGCTTCTTTGAAGGGAGTGGGGCCTTTCCATTTACCTCTTCGTTTCTGAAGCGAGAATTCGTCAAGAGAACCGCCAAGTAGTGGCTCAATCTGAATATCTTTAAGGATGTCATTCCGAACACGCGCGAAGCGCGAGTGAGGAACCTGCTTTCCCATCACTCCGTCACGGTCGCCGTGCGTCGGAGAAGAAAATCAAAACTAGGAAGATCAAGACAGACGGTAAGAATCGGTGTCGGCTGAAATTAAAAATCGATGTCATTCCGAACACGCGCAAAGCGCGGGTGAGGAACCTGCTTTCCCATCCCCCGTTACGGTCGCCGTGCGTCGGAGAAGAAAATCAAGACTAGGAAGACCAAGACTGATAGTAAGAATCGGTGTCGGCTGCAATCAAAAATCGATGTCATTCCGAATAAGCGCGGAGCGCCGGGTACCCCACTTCTCGCATCCTTTGCGAGAAGTGGGATGATGCTGCTCAGAACTAGAAATCACCAGCTCTACGAAAGCATCGATCTAGGAAAAAGCATCGCTCTAGAAAATCATTTCAAGCGTCATTCCGAAGTTCCGCGTTCTCACTGGCGGAACTAGAGCCTGCCCTGAGCAAGTGAGCGAAGCGCGCGCGTCGAATGAGGACTTCGCGTGTGCACGAGTTCCGCTATTTCTTCCAGAATCTCCCCACGCCCAGCCGCACCTCCACCGTATTCAGCCCGGGATTCGGCGTTGCCAGCCCCGCATTCGAGATATGCAGATACCGCACTTCGACGCTCCAGTTAAATTTCTCTCCCAACACATGCGTTCCCAACGCCGCGCTCGGCGTAAAGTTCACTGTGTTCGTGTAAGTCGGAATGTCCTGCCGGCTGAACACCGTCCCACCCGTCAACTCGAAATACGGCGACAGTTTTCCCCGCCGCACAAAATTCCACTTCAACCCCAGCGGATCGAATCCCCATCCATACGCCGTATTCGCCGGCTGAAAAACTTCATATACCGGCACCACATCCACCGCGTACTCAAATCGTCCGCGCAAAATCCCCGGCCAATGCGGACCCGTAATCACCCACCCATACCGCGCACCCATATCGAACACACCCGTCTGCGAAGTTCCGCCCGGCACCGAGTACCCTCCCGCAGCAAACACCTGCACCTCGTGCCCACCCTCTTCCGGCCCAGCCTCGCTCTGCGCTGACGCCAGCCCGCCGCCGGTCAAGAAAAAGATCAAGAAAAACAGAATGAGTAGAAAGTTAAATAGAAAAGAGAGAGGAAGGAATCTGTGCGTTCTCTGCATGCACTCCGAGGTTGCCCCACCCCGAGCGATTTTGCAAGCATCCGCCCTCGATCGGTACTTTTGTGGGGACAGCCGCGCGATGGGTCTCGCTAAACTGTTCGTCAATGTGCGCCTCCAATCTTAGCCAGCAACCTAAATGAGTATCCAGTCGCGAAGCAATTTCGCAGGGCATACTCCGAATTAACCCGTATGAGCGCTCTTCATTTTTACCAGGGAAATACCCTGTTCACCTCATGGTGCATTGACCTACAAGGGCACAGGCTGGTAGCTGGACTGGGAGTGATGTTGCGGACGTATTAAATCTGCACTACCACGCGGCAGTGAGACTAACTCTAGAGAGGCTAAGGACGCCTCTAAAACAGCAATTTCATCATTAATCTCTTTGGAGGAAAAATGCCTGAAGGATTGAAAGAACTTTACACCGATGAACTGAAGGATCTTTACAACGCAGAAAACCAACTGATTAAGGCTCTGCCGAAAATGGCCAAGGCTGCATCATCCGACGGCTTGCGGCAAGGATTCGAAGAGCACCTAGAACAAACCAAAGGCCACGCCCAACGCTTGGAGAAGATTTTCAAGGCTCTGGGTGAAAACCCCAAGGGTAAGACGTGCAAAGCCATGGAAGGCTTGGTGGAGGAAGGTGCGGAAACAATGCAGGAGGACTTCGAAGGCAGCCTCATGGATGCGGCGCTCATTGGCGCGGCACAGCGCGTCGAGCACTACGAAATTGCCGCGTATGGAACTGTGTGCGCCTTCGCCAAGGAACTTGGAGAGACGGAGCATGTCTCATCGCTGACCAAAACGCTCGAGGAAGAAAAAGAAACGAACGATAAGCTCACCGAACTGGCGCAGGAAATTAATACGCGAGCGAACGCCAGTGGGAAAAAAGAACAGCAATCCGACCGGAGCAAGAAGAAGTCCAGCCAAGCAGCATAGGCACGAAGCCGTCTCAAGCCGTGACTACTTCAGTCTGCTTTCCTACAAGTATCTCAGAAGTAATTTCGGCGATGGAGTAGCACACAAAGTTAAGGAGATTACACATGAAACAATTTCTAAAAGCGGGATTCAACTTTCTTGCAATTGCCTCCCTGTTGAGTCTGGCATCCCTGTTTGCCAGCGCACAGGATTCCTCGACTATGCCAGCCCCCGATAACACCAAGGTCAATGATCGGGACCGAAGCCAGGCGGAACCGACGGCTGATCAACAAAAACAGAATCGGCCTGATCGCGACACGGCTCGCGATATTCGCCGTTCCATCATGCAGGACAAGTCACTGTCCACCTATGCCCACAACGTGAAGATCATCTCGCAGGACGGCATGGTTACGCTCAAGGGTCCGGTGCGGTCGGAAGAAGAAAAGACCGCCATCGAAGCCAAAGCAGCCGAAATCGTCGGCAAGGACAAAGTAACAAACCAACTGGAAGTTAAACCTAAGCAGTAAGAACAGGAGATCACAAATGGCAGGAAAGAATACAGCAGTTTTTGGCATTTATTCGGATCGATCGAGCGTGGAGAGTGCCGTGGAAGCTCTTAAGTCAGCCGGCTTTTCTAATAATGACGTGTCCGCGCTGTTTCCGGAGAAAGATAGCACCAAGGATTTCGCTCACGAAAAAAATACTAAGGCGCCCGAGGGCGCAACAACAGGCGCAGGAACCGGAGCATTATTGGGCGGCGGCTTGGGCTGGCTGGTCGGAATTGGCGCGCTGGCGATTCCCGGCGTTGGACCGCTCATCGCTGCCGGTCCAATCGTGGCCGCGCTGGCGGGCGTCGGCGTTGGGGGCGCGGTGGGCGGTATCACCGGCGCTTTGATCGGTATGGGCATACCAGAATACGAGGCCAAGCGCTATGAAGGCCGCGTCAAAGACGGCGGGATTCTGCTTTCCGTTCACTCAGACAATTCCGACGAAACCAAGAGGGCGAAGGTCATACTTGAACGCACCGGCGCTCAGCATATTTCATCCACGGGCGAAGCTCATGGCGAAAAAACAGCCATGCCAGCCGAAAGAGTCGCTTAACTTGCCGGCATGCCGGGCGGATGTAATTCGCCCGGCGCGCCGAAATATCTTGCTCCCTATTTGAGTAGGCGACCATTTTATTGGTTGTGCAGGCTCAGGCCTGGAAGCAGTCAAACTGGCACTTGGGGTTTCGGCTCAAGCCCTTTTCACCAACCGCGTAAGCCCGACCAAAATTACCGCTCCAACAAATGCCACAATGATCGCCCCGATCATTCCGCCACCCGGCCAGATTCCCAGCATCCCGAAGACCCAGCCCCCAATGATGCCGCCGAGGATTCCGAGAACGATGTCCACCACCACACCGTAGCCGCCGCCTTTCATCACCTGCCCAGCCAGCCAACCCGCGATCAATCCCACAATGATCCAAACGAGAAATCCCATAGTGAAGCCTCCTCCGACGATCCGCATTTACCACGAGGCAGGAATGTACACCCGATCCCGTCAATACACAACTCCATACATACACATAGACCACCGATCCGCGCCTTGACCGCGCCCTCAGCCTTTGGCAGCTGATCGCGAACCTCTACTTACAGCCTCACTTCCCGCCCGTATTTTTCTTCCCCATCATCAACCACCAAGCTTCCCGGAACTTCTCAAACATCGCTCCCTTCTTACTTCCATCCGGATAGAACCACAAATTTTTCCTCGGAACAAACGCTCTTACCGGGACCACATACCAAATATCCCGCGACACAATGTAACCAATCAGCACATCGATATCCTTCGCCGTAAGCCCCACAATCTTCCGCCCCACATACACCGACGCATGCACCGCATACCCGCGCGCCCCAAACCGATTCTCCGTCGACTGCACCTGCGCCCTCCACAACCTCCGGCCCGTGTCGCACACAAAGTCATACCGATAACTGTCTCCCCAAGGCTTCGACACAATCATCCCCATCCCCATCGCCTTCCGCAGAAAATCCAACTCCGAAAGCTCCCCCATCCGCTTCGGCGGCAGCTTTCCCCCAGTTCTCAGCGACTTCTTCCCCGGATTCTCCCGCTCCTCACCCGATCCATACGCCTCATCCGCTCCCGCCATCAAATCCCCAACCATCACACCCATAACCGCCACCCCTGTCCTCTCTCTATGGTTTTGTAATTCTATGGTTTTTGTCATTCCGAACCGGGCGAAGCCCGGTGAGGAACCTGCTGTTAAGCCGCCACCCCACACTCCCCATAAAACTCAAAAGCCCCCACCAGGACCCAAGTCCCGTGGAGGCCACTATCGCCACACGTCTCACCACTACCTAAATCCTCCCACCCGCACCCCCCCAAGGTCAACGAAATAGAAGACGGAACCTTACTCAGAAGGACACCCGCGCCCTAAGCATACTCATGTGGGGACAGCCGCCCTCGGCTGTCCAGCGGCCCGGCTTCATCGGGCCGCGGCCTGTGTGGGTCGGACACTCCCGTCCGACGCCTTTGACTTTGATTTTGCGGTGAGAAGTGCCCAGGGTGGCGCAGCGCTTTAAGCGCTGCGATAAAGATAAGAAAGACTGGCGGGCTTCAGCCCCTGAGGTACCTCAGCTAAGCCGCAGCATGCCCCCGAGCCTTGCGCAGCGTAACCTCTGCCTCAGCCCCCAACAAATCGGCATAAAGCAACAACCGCGCCACACTCAACGTGGAAAGCTTCCCGCGCATCAACTCGTGTGGGTCGGACACTCCCTTCGGCAAGCTCAGGGCAGGCTCTGTCCGACGCCTTTGACTTTGATTTTGCGCTGAGAAGCGCCCAGGGTGGCGCAGCGCTTTAAGCGCTGCGATAAAGGTAAGAAAGACTGGCGGGCTTCAGCCCCTGAGGTACGGCTCGCTAAGCCGCAGCATGCCCCCGAGCCTTGCGCAGCGTAACCTCTGCCTCAGCCTCCAACAAATCGGCATAAAGCAACAACCGCGCCACACTCAACGGCGAAAGTGTGGGTCGGACACTCCTGTCCGACGCCTTTGACCTTGATTTTGCTCCGAGAAGCGCCCAGGGTGGCGCAGCGCTTTAAGCGCTGCGATAAAGGTAAGAAAGACTGGCGGGCTTCAGCCCCTGAGGTACCTCAGCTAAGCCGCAGCCTGCCCCCGAGCCTTGCGCAGCGTAACCTCCGCCTCAGCCCCCAGCAAATCGGCATAAAGCAACAACCGCGCCACACTCAACGTGGAAAGCTTGCCGCGCATCAACTCACTCACTCGCGGCTGTTGAATTTGCAGGATTCGCTCTAGATCGCGAGCTCGGTACCCACGCCGCTTCACCAGTTGCAGAATCTTTTGATGCAACGTCGCCTTCAGCTTAAGTTCCAGAACCGCCTGCCGATCCAGCCGGAGTTCTTCCAACACGCTCCCTTCAACGCTGTGTTCATCTTCGACGGAGCGATACCCTCAGAGCGTGGCTTCGGGCCCCGCCGCAAAGTGCGGTAATCTCCGGCTTTAGCCATCACGGTCCCCTACTAGGCCCGGTTCGTGCGTTAGGGAAACTTATGGGGAGAAGGGCGCATTTGAATGATGACCGTTCGTCTTCAGAAACAGCTTGGCTTCCTTCAGATCGATTCTGGCCCGATGCCCGTGCTTCTCTAGAAGATGGAGAAGATTGCTGCCATTGAGCAACGTTAACGGTTTGTCCCTCGCGAATTCATACGCATCGGGACCGTAATCAGCTGTGGTAACCAAGATTCCTTTGTTTGCTCCCTCATTCACCACTGTTCCGTAAAGGTCCCGGACGGCTGATACTCCAACTGTGTTGGTATATCGCTTTGCCTGAACTACAATCTTCCCACCCCTTAAGGCGTCTGGATCAAATACGACAGCATCTACGCCACCATCGTGGCTCGTGCGAGTGATCTTTACCTCAGCTCCGTCTTTATTGAACTCACTTTCGAATACATCACGAATAAGGTGCTCGAATTCCTCCCAGTCCATCGCGGCCAGATTTATGGTGTCGTCCAATCTGTCTACTACGTTATGGGAAGGGATAAAACGCTCGTCCTCGGTATCCAGTTGTAGGATTGGGCGGATAGGCACCAAAGCTGCAAGTTTGCTACTACCGATACCCTTTAGCTTCTTGAAGCAAGCCTTAGGATCAACTTGAGCCAAATTTATGGCAAGGAACTCCTCTCGGTTAACCTGAATGGAGAGAATACATCCGTTCGTTTCTTGTCCTGTGGCTTTATCGATTGCTAGTACCCAACCGTTGAAGACGATTGATTCAATGGCTGCGATTACGTCCGCTTCGAACAATTCGTGTATCGAGCGAAGGGAGATTTTGTAAAGGAGGCCATCGTACATTTTCTCGAGGGCGCTGTCCAGCAGGAAAATCTCGGTGAACTCGTCCTTTGACGCAGTATACCTAACCTCTTTTAGCCGGGGCAGTGCGTCAATGTATGGTAAGGAATAGTCGACGAGCAGCAAGTTCGTATCAGGGTTGTAATTAAGGCGACATAACTTGGGAAAAGTATCTGGGTAGGGAGCAGCTGCAAGAACCATATCGCAATAGTCCAAAATGGCATCTGTGGACTTGTATAGGTATGCCTCCCGGAGCGCGTCAACGGAAACATTGTTCTTCTCTTGGTCAGCCTTAAACGTGCTCTTTTCTAGCTCCCATTCGCGAGCCTGTCGGTCGCTGGCCAATAGTGCGGCCTCATTCTCTTGATAGATGGTGGTTGTGACTTGTTTCCAGGCGCTCAAATCTGCTTCGTAAGCATGGCGAGCAGCAATTTCCTTTTTCTTTCGCAATGATGAAATGATGCGGTCCAAAAGGCTAAGGGCCGGTCGATATCTTGTGTCGGATAGTGATGGCTGGGGTGGACCATTTTTTCTAACGAACGCCGCTGGCCTAGGCTTGGAGAACGCCGAGTTACTCTTCAGCAAATTCCAATCGATTGCGTTGCTAATTTCCAAGTGTCGAACTAAGGTTTTGTCGATTGCTTGAATTGCTTCTTGGGCTTCCGTTGTACGTCTTGCTGCCTCTTGCCGCTTTTCCTCTTTAGTCCGTAGTAATGATGCGCGCCCTTGTATCTTTTCCCATTTCGAATTCCATGCTGCGATTTGTGCATCGGCCTTTTGCTGCACCACATACGGATCTCTGCCGCTCACCCGTCGGTAAGCATGCAAGCCGTCGTGCCGCACATCAATGTAGTAGAGCTCAGAAGGCATAACTTACAGATTGTGGACACAAAGTATCCTACTTTCAATAGGACTTATCAACGGAGACGTTACGACCGTTCCACAATGGCACAGTCACACGACCTTGCGTAAAAGTAGGGATCTCACACGACTGGGGCCGCCGTCCCTAGAGAAACACCCACATTTCGCTAAACTTGCCTCATGGCAACCGGCCCCACCGACGAGAAACAGCACGCGCACAAACTGATCGACCGTATGGCTCCCAGCTAGGTCGCCGCCGTGGTCAGTCTCTTGGAGATCATACTCGACCCGCTTGCACATACTCTGGCAAGTGCTCCCTACGACAATGAGCCGTCAGCGATGAGGAAGCTCGCGACGCGGAGGCATGCAAGGCGTCGCTTACTCGCGGTGAGGGCGTTCCGCAGGAAGAAGTGCTGGCTGAGTTCGGACTCACTTCCAAAGATTTCGAGCGCAGGGGATGCACTCCGCTCCGATAGAGTGAAAAGCAGGTTCCTCACCGGGCTACCGCCCGATTCGGAATGACAAATAGTTTTACGGAAGCAAAAAGGTCCCGCTCTTCCGAGCGGGGCCTTGCGCATCAGCCTTCGTTATTTATTTGGGTTCGGGTCTCCGTGTGCTGTATCTCCCGACTTTTTCACATCGTAGTTGTCGTTATTCTTCTTGGCGTGGTCAGCCTGGTTTTGGTCATACCCCCGCTGCACGTCTTTGTCCTTGGTAGGATTGGGATCGTGCGGCTGAGCTTTTGGTTTTTCCTTGGAATCGGAATCCTTCTGTTGGGAGCTGTTCTGCGACTGTGATCCCGACTGCGACCATGCCGCCCCTGTCATCGCGAAGCAAATCGCGAGCATGAATAGAAGCTTCTTCATATGTTCTCCTTTGCCCCCCAGACCGTAGCTATAGTCCCCGATGCCGTTAGGATCAAGCTGACCGAAGTAACCCCGCTGCCGAGCCAAGCGGACCCACTCTGGCCACGGCGCGGCCTCCTATTCGAAAAAAAGGCCCCGCTCTCCCGAGCAGGGCCTTTGATTCGAGCTAAGAGCCAGAAGCGAAAAGCTGAATCCTCACCACCAAATCTCCGTTAATCCATCCGCGTAGGCTGTGATCGATCCGCTGGAGCCGAGGCCATCCAACTGGAAGTTGAGCAAAAGGATGCCAGCTCCCCAATCGAGTGGAAAATTTGAGTTGCCATGTACATTCAGGTTGTTGGTCGTTCCATCGAGCGTGACGGAATCGTAGTAAGCATTTCCGCTGCTGTCCCGATGAACCGCCAGTTGTACGTGATGCCACGTGTTTGCCGCCCACTTCGTCGACGGCACCGGGCAAGCGACAGTTGAGTCATTCCAATGCGCCGATCCACTTACCTTCGTTGTGTACTGCCACTTCCCGTCATTCGCACATTGCAAGCCGTAGATCAAAACATCGTTACTCGCGTCCCAAACCTGGTTCGTGTCCAGCTCAATATTTTGTACGTCTGTCGTGCTATCGAAGTAAATGTAGGTGTCATAAACGAAATGCGTGGCTGCGTGGGTCGGATCGCTTCCAAACGTGATAGACCCGCGCATGCCTCCGCCGTCGGTGTAGGTCATGGAAAACTCTCTGCACTCCGAGTCCTGGCAGGGGGAGCCGGACACAAGGACAGTCGATCCAGATGCAGAACCGCTGGTGCCCGTGTCAAACACCCACTTCCAATCTGAAGTTGGTTGATCCTCAATGTTCGAAGCCGTGGTGGTGCTCGGACCTGTTACTGTGACATTGATATTAGTTTCGCAGAGAGTACTGCCCGTCCAGCCTTTAAAGTGGATGACATAACTTCCCGGCGTAAGGCGGTAATCCGTACTATTGATCTGAGTAGCCGACTTTCCCCAGGTGATGAAGGGGCTGCTTCCGACTGAGTAACCAAAAGCGCTCGACGCCCCGCCACATCCAGCGAATGCCGCTGTTAACTGCACTGGCATCGCAACCGTGGAATTGTTAGTAGGTGAAGTAACTGTAATTTGACCAAAAGCACTGGCCGCAAGCATGCAAACGACGGCAAACATAGTCGCCGCGACAAGATTAGTTCGCGAACTGAAATGCGTGTACCACATAACTGCTCACTCCTTGACGAACAAAGTGTCGATTAGATGCAAGCAGTTGCGATGTAGGGTTGGGTTTCTTTCATCTCAGCTCGGCCTAAGTGAAAAATACTAGGTGTGGTGGAAACAATCCGTAGCTTTGTAAGTGGAATACCTCGAGTGCCCTAGAACTCAACTGCACTCTTGAAAACGGGGACTTGGGCCTACAAAAAAAGCCCCGCTCTTGCGAGCAGGGCCTTTGATCCAAGCTAGCAGCTAGAAGCTAGCAGCCTGTTTTCAGTACATGCCTTCCATGCCGCCGCCGCCGTGTCCGCCGCCGCCCATGGGAGCTTCCTTCTTTTCCGGAATCTCCGCGACCAGGGCTTCGGTGGTCAGCATCAACGAGGCAATCGAGCCGGCATTGGTGAGTGCAGTGCGCACTACCTTCGTCGGATCGAGCACGCCCGCCTTGACCAGGTCTTCATAGTCCCCGGTCAGAGCGTTGTAGCCGTAGTTGATGTCCTTCGAGTCGTTGATCTTGCCCAGAACCACAGCACCCTCTTCGCCGGCGTTTTCAGCGATCTGGCGCAGCGGCTCTTGCAGGGCCTTCTTCACGATGTTGACACCGATCTGCTCATCACCCTCAAGCTTCAGCTTGTCGAGTGCCGCGACGCAACGCGCCAGTGCCACTCCGCCGCCGGGGACAATGCCTTCTTCCACGGCTGCGCGGGTTGCATGCATGGCGTCTTCGACGCGGGCTTTCTTTTCTTTCATTTCGGTCTCGGTTGCGGCGCCGACCTTAATTACGGCTACGCCACCCACCAGCTTGGCCAACCGCTCCTGCAACTTCTCGCGGTCGTAGTCGCTGGTCGTCTTGTCGATCTGGCTGCGAATTTCTTTTACGCGGCCTTCGATCTCCGAGTGCTTGCCCTTGCCCTCGACGAGCGTGGTGTTGTCCTTGTCGATGGTGAGCTTCTTGACCTGGCCGAGATCGCTGATTTGCACGTTCTCGAGTTTGATGCCGAGGTCTTCGGTGATGGCCTTGCCGCCGGTGAGGATCGCGATATCCTGCAGCATTGCCTTGCGCCGATCGCCGAAGCCCGGAGCCTTGACGGCCGCGACTTGCAGCGTTCCACGCAGCTTGTTGACGACGAGAGTTGCGAGCGCCTCGCCTTCAACATCTTCCGCGATGATCAGCAGCGGCTTGCCGCTCTTGGCAATCTGCTCGAGCAGCGGGAGAAGATCCTTCATCGAGCTGATCTTCTTTTCGTTGATCAGGATGTAGCAGTTCTCCAAAGCAACTTCCATGCGCTCGGGATCGGTGACGAAGTAAGGAGAGAGATAGCCGCGGTCGAACTGCATGCCCTCGACCACTTCCAACTGCGTCTCCAGAGTCTTCGACTCTTCCACCGTGATGACGCCATCCTTGCCAACCTTCTTCATCGCTTCAGCAATGATGTGTCCAATGGTGTCATCGTTATTCGCCGAAATTGTGCCGACTTGGGCGATCATTTCGCCGCTGACGGGTTTGGAGAATTTGTCGAGTTCGCCTTTGGCGCGTTCGCCGGTCTTCTTGTCGAACTGGCCGCAGACGAGTGCGACGGCTTTCTCGATGCCGCGCTTCATGGCCATCGGGTTGGCACCGGCAGCAACGGTCTTCACGCCCTCGCGATAAATTGCTTGCGCAAGAACTGTTGCAGTGGTAGTGCCGTCGCCGGCTACGTCGCTGGTCTTGCTGGCAACTTCGCGAACCATCTGGGCGCCCATGTTCTCGAGGCCGTCCTTCAGTTCGATTTCTTTGGCTACGGTGACGCCGTCTTTGGTGATGGTCGGCGAACCGAATTTCTTTTCGATGACAACGTTGCGGCCTTTGGGGCCGAGTGTGACTTTCACTGCGTCGGCGAGAAGATTAACGCCGCGCAGAATTGCCTGGCGGGACTCTTCTCCGTGTACGATTTGTTTTGCCATTTTCTTTTTCTCCTAAGTTCTGTTTGCGGGATTGGCCCGCGGATTTCTTTCAAGAGGCTGTCAGCTATCAGCTTCTGGCTCCTCGCTTCTAGCCACTAGCTAAAACCACTTGTCATCCTGAGCAACGCGCTTTTTGCGTTGCGAAGGACCCAGGCGCGCCGCGCGAACCGTCCGCGTTTTTTGCGGACGAACAACCGCGCGTTTGGCGCGCTTCCTTACCGCTTCGATCCGGCAAGTTCTTTCTTGCTGGAACCGGCAGTGCTCGATGCTCCGGTGAGGACGCCGAGGACTTCGTCTTCTTTCATAATGATGAAGTCTTCGCCATCGATCTTGATTTCGGTGCCGGAGTATTTGCCGAACAGGATGCGGTCGCCTTCGTGAACGGCGAGGGGGAAGGTCTTGCCTTCATCGTTGGTGCGGCCTTTGCCGGTCGAGATGACTTCTCCCTCTTGCGGCTTGTCTTTTGCGCTGTCGGGGATGATGATCCCGCCTCGGGTGGTGGAAGCTTCTTCCACGCGGCGGACCAGGATGCGGTCATGCAGTGGGCTAAATTTAGCCATGGTTGCAACTCCTTTCAGTAGTTGTGTAGAAGGTTAGGTTACGTAAACCTATGAATTTTATGGGTTAGCGAGAGCTGTTAGCACTCTCGCCTATCGAGTGCTAATTATAGGGATGTGAGTGGGGAGTTGTCAAGGGGATGGTTGACGCGCCTCATTCAGCGTCGGAAATAACCAACTGCGGCAGGGACTTGACGATCTTAACGGTCTCAAGGCTTACCGTAATTACTTGCCCGATAAGTCGCAAAATATATTCCCTGTCATCTTCGCGATTCGCGTCGTTGGTGATGCCGCTGCGCTTGTCGGTGGAGACTTGATATTGATCGATAACCCATTCGAGGGCAGAGCGATTGCCGAGGCGATATTCGTAAGTATCTTTCGGAATGCCGCTGAGGGTTAGGAATTGATTGTAGATGAGCGTCGTCTTGTCCTTGCTCAACTTCATTTTGGTGACGCGGTGGTCGAGTTTCTCGCCCTTCTTTTCTATCTTCGTAAGCTTGTATTCGGGTTGTTGCTCGTAGTGGACGTGGATTTCGGCGAGGCGCTGGCCGGCTTCTACGAACCCACGGAAGATATCGTGATCTTTCGTCGCCCCGCCCGCCGTGTCATCTTGAGCGGAGTGAAGGGATTCGCTTGCGAATCCCTTCGCGGAGTCGAAAGATCCCTTGTCCGCTGGCGCTGCCGACCGGCGCAAGGAGGAGTTCTTACCGTGAACGCCGACGGACGAAGTTCGTACAGAGAACTCCTTTTCAGGCCGCTGCCCGGCACCGGCGGGCATGGGGTCCCTCGACTCCGCATGACCGTCCTGTGGACGCTCATGCTCCACTCGGGATGACAGAGCGGAGGAGGATGCAGCCTTGGCGAACGGGATGAGGGGAGGTTGTCTGGGCCAAATCAACGCTGCAAAAGCGGGGCTTTGCTATCCACGTCGGAAAAACACCCGAGTTCCTCGATATGCAAACGATATCGTTTCCGGCGAACATAAAAAACGCCTGAGTTGACTTGAAGCTCGGTCGTCCGGCGGCGTTTCGGCTGTTGTATAAGTTCAAGATGATTAGGACATACGCAGACCTTGACCCTAAGTTCGACGCGATCTGGGAGAACTGCAAGCCCCGGCCGTTTCTTCAGCTCGCGGCAACTGGGAGAAATCTTGTCGCGGCCGCTAGTTGGCTCAACGATGTACGGGATGAATTGGAATTTGAGAAGGCGTTCAACCGGTTTGGCGGCCTTTTGGTCCGCTTCATTGCCTCCTCTCAGCAGGCCTATGACATGGGACTATTTGCTGGCGTTGATGAAAGTACGCGGTCTTCGCCACGCGAGCTTCGAGATCTGGACAGGGCTCTCGCGTATCCATCGCATCGGATCAGTTGTCTAGTTGCAGTCCGTCAGCTTGCCGAAGCGACCGCTTGCTTCATCGGGACACGCCGTTTTCCCAGCTATTACCTTCCCTGGCCTCATATGTTTCACCTATTGTTTGAACAGCCGGTACTCGCAGGGATTTTCCACGGAGTAGACCTCACCAAATGGGCACCTATGAGGAGAGAGCCTAATCAGCGATTCACCGCCCTAGCAAAATCGGCGGGATTTCTCCGGATTGGTATTAAACCTTGTTGCGAAGCCTTAGAGTACGAGGCTGGGGAGTTGTGGACTGACTCGCTCCTTCGTGGGCTCGAAAAGGATAGGCTGAGGGAGTGTGTGAACCGACTGGAGCGATTGCTAAGCTTCCTCACACTGCCAGCGCAAGAACCTTGGGTTCTACAAGAACTCGCCTCCATCGGATCCACTGACAGCATGCAAGCGATTCTCAAGGAAGTATTTCGGCACGATGTCCGACTGGTTGCTGAATCGGACGGTCTCGACCTGAGAGAGCTCGGACAATACGCTCGGGCACTCGATGATCTGCCGAAAGACGTGCTAGCGCTCACTCACGGTTGGATAAAGAAACGCAGATACCTAGTGGCGTTACCTAATTTTCAGTATTTCATTCCCCGAGTGTCGTCTACAGCGTTAGAGGACGCCGTCGCCGATCCTGTCGAATTTCTGCGAAAGCGCTGGCGGGACGCATCCAAGTCTGCAGCGGCAGAAAACCATCGGCTGCACTTGTCAAGAGTTAAGGCCGCCGCTGTTGATATAAGGTTTCAAGACACGATGGAACATGTTCTGGCGAACTTGGCTGGGGAAACGTTCGCATACGCTATATCGAACTCAGTGGGCACATCCCCGGAGGTCTCGATTTTCATCGCTGGATGTTTCGGGATTGTGGTCGATGTTGTAATGAGCCTAAAGAAAGGCTGAGCCTGAGACGGGTGGCCCACACAACGCGGTTTTCGTTGTGTGGGAACCGAAAATGCCGACTGTCTCCTGGGTTTTGTTTCCGGCGCCCGGGACGCGCTTGGTTGCCTTCTTAGGGCTGTGCGATCGCGGCTTATGGCGTAGAGTGCGGCAAAGACATGCTTTGGCGGTGCTTCGTTCCACAGTCGTTTGTGTCGTCCCCTGCGGGGACACGGTTCCATTTTTTCGGGCTTACCCGGCACTCATGTGCCTGACTGCAATCTGCCGCCCATCCGAGGCTGGTGGTCGTTGACTTTCCTGCGACCCCATTGTAACTTATAAGTTACCGACTAAACATGATCGAAGTCCGCCGATACGCCACAAAAGCCGGGAAGGAAGCATTTAGCGTTTGGTTCGACGGACTGATGGATCGGATTGCCAAAGCAAAAATCGCGGACCGGATCGACAGGATCGAAGCAGGAAATTTCGGCGATTGTAAGCCGCTTGGCGGCGGATTGTTTGAGCTGCGGTCAATTACGGACCGGGATATCGCATTTACTACGCCATGATCGGAAGAGTCTGCATTCTTCTGTTATGCGGCGGTGATAAGCGTAGACAGTCCTCCGACATTGAGCGGGCTCGGGCTTACCTGCAAGATTACAGGGAGAGGACACGCATACAGTGAAAAGCAAAGCAAAACGAAAGACGAAAGATATAACGAGCGTATCGCATGACGAATGTACGATTCGCGAACTACGCGAAGATCCTCAGTTCGCAACCGCTTATTTGAAAGAAGCGCTTGAGGATACAGAAAATCCCGGTGTGCTTTTGATCGCATTACGCCGCATCGCTGAGGCTCGGGGCGGTATTGCCAAAGTGGCTAAGGCTGCGGACATTGAGCGGGAGAGTTTGTACCGGGCCTTGTCGGCGAAGGGGAATCCGCGGCTTTCTACGCTGGTTGCGGTGACGCGGGCTGTGGGATTGAAGCTTACGGTGGAGAATGCGCGGTGAGGATATGGCTTCGGTATGGCGAGGATGCCCATCCGCCACAGCCGCTCCTTTCCACACTCCCCCCTGTGACATCTGCCCTTGCCTCGCCCAGTCCATTCACGCGATCATGACCAATGCGGACGCAGTGCGGCCAGTATTTTGACCCGAGCCACCTTTGGACAGCTGCTAAGCCATTGATTGCAGGGATTTTACTCGTAAAATCTTTGGAAACAATATTTTACGAGATGCGACACAGATCGAGATCCTCCCAAGTAATTGATTCAAGAGATTTTAGCTATTTTGATCTGTAATTTTTTTTAATCTGGATCAAGCCACCAATCCCAGTCACAACTCTGCGCGCAGGGTCTTTATTAACAGGCGCAGAGCTTTTTCATTGCGGCGATACCAACGCCATTGCCCCTGCTTCGCCGCTTCGACGAGTCCGGCTCTGGTGAGGATTGCCATGTGATGAGAGATGGTCGGCTGCGACAGGCGAACACGCTCTTCGATGTCTCCCGCGCACAGGCCGTTGATTTTCGCGGCAGGCGGTGCGCTTGGCGATACAACACCACGGGGCTTGAGTGCGGCCAGGATGCGGCGGCGCGTGGGATCGGAGATGGCAGCGAGGCGGCGGTCGAGCGACGTTGCGGACGTGGTCATGCGATGGGATTAGGAATAGCGATTAAATTGACGCTTGTCAATATGCATATCGAAAGGCCATGGCTCGATTTGAAAATCTTCAACGTTGCGTCCTTCTGGCGTCATCCCGAAGTCCCGCGTTTTCACCAGCGGGACGAGGGATCTCCCCGTGCCTCAACCGCCGTCCGCTTCCAAACGGAGCCACTACCGATCAAAAGAGCGAGCCAGCGCGCGGAAATTCTCGCGCCGCAAAAAGTACCAACTCAGGAGGACGTAGGGCGCTGCCTCGTCGCCCGCAACCATTCGATCCGGGTGAACTCCAGGTAGCGCACGTCATTGTCGCGTACCGAGCAATTGGATTCATCGAGTTGACCGGCGAGAGCGCCGCCGCGAATCCAATAACCGGCTTCGTCTTTCTTGATGATGGTGGAGTCGAGTGGATCCATGCCGTGCAATTTGAAAATTACCCGGCGGTTCAACAGAGGGTCGAGCTTCATTCGGACCTATTTTTTCGGAGCTTATTTTTTCGGAGCTTACTTTTTGACGATCTACTTTTTGAGGATCGGGTTATAGCCGTCGTTGATAAGGCGCGAGCGCATGGATTCTGCGTCCTTGATATCGGCAAACGGGCCGACCTGGACGCGAAAATATTTGTCGACCGCAGAATTGCTGGAAAATGCGGGATACTCTTTCTTCTTCAAGGCATCGACCAGGGCGTCGGCATCCTCTTGCTTGGTAACCGCAGCGACCTGCACAAAGTAGCCAGCAGTCGGAACGGTGCCGATGGGATCGGGCGGGTTGGCGGGTTGAGATTGCGCCTGGTTCGCGGAGTTTGAAGAAGTTCCGGCCGCTTGCGCGGCGGGAGATGCCGCATCCGGTGCCGGAGTCAGTTGTGGGTTGGCGTCCTTCTGCTCGACGTTTTTGTAAAACGTCATCGGCGCCGAGGCGGAGCTGGCCGGTTTAGCGGCGCTCGAAGCACCTGGCAGAGGAAGCGTGCCAGCAGCCGACGCTATGCCTACGTCCGATTTACGGCCGAGCGTATAGCCTAGAGCGAAGAAAACCGCGCACACAATTACCAGCCCGAAAAACAGAGACAACAATCTTGCGGTGCCTAACGTGATTTCAGTGTCTTGTGACGCAGCCATGAATGTTTCCTGTTTGGATTACGCCGCCTTGACTGGAGGAGGCGCAGTATCTCCGCCGCCAGCATCTTTGCCCAGCAACTTCTGCAATCCGGCGAAAAAGTCGATCGGCACGGGAAAGATGACGGTGGTATTTTTTTCGACGCCGATTTCCGTCAAAGTCTGCAGGTAGCGAAGTTGCACGCTGACGGGTTCGGTGGCCAGCAGATGAGCAGCGTCCACCAGGCGTTGCGCCGCGGAGAACTCGCCCTCAGCATGAATGATCTTGGAACGCTTTTCTCGTTCGGCTTCGGCTTGCTTGGCCATGGCGCGCAGCATCGACTCCGGCATATCGACTTGCTTCACTTCTACGTTGGTTACTTTTACTCCCCAAGGTGAAGTGTGCTGGTCGAGGATGCTCTGCAGCCGCAGATTAATTTTTTCGCGATGAGCGAGAAGTTCATCGAGCTCCTGCTCGCCGAGCACAGAGCGCAGCGTGGTCTGAGCGAATTGCGAGGTCTGATAAACGTAATTGGAAACCTCGACGACGGCCTTGCTGGGATCGATTACGCGTAGAAAAATTACGGCGTTCACTTTGAGGGTTACGTTGTCGCGAGTGATGATGTCTTGCGGAGGCACTTCCAGAGCTTCCTGCCGCAACGAGACGCGCACCATTCGGTCGATTGGGCTAAAGACCAAAATCACGCCAGGACCCTTCGCGGCGCTCAAAAGGCGGCCGAGGCGAAAGATGACACCGCGTTCGTACTCCGCAAGAATCTTGATCGAGCTCAGCGCATAGAGCGCGACGATAATGCCCGCGATGCCAAAAAATCCGATCCCGAGAACTTCCATGTGTGCCCCCAAAAAGGAAGCCGATAATGCTCCCATCGCGGATTGTAACGCGTGGGATCGAGGATGGGAGAGGAATTCGGGTACAACACAGTTGCTTGGGCTGGTGCGCGGATCGATCTGGGGGGATTCTTAGGAACAAATCAAGAAACGGCGGGGGCGGGCGCTGGACGAGTTGCGGCTGCCGGTTCGACCTGAAGCAAGAGTCCGTCGACGCGGCGGACGATTACCGATTCTCCAGCGGACAAATCAGAGGAAGAGACGGCATCCCAGAGTTCGCCATGGACGAATATTTTTCCGCGCGGAGAGAGCGAGGTCTGGGCAA
>Ga0307478_10000915_pt1 | contig 27767 bp, 28 predicted proteins | sample atmos_gasesECM4C_2_FD_203713 | JGI IMG/M metagenome (GOLD analysis project Ga0307478, IMG submission 203713) | Hardwood forest soil microbial communities from Morgan-Monroe State Forest, Indiana, United States - atmos_gasesECM4C_05 | ecosystem: Environmental > Terrestrial > Soil > Temperate...
TTCCGTCGGCTCAAGAATGCCGCAGAGCATCCGGATCACGGTGGACTTGCCGGAACCATTGGGGCCGAGGAACCCGAAGATCGAGCCGCGCCCGATGGAAAAGCTGACGTGATCGACCGCGGTGAAAGTGCCGAAGCGCTTCGTCAGGCCCTCGCACTCGATCATGGTGTCGCTCATTTCACATTCGGGAAAAAGATGTCGGCGGACATCCCGGCGCGGAGCGTATCCTCCTTGTCGTCGAGCCGGATCTTCACGCCGAAGACCTGCTTGATCCGGTCTTCGACAGTCTGGACGTTGCGCGGAGTGAATTCCGCTTTGCGATTGATCTGCTCGACCACTCCGGAGAAATCGCGGCCCGGATAGGAATCGACGCGGACGCGCACGGTCTCGTTCAGCTTGATCAGGCCGAGCCACGGCTCGGGCACAAAGACGCGGACCCAAAGACGGTCCGGCAGAATCAAAGTCGCGACTTCGCGGTTCGCCGGAAGGACATCGCCCACTTTTACGCTGAGCACTTCCAGGATCGAATCGGTTGGCGCCACGATTTTCATTTCTTGAATTTGGGAATCCATGTCCGCGAGCTGGGCGAGCGTCTGCTCGACGCGGGCGCGCGCGGCCGCGATGTTTTTCTCCTGCGCTTTCGCAGCGCTCATTGCGCGCTCCGCTTCATTGGGTGAAACCGTGTTGTGCTTGAGCAAGTCCTGCTGCCGCTGCGCGTCGGCTTTCAGAAATTCGAGCTGCGCACTTTGTGCTTCGACATCGTGCCGGGCGGTGTTGATCTGAGCCGCGGCCAGATCGCGCCGCGCTTTTAATTCGGACGCTTCGAGCTGAACGATCGGCGTGCCGGCCTTCAGCGTGTCGCCTTCCCACGCGAAGATTTTCTCGACCCTCCCGGCGGAACGCGAGGCGACGTGGACTTCGTCGACCTCGATGGTGCCGGAGACGGCATTGCTGCGCTGATTACATCCGGTCAGGAGCACCAACGTGCCGGCGAGAGTTGCGCCCAGAACCTTCGGAAACTCAGTGGCAAACGAAGTGCGCATCGATCGGATCAAAAGCCGCGCGACATTATGTGCTCGAAACGCTAGGAAAGGAAATGGCTGGTTACTCGAAAACGCCCCTGGCCCAAAAGCTTGGAATCAAAGCCGGAAGCGAGGTTGTTATCTTGAGCGCCCCGGCCGGTTATCGAAAATGGCTCGCGCCACTGCCGGCGGGAGTTTCCTTCGCGGAAAAGGCGAGCGCCGGCTCCGATTTCATCCACCTCTTCGTCATGGAGCGCCGGACGTTGGAAAAGGAATTGAAGCGGTTGCGCAAACTTCTCGCCGATGCCGGCGTGCTCTGGGTTTCGTGGCCGAAAAAAGCGTCGGGCGCTACCACCGATATTACCGAGGACGTCATTCGCGAGGTTTGCCTGCCGCTCGACTTCGTGGACGTCAAGGTCTGCGCCGTGGATGAAATCTGGTCCGGCTTGAAGCTGATGATTCGCCGCGAGAAGCGGAAATCGCTGTAGCCACGGCGCTGTGTCGCCGTGCTCATCGGGCAGCGAGAGACGCCCCGACATAGCGGGGCGGCTACAGCGCCAGTTGGACAATCCGCCCGGTGGCGAGAGAATGTCCGCATGAGCACGCGTCTGTTCGATCACATCGATTTGCGGGTAAGAAATCGGGAGGCGGCCCAGCGTTTTTATGCGCAGATTTTGCCGGCGATTGGCTTTCGCGTGGACAAGAGCGGCGAACGCTGGGGCGTGTTTGAAGCCGAGGGCGGGAAGGGCGTCGATTTCTTCGGCTTCACCGAAGAGAGCGACCACCAGCCGAACGGAAATCGGATTGCTTTCTGGGCGTCGAGCCGCGAAGTCGTGGACAAGGTTGGTGACTTGGTGCGCAAAGCTGGCGGCAAAAATATTGAAGGGCCCGAGCTGTGCGTTGAATACAGCCCTGGTTACTACGCGGTCTTCTTCGAAGATCCGGATGGGAACAAACTCGAAGTCTGCTACCGGGAAAGCGCCACGATCGCGGAGTAAGGCGGCGTGTCATCCCGAGCCGCAGAGACGGCGAGGGACCACTCACGCGCTCTATCGCTTCCGCGAAACAACAAACGTATCCGTCATCGGACCCGTGAGCCCAGGGCGATAGCCCTTGATTGCAACTGTGAGGTCGCTCGGCGGGCTTCGCCAGCCTCGGGATGACACGCGCTGGCTAACAATTACCGAGCGGGATTGCTTAGAGGGTCGACTCCAAAAACATGCAGCGCGCGCGCGGTTTTCTCCATCGGCAAACCAACGACATTGCTGTACGAACCCTCGATCCGCTCTATGATCTCCGTCCCGTAACCCTGCGCGGCGTAAGCGCCGGCTTTGTCGAGCGGATCGATTTTTGCGAGGTAATCTCGAATTGCGCGGTCATCGAGTTTCCGAAAATGCACGCGGGACATTTCGTGAAAGCCTTCCGCTCTGCCGCGCGCCGCGTGGCTGATCCGGACCGCCGTCCAGACTTCATGGGCGCGGCCGCTGAGCTGCCGCAAAATTCGCGCTGCGTCCGCGAGATCAACCGGTTTGCCGAGAACGGCGCCGTCGATTGTCACCAGCGTATCGGCCGCCAGCACGACTGCTTCCGGCGACATTTTCGAGACGCGCGTTGCTTTGCGCGCCGCATTCCAGATCGTCAATTCGCGGATCGTCAGCCAGACATGCGCCACTTCGTCGACCGGCGGCGAAACGACCTCGAATTCATACCCGGCTTCGCTCAGCAGTTGACGCCGGCGCGGCGATCCCGAGGCGAGAATAAAGCGCGGCCGCACGCGAGCGATTAAGGCTTCGGCGAAGGCGCGGGCACGGAATCATCGTCCGATACCCGGACGTTCGGGATTTTCATTTCCTGAAAATCGTTCGGCACGGAGAACTCAGCGTCGCTTAGCGGGTCCTGCTTGATCGCGATGACCGTGCTGGTGACTTCGTTGTCGCCGGTTTTGACCTCGGTGCGGAGAGGAAAGCCGGGCAGATCACGGTAATCCATCATTCCCTTGGCCAGATCGTTCCACGCCGTCGGAATCACGGCCTGAAGCTGCTGCATGATGGCCGCCGAATCGGGAAAGCGCGGTGCGATCCAGTAACTGGCTTTGAACATTTTGGTCTCGCCGACGTATTCCTGGGCTTCATAACCGTTGATCGTCATCTTTTTCCCGGTCGCGATGAGCTTTGGTTTCTCGGCCGTTCCGCCGCCGTACTTCGTCGCGAGTTCCGCGATCGCCTTGGCCTTATCGCCGGAGATCCGCAGGAATTTTTTCTGCGCGTTTATCAGCGTGATGGTCTCGCCGGTATTGCCATCGACGATCATGGTCATTTTCGGTGTCGCTTCCATCCGGATCTTATTGCCCTTGAGCTTGAGGATAATTTCGCTCGCGGAACCTTTTCCCTCCACCTTTTGCACGATGGTAAAATCGGCGCGAGCCGAGAGGCAGAGCCCGGCGACAAGGGCGACAGAAACGAAGGCAGCTTTCATGAGAACAACTTAGGTGCCGGACCAATCAGAACGCAACCGTCCGCGCCCAGGCAGAAAGGACTTGGCAGCTCTGGCGAGGCGCGGCAGCTTACTCGGCGCGCGGGTGTAGCTTAATGGTAAAGCTGTAGCCTTCCAAGCTACTGACGAGGGTTCGATTCCCTTCACCCGCTGATCATCCCTCGACTTCGCTTCGCTCGAGGTGACGGCCATTATCGCCGCCGCTTGCGATGCCAGCCAGCGCGGATGCCGCGGGCGGCGACGAGAACAAAAAGGGCCGCGCCACACATCCAGGTAGATGGTTCCGGAACAGACGAGGCGGTGGCCGTTTCCGCGTCGGGGGCGACAAACCCGGCGGGCGCGGTTTGCGCGCTGATCCCGAACGTGGGGCCGGCCACCGCGAAATACGTATTCGCGCCGGCAAGAGTCGAGAAACGGTTGAAGATTGGCAGCTGGCGGTTCTCTTCGGCGAGCAAGATCGGATTGGAAACCTCCGACTTTCGCTCGGTCTCGACTACTACGGTGCGGTGTCCCTGTGTTTCGGTCGCGGCCAACGCTCGCGCCATCGAAACAACGCGCTGCACCACACCTTCGTGCGGAGAATCGAAAGGCACCGCGCGCGCCGAATAGACAGGAATGTCATTCGCTAATCGGAACGAATGGCTTCCTTCGGCAATCGTGACGCTCGTTCGCACAAGAAAAAGCGCGCCGCCGAGGCCCACGACGGCAAATCCAATGATCGCCGGCAAAGGAAGCCGGGGGATGACGAGGCGAGGAGCACGGTAATGTTTGGGAGCGGCGGCCATATCGTGTTTTCCCAATCGAACAGCGTTCTCGAGCCGTTGATTCGGACGCTCTGGGGGAGCACGATTTGTTCCGCCGATGTGTGCTTTTTAGAGGGAAAAAGAGCCGCAATCGCCGATCGCCGCTACAACCAAACGAAAGCGAATCTATTGGTCGGGCGCGATGACGTCGCGATGCCGCCAGGCGTAACGCAATCCGGAATAAACGGTTAGCGCCACCGTGATCCAGACCAACGCCCGCCCGACCTCATGCCAACCGACGTACCACCAGCCGCTGTCGGCTTCACCGTAATGAAGTTCGCGCGCCGAAAGCAGCCCGAGGAAAAAAATCACGGTGATGATTTGCCACGAGGTCTTGTGTTTGCCCAAGCGTTCCGCCGGCAGGACCTGACCGCGGGCGCTCGCCATCAGGCGCAGGCCGGTTATAAGAAATTCGCGGCCCACCACCGTTGTTGCCGCCCAGGCCGGAATCGCTTTCATCGGCACCAGCGAAATGAATGCGGCCGCCATCATGATCTTGTCTACGAGCGGGTCCATCAGTTTGCCGAAATTCGTCACCGAGCCGTAGCGGCGCGCGATTTCGCCGTCGACAAAATCGGTAATGCCGGCAATGAGGAAAAGGATGAACGCGGTGGTGCGAGCGTACGCCCAATTCACGTTGAGCATCGCGACGAAAAGGATCGTCAAGACCAGCCGGCTGATGGTGAGACGGTTTGCCCAGTTCACGCGGTCGCGGGCGAAGCCGCCTCTTTGAACACCGGATGCTTCCAGATCGGCACGACGCGTTTCAGCTCGTCCATGATCCATTGGCTGGCCGCAAAGGCGGCGCCGCGATGTCCGCTCGCCACGCGCACCACCACCGAAGGTTGCCCCGCCGGGACAAACCCGACCCGATGCCGGACGAAAATCTCTCGCACGTCGAACTTTTCCGCCGCGCTCTCCGCGACGAGTCGCATCTGATGTTCCGCCATGGCAGAATGCGCTTCGTATTCGATCCCGGTAATCTCGCGCCCGTTCTCCGTGGAACGGACAGCGCCCCAAAAAACCACTTTGGCACCCGCCTGCGGATCGTCATTTCCCTCGGACAAAACGAGGGCCGCTTCAGTGAGTGAAACTTCGCAAACGGAAATTGCCATGCGCTAATGGAACCGGATAGAGTCGGAGCCACCGCCGACGCCCGGCGTGATCAAGGAGATACTAAAATGAGCACGAATCAATGTGATATCGGACTGATCGGCCTCGCCGTCATGGGCGAGAACCTCGTTCTCAACATGGAATCGAAGGGGTTCACGGTCGCCGTGTTCAATCGCACCTGGGAAGTGACGGAGAAATTCGCGAGCGGAAAAGCGAAGGGGAAAAACATCCAGCCGGCGCGGACGATGGAGGAATTCGTCGGAGCGCTGAAGCGTCCGCGCAAAGCGATGATCATGGTGAAAGCGGGCGGGCCGGTGGACGCGGTCATCAATCAGCTCGCGCCGCTCTTGGAAAAAGGCGACGTGATCATCGACGGCGGCAATTCGCTTTTCACCGACACGCAACGGCGCTGCAGGGATTTGGAAGGGCGCGGCCTGCACTTCGTCGGTTGCGGCGTTTCCGGCGGCGAAGAAGGCGCGCTCAAGGGTCCGTCGCTCATGCCCGGCGGCCCGCGCGACTCGTGGGAGATCATCGCGCCGATCTTTCGCAAGATCGCGGCCCAGGTGGATGGCGAACCGTGCTGCCGTTACATGGGCCCGGACGGCTCCGGCCATTACGTCAAGATGGTCCACAACGGCATCGAGTACGGCGACATGCAGTTGATCTGCGAAGCCTACGCGATTCTGAAAGACGTGGCGGGCCTGCAAGCCAATGAAATGGCCGACATCTTCGACGAGTGGAACCAGGGCGACCTGAACAGTTACCTCATCGAAATCACTTCGAAGGTCTTGCGCAAAATAGATCCCGACACCGGCAAGCCGCTCGTGGATGTGATCCTCGACAAGGCGGGGCAGAAAGGAACCGGCCTGTGGACGTTGCAGTCGGCGCTCAGCCAGTCGGTCGTTATCTCCACGATCAACGCCGCGGTCGAAGCGCGCGTGATTTCCTCGCGGAAAGATGAGCGGGTCGCTTCCTCGAAGATTCTGCCGCAACCGAAAGTGCCGAAGTTTACCGGCGACCGGAAACAATTGATCGCGGCGGTGCGCGACGCGCTTTACGCTTCGAAAATCGTTTCCTATGCGCAGGGAATGGAATTGCTCGGCGCGGCCAGCGCCGGTTCGCACTGGGACCTGAACTTTGGCGATATCGCCACGATCTGGCGCGGCGGTTGTATTATCCGCGCGAAATTCCTGAATCGAATCAAGGAAGCATACGAACGCGATCCGAAGCTGCACAATCTGCTGCTCGATCAGTACTTCACCGACATCATCGGACGGACCCAGGACAACTGGCGCGTGGCGGTCGCGACCGCCGTTACGCATGGCGTCGCCGTCCCGGCGTTTAGCGCATCGCTCGGATATTTCGACAGCTATCGCTCCGCGCGGCTGCCCTCGAACCTTCTCCAGGCTCAGCGCGATTTCTTCGGCGCGCATACTTACGAGCGTGTGGACAAACCCGGTGTGTTTCACACCGAGTGGATGGAATCGGATCAAAAACCGGCGGAAAAAAAGGCGGAGCAGAAAGAGCCTGCACGGCGCCACGCGGGGGAGTAAGGTTACGAATGCCGATCTACGTTTATGAAACGACCGATACTGCGAAACCGGTCCGGCGTTTCGAGGTGAAGCAAAGCATGAAGGATGAGCCTCTCCGGGCTGATCCGAAAACGGGCGAGGCAGTGCGGCGTGTGATTTCCGGCGGTTACGGCGTTCACGTTGCCGGTGGATCGACGGGTCCGTCCGTCGGTTCCGTTGGTTCGCACGGATGCGGACCGGGCTGCGACCATTAGTGAAAATCGTGCGACTCGCTGCCGACGAGTTGCTCGCCCGCCTGCAACGCTGTAGCAACTGCGGGCAGGTGCGCGAGCGGACGAATTTGTTGCGCCTTGATTAGCACGACGTTGTCGGTGTTTTGGACCACGCCTTCGATGACGAGAAATGGTTCTTCGGTAATCAGGAGCCGCATCCGCTCGAACAAATCCGGCGTCACAATCGCGTTCGAAACGCCGGTCTCATCTTCGAGGCTGATGAAAACAAAGCCTTTCGCTGTCCCCGGCCGCTGACGGCAGATAACGTTGCCCCCGATCTGGACAGTGGCGCCGTGCCGCGCCGATCGCAGGTCGCTGGCACGCCAGATATCCGGCAATTGCGCCCGCAACAATTTCATCGGGTGCGGGCCGGTCGTTAGGTTCATGGTTTCATAATCGGCTGTCACGCGTTCGGAGAGCGACATGGCCAACAAAGGTGTCATCCCGAGCGAAGTCGAGGGATCCCGTCGCTGAATCGATCGCGGTTCAACGGGGTCCCTCGACTTCGCTTCGCTTCGCTCGGGATGACTGTTGTTTTGATACGAGTCGAACAACGGCGCGGGCGGTTGCTCTTCCACTTTCCACATCGCCGACCGCCGATGCTCGGCGAAACAATTCAGCGCGCCCAGTTCCGCCAGCGTCCGCAATTCCTCTTTCGTTAACTCGACGCGGCGTTTGAAATCATCGAGCGAATCGAACATCGCGCGCTCGCGTTCCGCCACGAGCGCTTCCCCATGCTCTTTCCGCAACCCATTCACCACGCAAAATCCCAACCGGACCGTGTCGTCGGAAATCACCGTGCAAACCCAGCTCGATTCTCGCACGCAGACCGGCAGCATCCGGACTCCATGCCGCTGTGCGTCTTTCACGATCGTGGCCGGCGAATAAAAACCCATCGGCTGATTGTTCAGCAGACTTGCGTAGAATTCCGGGGCGCGATGCACCTTCAGGTAGGCGCTTCCGTAGGCGAGGATCGCGAAACTGATCGCGTGCGATTCCGGAAATCCGTAAAGCGCGAACGACGTGATCGATTGGAGGATTTTCTCGATCACGTCCGGCGCGACATTGTTCCGCTTCATGGCGGCCTGGAGTTTCACGCTCACCTTTTTCATCCGTTCCTCCGAACGATGAAAGCTCAGAGCGCGGCGCAGCTCTTCCGCTTCGCTGCCGGAAAAATCGGCCATGATCATGGCGATCTTCAGCATCTGTTCCTGGAATAATGGGACCCCGAGAGTGCGGCCGAGGACCGGCTCGAGACGCGGATCGAAGTAATTAACTTTCTCGCGCCCGGCACGGCGGTTGAGATACGGATGGACCATGTCGCCCTGGATCGGGCCTGGGCGGATGATCGCGACTTCGATGACGACGTCGTAAAAACATTTCGGTTTCATTCGCGGCAACGTCGCCATCTGGGCGCGGCTCTCGATTTGGAACACGCCGATGGTGTCCGCCTCCTGCATCATTTGGTAGGTCGGCGCGTCGTCGGTCGGGATGTGGGCGAGATCGATTGGGCGGCCGCGCTCGCGGCAAAGCTCGAATGCGTCCTGCAGTACCGACATCATGCCGAGGCCTAACAAGTCCACTTTCACGATGCCGAGATCTTCGCAGTCGTCCTTGTCCCATTGCGCGACGACGCGGCCGGGCATCGACGCATTTTCCAGCGGGACGAACGAGCTCAGTTTTCCCTGGCAAATGATCATGCCGCCGGAGTGCTGGCCGAGGTGCCGCGGCAAACCGTAGATCGATTGATAGAGCGAGATGAACGCGGCCATCCGCGGATGCGCTTTCGGCAAACCGGCCTGCTCGATTTGCGCGGCGAGATCGAGGGTGTGCGGGAAATCGCCATTCGCAAAAAGGTGCGAGAAGCGATCGATGACGTTGGGCGAAAAATTCAGCGCCTTGCCGATCTCGCGCGCGGCGGAGCGGCCGCGGTAGGTGATGACGTTCGCGGTCATGGCCGCGCCGTGTTTGGCATAACGCCGATAGACTTCCTGGATCACGCTCTCGCGCCGGTCGCCGCTCGGCAGATCGAGATCGATGTCGGGCCAGCCTTTGCGGCTTTCGCTGAGGAAGCGCTCGAAGACGAGATTGTTGCTGACCGGATCGACCGGGGTAATGCCGAGGCAATAACAAACCGCGCTGTTCGCCGCGCTGCCGCGCCCCTGCACCATGACGTTGTGCTCGCGGCAAAAATTGATGATGTCCCAAACGATCAAAAAATAGCCGGAGAACCCGAGGCGCTGGATGAGGCTGAGTTCCTCTTCGAGTTTTCGTTTCACCGCGGTGCTGATGGAACTGTAACGCTGTTGCGCGCCGAAGAGGGTGATCGTGCGCAGGAACGAATTCATGTCGTGACCGTCGGGAACGGGGAACGAGGGGAACTCGTAGCCGATGTTTTCGAGGGAAAATCCGAGGCGCTCGGCGAGCCGCGCCGTGTTGTCGATGGCGTCGGGGCGATCGGGGAAGAGGGCCCGCATTTCCGCGTCGCTCTTCAGATGGCGTTCGGCATTTTGCGTGAGGAGTTTGCCGGCGGCATCGAGGTGGGTGTGCTCGCGGATACAGGTGAAAACGTCGAGGACTTGCCGGCCACCGGGGTGCGCGTACTGGACGCCATTCGTGGCGATGACCGGCAGGCAATGTTGCTCCGCCAAATCGCAGAGCAGTTGATTTACGCGATCTTCGCCGCGGAGGAAATGGCGCTGGATTTCGACGTAAACGTTTTCGCCGCTGAAGACGTCGGCAATGAACTTCGCGCGATCTGGACGAGAAACGTCTGAGAATAACGCGATTAATCCTTCGGTAAACTGTGCCAACTCATTCCACTGAATTGCGCACTTACCTTTTTCACTTCGGAGATGCGCCTGGGTGAGCAGTTCGCAGAGATTTTTATAGCCGGTTCGATCTTTAACGAGCACGGGCAGGATGCTGCCGTCCTCCATCGTCAATTCCGCGCCGACGATGGGACACACACCGTGTTCCCGGGCCGCGACAGAAAATCGCTGGGCGCCATAGACGCCGTTGCGATCGAGCAACGCCATCGCCGGCATCTTCAGCTTGGCCGCGGTCTCAGCTAGTTGCTCGGGAAAAGATCCGCCGCGAAGAAAACTGAAGGCGCTGCACGCATGGAGTTCGACATACGGCACGGGCGCGCTCCTTAATCATAAATCCCGTCGAGCGTCCACTGGCCACCGCTCGATTGACAGCGGCAAAGCGCGCCATTCTCCAGCTCCACGTCCCACTCGGCGCGGTCCCATGCGTTTTCGTCCCACCAATTGCCTGAGGCCTTGTAGGGACCTTTCCCGTTACGTACTTCGCCCTGGACTTTCGCGCTGCGAAAATGGGCGGGCCTGTTTTTTCTCAGCAACACTGAAGCCGGCAGCGGCGAACGGAACCGGCGCAAGGCAGTCGCGGGCAACGACGGCAACTTGGTTTTTGTTTCCGGTAATTGCCACGAGAACGGTTCCATCCGGAACGCATCGGGCCGATGCGTTTCCTCGAGCACCGGAGTGCCGACGCGCTCCGCGCCGAGCAGGCCGGTCAGGCGCGCGAGGGTTTCGGTGAGGCGCGTCGGATCGCGCAACGCGGTTTCAAAGAGATGGAATTGTTCGAACGACGGCCTGGTCGTTTCGGCCTGAAGCGCGACGGCGATGATGGGCGACTCGGAAGTAAAATTTTCCACGTGCGTGTGCAGCATCCGGAAAAGAATTTCCACGTTGTTCGTCGCCTCGGGAATTTTGAATCGACGCGAGTAGCTGCTTTTATCGCTGAACATAATTTCGAGCTGGAGCTCGCTCGCCACAAGATGGAGCGCATCGAGCCGCACCGAAAATTGCTGGAGAAACCGGCGGAGCATGAAAAGGAGCGGCTCGCTGGTTTCGATTTCGTTTTCGAACTCAAATGCTTCCTCGAACGATTCGCGAACTGCCACGAGCTTCAGCAGGCGCGTGGCTTTTCCCGTGGCGCGTTCCCAAAGTTGAATCCCGATCGGGCCCAGTCGCGCGGCGACCGCTTCTTTCTCCAGGGCCGCAAACTGGCCTAACGACTCAATCCCCCAGCGATGCAGGATATCGAGGACGCGATCGATCCCGGCCTGGCGCTCTTTTGCCGCCTTTAATTTCGAAATCTTTATCATAATCGCAGCTCATCGACCCTGAGACAGCAATCGCGCCCGCGCCTCCGCCGATAACGATGAATGGCTCAGCCACGCCGCTGCGCTGGTGGGATCGGCGTGCAGCCAGCCGATCACGATCGATTCCAACTGCGCTTCGCGCACGTTTTGGTTCCCGATCGTCTCGGCCCAGGCCGCGGCGGTTTGCGGCTCGGACGAAACAATTTTTCTCGCATAAGCCGACACGGCCGCATCCCGCGATGCGCCCGGCGCTAAAGTCCCAAGCCAGTCGCCGGCTGCGGAGGGATCGCTCTCCGTCCAGCGATTTATCAGGCTCTCAAACGCTTGCTGGCGAATTCTGCCTTCGGCCATTGAGAGCGCCCATCTCCCCGCGGCCTGCGGATCGCTCCCCGCCCATTGCCAGATGATGCCGCTCGTCGCATTCATTTGTGCTTCCGGGCTCGACAGTCGCGAGAGTAATTTCGCGGCTTCGCCCGGATCGGATTCGGCCACGGCGGCGATCACGCTGGGAAAAACAAAATCTCGAACGGCGCTATCGGACAAACTTTCCGCCCAGGCGAGCGCGGCCCGGGGATCGTTGCGCGCCCATTGCCGCGAAACGTTTTCGAGCAAAGCTTTTCGTGCTGCTGCGTCACTTGTGCGAAGCGCGAAATCGGCCGCGGCTTGCGGATCCACTTCGCTCCATTGCGAAATAATATTGGCCAGCGCATCTCGACGGAGAGCGCCTTCGGGAAGTTTTTCTGCCCAACTGACTGCGCTTTGCACATCGCTACTGGCAAGTTGCAGGGCGATGGTAAATGTCGCTTCTTCCTGCGCCTTGCCCGGCGGCAATCCGGAAATGAATTGCGACGCCGCCACGGGATCCGACTGGGCCCAGCTCGTGAGCACCGAGCGGAAAGCGTTGCGCTGGCCATCGCCAGCAGGTAAGCCCTGCGCCCAATCCAAGGCCGCACGTGCATCGGTTTGAGCCCATAGCCGCGCCACGTTGTTGATCGATTGATCCCGCCCCGGGCCGGGCGCCAAGGTCAGGATCACGGCGGCCGCTTTCTGTGGATCTTTCGTCGCCCAATTCGACAAAACGCTTTGCAACGCATTGCTGCGTCCCTGTCCGGCGGGCAGAGTATTGGCCCATGCCAAAGCTGCTTCGGGATCCTGGTTCGCCCAACTCGAAGCAATCACTTGCCACGCCGTGTCGCGATTCGCGCCGGCCGGCATTTGCGATGCGCGCTCCGCCGCGGCCATCGGGTCGGTCATCGTCCACCGGCTGAAAACGGGCCAGTAAAGACTCTGGCGATTGCGGCCCGGGGGCAGGTTTTCCAAAAAACTGAGCGCGGCTTGCGGATTTTTTTCGGCGAGGGCGGAAACGACGGTTTGCAGCGCCTGCTCGCGCACAGGACCGGCGGGCAATTGCTGGACCCAGCTTGTCGCGCCGGCCGGATCATGTTCGGCCCAGCCGGTGACGGCGCTGGTCAGCGCCCAGTTCCGTGCGGTCCCGGCGGGAAGCGCTTGGGCGTAAGCGATGGCCGCCGATGGATCGAGCTCCGCCCAGCGCGCCACGAAGAGCGACACGAGCATGCTTTTCTCCTGCGGCTTCGGCAGCGTCTCCACGAACGCGAGGACTTCACGGATGTTGCTGGCGTCAACGGTTTCGGAGAGCTTGCTGAAGGTGGCGTAAGTGTGCCGGCTGCCGGAATGCATCAGCGCGGTTTTGATTTTCGCGATGATATTTTCCGCGGAGTCGATCGATGCCGGGGCCTTCGATTGTGACGGAGGCGGATTGTGAGCCGCGGAAACGGCGGAAGGATTTGCGCTAGCCGGTTCGCTGGAGTGGCGTGCGCTGCTAAGTGGCCGAATGACTTCGCTGGACGAAGAGGTGTACCGGCCGATCCCAATGCCGATGAGCAACGCCGTTATCGCAATGACAATCGGAAGCGCGAACCGCTGCATGGGATGAATTTACAACCAAATTACTAATATGTTCAAGCGATCATATTACCCGGGTTAGCTCAAACCGGCAGGCGAGTCAGCCCTTGAGTGCAATGTCGAACGGCGCGCCCGTCTTGGCGCGGATGTCATCCACCGTGACGCCAGGATGCAGCTCGGTTAGGACGAGCCCGCCGCCCGGTTTCACCTCGAACACACACAAATCCGTGATGATGAGATTGACGACGCCCAGGCCCGTGATCGGCAGCGTGCATTCTTTCAAAATCTTGGGGCTGCCGTCTTTGGACGTGTGCTCCATCACGGCGACGACGCGTTTCACACCGGCGACGAGGTCCATCGCGCCCCCGGGACCTTTCACCATTTTTCCGGGGATCATCCAATTCGCGATGTCGCCTTTGTCCGTCACTTCGAAGGCGCCGAGAATGGCGAGATCGATGTGGCCGCCGCGGATCATCGTGAACGAATCGGCGCTGGAGAAAAAGGCGGAGCCGGGCCTCGTCGTGATGGTTTGCTTGCCAGCGTTAATCAGGTCGGCGTCCACCTGGTCCTCGGTGGGGAACGGCCCGATGCCGAGCAGGCCGTTCTCGGATTGCAGCGTGACGTTCATCCCTTCGGGAATGTAATTGGCCACGAGCGTCGGGATACCGATGCCGAGATTGACGTAGTAACCGTCGCGCAATTCCTGCGCGGCGCGCTTCGCCATCAAATCGCGGATCGGATTTTCTTTTTTCGCCGCCGCGCTCCCTTGCACAGTGCGGAACTCGATCCGTTTTTCGTAGCTCGGGCCCTGGATGATGCGATCGACGAAAATGCCGGGCGTGTGGATCTGGTCGGGATCCAGCTCGCCGACCTCGAGGAGTTGCTCGACTTCCGCCACGCAAACTTTGCCGCAACTTGCGATCATCGGGTTGAAGTTCCGTGACGTTTTTCGAAAAATGAGATTGCCGGATTTGTCTCCCTTCCACGCCTTCACCAACGAGACCTCGGCGGTGATGCCGGGTTCGAGCACGTATTCCTTGTCGTCGAAGATTTTCGTCTCCTTGCCCTCAGTCAGCTTGGTGCCGAAACCGGTGCGAGTGTAGAACCCCGGAATCCCCGCGCCGCCCGCGCGCAACCGCTCGGCGAGGGTGCCCTGCGGAATCAATTCGAGATCGAGTTCACCCGCCAGGACCTGGCGCTCAAATTCCTTGTTCTCGCCGACGTAGGACGCCATCACTTTCTTCACCTGCCGGGTGGTGAGCAGAACGCCCATGCCGAAGCCATCCACGCCCGCGTTATTGCCGACGATGGTGAGACCCTTCACGCCGCTGTCATGGAGGGCGGCGATGAGATTTTCGGGAATGCCGCAGAGCCCGAACCCGCCGGCGGCGATCGTCATGTTGTCGTGAAGCAGGCCGGCAAGGGCCGCTTTGGCGTCGGGATAAACTTTGCTCATGTGAAAAGAGATTTAACCACGAAATGTTCGAATCAAGAAGGCTTTGTCGTGGCCGCTGAGTTGCCGTGCGGCGATTCGTCGGCAGATTGCAGCTTCGCTTTTCTGTGATGAATCCGACGCTCGCGCATCAGCTCGCCCATTTCGCCTGCTCGGTGAATTTCGAGGACCTCTCGCGCAACGTCGTCCATGAAGTAAAGCGGCGGCTGGTCGACTCGTTAGGCTGCGCGCTCGGCGCGTGGAATGAGGAGCCGTGCACGATCGCGCGCAACGTCGCCTCGGATTTCTCGGCCAAAAGTGGTGCGACCGTTTTCGGCACTTCGCACAAGGCGCCGCCGGATTGGGCCGCGTTCGCGAACGGCTGCTGCATTCGCTACTTCGATTACAACGACACCTATCTCTCGAAGGAACCGGCGCATCCGAGCGACAATTTTTCCGCCGTGCTTGCCGTCGGTGAAAGTGTCGGCGCGACCGGCAAGGAAATGGTTACCGCGACGGCGATCGCCTACGAGGTGCAATGCCGTCTCTGCGATGCCGCCAGCATCCGCGCGCGGGGGTGGGATCACCCGACTTATGGCGCGTTCTCGACCGCGCTCGCTTGCGCGAAGTTGATGAAGCTTGATCCCGAGCGGACGCGCCACGCCATCAATATCGCCGGCGTGCATTGCGCGGCCTTCCGGCAGGCGCGCGTCGGCGAGCTTTCCCATTGGAAAGGCGTTGCCTTTGCGAACGCAGCGCGGCTCGGTGTTTACGCGGCCTTGCTCGCCCGCGCCGGCATGACCGGACCGGCGCCGATTTTCGAAGGCGTGATGGGATTCGAGAAAGAGCTTGGGGTCTCGTTAGGCAACGTCCGCGAAGTATTCGATAAGGCGAAGGAGGCGATGCCGGGTGAAGGACCCGCGTCGATGATCCTCAAGACAAGCATCAAATATTGGCCCGCGGAGTATCATAGCCAGAGCGCGATCGAGGCGGCGCTCTTTCTTCGCAATCAGATCAGCGATCTCTCGCAGGTGAAGACGATGGTGATCGAGAGCCACGACGCCTCGGTCGATATCATTGGGAGCGAACCGGAAAAATGGCGACCGCAACAGCGCGAGACGGCGGATCATAGTTTGCCCTACATCACCGCGGTGGCGTTGATAGATGGCGAGGTGACGGACAGGCAATTCGCGCCCGAGCGTTTCACGGAGACCGGGATCGTTTCGTTCCTGGAAGGCGTAAGAGTGGAACGCAATGACGAGCTGACCGCGCTTTATGCCGAGGCGGTGGCGAACATCGTGCATGTCAACCTGTCGGACGGCCGCACTCTGACCAAGCGCGTTGACTATCCGTTAGGCAATGCGAAGAACCGATTGAAGGATTCCGAGCTGGAAGGAAAATTCCTGAACCTGGCGGTGCCGAAGATCGGCAAGGATGCGGCCGATCGCGTGCTAAAACATTGCTGGGCCTTTGACCAGGAGAAAGACGTCAGCCCCTTGATGAAATCCATCGAGATTGCGAGGTAATGATTGCCGCTTCACGATTACGCGAACTGATCCGCGACGGCTGCGTCGCGATGCCGGGCGTCTTCAACGCCGCGATGGGACGCATGGTCGAGCGCGCGGGATTTGACGCTGTCTACATCAGCGGCGCCGGTTTGTGCAACGCGACGGCCGGAGTGCCGGACATCGGTTTGCTGACGCTGACGGAAGTCGCGCAGCTTGCTGGTTACATTGCGCGGGCCGTGAAAATTCCGGCGATCGTGGATGCGGACACCGGTTTTGGCGGCGCGGAGAACGCGGCGCGAACCGTCGCCGAATTTGAGCGCGCCGGCTTGGCCGGCTGCCATATTGAAGATCAGGAATTTCCGAAACGTTGCGGCCATCTTGCGGGCAAGACGCTGGTCGAGCCACAGGACATGAATGAAAAGATCGCAGCGGCCGCCGCGGCGAAACGAGACAAGGATTTTCTGCTGATCGCGCGAACGGACGCGCGGGCGGTGGAGAATTTCGCGAAGGCGGTGGAACGCGCGCAGAGTTACCTGAGCGCTGGCGCCGACGCCATTTTTCCGGAAGCGCTCCAAAACGAGCAGGAGTTTCGTGACTTCGCCCGGGAAGTGAAAGCGCCGTTGCTGGCGAACATGACGGAGTTCGGCAAGAGCCCGCTCTTGTCGTTAGGCCAGCTCGCGGAGTTCGGTTATCGCATGGTGATTTACCCGCAGACGGCCTTTCGCGTTTCGATGTTTGCCGCCGGGCAGATGTTGCGCGACTTGAAAGCGAGCGGCACCCAGGCGGATTGGATCGACCGCATGCAGACGCGGCAGGAACTTTACGACTTGTTAGATTACGATCCGACGAAATGACAACGCTATGAGCACTGAAACGAAACCATCCTACAGCCCCGGGCTCGCCGGCGTGGTGGCGGGCGAAACGGAAATCTGCTGGGTCGATCCGAACGCGGGCCTGATGTACCGCGGCTACGACATCCACGAGATGGCGACGAAGGCGAACTTCGAGGAGGTCGCGTATCTGCTCCTGAAGGGTGAACTCCCTTCCACCGGTGAGCTGGCGGAATTTTCGAAGGCACTCGCGGCGGAGCGGAAACTGCCCGAGCCAGTTTTGGAAATGCTGCGGCTGATGCCGAAGAACACCCATCCGATGGACATGCTGCGCACGGGCGTTTCCATGCTCGCGCCGTTCGATCCCGACCTGAACGATCATTCGCACGACGCGAATGTGCGCAAAGCGATCCGGCTGCTGGCGCGCGTTTCGACGCTCGTGACCGATGGCTGGCGAATTTCCCAGGGCCAGCGACCGATCGAGGACAAACCCGACCTGACCCACGCCGGGAATTTTTTCTACAAACTGACCGGCGGCGTTCCGCAGGATTGGCAAATCCGGATGCTGGACACAATTTACATTTTGTACGCCGACCATGAATACAACGCCTCGACGTTCGCGGCGCGGGTGACGGCTTCGACGCTCGCGGACATGTACGCCGCGGTGACTTCCGCCTGCGGAACGCTGAAAGGACCGTTGCATGGCGGCGCCAACGAAGAGTCGATGAAGATGCTCGATGAGATCGGGACGGCGGATCGCGCGGAGAAATGGATGATGGACGCGCTGGCGCAGAAGAAAAAGATCATGGGCTTCGGCCATCGCGTTTACAAAAAGGGCGATTCACGGGTGCCGATCATGCGCGAGATCGCGCGCGATCTTGGGAAACGCCTGGGCAAGGAACAGTGGGTGCCGATCTGCGAAAGTCTCGAAGCGACGATGGAGCGCGAGAAGCAACTTTGCGCCAACGTCGATCTTTACGCCGCGCCGGTTTTCACGATGTTGAAATTCCCGCCGGAATTGAATACGCCGATCTTCGCCGTCTCGCGCGTGGCCGGCTGGTGCGCGCACGTCATCGAGCAGCACGATCACAATCGGTTGATCCGGCCGCGTTCGCTTTACACGGGTCCGCAATTGCGTCCCTATCCCGGTTCTGTGTCGGGTAACGGAGCGAAGTGATCGATGGCGGACGCTGAAGGGAAATCGCTCCAGGAATTTTACGCGCCGCAAAACGCGTGCTTCGGATGCGGGCCGGCGAATCCGGACGGACTCCACATCTGCAGTTTTGTCCGTGGCGACGAAGTCGTGGCGGAATGGAAACCGGAGAAGAAATATGAAGCGTTTCCGGGAGTTTTGAACGGGGGCATCATCGGCGCCCTGCTCGATTGCCACTGCAATTGGACCGCAGCCTGGCACCTGATGAAGAAAGTGGGTGAAGATCGCCCGCCGTGCACCGTCACCGCGGATTACGCGATCAAGCTGCTGCGCCCGACGCCGACAGACGGGCCGGTTTTTCTTTCGGCGAAAGTATCGGAGTCGGAAGGAAACAAGGCGACCGTGGAGGGCACGTTGACCGGAGGCGGAAAAGTTTGCGCGACCTGCCGCGGAACTTTTGTGGCGGTAACGGAAGGTCATCCCGCTTTCCACCGCTGGTAGGGACGCGTTTCCGACGCGTCCGACTTATCTCCTGGCGCGCGATCAAAAAAATAGTCGGACGTTTCGGAAAAACGTCCCTACCTGTCGAACGCGATGCGTTCGATGTGCGAATAGACATTGAACGTCGGCGGGCGGAGGAATCCGATGAGCGTCTGGCCGCATTCGCGAGCGAAATTTACGGCGAGCGATGATGGCGCGGAAACCGCGGCCACGATTGGGATGCCGGCGGCCAGCGCTTTTTGCACGATCTCGAGCGAAGAACGCCCGCTCACGACCAGAATGTGATGGCTCAACGGCAGCAAACCGTCGAGAAACGCGCGACCGATCGCTTTATCGACCGCGTTATGGCGGCCGATATCTTCACGCACGACGAGCGGGTTGCCGCTCAGGTCAAAAATTCCAGCGGCATGGATCCCACCAGTCCGGGCGAAGTTACTCTGGCGGTTTCGTAAACGATTCGGCAATTCTAGCAGGATCGCTTCCGGAATTTGCTTCAAGTCCGCGAGATCGATTGGCGGAAATTGTTGCCGAATAAATTCGATGCTCGTTTTTCCACAGAGCCCGCAGCTCGTGGAGATCGTGCCGAAACGTTGCACCGCGGCGGGTGTAAATTTCGCCGTGGGCGCGAGCTCGACGTTGATCACGTTGCCGAGCGAGGCCGGAAGCACGCACGGCGCGATCGCTCGCAGATCACTGCGCTCTCGCACGATCCCTTCGGAAAGAAGGAAACCGGCGGCGAGCTCCTCATCGTTTCCGGGCGTCCGCATGGTGGTCGCGAGTGCCGTCCCGTCGATGCGGATTTCGAGTGGCTCTTCGATTGCCACTTCATCCGTGAGGCATTCGTGATCGCCATTTTCCTTTCGGCGAATGATGCTGCCGGCGCCGATGCCTTGCATGTAAGATCATCGCACGAAAGAAGGAGGCAGCGAACCACCGACGTGCGGTTTCAGGCTTTTATTGTCATGCTGAGCCTGTCGAAGCATCTCTTACTTTTCTTCCGGACCGTGGCGTTGGCTGCGAAGAGAAGTTAGAGGTTTTTCGACTTCGTTTTGCTTCTGCAAAACTTCGCTCAGAATGACAGGAAGGGATGATTACGCTTACTGCAGTGCTGCTCGCCGGTGGTGAATCACGCCGCATGGGCCGCGACAAGGCGACCATCGAATTGGATGGGCAACCGCTGTGGAAACGGCAATTAGAAATCCTCCGCCTACTCAGGCCGGAAAGAATGTTCGTCTCCGCGCGGAGAACGCCAGCGTGGCTACCGGAGGATGTCGACCTGCTGCTCGACGATCCACCATCGCGCGGTCCGCTCAGCGGCCTAACGAACGCTTTGGCGGCGATGCGAACCACTCATCTACTCGCGCTCGCGATCGATATGCCGTTCATAAGGAGCGAGACATTGCGCAATTTATGGAGCTTCGCGCAGACAGGTCGCGGCGTCGTTCCGGTCATCGGCGTCCGAGTAGAACCGCTCGCGGCTATTTATCCCGCAGAGGCCGCAGCGGAATTTTCCGAAGCGCTGGCCGGCGCCGATTTTTCACTGCACCGCGTGATCCGAAAACTCGCTGCTGACAAGAAGGTTAAGCTCTGTGCTGTGCGGGTTGAGGACCAACATCTCTATCGAAGCGTGAATGAACCGGGCGATCTTTAGGCAGAATTCACTGCCCGAATTCCGTCGATGCGCGATGGCGGCGTGCGCGCTTAGCGTTGGAACATGAAAACATCGAGCTTTGAGATCGAACGCCATTCATCGATATTACCTACCGACGATTCCGCTCGTATGAAGGTTCCCGAATTGCTCCCGCCTGCCGACATGATGTTTCGCGCGCTGGTCAATCGCGACTCGAGCTTCGAGGGCATCTTTTTCATTGGCGTGCGCACGACCGGAATTTTCTGCCGGCCCACCTGCCCGGCGAAAAAGCCCGCGCGCGAGAACGTCGATTTCTTCGCGACGCCGAGCGAAGCGCTCCACGGCGGCTATCGTCCCTGTCTCCGTTGCCGGCCGATGGATCCGGACAAACGACCGCCCGAATTGATCGAGCGTTTGCGCGCGGAAGTGGAGCGCGCTCCAGGCGGACGGCTCACTGACAAGGAACTCGCGGCGTTATCGATCGATCCATCGACCGCGCGCCGGCAATTCAAGCGCCATTATGGAATGACCTTCCAGGCTTATCATCGGGCTCGACGAATGGGCCTCGCCTTGCGCGAGGTGCGGAAGGGCGGTCGCGTCGATGAAGCCAAGAACGGGAGCGGTTTCGAATCGGCCAGCGGTTTTCGCGAAGCGTTCACTCGCGTCTTTGGCGATCCGCCTACCGCCGCGAAAGCGCGCGACTGCATGTTCGCGGAACGAATCGATACGCCTCTGGGAGCAATGCTTGCGGTCGCTGACGACAAAGGACTGCGTCTTCTCGAATTCGCCGATCGCCGCGCGCTCGAAACGGAACTGGCGCACTTACGCCGGCGCTTGAGGACCAACGTCGTCCCCGGCGAACACAAGTATCTCGAAGCGATTCGTGCCCAGCTGGCCCGCTATTTCTCCGGCGAGAATCTCGAGTTCGATATTCCGCTGGCGCCGATCGGCTCCGACTTTCAGCTCCGCACCTGGGAACTCTTGCGCTCCATTCCAATCGCGGAAACGCGTTCCTATTCGTGGATGGCAGAGCGTCTCGGCATCCCGAACGCGCGCCGCGCCGTGGGCCGCGCGAACGGAACGAACATGCTTTCCATTATCATTCCTTGTCATCGCGTTATCCGCGCCGACGGCTCGCTCTGTGGTTATGGCGGGGGATTGTGGCGAAAGAAGTGGCTGTTAGACCACGAACGGAAGTGGGCGAAGAAGAAGTGATCCGGGATGCGCGATGCGGGGTTCGGGATCAGAGAATCGCTGCCACACGCACTGTACCTTAAATATCTCGTATCCCGTATCCCGCAGCACGTATCCCGTATAACCGCGCCCAGGAGGACTCGAACCTCCGACCGTCGGATTAGAAATCCGATGCTCTATCCTGCTGAGCTATGAGCGCAGAACCGGCGCGAGAATAGTCGAAAGACTGGAGCGTGTCATCCCGAGGCTGGCGAAAAGCGCGCCGAGGGACCTCTGAGTTGCAAATTGCGCTTCCGCGAGAAGCTAGGCGCACACTGGCGTATCACGCATAATGTATCGCGGTAGCGGCCAGATCATTTGCGAGGTCCCTCGGCGCGCTTCGCCAGCCTCGGGATGACCGCGTTTTTAGGGCGAGCGAAACTAATCGCTGATCCGGTGCTTTAGCTCCCAGACGCGGAGCGCGGCAAGGAGGAGGCTTTTCGTGCGAGTGAGCGTGCCGACCGCAGGCTGTTCTCTGGGGGCGGCATCCTGGACGTTGTTCTTCCGCGGACGGCCACGGCGCGCCTTGGCTTTGCCGGCACGGCGTGCGGTCTCGCTTATGGGGAGATGGCCAGCGTTGTTCATGCCAGCTCAAAAAGCAGCTTCCAAGCCAGCGCACCTTTCTCCCTTGTGCGCGGGTCTGTTCTCCACCAGTTTGCCCGGTCATCATGCCTACGAATCAAAAACTGGGCTGCCTTAGCGTCTTCCTCGCCGTGGCGCTGGCCGCCAGCGTCTTCATTAACCTCGTCCTGGCCGTGACCGCGTTCCGCCGCTTCGGCAGTGGCCCGCGTTTCGAAGAGCCAACGCCCTATTTTCGCGAGGTCCTCGTGCAACGCGGCGCCAGCGGAAGTAGCGATAAGATCGCGGTGATCATGATGCGGGGACTGATCAGCTCGTCGCTCCCCGGCAACGTGGGCGACACGATGGTGGACGACATGCGGCTCGCGCTCCAACAAGCGCGCGATGACGACCACGTTCGCGCGGTCGTGCTCGAAATCGATTCGCCCGGCGGCGAAGTGACCGCGTCCGATGTCATCTACAACTGGGTGGTCAAAACGCGCGCGAAAAAACCGGTCATCGTCTACATGGATTCGCTGGCGGCTTCAGGCGGTTACTATGTTGCGTGCGGCGGAAAATATTTGATGGCGAACGAGACGACCATTACCGGCAGCATCGGTGTCATTATTCAGACCCTGAATTACGAGCAGCTTTTCAATAAGGTCGGCCTCGCGTCGGTGGTCTTCAAAAGCGGGAAGTTCAAGGACATGCTTAGCGGGACACGGCCGGTCACTCCGGAAGAACGCGAGTATATCCAGAGCTTCGTTATGAAAACCTATGACAAGTTCCTCGGGATCGTCGCCCGCGAACGGAACCTGCCGGCTGAGTCGCTCCGTAATTCTGTGGCCGACGGCCGCATCCTGTCGGGCAAGGACGCGCTCGATAACAAGTTGATCGATGGCGTGGGCCAGATCGAGGACGCGTTCGTGAAAGCGAAAGAGCTGGGCCGCGCGCCGGGCGCGACAATCGTGAAATATGGGCCGCCGTTCAGCCTGGGCCGCTTTTTCCGGGCGTTTGGCAGCACGGAGAATAAAATCGAGCTCACGCTTCCGAAGCAGTTGATGCCGCAATTGGAAACCGGGCGCGCCTATTTTCTGCCGAGCTTCTACGCTCCGTAGAGCGCGTCGCGCCGCATGACCGTCGACGGTTTACTTCCGGCGCTGAGCGCTGTGCTCAATGCCTTTTTTCTCGTCGCCGGCGTTTACATCTACGTCTCGCTCTTGCGGCAGATCGCCACGCGACGAACCAATCCCGACGCGCCTCCCGTTCGGACATTCGATTGGCCGGAAGCAATTATCGCCGGGATCTTAGCTTACCTGTTTCTCTACACGGTCGTTCGGGCCTCCACCCACACTGTGACCCAAATGGAGAATGGGGACCTAATTGGCAGCGCGGTTTTAATTGTGGCTTTACTCCTGGCACTCGTCGGTTTCCTCCGTTTGCGCCGATTCGATCTCGATTCGTTAGGCGGTTTTTCGAAGATTGGGTTTTTCCGAACAGCCGTGACCGGCGGCGTACTGATGCTCGCGGCCTATCCGCTGATGTTTCTAGCCGACGTCGCCACACAGCGCCTCCTGCGCGACCGGCCCCAAAGGCAACCGATCGTCGAGATGTTCAGTGAATCGAGCTCGCTCGAACAACGCATTCTTATCATCGTGCTCGCCGTATCGATCGCGCCGCTGGCGGAGGAATTCATCTTCCGGTTTTTCATGTATGGCGTGTTAAAGCGTTATGTCGGCCGAGTCGTCGCCATCCTCGCGAGTGCGCTTCTTTTTGCGGCCGTCCACGCGCATTTGCCTTCGTTCGCGCCACTGTTTGTTCTCGGAACCTGCTTGGCGATCGCCTACGAATGGAGCGGCTCAATTCTTGTTCCAATGATGATGCACGCGCTCTTTAACGCCACCCAATTGACCGCGTTCGCCTTTCCCGAACTATTTCAACAATGAACCTGCGGGAGCTCGGCGAAGACCGGCTGCTTGATCAACTCCTGCCGAAACTGCCGCGCAATTCCCGAGTGGTTCTCGGCGCCGGCGACGATTGCGCGATTGTGGAATCGGGAAAGCGCGGCCTGCTTCACCTCCTCAAGACCGATTGCCTCGTGGAGGGAATTCATTTCGCGAAAGAGAGCCGGCCCGAGTTGGTGGGATGGAAAGCAATGGCGCGGCCGTTGAGCGATTTCGCGGCGATGTCGGGCGTGCCTCAGTTCGCCCTCGTGACTTTGATTGTTCCGTCACAGAAAGCGTTGGGCTGGGTGAAAAAGGTTTATCGCGGAATCGAAAAAGCCGCGCGCGTCTTTGACGTTGCGATCGTCGGCGGAGAAACGAGCAACATCAGTGGGCCGGCAGTCATTTCGATCAGCGTGACCGGATTTGTCGAAACGAAGCGCTGGGTCGGCCGCGCCGGCGGCAAAGCGAACGACGAACTCTTTGTCACCGGCCGGCTGGGTGGATCGCTGCGCGGGCGGCATCTGAAGTTTGTCCCGCGCATCGCTGAGTCGCGCTGGTTGACAAGAAACTTTCGCGTTCACGCGATGATGGATTTGAGCGACGGACTCGGTACCGATTTGCCGCGTCTGGCGCGCGCGAGCGGCGTCGGGTTCGAAGTCGACGAAGCAGCGTTGCCTTTGAATCGCGGATGCACAATCCAGCAGGCGATTTCCGACGGCGAAGATTACGAATTGCTCTTCGCGATCGCGCCCAAGGATGCGCGCTCCCTGCCGGCTCGCTGGCGGAAGAAATTCCCGAGGGTTCCGCTCACGCGGATCGGCCGGCTAAATCGAAAATCAAAAATCGAGAATCGCCGTAACGCAGCTCGCGGAGCGAGCGAGGCCGGGCTTTCCAAATTCCCCCGCGGTTATGTTCATTTCAAAAAGCGCTGAGGAAACCGTCGCCGCCGGGCGCACCTACGGGCGCGCGGCGCGCACGGGAGATGTTTTCGCGCTGAGCGGCGATCTCGGCGCAGGCAAAACGCAGTTCGTGAAAGGTTTCGTCGCGGAAATCGACAGCGAGGCGGATGTGACCAGCCCCACTTTCGTCCTTGTGCATGAATACGGCGGCGGCCGCCTGCCGATTTATCATTTCGATTTTTACCGCGTCGAGAACCGCGACGCGCTTCTGCGCCTCGGCTTCGACGATTACGTTTTTGGCGACGGAGTTTCGCTGATCGAGTGGGCGGACCGATATGCCGATCTCATCCCGAGCCACGCGAAATGGCTTTCGTTTGAATCCAAAGACGAGAACACCCGCGTGATCAGGGAAGGAGCGCCGCGATGAAAATGCTGGCGCTCGAAATGTCCTCGGCCCAGGGCAGCATCGCGCTGCGCGAAGATGGCGAGCCGATGTTCGATTGCACCTTTCCCGCGGATCGAAAACATTCCGGCGCTTTCTTTGAGAATGTGCAGCTCTGTGTGGAACAGTTCGGCCGCCCGCAGGAAATTGTGGTTGGCCTTGGCCCTGGTTCCTACGCCGGCGTACGCATCGCGATCGCCACCGCGCTCGGCTTACGCTCGGCGACCGGCGCGAAACTCGCCGGCATTCCCTCTATTTGCGCACTGGATGTCGAAGCCAATGACTATTGCGTGATCGGCGATGCGCGACGCCAATCGTTTTTCTTCGCCAAGGTGGAGGCAGGGCGCCTGACCGAGGGCCCAATCCTCGAATCGTCTCCGGAATTGGAATTGAGAATCAAAGAAGTTGCGCTGCCGATTTATGCTTCCGAACCTTTGCCGCAATTTCCGCGGGCAAGACTGGCGTATCCCGCTGCCGGCCGGCTGGCGGAAATTGCGCGCAGACAGACTGGCGAAATGGACGATGCCCAATCCCTCGAACCGATTTATCTTCGCGAGCCGCACATTACGGTTCCCAAAAGCGCGCGCGCCTTCGCTCCGGCGAAATGAATTCAAAAACAACTTACCGATGCTGGGCCGAGATCGATCAGGCGGCGCTGCGCCATAATGCGGGCGTCGTTCGCGAAAGGATAGGCGCCGCCGAGATGCTCGCCGTCGTGAAAGCAGACGCGTACGGGCACGGTCTTATCGGCGTAGCCAAGGCGCTGGCGAGTGAGGCGGAATTTTTCGGCGTGGCGAATCTCGAAGAAGCCCTCGCACTTCGAAAAGCATCGCTGGCCCATCCAGTCATCATCCTCGGACCAGCCTTGCCTGGCGAGAGAGCGACCATCGTCGAGCGGGAATTCATTCCCACCATTTCAACGACCGCAGAAGCAGAAGCGTTCGACCGAATCGGGCCGGTCGCGATTAACTTCAAGATCGACACCGGCATGGGCCGAATGGGTGTGCCCCAGGACGAAGCCCTGGCCGCGTTCAAGAAAGTCTCGGCTTTGGGTAGTGTGCGCGTGCACAGCGTTTCAACGCACATGCCGGTATCGAACGAGGACGTTGATTACACACGCGAGCAGCTGGTCCGGTTCCGCAAAGTGGTCGAACAGTTCCGCGCCGAAGTCCCGGGCGATTACAAGGCGCACGTCCTCCAAAGCGCGGGCACTCTCGCGTTCAACGAAAATCCGCACGAAATCGTCCGCGCTGGCATTATGCTTTATGGCATTTCTCCGTTGCCTGAATTCCAGCGATTGCTCAAGCCCGTGATGACCTGGAAGACGCAGATCGCGCTGATCCGTGACATGCCGGCGGGTCACGGCATCAGTTACGGCCGCACTTTCATCACGCCGCGCGAAATGCGGGTCGCCACGTTGTCGGCTGGTTATGCCGACGGTTATCCGCGCCATCTTTCGAACCGCGATGCGGCTATGCTCGTGCGCGGGAAACGCTGTCCCTTGTTAGGCCGGGTGACGATGGACCTGATGATGATCGACGTTTCAGACGTCGAAGACGCGGCCGTCGGCGATGAAGTCGTGCTGATGGGACGCCAGGGCGATCAGGAAATTTCGACCGCGGAACTGGCGGAACGCGCCGACACGATCACCTGGGAGGTCATCACGCGAATTGGCAGCCGGGTGCGGCGCGTGTATGTGTGACCGGCGATGTTTCAGATCATTTTCAACGAGCTGAGCGCGGCGGAAATGGCGGCGTTGCCGAAAAAGCTGCAGTTGGATTTGCTCGCTGAATTCCAAATCCTTCCCGAAGACCTCGATAATCTGGATGTGAGCCGATTCGGCGTGATCGAGCGCGAAGGAAAAAAGCTGCATCGCTATCGCGCCAAGGATTACCGGATTTATTTCGAACGGCGGCCGGAGGGCATCACCGTCCACCGCGTCCTGCACAAGAACACGTTTCGCGATTTTCTTTTCCGCAGCAAACTCCCGATGGCGGAAGACGATCAGCTCGGCAAGAACCGCCAGTTTTGGAAATTGATCGAGCAGGGCGAGCGGACGCAGAAAGCATCGTGATCGCGCAGCTCGCCGCCGACGAAGCTCTGCGTCAGCGCGAGTTTCCCATCTGCGCGCGCAAGATTTATTGCGCGCACGCCGCGGACGCGCCGTTGCCGCGGCGAGTCGCCGACGCGATCCGGGAATCCATCGAGCGCGCCTCGATCGACGCGCGGCAGTATGAGAACGAGTTGGTGCGCATTGAGGAAACGCGGGCGCTGGTGTCGAAGTTGACGGGCGCTGAGACCGACGAGATTTCTTTCACTGGTCCAACGGCGAGCGGATTGAACGCAGT
>Ga0307478_10000916_pt1 | contig 27762 bp, 21 predicted proteins | sample atmos_gasesECM4C_2_FD_203713 | JGI IMG/M metagenome (GOLD analysis project Ga0307478, IMG submission 203713) | Hardwood forest soil microbial communities from Morgan-Monroe State Forest, Indiana, United States - atmos_gasesECM4C_05 | ecosystem: Environmental > Terrestrial > Soil > Temperate...
TTCAAATCCTGAACGCCCGATTTCGCGAGATCAATGATGCGCAGAACCCCCTCGTAGTTCAGGCGATCGTCGACGGCCAGGAACAGCGCGCGCTGTTCCGCGGGTCGGCCGCCTAGAATCGACGCAACGCGCGCGGGCAATTCGGCTACAGGGATCTTTTGATCCGCCAGGTTCACTTGGCAGTCCTTCGGGATCCCCTCCCCTGCCGGGGGCGTGAGGATGGGGCAGGCCGCGGAACCGATACTCAGGATCAACTGGGATTCGGCAACCTGAGCCGACGTATCGCCGGAGGGTCGAGGGATATCAACGTCGTAGCCCTCTATCAGGAGTGGCACGACGACCATAAATATGATCAGCAGCACGAGCACGACGTCGACGAGCGGCGTGATGTTGATTTCAGACTGTAGATTGGAGCCGGAATCGTTGCTGTTGAACTTCATGATGTCACTTTCCTTCTGCGCCCGCGCGCTTGGCGATCAGCCCCACCCCGCGGAAGCCTTCCTGTTCGATCGCAATCATGACCTCCCGGACCTCGCGGAAATTGAGCTTTGCATCGCCCCGGATCACGATCTTTGGGTTCGGCTCGGCGCCCACCGCTGTGCGAAGAGTTTCGCCAAAATGCTCGGCTGCGACAGGCTGATCGTTGATCCACAGCCCGCGAGACTCGTCTATGGAGACCAGGATTCGGCCTCTCTCGTCGCCTTGCGGGTTCGGTTTCGAGGTGTTCGGCAGGTTGACGTCGGGTCCCTTCCGCATCTGTGGCGCCATCACCATGAAGATGATCAGCAGCACCAGCACCACGTCGACGAGCGGCGTGATGTTGATGGCCGCTTGCATTCGGGGCGGCTCACCGAGTCGCATAGGCCGGGCCCTCCTTTTTGACCTTCGACGCCTTGACTTCATCCATTTCGACATCAAGCCCCGTGAGCTCCGGTATTTTGAACAAACGGTTCACGAGCTGGGATGAAGCCCGATTCATTTCGACATGGAAAGTCTCAATCTTGCCCGTGAAGTGGTTGAAGGCGACGACAGCCGGAATTGCGACGAAGATACCCATGGCCGTCGAGACCAGGGCTTCAGCGATGCCGCCCGAAACCACAGACATTCCGCCGGACCCCGTGGCCGCAATGCTCCGGAAAGCGTTAATGATTCCGACTACGGTGCCGAAAAGACCAACGAACGGGGCCGTGGAGCCGATCGTGGCAAGGAACCCGAGACCACGCTTCAACTGAATCAGCGTTTCGGAGATGGAGTCCCGGAGTGCGCTCGTGACGAGCTCGAGCGAAGCCGTCGGATCGCCTCCGCTCTGGGCCACGCCGTCGTACTCCATGATGCCGGCCGAGACCACTTGCGCCACGTAGGAATTCTGGTGCTGGCGCGCGGCTTCGACCAGATTCTGGACATCTCCTCCGTGAAGAAACTTCTTGAACTCGGGCTTGAACTTTACCGACTCGCGGAAGGCTGAAGAGAATCGGCGGTGCTTGTCTATGATCATCGCCACCGAAAAAACGGAAAGCACGGCCAGGGAAACGATCACCGCGCCTCCGAATATACCGACGTGTCCTAACAGTTCAGTGAAATTCATGGCTTTCTCCTTTGCGCTACATTGGCGGGCGGTGCCGCGTTCCCATCGGTCGCAGCACCGCTGGGGCGCGCTGTTTCCGACCTAATTCCGTAGTAACCAAGCATTCGCATGAACACTTCCTTGTCCACGGGTCGCCTCGAATCATCAAGCAACGTCGAGACGCCGGGGCCATTCCCGAGTTCCGAGCTCTTCCAGGGAACGATGACCAGTGCTTTGGGCGCTTCCTGATTGCCCAAAATGGACATGCCGAGCGCCTTACTTCCGGGGACGGACGTCAACTTCCCGTCTTCTTCCGTCTTTGGCTGCGGCTCCTCAGTGAGTTTCATTGCCTCGTCATTCCTTGCCTCCTCCTTTTTTGCCTCTTCTCTCTTTGGCTGCAGCTTTTCGGTCTTTCCCTGTGCTGCTTTTGTCTTTGGCTGCGCTGCTTGTTGGGCGAGTACAGCCGCGGGCATCAAGGCAAGGACTCCAAGCAAAACCCAGTGAACGCTAGTCTTCCTCATCGCCCCTCCTGTTTTTTTGCGCGATTGCGAAGGTCGGCAATCCATTTGACGACTTCGGCGTCATCCGGAACGATCCGGCTGTACGCCTCGTAATGCGCCATCGCGCAGATATAATCGCCGAGATACAAGTCGCACAGAATCGCAAGGTTCCTGTGCGCATATGGGAAGTCGGCGGACTGTTTGAGGGCCGCCTCATAACTCGTGCGTGCTTTTGCAAACTGTGTTTTGCGCCGTTGCACCATACCGAGTTCGTTATAGGCCGCAGGCTGCTTGGAATCCGATTCCAGCGCCTTGTTCAGGCTGGCCTCGGCGCGGTCCAGGTCGCCGGTGCGCGCGTATGCCATGCCGAGATCGATGTGCGCTGCCGTCAATGCAGGCATCTTCTCGGTCATTTTGAGCAGCAGGGCAATGCCCGGTTCGTACCGCTCCTCCTTCAGCATGCCCACTGCTGACTCGTAGTTGGCACGAATTTCATCGGTGACGGGTGTGCCCTGCGTGGGCGCGATGCCCGGTGCCGAGGGGTTGGAGACCTGCGGCACCGGCGATCCCTCAACATGACTGTCGATGGCGCCCAGGAAGCCGCTGCTCGTTTCGTGTTTCGCGTAGCGGCCCGGCATCAGCTCGGCAAGCCTGCTGAGACTCTTCTCGGTCCACGAGTTGAAGACGCCGGCGTGCAATAACTCCATGTTCTTCTCGTGTACCTTGATGGCTTTCTCTTCGAACGGAAACGCTGCCTCATCGAGCTTGTTCTTGAACTCCTCCAGATCCTCTGGTTTTAAGTCGTCCGGCCGCTCCGACTCGAGCAGTGAGCGGCTGAAATTGGAGTAAGTCTCGGCCATGTAAAACGTCGCTGCCGCCGTCACCTCGTCGATTCCGTAATCCACCAGCCGGCCCATGGCCGCAATTGTGGCATCCATGCGCTGCTTCTTATCCTGCAGGCTGGTCTCGAAGGGTTGCCGCAGCTTCACGACGACGAAATCCCCGAAGAGCTGCTCTGCGAGTACAAGGGCCGAACGCGCCGCAAGCGTCCGGGTCCGGCCGGTCCTTTCTGATCCGGCGGCCGCGTCGGCGCTTACGATTTCTTCCAATTGCTTGTGATAGAGCGTCTCGTCGTGCGCGGCCTTGTACATCTCGGCGATCTTGAACCGTGTCTCGATGGCCGTCCCTACCGGCTTGGGAAACTCTTTAACGTACCGGTTGTATGCATCCAGGGCGCGATCTTGAGAATTGGATTGCGCGTAGAGGTCTCCCGCATCGAGCAGCGCCTCGCTGCGTAGCGCCGGATCCTCGGATTGGGATGCGATGCGCTCATATTCGCCGGCTGCGTGCGATAATTCGCCGCTCTGCCGGTAAGCGTAGGCGATCTGCTTGGTGGCCTCGAGCTGGAGCTTGTTCTTCGGGAAGGTAGTGCGAAACGCTTCAAGCACATCCACCGCGGCCTTCCAGTCCTGCAACCGGATTAGCGCGGCGCCCGCGTCGTACTCAGCGGTCGCACGGATAGATGAGGTTGGCGCCGCTGTGCGAATCCTAAGGAAGTGGTCAGCGGCGGCGCGATAATCCTTCGCCTCGTTTGCGAGCTCACCCTGTTTGTAAATCGAGGCGGCAAGGTTGTCGACGAGCGCGGCGCGCGACTGGTCGCCCTCCGGAGTGACCGCCAGCACCTGGGTGTAGGCGTGCTCGGCGCGCGGGTACTCCACGAGCTCGAACGAACCATGCGCCACCACAATCCACGCGGAACGCCGGATCGACGCCTCTGCGCTCGGATACTTATCGATGACGCGCTGGTCAGCCTCGATGGCAGCCTTGTAGTCCTTCATCTCGTACATGTCATCGGCGGCCGCTCCGAGAATCGCCGCGGCGTGTTCGTCCTGCGGGAATACGTCGGCGAATTTGAGCGAGCTTGCGACTGTATCCCGCTTGACGACGTCCTGTTGCTTCTTGTCGGCAGTCTTCAGCTGCTCGCGGTATGCATAGATCGCGGCGTATCCTGCAGCCGATGACCGCGGATGCGGCGCGTATCCGTAAGCCGTGCGCTCATACTGTTTGGCCGCCTCGCCGAAATCCTTGTTCTCCAAAAGCAGGTCGGCAAGCTGATAGTTGACGGATGCCGAATCAGCCTCCTTCGGAAAGGACTCGAGGTAGGCGCCGTACCATTGGCTTGCCTCGCGATAATTCGCGAGCTTCTCGTTCCCTTCGTTTGCGTTCTGATACTGGGCGTGATAATGCGTCGCGAGGTCTTTCAGGTTCGTCTTCAGGTAGGCCAGCACTTCCGGCGACCCTTCCGGTTTGAAGTGTCGCCAGTATTCTGACTTCAGGCCATACTTGGAGGCGAACTCACGCTTCGATTCCAGTACGAGCTTGGGGAACCCGCCTTGCGTAAAAGTATCCACGACGCGCATGCTGAATCGCGGCGCGGCGCGGTGGAACGGATAAAGGGCTGCGAAAGCTTTGTATGTCTTCGCCGCATCGTCGTAGCGGAGCTTGCCGAGATAATGCTCGCCGAGACTGGAGTAAATACGGTCCTCATACGAGCGATTCCCGAACTTGGAGAAGTATTCCGGCAGGGTCTCCGGCCCGCCGAGGTTGCTGAAGCTCAAGCTGATCACTCGGAACGTGTCCGCGACACGGCGATCATCGTCCTCATCATGCTTCTGGTCGAAGTCGTAGCCGATCGTTACTTTGTAGTCGAGCAGGGCAATATACTTTTGCAGAGCCTCCTCGTAGAATTCCTGCTTGTAGAGCGTCCATCCGAGCTTATAAAGAGCGAGCTCATGGTACTCGGAGGAGGGACCCAGGCTGACGATGCCCGAATAGGCGCTCTCGGCGTCGCGGAAGCGTCTGCGCGTGAAGAAGTACTCGCCCCGCCTGAACTGCACTTCGTCAAGGTGCGAGGAGTGCGGATTCGCGCGGATTAGGCGCTCCATTGTCTCGATGGCCTCGTCTGTGCGGCCGAGCTCGTCGTACGCCCGCGACATCTGATAGAGGACTTGGTCGCTGTTCTTGTAATTGGGGTATTCGGTGAGCAGCCGATTGTAGAGAGCGATCGCCTCGAGTGGACCTTCGACATCTGGGCCGGCGCGCACGGCGTCCGCTGGCGAGGCGCTGGCGCTACTATCCGCCAGAATTCCGGCCTCCGCGGTCGTGCGCCGCTCGAAATCCTGATCGGATTCTTGTAAACGCGCGCTGGCAGCCGCCGCGGCCGGATTAGGACTGCCAGCCCGCGACCCCGCGAGTACCTGGGCGGGCTTCGGAGCGGCCATTTCGCGCGGCTTGGCATTGCCCGCGCGTATCCCGAATTGCTTTTCGAGTTGCAGGTCCGCGAGACGCCGCATCGCCTCCGGCGTCATCGCGGTCTCCGGTGCCTCGTCTAGGAAGCGCCGATACTGCCGCATGGCCTGATCGAGGCCCTGTTCGACCTTCACTTCTTGCAAGTCCGGATGCACGTTCCGCAGCTCGGCCAGAGTCCCGCCCGTCGCCAATGGCTTGATGGGACGCGCGGCGCAGCCGACCATGAAAACTGGCGCGATCATGATCAGAATGGCGAGGCGAGGCATCAGTGTCCCCCGGCGCCGGACTGAGAGCGCGCGGCTCGATCGTAGCTATCGGCGACGCCGAAGCGCGCTTCGGTCTGCTGGACGACCAAGCGTTCCCGGCGGGCCTCAAGCTGGTTGATGGCGACGGTCTCGATCATGTGTCCCTGCCGGGCTATCAACATGTCGACACGCTGCAATGCGTCGCCGACGCGCTCGCGGAGCCGTGTAATCTGGACGTCGTATCCCACGTAGCTATGCGTCGCTGCCTGCCTCGTCCTAATGAAGGCGTCATACCGCTGACTGAGAGCGTCGAGAGGCGCTTTCAGTTCGTTCAGGTGTACGTATGCCGCAGTGAGCCGCTCGTTGTACTCGGTTTCCACCCGCCACGTAAGCGTGCCGCGCAGGCGAGCCGCCCGTTGCCGAAGCGCGCGCGATTTGGGGTCGTCAGAATCGCCGAGCTGCTTCTCGATGAGTGCGATTCGCTCGAGGGCAATCCGCTCCTCGGCGGTCGCCAGATAGTCCGGCCGTGGCGCGGTCAGCATGGCCTGAAGACGTTCGGCGAGGTGCTTGCGCTGCTCAAGGCGAATGTGGATCCGCGAATCCAGTTCCCGGAACTGTGGGTCGACTTCCGGCAGCAGCGGCTCGTAGTTCTGTCCGCGCAGCCGGATGATATCGTCGAAAGCATCGAGGCTGGTCTTCCAGGCAACGAACCTCGACCGCAGGTCCTCGAGGTCGAGGTAGTTGTGCAATGCGGTCTGAAAGTCGTGAGACGCCATCAACTCCATCAGGTAGTAAGTTTCCGGCGCATCGGGCAAATTGCGCAGGCGGATGACCCAGGTATCGTCCTCCCGGCTCTCCTCGCGGATCAGCGCATTGAGAAACTGCCCCTCCCTGATGCTGTGGATCGAAGCATCGACTTTCTCGATCTGGTTGCTGAACAGTTCGAGCGCGTGCCCATAACCAATCGCGGCGCGACCGTGAAGCTTCAAGCTGGCGTAAGCATGCGGTACGGCAAGAATGACTTCCTGAACTGCGGCATCCGTCGGTTCACGATCCACCAGGATGTTCCACGGCACGAGCGCGCGGTCATACTGCTGGGCCGAGGCCTCAGCCCAGCCTGCGCGCAGCAGAGCCTGGTTCGAGAACGGTCCCTCAAGATGCACGCGGTCAAGTGACTGTCTGGCGCGCTCAAAATTGCCAGATTCGAACAACATGCTGCCTAGCACCAGGTTTGACTTGTCGCGGATCGCGAGAGTGGCTGGATCATCGGCCGGAAGCTGCCCGGCTTTGTCCAGTTGCTCGATCGCTTCCTGAGTTCGACCGTCCTGCAACAGCGCTATACCAAGGTTGTATGCAACAAACCCAGCCAGGCGCTCATTGCTCTTTAGCTGCGCGAGCACTTTAACAGCTTCGCCCGGCTGGCCAGTCGCCATATAGACATTCGCCCGCAGAAACTCGAGATCACCCTTGACCTCCTCAGGCACCGTGCCTTTGATCCGTGCTAGCGCCTGCAGCGCATCATCGAGCTGACCCTTCTGGAAGTGGATGCGGGCGAGCCTGAACGCGGCCTCGTTTCGTACGGCCTCATCGACGGCGCCTTCGAGCACTGCCTTGATGGCTCGCCCCGCGCGTTGGTGCATGCGATAGTCGAGCTCGAAGTCGCCGACCGAAAATTCGGCGTCGTTGATGTGATAGTGAAGCGTATCGAGTTTGGGTTCGTCCAAAACGTAGTATTGGGCGAGCTCGGTGTCGAGTCGTTGGAGCGCATCGAAATACTGTCCTTGGTAAGCGTGATAGAGCGCCTCGCCGAAATAGAGGTCCTTCACGTCGCCGCCCGTGACCGGACCAGCAGCAAGCCCCGAGGCTAGGGCGAGTCCGACGAGTTGGCGAGTCACGCGCATCGATTACCAATCCCCAAGCGTGATCGGGGTGTTGCCGGAACGCGGTCCGGAAAGGGTCAGGCCGACCAGCTTTGGCTTCACGTCCTTGCGGAAAGTAAACTGTCCCGTGCGACTGAAGTCCGCGCCGCCCTCTAGCTTGCCGTCGACGAGTACGTCCAGCTTATGATCCCCGCTCGCCACGTTGCCGACGAAGATTCGTTGCACGCCGCCCTTGCGCAGAGCCTGGAGCTCTTTGGCGCTGTAGATGTAGTGCGCAACGAGTTGGCCGTCGATCTGGAGCCGCACTGCGTCGAGGCGCATCGTGTCGCCCTTGGCCAGCTCGACGAAGATTGCGACCTGCGTCCCTGACGGGTACAGCAGTTTCTCCTCAAGCTGGCTCAGCTCTGCCGCCATGCGGAGGGAGTCTGACTTGATCTCCTGGATCTGTTCGTCGAGGCCCCTCATCTGCTGTTGGTCGGACGAGATGTCTTCTTGGGGAGGCTTCTGGACTGCAGCTTGAGGGGGCGCGGGTGTGATAGTAACTTGGGCGTTGGCGTGGGCCGAGCCGCCCGGCCCCTTAGCGGTGACGGTATAAGTCGTCGATTGAGAAGGCTTTACTGTCGTAGAACCCTTTGCCGCGACGGAGCCTACCGAGGGCTCCAAAGTGATGGACGTGGCGTTCGTCGACGACCACGCGAGGGTGACCGGTTGACCCGCTTGGGCGGAAGCCGGCGAGGCGCTCAGAGCGACGGTCGGGGACGCTGGCGGCGCTGTTTGCGCCGCGGCAATAGGCTTTTTCCCGTAGGCCAGCGCAAGCGCAACCAAACCGAACGACACCACAGTCCGAAGTGAATGGACACGCATCTTATTCACCCCTTGTGTAATGGAGCATTCACACGAGCTGGATGCGCGTAAATGTCCCCCACGCGTTGGTCCAAGGATTGCGGAATAGCATTACGCTGTAAACTGTTCTTAGGAACGGAATTAGAACGGGCGTGATGTTGCTGGCCTACCCGTTCGTTTGGCCGCCATGGAGGAGAGTTCGCAGGGGCAAAGCCCGCAGACAGAGTCTTACCTTAAGCAAGAGCACGATGCGCGATGGGCAGCGCTTAGCGTCGCGCATGCCACAATGAGGATACGCCGAAGAGCTGGACTAAAGTCCGGTACCGGATCGGGCACATCCGTCCGTTTGGAGAATCGATGTTGCAAATGTCTATATGCAAAGATTAAGCGCCGATTTTACTTTAGGGGGAGACCATGAAATCGGGCTATCTTGAACAGCTAAAAACCGATATCGCAGCACGTTTCGAAAGGGATCTTCGCAAACCAAGGGTTAGACCTGCTGGGAAGCGAATCATGGAAGAGGACACGGCGTTGGAACAGCAGAAACAGGATCATTTCGCTAGGCTCTTGATGGCGGAGGCAGTACGTCAGCTTAAATAGGCTCTGGAACCATTCGCCTATGGGATGCGGCAGGGGCCGCCTTGGGCTTGAATTAAGTCGTACGTTGCGAGTGTCGCGCGCTGCCGTTCGGAGTTGGCACCCTCTCCAGACGGGGAATCCTCAACGCCTGGTAAATGCGGTTACCGTACAAGTGGATTTTTCACGTTCCGATTACTCGGCCGCTCTGGCGCTATTGTCAATTCAGCCCAAACGATTATTCTTGAGCGTGATTGAAAACCCAGGCACAACTCCCGACATAACCGCCGAGACTCCGCCTCGAAAAAGCTCTCTCCGCTCCTTCCTCAGGTGGTTTCTCATCGGAGTGGCGCTTCTTTGGTCGATTGCTGTGCTGATCCTTGTGGTTGCCCGGTGGATCGACCCGCCGACCACCGCCGTGCACATGGAGCGCCGCTTGCAGGCATGGATTCACCGCAAGCCGTATTCCGAACGATACGAATTTGTTCCGCTCAGCCAAATTTCGCGCGATTTCCAGCATGCGGTCATCGCCGCGGAAGATATGCGCTTCTACCAGCACCATGGATTCGATTGGCACGCGATGCAAATCGCTGTTGGAGACGATATGGAAGGCGGCCGCATTCGTGGTGGGTCCACCCTTACGCAGCAACTGGTAAAAAATCTGTTCTTCGGAACCGGCCGCTCCATTCTTCGCAAGGGCGCCGAGTTCACTCTTGTCCCGGTGGCCGAATTGGCCCTTGGCAAGCGGCGCATTCTGGAACTCTATCTCAACGTGGTCGAATGGGGCCCCGGAGTCTATGGCGCGGAGTCGGCATGCCGTTCCTACTACCGAACCTCGGCACTGGGAATCGACCGGGAAGAAGCGGCCCGGCTCGCCGCAATTCTGCCGTTGCCCCTGAAGCGACGGCCCGACCACATGAATCGCTATAGCGGACTCATCCAGGAGCGGATGCGCCAAATGGGTTGGTAATCGTTCCGCACGTTGTTAAGCACCTTGGAAGATTCGTAATGGTCCGGCACATGTCCGGTTACCCGACTAATCAGGCACAAGCCGTGATGAACGAGCGGGGAGGCGATATGATAGCGACGTACACTTGCAAAACTGTGCCGTCAAGATTTTCCTCATCAGTGCAGTTCAAACGCTAACGGGTTGTGCGTATCGCCTTCCTACCATTGCTCCGCCATCCCAACAACTGGTCCGCATTGTCGCAATCGCGCCAGAACAGTACACCGTCCAAGTAACCACAGGAACCGTTAAGGAGTATGACGTGCCACACGATGGCCGCATCAAGGTCGGGATTCCGTCCTATCGCCCCAGTTGCGGAGTTTACCTGTTCAATGCAATCAAAGTTCGAGGATACGGCGACCCGCTTAACAGTTGGATCGTTTCAATCACAAGCAACGGGAAGATTGTCCGAAAGCAATCATTGGGGGTCACGCAGAAATCTCCGACGGATGAGGCCGGATACCACGTGGTGCGAATCGGGCAATAGATAGCCGTTGAAACCAGACGCTAGCGCAAGCTTGCGCCGTAATCTCATGATTGACGCGCAAACCGGACAAAAAACTGATCCAAAACCACTTTTCCGATAACCCGACTTACCAGGCACTGAGAAAGGTCAAATCCATTTTGCCGGGCGTCGTGTGATATAAACTCTGGCTTCGCCGGTCAGAGCCAGCGTCGCGCGACGCCCCATGACTGAGACAATCAATCTTTCGTTCCGTCATTCTAAGAACGACTACGTGCGCGCATTACGCGCGCACTTCTCTTCGCGCTTGCGGGTTCGACTCGATATCGCTGCAGCCATCGTGGTCGCGCTCTTTGGGGCTTACGAGTGGCGTTCACCGGACTACCATTGGTTTGGCGTGGTCAGCGTGGGGGCCTCCGTGGTGCTCGTTCTTGTACTTCTCACGGCATTCGTAGCGGTGCCGCCGTTGATTTTTCGTAGCGAGCCGAAGTTCCGAGACGACTACTCACTCACCTTTTCGCAGCACGGAATCCATTTCCGCACGGCGCACATCGACTCGCAGCTTCAGTGGAGCATGTATTTAAGGGCCCTTATCGATGAGCATTCCTATGTGCTCTACTACGGCTCTCGTCAATTCACAGTGATTCCGAAGCGGGTATTTCAGAATGCTGAACAGCAGCAATTGTTTGAACAGTTGCTGACTCAACACGTTTCCAAGATTGTCCGGCGAGACACATAACGCCGCCCTGCGACCGACGACTTTTTCCCGCTCGCATTCGGATTTACCGACGTCGATCACGTAGTGCAAAATAGCTCGTAATGAACGATTCTCCCCAAGACCTCCCGAGTTCGCTGGACGGTACCGTACGGCCTTTTGACGACAAAATGAGAAGAGCCCATCTTCTGATTTTTGCTGCGTGGCTATTCCACGCGGCAGCCTGGTTTCTTCCTATCGTTAAGGGCGCGGCAAGCCCCAACTGGCTGCCGGGGTGGGAAGCCTTTCGCGCAGCGTTTAGCGCGGTGTGGCCGTATGAAGGTATCAATTTCACCGGGTACGGCGCGGTGCCTGCGACCGCAAGCGCGGTAGCAACGATCCTTTTCATACTCGGTTCACCATTGGTTGTGTTGCGCGGACCGCATTCACTGCGTGCGTCTGCATTGGCCGCCGCTACCGCGTTCGTCGTTAATGCACACTGGTATGTTCTCTCTGGAAGTGATAGGTCAGACCTCAGAATTGGATACTTCCTCTGGTGGTTCTCTTTTCTCTTGCTGGCGACAGGCCTGCTTGATCTTGCAGGACCGCGTAGGGATCCTGATTAACGCGCTAACCGTACAAGTGGATCGGCCCAAAAGGACTTGTCCGGTTATCCGACCAACCAGGAGCTCCGAAGTTAATGGCCTTGAAGCCGGCGTACTCCGGCAGCTACGCTCTGTTTATTTGTTCGAGTATCGTGCGCATCTGGGGTTCCAATTCTTCGAAACAGCCAGAGAGGAACGCCTTTTGGATATGCTCGAAAGCAAGCTGAGTCTTCCCCAACGACTTAGCAACGTACCCGGTCATAAAATGCCGCTGGGGCGAGGTCTTAGTTCCAAAGCCAAAGGTCCCCTCATTACTCTCTGAATCTGCTTGAAGTGTGCGAAGAACTTCGTTGCGGTCAGTGAAACGGTTAAACCAAGGCAAGCCATTCTCCAGAATCGCCTTTTTGGCATCCTCGATAACATCTTTCAGGTTCTGCCCCGAAGGGCCTCGCAGACCGACATCACGGATGCTGCCGCGGCCGGCGACATGTCAACGTACCAAACGTCCCTTCTTTTCAGATTTGGCTGTCGGATAGTTTTCTGTAGGGCACGCCGAAAATGACACTCGTACTCCTCAGGCCGGAAGAGCCCATCCTTCCGCTTGACTCTCTCGCTGCGGGGGATCGCGTCAAAACTGCATCCGAGCCTGCCGCAGAATGAGTAGGTCGTACAGCCAACACCGTTTGCCAGATAGGAGTTGAAGGACTGGAAATTGACGACGTCTATTTTCTCGCCAGCATATCGCCACTCGGTTCGTGCCGTGAATTGCGTAAAGCCAGCATCTTTCAGAAGGGGGCGGATGACGGACTTAATCTCTTTATTGACGACGGAGCTATCCACAAGGGCGAAGTATACAAGCAAGACTGCGGCACCTGGAATGAATAACGAACACTGCAACCTGGCCTAGCTCCTGATTAACGCCGTTACCGGACAAATGAAAATTGATCCAAACCACATGTCCGCACACGAATCAGGCACTACTTCACATTTCCACGAGTGGCGTATGATTTTGACTGGGGTTGCCATGAAACCTAATGAATTTTGGACGAGGCTAGGTACGAGATTTCTGTTTGTACTTCTTTTTCTCCCACCCATCAGAACGTTTGCCCAGCGGTCGGTTCAAAGTCCACAATGCGCAGGTGTCATTCAGGGCGTTGTTTCTGACAACCGAGGCCAAGCAGTGCAAGGAATTAAGGTAGTAGCGTGGCCTTTGGGAGTAGACCTTAGCGTGATGCTTCCCAATGTCAGAACAGATGAGGCGGGGAAATGCCAATTTAAAGAACTCTGCCCCAATAGGTACACGGTCTTACCCGACGACGAAAAGAGTGGGTATCCGAATATCTCCCCAAGGTTATTTGAGTTCCTTTATGGATGCCGCGTTTCAGAGGTGAGACTGGCCGCCAAGCAGGTTTCGGCGGAACTTCCTGTGCAACTTCCTCCCAAACCCGGTCGAATCCATGTTCGAGTTACAGACCGAACAACCAATACTGAAATCCAGAAATTCACGATTAGGATGGTCGTTCCACGTCAGCGTCATATGCCGAAAATCGAATTCCTGTTCTCCCCCGAAATCAGTGACCGCGACATCACGGTTCCGTCAGACAAGGATTTCGTCCTTCGCATAAACGCAGATGGCTTCCACGAGTGGAGTGACAGCGTCGGCGGCCACAAATTGGTTCACGTCGAGTCGGGCGCTCAAACAATGCTTGACGCGCAACTTGAGCCGCTAAAGTGAGTCAAGTCCCGATTAACGCGGTCACCGGACAAGTGACCCATTACCGTTCCGAACAGGCGGTAACCCGTTGGAATCCGCAAGACGGTGTTGAGCGACAAGAGTCGTTGAAAAATTGGCGATGTCTTGGGTGCGAGTTTTTGCGCGCATTTCGTCCTCCCACGCAGTCATACGCGGCGGAGGCGGCACCCAACGGCCTGGTGTAAGGCACGTTTGATCGCTTCTGTGCCAGCTTCAAAATCGTTCATCGTAAGACTGACGCGGATGACTGCATCAGCCTGGTCGCTCTTCTTCTGCCGCCCTCTTGGCACGCTTTCACCTGTAGTGGAAAATGTAGGGACTCGCTACTTCCCGCTATATCCCGGAGTGACTCACGAATCAAGGTTAAGCCACGTAGCGGGAAGTAGTTAGCACTTGCGGGATATTGGGGGAAGCAGGCGGGAACAGCCTTTTAAGCCGAAGGTCGTGGGTTCGATCCCCACCGCCCCTACCAACCTTCTCTGGTCCGGCCCGGAGACATGGGTGACACAACGTACCTAAGACATTGGTAACACTTTTTGGGCCAAACGGATTGTCGAGAGGCTACAGCCTGTTCCTCCAGGCGATGTACTCGAGATCGTAATGCCATAAAGCCACGAGAGCTTCTTCCTGCCGGGAATTCAATCTTCTAACTACAATTGAAAACTGCTTGCTTCCGCTGGCGAGCTCCTCCAGTCGAACTCGTCGCACACGCGGCCATTCAGGATCACTCACTTCCCAGGAAGGCGTACCGCAGGAGGAAGAGTACGCTGAGAATCCAGATGAGTGGACTCACCTCTCGATACTTGCCGGTGCCAAGCTTTACGAAAGTGAAGGAGAGCAAGCCAAGACTGAGCCCGGTCGCGATGCTGAAGGTAAGCGGGGTAGCTACGAGCGTAAGGAATGCCGGAAACGCTTCGCTGAAATCGTCCCAGCGAACACGCGCGATAGAACCGCACATGAGCGCACCCACAAGGATGAGGGCTGGAGCCGTGGCGTAAATAGGAATCGCCGCGATCAAAGGTGCGCACAACATGGCTAAGAGAAAAAGTCCGGCGATGACCAGATTGCCCAAGCCGGTGCGCGCGCCGGCAGCCACCCCAGCAGCACTCTCGATGTAGCTGGTAACCGTCGAAGTGCCGGTGAGCGCACCGAAAATGGTGCCGAAAGCGTCGGCAAGCAAAGCGCGGCTGGCGCGGGGAAGTTTCCCATCAACCAGAAAGCCACCTTCCTCGCAAACGCCAACGAGGGTGCCGACGTTGTCGAACAGATCGACAAAGAAGAAAACAAAGACTAAGTCGCCTAGGCCGAGCTTTGCCGCGGAGCGCAGATCGAGTTTCAGGAGCGTCCCTGCCGGATGCGGCAGAGAAAACAGATGTGTGGGCCAATGGGCCAAACCCAGCGGAATTCCCGCAATGGTGATCGCCACAATTCCAAGCAGGATCGCGCTGCTAATGCGGCGGGCCATTAAGACGGCAATAAAAATCAGGCCGATGGCGGCCAGCAGGACTTGCGGATCGGAAATCTTGCCAAATCCCACAAATGTAGCTGGGTTGGCGACGATTATTTTTGAGTTGCGCAAGCCGATGAAAGCGATGAAGAGCCCGATGCCGCCGGCGGTTCCGTGCTTAAGGCAATCCGGAATGCCATTGACGATTTGCTCGCGTACTTTCGTGAGCGTAAGGATGAGAAAAAGAACCCCGGAAAGAAACACCACGCCGAGCGCCGTTTGCCACGGAACGCCGCGCCCAATCACGATCGAGTAAGCAAAATAGGCGTTGAGAGACATGCCCGGGGCGAGGGCGATTGGATAGTTGGCCCACAATCCCATGATCAGCGTGGCGACCGCGGCCGAAATGCAGGTGGCGAACAAAACTCCATCAACGGGCATGCCCGCTTCCGAGAGGATGCGCGGATTCACCACCACGACATAAGCCATGGTCATGAAGGTGGTGAGACCGGCGAGCAACTCCCGGCGCACGGTGGTGTGGTTTTCTTGAAGTTGAAAGAGCTTCAGCAAGCTAGACGCTCCACGACCGTAGAGCCCGACTAAAGGCTTCGAGCGAAGCAGAATACACGCCACAATGCCAAAAAGGGGACCAGAAACGATTTCTCACCTGGCGGACAGATAGCGCATTTAGAGAGGTTAGAGCAATAGCGGTGCTAACCAATTGATTGAATCTATTGAAACGACTATTTGAATGAGCAAGCGCCCTCAACTCGAAATCAACTCGTGATATCCTCTGGCGCACATTTTGTTGGTAAGAACGATTTTCACCGTAGGAGTAACACGGGCGTCTTAATCGCAACAAAACGGAGCGAAATGCACAACACGGTGCGAGCAGACCCCGGAGTGAGCTATGGACTGCGGCCCGAAGCGCTCTCGCCGATGGAGACTCTCGCACAGTCGGTTTCCACCATCGCGCCGACAACTACACCGGTGGCAACAATTCCTCTGGTTTGTGCTCTCGCGGGCAACGGAACGTGGCTCGCTTATGTTTTGGCGACAGCCGCCATTCTGCTGGTCGCGATGTGCGTCGCGAAATTTGCGCGTTACTCTGCCTCGCCGGGTTCACTTTACACGTACAGCTCCACGGTTCTGCCTGCGCCGCTTGCAGCGGCCGCCGCTTGGAGCCTGCTCCTCGCATACATAGCAACGGGATCTAGCGTTATCGGGGGTTTCTATCACTATGGCAACCTCCTGCTGAGAGACGCGACGGGGCATGGCGCATCAACGGCATTCCTGGCAATTATTGTGACAGCGATGTCGATATGGATCGCCTGGCGGGATGTGAAGATTTCGGCCCGGCTAATGTTGCGGATCGAAGCAGTCTCGGTTTCGCTCATTTTGGTCGTTGTTGTGCTCGTTCTGTTCAGGCAAGGTTGGCATTTGGATCGGCAACAGATCCAACTGCGAGGTATGAGCGGCAGCGGCTTGCGCCTTGGTCTGGTACTGGCGCTGTTCAGCTTTGTGGGTTTTGAGAGCGCCACCACACTCGGAGCAGAAGCGCGCGATCCTCTGAGGACCATTCCCCGCGCCGTTATCCAGAGCGCGCTTCTCGCCGGGGCGATCTTCATTGCCTGCGCCTATGCCGAAGTGCTTGGGTTGCGTAGCGCGGGACAGGATCTGGCGACCAGCCAAGCCCCCATGCGCGCGCTGGCTCGCGTCGGCGGCATTCCTTTGTTCGGGCCGTTAATCGATATGGGTGCATTAGTAAGCACGTTCGCCGGAACACTCGCCTGTATCACGGCAGCGGCTCGCGTACTTCTTCTTATGTCTTACAACGGGCTTGCTCACAAAGCATTTCGCAGGACACATGCGCAAAATGAAACACCCGGTCTTGCGATTCTAGTTACGGGAACAGCCGCCGTTCTTCCCGTTGCGATTCTGGCGGCCCGCGGCGCCGTTGGCCTGGACGTATACGGTTGGATGGGCTCGTTGGCGACCTACGGCTTCATCGTGACGTACGCTTTGGTGAGTGTGGCACTGCCCGGTTACTTGCAAGGACACAAGGCCTACCGCCACGGCGCACAAATTATTCCGTGGATGGCCTTCACTGCCATGCTCCTGGCCTTGGTCGGAAATCTGTATCCAGTTCCGCAGGGGCCGTACGGCAAGCTCCCCTACATCTATCTGGCTTATTTGCTGGCGGGACTTTCGTGGTTTTTCTTGAAAGAGCTTTATAAGAAACCGGCTTTGTCGGAAGGTTGAGGCTCGGTCGGAAAAAATGATCCCATTCGCCGGCATCTGCAGTCTGGACGCAAGACGCGAAATTCAAAAAATGAATACAAGACAGCGAAATATTGCGTTTCGATTCTGCGAATTTTTGGCGTAGCTTCCTCGGAACATTTCCGTCATACAGGGGGCCAAGCTGAGCTAGCAAATTCATTTAGCAAACTAGTGCTTGGTGTGCTCCTAAATGGCGGTTACATGTCGTTCTAGAACGTTCGGAGGCGCCGCGGAATGACCAAGACACAAGTTAGATTCCTTCTCTCCTTTCTCTCCTGCCTTTGCTGTTGTTTCACTCTTCTGTTCCCACCCGCAGCCCTGCCCCAACAGACGCTCGGCGGCATCACTGGTACTGTGACGGATAGTTCGGGAGGCGCACTGGCTGATACCACCGTCAGCCTGATCAGCGACCAGACCACCCTGACTCGCACTCAGAAGACCAACGAAGCCGGCGGCTACGACTTTGTGAATCTTCCCATCGGCACTTATACCTTGACTTTCAGCCATAGCGGCTTCCAGACAGTAAGAATCCCCTCCATCCTCATCCAGGCCGACCGTACGGCTATGGTGAATACATCGCTCAAGGTCGGAGAAGTCGGGACGACCGTTATGGTTGAGGCGAGTCCACTCATGAATGCCGTGGACACCACCAACGGCTACGTCTTGGACCGCGAGATGCTCGAGTCCGTTCCTTTGCCAACCGGCAGCTTCACGGGCTTGGCCATTCTTTCCCCTGGTGTGAATGCCGAACTATCAGCGGGAAACGGGGTGAACAGTGGCTTGGGTAACCAACCTATTTGGGCCAACGGTCAGCGCGACACCAGCAACACGTTCATGATGAACGGTGTGGATGCCAGCAATTTGTTCAACGGGAAAAGCACCAGTTCGGTGGCCTCCGCGCGCCTCGTGAACAACACCGGGATCGGTGGTGCGGCCAGCCTTTCCAGCACTACTGCGGAACCGATTCAAAGCACTGCCTCTCCTTATCTGGCCATTGGACAAGCACTGCCTACGCCCGCCGCGGAAACCATCCAGGAATTTCGCGTAAACACTTCCATGTATGACGCGCAACAGGGCTCCACCAGCGGCGCGCACATCGACATGAGCACTTCCTCCGGAACCAACAGTTTCCATGGGAGCGGCTACGTGCATCGCGGAACCAATGCGCTCAACGCGGCGCCCTTCTTCTACAACGCCGATCCCAACATTCCGGCAAGCGACAAAGTTCCGCAACTTCATCGTTACACTGCCGGGGGCGAACTAGGAGCACCCATTATCAAGAACAAGTTGTTTGCCTACCTGGGATTTCAGCACACCCATAATTCCGACCAGGAAACCGGAAGCTCTCGAGTAGCCGTACCGCCTGGACTAACGAATGACCGGAGCGCGGCAGCTTTGGCGGCGCTAGTGAACGGCAACTTTCCAGCGTCAGCTACCGTTAACTCAACGGTTGGCACGGCCACCGGCGATATCAACCCGATCGCATTCGGCTTGTTGAACTACAAACTTCCTAATGGGCAATATCTGATTCCTTCGGCTGGGACTTTCACACCCACCATCAACTTCCCGGAAAACACATTCACCACCGGAACTGCCTATTTTCTCGCTAATCAAGCGGTCTCGAATCTGGATTGGATCGTGAATTCCAAGGACACCCTGGCGCTGAAATACTATTACCAGCACGACCCGAGCATCGCGCCTTACGCCTATTCCGGCTCTCCCGGATTCACCCAGCATTTAGATGCCGGCAGCCAGGTTGCTTCGATCACGAATACCCAGATGATTACGTCGAATTTGAGCATCGCCGAAGTCTTCGGCTTCATTCGTGAAAAGGTTTACAGCACCATTTCACAGCCCTTTACGCCACAACAGTTCAGCGCCTACGTTCAGAGCCTCACCGGCCTCTCAACGTCAGACTCCACGATCAACACCTTCGGTTCCACGTTTTTCCCCGGCCTGTCGATTGTAGACAACTACGGGAATTCTGCTCCCTACAACGTGAATTTCGTCCCGAATGCAGGCATGAATATCGGCGATGGCGCTAATTCACAGGGGGCTTTTACTGGGGTCTTCCAAAGCCGCTTCATGCCCTCGGCAAACGCGATCTGGACGCACGGCAGGCACACCCTCATGTTCGGAGGCAGTTTCGCCTACACGCAACTCAATACCCGCGATGATCGCACCAACAAAGGCATGATCGCCTTCGCCGATTTCTCACAATTCCTGCAAGGGCTGGAAACTTCCTATAGTCCAAACGGGTTCGTTACCAGTGCATTTCTGCAAGGCGACGCCAATCGTTACTATCGCGCCAAAGATACGGGAGCATACGTTCAGGATAAATTCCAACTTAGCCCCAACCTCAGCGTCACCGCGGGTCTGCGCTTAGATGACCATGGCGGCCTCAGCGAGAAATATGGGCGCCTCTACAATTTCGAGCCTTCCCTATACAACTACGACGCGGCGACGGACACGATCGTCAACAGCGGCTTTATCATTGCTGGGAACAACAAACTGTTCCCCACTAAGGGCATCAGCAATTCCACCTTGACCGGCAGGCAATGGGGCCTTGCTCCACGCTTGGGTTTGGCTTGGAGTCCTGCTCGCTTTCACAGCAAAGTGGTAGTCCGCGCGGGTTGGGGTATGTACTACGATCGCGGGGAATTATTCACGTATCTTTCGCCTGGTGTCGCCGCGGGCGTGATTCCTGGCGGGCCGTTTGGAGTCAACCAGGCTCCGCCGTTTGTGAATTCGCAGGTCTGCGCGGCCATTGGTACTTTCTACGAGTCGTTCATTCCCACCTGCGATCCAACGTCTCCGAACGGTGGCTCATTCAACAATCCTTGGGGCGCAACTCGCCAGGCTCCTCCGACTGGTAACCCCGCTAGCATAGTCCTTCCCAATGCCGCGGCCATCGCCAACGGTTCGCAGCTATTCGCGTTTGCGGACTATAACCGGGCCAATAAACTCCCCTACACCTTCAACCACATTCTCGACGTACAATGGCAACCTCGGCGCGATCTCTTGATGGAAGTCGGTTATGTGGGAAACCTAGGGCGTCACGAAGTAATTCCGGTGCCCTTCAATCAAGCGGGAATCGCCACGCCCAGCCATCCTATTCATGCCCAGAACTATACTTACGGGTACAACATCCTCGCGCCGCCAGGATGTAATCCCACGCTAAACGCCGCTGCCTGCGCCTATACGCCGACCTGCAATGCGAGCGGCGTCACAAGCGGCTGCGGATTCATGGGCCTTCCCGATGGCAGTTCCATGATCGCCACCTATGAGGGCGGCAACGTTGACCTGCGCGTTCCGTACATCGGTTATTCATCGGAATCCGAGTCTTATACGGCCGCGGGTGTCTCGGTTTACAACGCGCTCCAGACCCACATTGAAAAACGCCTGGGTCACGGGCTGCAGCTGGGCTTTTCCTACACCTTCTCCCACTCGACCGACGAACAGAGCGGCATGGGACTCTTCTATAACGGAAACAACGCCACCAATCTTCGCAGCGGGTACGGTTTGTCGGACTTCGACCGCAAACACGTTCTCAACTTCACCTATCTGTACCAGCTGCCCAAATTCCTCAACGAGACTTCCGTGAAGGGCAGATTCGCGGATGGCTGGGCCATCGAGGGTCTCGCCATTATCCAAAGCGGCCAGCCTTACAGCGTCATCGACTATTCCGGTGCGGTGGGTGGCATCTTCTATGGTACCTCTGACGGCATCACCAACCCCATCGTCCCGCTCGGTTCGTGTACGCCGGCCAAGGCCTTGACTGGCGCAAGCGGGGCTACTCCCGGATTGCCGGCACTTAATGCCGCGTGTTTTACACTTCCGCTGCTGAATGCGGGTGATCTAGGCGGCGCGATTCCCGCAGGCGATACGTACGAGACGAATTTCACCACCGGACAGCGGAACATTTTTCGCCAGGCCTGGCAAAAGCGAGTCGATGTCTCCGTCGTGAAGCTCACGCACCTCACCGAAAGGGCTTCTCTCAAGTTCAGCTTCGACGTGTTCAACGTGACGAATACGCCGAGCTTCGACATCCCGGTCGACAATGTCTCGCAGAATTTATTCTTCAACGATTTCCCGGTCTACGGCTCCACGCTCTACTCCTCGCCCACCGCGAGTGGCCTGGGAATTGTGAACAAAACCATTGGCAGCCCGCGTCAGATCCAGATGAGCCTGAGGCTGGCCTTCTAACGAAATCCAGTATTCTGAAGCCGCAAAGAAGCGTTCCGTCCGTTCCCTGTCTAACGAAAGCTTTTTGCTTCGAGGAGCCGGATCGTCGAGGATTGGTCAGGCGGCAACCCTGCTATATTCTGATGACGACTTCTTTGTGCCGAAGGACAGGGAAATTTAGCCGTCTATGGCTGTGCGAGCCTTCACTTCATCGCGCGTAGTCCTTCCAGGAAAAATCGGCGCCTTTGCGGTACTTGCCGAAGAAGAGAGAATTGTTGGCGTTGTTCCTCGTGGTGAAATTCCCCATGCAGTCCAAGTGACAGATTTTGGAGATTTGGCGATTCTTCCCGGCCTGGTGGACTCTCACATTCACATCAATGAACCAGGAAGAACCGAATGGGAAGGCTTTCGCACAGCAACCCGAGCGGCTGCGGCGGGAGGTTACACACTGTTGGTGGATATGCCTCTAAATTGCGTACCGGCCACAACCTCGCTACAAGCGTTGGAAGCAAAGCGAAGGTCTGCGCAAGGCCAGTGCCACGTGGATTGGGCGGCCTGGGGAGGCCTGGTTACCGACAATCTCGAACAAATTGCTGAACTGGCATCCGCTGGCGTATGTGGCTTTAAATGTTTTTTGATTCACCCCGGCATCGAAGAATTCACGATGGTTAGTGAAGACCATCTGCGTCCTGCTCTTCCCTTCTTGAAGAAAACGGAGCTGCCTTTGCTGGTCCATGCGGAGTTGCCCGGCCCCATCGCTTCAGCGACAGAGCAATTGAAAGATGCGGACTGGCGCGTATATGAAACCTATTTGAAATCGCGGCCAGACGAAGCGGAACTCAGCGCGATCGCCATGTTGATCCGATTGTGCGAGGAGAGCGGATGCCCGGTACACATTGTCCATCTTTCGACGTCGAAAGCATTAGCAAGCTTGCGCGAAGCCAAGCACAAAGGGCTTCCGATTACTGTGGAGACCTGCCCGCACTATCTTCACTTATGCTCTGAAGAGATGACAAACGGGGCCACACCAAATAAGTGTGCGCCGCCGATCCGCAATCGCGACAATCGAGAAGCGCTCTGGCAGGGGCTCCGCGATGGTGTAGTTGACCTTGTCGCCACCGACCATTCCCCTTGCCCGGCGGCGCTGAAGCAAATGGAAAGCGGCGATTTCCGCTCTGCTTGGGGTGGAATTCCGAGCGTGTCACTGGCCGTCTCTTTGCTGTGGACAGAAGCCAGCCGCAGGGATTTCTCTCTCGTCGACATCGCGCGCTGGATGGCCGAAGGCCCCGCTAAATTGGCTGGCCTCGCGGAAAGAAAAGGCCGCCTCGCCGTGGGACTCGATGCGGACATGGTGGTGTTTGACGCGGATGCGGAATGGGTAGTCACGCCCGACGAACTTCATTATCGCCACGCCTTATCCCCTTACATGGGCGAACGCCTGCGAGGAAAGGTCTTGATGACGTTTCTTCGTGGTGGGTGTGTATACAAACGCGGAAGCTTTCCCGGCGAACCCCGTGGGCGCGAGTACACCCGCAGAGCATTGGCAAGGCAGCGGAATTAGACGTTCAAAACGCTTCCTATTTCGGTCACAATATCGCTTCAAATATCGGCGCTCAAGGGTTTGTCGTCGCAGCGGATCGCGCGCGCGGTGGATGTACTGCGAAGGAGTGGAATTTGGCCCGTTCGGATTACGGGATAGTCGGAACCTCGGTCCCTCGCAAGGAAGGCCGTGACAAAGTCACGGGCACAGCCCGGTACGTCGACGACATTCGCATGCCCAAAATGCTGTACGGCGCCACCGTTCGCAGCAAAGTTCCACGAGGCAAAATCAAAGGGATCTTCTTTAGCCCGGACATTGATTGGGACGAGTACATCATTGCGACAGCCGAGGACATCCCCGGAAAAAATTGCATTGCCCTGATTCTCGACGACCAGCCCTGTCTGGCAGACGGCGTCATCAACCATCCGGAGGAACCTGTGGTTCTCCTGGCTCATCCGGACAAGCACCAACTGGCCAAAGCAGTCGAGGCAGTGGTGGTCGAAACTGACCCTTTGCCGGCAATCTATTCAATGGAAGAGAGTGAGAGAAAGAAAGAGATCATTTGGGGCACGGATAACATCTTTAAGACATTTCTGATTGAAAAGGGCGCTGTCGACCAAGTTTGGGGGCAGGCCGATTTTATCGTCGAAGGAGAGTATTTCACCGGCGCGCAGGAACACCTCTATATCGAAAATAACGGCATGATCGCCGTTTTTGACCCTATTGCCGGGATTACCGTTTGGGGTTCTCTGCAATGCCCGTTTTACGTTCACAAAGCGCTCATGGTTCTTTGCGGGTTAACCGAAGACAAAGTCCGGGTCGTCCAGACGGAGACCGGAGGTGCATTCGGAGGCAAAGAGGAATACCCGTCCATGATCGCGGGACACGCCGCCATCCTGGCCATGAAAGCCGGGCGTCCAGTGAAGATTGTTTACGATCGCCTGGAAGATATGGTTGCCACAACGAAGCGGCACCCGTCCAGGACACGTCATCGAACCGCGCTAAGCAGGGACGGAAGGATCCTGGGCGGCGAAATCGATCTGACCATCGACGGAGGCGCCTACGCCACCCTCTCCTCCGTCGTTCTATCGCGCGCCACCATCCACTCGGGAGGCCCCTATTTTTGGCCCAGCATCCGAATACGTTCCAAGGCCGTGGCGACCAACGCGCCACCTCACGGGGCATTTCGCGGATTCGGTGCTCCGCAAAGCCTCTTTGCCATCGAACGACATATGGACCGCATTGCGAAGGCCGTTGGCCTTAGTCCAGTAGAACTTCGGCGGCGCAATTTTTTGCAGCCCGGCCAGACGACCACAACAGAACAAGTCATCCGCGAACCGATCAATCTCTCAGCTCTATTAGACAAATCTTTGGCGCACGCGGGCTATGAAGAAAAAAAGAAGAACTTCTCTCTCGAAAACAAAACTAGCCATGTAAAAAGGGGAATGGGGATTGCCGCCTTCCTGCACGGTGCGGGTTTCACCGGCTCCGGCGAACGCTACTTGGACTCGGTCGTCGGGTTGGAGGGCACAGCCGATGGAAAGGTTCGCATCCTGGTATCGAGCACCGAATTTGGACAGGGGACGAACACCGTTCTATGCCAGATTGCTGCGGAGACGCTCGGCATTCCCTATGAATGCGTAACTATCGCACAGCCAGATACGACAACAGTTCCGAATAGCGGACCCACGGTGGCTTCACGAACGGCGATGGTGATCGGCAACCTGGTGCGCTCCGCGGCCATTGGTCTAAAGCAAACATTGCAACTGGATGGAATTCTCGATCAACGTTACACGCCTGAGAAATTTGCGAATGCATGCCGCAACTATGTAGAAGAGAAGGGCGTGCTCCGAGCCTTGGCCCGTTACACCGCACCGGAAGGCATCTATTGGGACGACGTCAAATACAAAGGAGAAGCCTACGCAGCGTACGCGTGGGCCGTCTATGTCGCCGAGGTATCCGTGGACCTCACTACATACGCGGCAAAGGTGGAGGACTTCATCGCACTGCAAGAGATCGGCAAAGTGATGCATCCGGTTCTCGCCAAGGGCCAGATCATCGGCGGGGTCGCCCAAGCAATTGGTCTCGCGCTGTACGAAAAAGTCCTCTGGCAAGACGGCCGAATGTTGAACGGGCAGATGACCAACTACATTATCCCAGCCTCGTGCGATCTGCCCTCCATCCGAGTGATCTTTGAGGAAATCGGGAATCCGCATGGCGCTTACGGTGCCAAGGGCATAGGTGAGCTGCCGATGGATGGACCCGCGCCGGCAATCGTCAATGCGGTGGTCGACGCTCTAGGAGTCCCGTTTGATTCGATTCCGCTGTTGCCGGAAGATATCCTCGAAGCCATGGTCTCGCATTCGATTGCGAAAACAGTTGTTGTACCCGCGGAGTCTGCTCGTTGACTCCTCTCCTGCCCGACCATGCGAAACAGGAAATCTCTTTCACGGTGAATGGTGTGCCTCGGTCGATTCATGCCTACCCGATGGCAAGGCTTCTGGATATCCTCCGCGAAGAACTTGAACTACCGGGCACAAAAGAAGGTTGCGGCGAAGGCGAGTGCGGATCGTGTTCCATTCTTATGGATGGCGTGCTTGTGAATAGCTGCTTGATCCCAGCACTGCAGGCACAAGGATCCACCATCGTGACGATTGAGGGCCTGGCAAAGGATGACCGACTACATCCCCTGCAGCAGGCCTTCCTCGAGTGTGGCGCGGCCCAGTGCGGCATCTGCACTCCCGGCATGATACTTGCCGCAGTGCACTTGCTCGAAAAAATTCCCCGGCCTTCTCTTGAGCAAATCCGCGAAGGGCTTTCGGGAAATCTTTGCCGCTGCACCGGGTACCTGCAGATTTTTGATGCCGTGGCAAAAGCGTGCCGAAACGAGGTGGCGGAATGAGGAGCAATCCCGCCGACTACGAACTCGCCGCACCCGGCACGCTGCAAGAAGTCCTAACCTTGTATGGCAGCGAGCCAGGATCGTGGTTGCCTATCGCCGGTGGAACCGATGTGATGGTCCTTTATGCAGCCGGCAAGTTGCTGGCACGCAAGTTGGTCAGCATCGGAAATCTACGTGAATTGCGCTGCATCGAGGTCACTTCCTCCGAGGTGCGTATCGGCGCCGGCTGCACCTACACCGATTTGCGTCAACACTCGGTCATCGCCAACGAATTCCCCCTGCTTGTGCAGGCCGCCGCATGGACCGGAGGAATTGCCAATCAGAATCGCGGAACATTGGGCGGCAACATTGCAAATGCATCGCCGGCGGGAGATTCTCTGCCCGTATTGCTCGTTTATGATGCTGACCTCATCTTGATATCGGCAAGAGGCGAGAGACGGCTTCCCTACCGAACCTTTCACACTGGCTACAAGAAGACTTTGCTTGACCCCGACGAATTGATTCACAGCATCTGCATCCGCCGAAATCTGGATGGTTACATCTCCTACGCGAAAAAGGTCGGAGCGCGTAACGCACAGGCAATCTCGAAAGTATTTCTCGCGGCCGTGGCGCGCGTGTCGAACGCAACGGTCGCGGATGTGCGTTTGGCAGCGGGCAGTGTTGGACCGATCCCGATTCGATTGAGGAGGACCGAAATCGCGCTGGCCGGTCAACCAATGAATACCTCTCTGCTCGAGACCGCGCGCCAGGTCATGGCCGAGGAGATTCAGCCGATCGACGACATTCGCTCTACTGCCAGATATCGCACCACCGTGCTGCAGAACCTCCTCGGTGAGTTTTTGCGAGGTCTGCCGGGTGCGAGGATTGCTTCGTGAACCAAGTTCTCTCGCGCTGGAATTTCCTGCCAGTGAATGAAGCAGCGCAGGAGGTGCTTCCCTGTTGCGGATCGCAAGCTTGGGCAAAGGGACTGGCTCACAACCGTCCGATGGAAGATGTGCCCACCCTGCTGGCAACTTCCGATAGAATCTGGCGTGCTTTGACCGTCGCGGATTGGTTGGAGGCGTTTCAAAGTCATCCCAGGATCGGTGAGACCCGGGCCGAACGCGAGCCCTCGGCTCGGGCGCAAGGTTGGTCGGCGCAGGAGCAGCATCGCGCCGCGGAAAGCGACAATTCGCTGAAGCGCGCGTTGGCGGAAGCAAATCGGGAATATGAGCACAAATTCCACCGCATTTTCATCATTTGCGCGTCGGGAAGATCCGCCGAAGAAATTCTGGCCAACCTCCACCATCGGCTTCACAATGACGACGCGACAGAGGTACACGAAGCTGCCGAGCAACAGCGGCTGATCACGCAGATTCGATTGAGAAAATGGCTGGCGGAATAAATCGCATTTCAACACACGTTTTGGACACCGCGCTTGGCAAGCCAGCAGAACGCGTCCCTGTGCGCCTGGAGCATCGAGAGAAGGACGGCCGCTGGAAAACTTTGGGATCCTCCAGTACGGACGCCGATGGGCGATGCGCGCTCCCGGAATCGCAAACGGTAACAGAAGGATTATATCGACTCGTATTCGATACCGCTGCTTACTACGCTGCGCAGAATGTAGCAGGTCTTTACCCCGTGGTTGAGATTACCTTCGAGGCGCGGAAAGGCGATTCTCAATTCCACATCCCGCTGTTATTGAGCCCTAACGGCTACACGACGTACCGAGGAAGCTGACGCGATGGCGCAATTAGCTGAAAACCGTTACGGAAAATCCCGCGTACGCCTCGTCCGCCTTCGTCGGCAAAGCCCCATTCACGAGTTTGAAGAATGGAGCGTTGAAATTCTGCTGTCCGGTGATTTTCGGAGCTGTTTCGCTGAAGGGGACAACAGCAAGATTCTTCCAACCGATACGATGAAAAATACCGTGTACTCGCTGGCGCGAAAATCTGCGGCCGCCTGCATCGAGGAATTTGCCAAAGAGTTGG